>ERZ1034876.79-NODE-79-length-64780-cov-21.094029_pt1 | contig 64780 bp, 74 predicted proteins | sample MGYA00520698_ERZ1034876 | MGnify/ENA primary metagenome ERZ1034876 (study PRJEB33766, sample SAMN09781723) | gut metagenome | biome: gut microbiome | host: Homo sapiens | place: Madagascar | study: EMG produced TPA metagenomics assembly of the PRJNA485056 data set...
CCAGGCCTGCAAGGCCGAACAACAACTCAATTAATTCAATAACTTAACAATCATTCTGCACCACGGTGCACCACGCACCCGGTGCAGAGGGGCCGCCGCACAGCCCGGCAGAGGTCAAGCGCTTCTGCCGGGAAATTTTTATAAAAATTGGGTAAACGCTCCTAAAAACAAAAAAGGGCTGATACAATATCAGCCCTGACACTACTACCTAATGTGGTAACTATTTGTTGTTCATTGCCATATTGGGGTGCATATGACACAGCAGACGCCAGCAGTCAAGTAAGTCGTCAAGCTCCTGACTATACAAGCGTTCGGAGGAAGCATTATTCAGAATATAATCTATAGTCTTAAGTGCCTGCTTCTCTGTTTCTTCCGAAGCGTTCATGCGCCATTCCTTGTACTCCATAATCACTCCTGCACAAACTGCGATGCAATAGCCTGTAGTTTGTCCACATCGCTTTCATCAAAGATGATACCTAATACAGGTACAGTACCAGCCTTATGTACGGCGTCTTTAACTCGGGCGAAAATAACATCCGGTTTAACAGAACCATCAGCATTCAGACTGTCAAGAAAGCCAAGGACAGGAGTAAACTGTTCAAGCAATGCTTTAGCTTTTGTCTGTATAACCGGCATAGCCAGGTACAATCCTACTTTCTGCAAGCCGCTGCTTTGAGGTATCAGCTCTGACTCTATGTAGGTACAAACAGCCAGACTAAGATTTTCCGCCGTTATTCTGGACATGGCTAGCCTTCATTTGTAGCGGCTGCAGTGGGCGCCGTCCAGGAATTATACCTGCTCATAACTTCCGGACAGATGGCACTTTTGGGAATCACAGTCTGAGTAATAGCCCCAAGAGTGGTATTGATGGCAGCTACTGCATTATTAAGCTGCGAGATGCCACAGCCGCAAGTCTGTGCCACTCCATCTATTTTCGCCCCAAGCTCAGCCCTGACAAGTTTTTCCCGCAAAGCGGCTGCCTCAGCATCACAAGCCTGCTTAGCTTCCAGGACTGCCACGCGCTCACGATTGGAAGCGGCTTCCTGCGCAATAGGAGTAACATAGGCAAAGACCTCGTCCCGCAGGTTTTTGTTCTCAGCCCTTGTGGCCTGATACAAAACTGCATCCTGATTGTCAGAATACTTCTGCGCAGTCAGTTCCGCTATCTTTGCATCCTTTTCAGCAATGACACTGGCGCAGTTATTACCACCTAAAATGCCGCCAAGGCCCCCGCCGTTACCATTAAGAAGAGACAAAGCCGTACCAGCAATGCCAAGTCCAAGGCCTGTTCCAGCTATGCCTTTGCTTGCAAATTCAGCCATAAATAATCCTCCTGTATGGTAGTAGTGGCCTCACTATACAGGAGGGAAGATCAGCAGGAAATATATCTGTGGACACACGTGCTACTTTTTGCCCAGCTTGGCCAGACGCCCCGCAGGAGTAACAAGAATAAACCGTGAACCACAGCGTTTGCAACGCCAGATACTCTTCCTCGCATATTCCAATGGATGCTGTCCAGTGGATTCATCAGGCATTGTACGCTGGCAATGCAGAGGCCCGTCAGAACAAACAGGGCACGTATAAGAAGGAGTCGCCGCAACAGCACTGGGCAAATGTGGAAAAGCCAAAACCATAACAAGAAGGAGAAGACTTCTCAGCATAATATTACTCCTTTATTTAATTTCGCCGTATCCATGCGAAGTTTTATCGTGTGTGACATTATGAAATCCTCTTCCAAGCATAAACCGACACATAAGGCGGCATGTTGTTGTGTGCGGTACCTCCGCCAGTGTTATAAATGCTGTGAGTATTGTTAAAATGTATTCTATCGTAATAAGTAGCGTTGTCTGCAACGCCATTTTTAGACGAATTATGTGTTACAGTATCGCACAATAAAGCCAGCGTGCTAATCAACCAGATTAATTTTCTCGATCTTGCCTCGTATCTCTAGGATATCAAGATACTTCCGCATTGTATCGGCCTGCATTTTCAGGAGACACAAAGGACAGTTAGGTGTGAACGAGAGCGTGCCAGATTCATAACCGGCTATCATAGCTGACAGTCGTTCGTAGCGCCCACGTAACTGTGTGTATTCCTCAACCACTCTTTGCTTCCAATCTTCCATTATATCCTCCTTTGTAGGCTTTTTCTGCCTACTCGTCCTTGTCAAGCATTGCCTGCACAGCCGCTCTCCAGCGGGTGGGAACCTCGTCAATGGTCATGCGTCCGGTCTTAATCATTCTGTAGTAAATTTTAGCCATTTTTTGCCTCCAGTTTCGCAATACGCTGTTCAAGTTCAGCCGCATAGGCGGCGAGGTCGAGGGCGGCCCCGTCCGACTCGTCTTTGTCGGAGGAGGTCGTAATGCCCAGTTCCGCCACAGCGGCCTCAAGGTCGGGCACTCGGGCCGCCTCGGCCTCTGCCTGTTTGTGCCGTTCTTCTTCCGCGGATTTCTCTTCTGCTGTCTGTTCCGGACGCGTCAGTGATGCGCCGTCAGGAAGCGGCCCCAATTCCTTCATCTCCATGGGGGAGCTGTTGTACGGCGCACCTTTCGGCCAGTACTGAACACCACGGTGATCTTCTGTCTCAATCCACCCCGACCCGTTCCAGACAGCAGTGTACCCGGTGCGTTTTGCCGGAGGTGCCGTAAATGTGGCGTTAGCCGGAAGAAGGTACACCTCTCGCCCCTCCATCCGAGACCTTACGGGGTCTGGGAAACATGGGACCGGTTCAAGGAACTCATGCGTAGTTGGTGAATACATGTATGCCTGCATTTATAAACCTCCTTATTCATAACGAATGCAGGGGAGAAGACAGAGGGCGGGCGGCTGAACGGTGGAAGACTTTCCGTAGATAGAGTTGGAACGGGAGGCGTTGAATAAAAGGTCTCGCTTCGCAGGGCCTTCATGGATAGAGCTTACTTTCCAGTCGTGGTTATAAGTACCCCAATAAAAACAACCGACGTCTGGGTAGCCCGATTGGTCTTCTCCGTCTGATTGAATGAAAGTCGCACTGCCTGTGATACCGGGCAGTCCGGCGTCAAGGGCTGTACCTACAGACGTAGATCCCCACGGGACTTTGCCCATCAGGTTGGGCAGCTTGAACGTGGCCGGAGAAGCCGGCACGTCTTCCGGCGTAAAAGCCTTCCCAATCGCGGCGAACAGAGCGGGGTAATCAGACGTGCCCACGGCAGCCCCGTTGCATACCAGCCACCCCTCCGGAGGCTGGGACATAGCGAACCAACGAACCTCCCCGATGACAGCGCCGCGCCGCAATGAGTTGTCTGTGGTGTCAAGGGTATCACACTTGGCCTTTACCGCGGCCATCACTGACCGGATAGCGTTGTTAATGTTTTTGGCCGGGCAATGCTCGGCAATATTGATGCCGTCAACCGTGGTATTTTCGTCGGCTGTTGCCGACCAGTCGGACACACTCATCTTTCTTCCTCCGGCAACTGCGCCCGGCACTTTTCGTTCTCATACGCTTTCCGGCAATGCGCATCCTGCCAGAAGAGCATCGCATCAATCACCCTGCGCGGCCATTCCCGCGTGCCCTCTATCTGCCAGCGCCAAGCGTGGGCGGAAAGGGTCTCATCGGCCCAGGCTTTCTCGCGAAACAGGCAGGACACAAAAACATTCCCCAGCTGGTCAAGCGCAATCGCCAGCTGGTGAAAATTATGCTGTAACATCGCTGTAACTGATAACAATTGCGTCCACCTCTTCTTTGGTTGTACAGGCCTCTATCTGACTGCGCAGGGCCCACTTTCTGGCGTACAGGTTGCTGCCGTAGCTGATGAGCTCCAGCTGAATTGTCTTCAGCTGTTCCAGCGAAAGCTCTACTAGTTTATTGTCAAAAGTCATGAAACTGACTGTAGCCCTGCCCGTAGCGGTCATTGCCGTAATCAGCCCGTCCACATTCTGTTTAGCCGTGGTATTTGCGTTGGCCGTGTAGCCAACGGAAGACTGGATACTGACAGAGGAGGAGACCTTGGCCTCTTCCATTGCGCGGCTGAGCTCAGCCAGCTTACGAGCCTTCACGTTCTCAAGTTTGTTGTACTCGGCTTCCTGCTCGGCTTTTTCAGCCTCCCTTTTTGCCTTTTCCGTCTCCCAGAACTGTACATAGGGGGCAACGGCACGGTCATAGTCGGACGCCGTAAGGGGCTCACTCGTGAAGCCGTCCAGCTCAAGTGTTCCGCTCCCCTCATGCCACTGTATCGCGCGTACTTTTTCATGCCCCGCTACAACAGGCGGGAATTTGAATTGCATAGGGAGCCCGCCCACGGAGATAATGCCGTCTTCGGGGATTACCGTTACATGTTCTTCCATTTTTTTATCCCTTTATCGCCTTCATCGTTTTTGTGTGGTCAGCCTGCACGAGACGGGGCTTCCCGCTGGCAAGCGTATAGAACTGCTCCCGCAGGGCGCGGCCCTCCTCAATGTTCTCACAGCGGGCGGCCGAGACCTCGGCCCCGACTTTTGATACTTCCCCGGCAAGCATGCCGGTGACATTTGCCTGCTCCATTAGGAGCATGGGAGTAAGTGTGAACGCGCACCCCTCAAAGGAGGCGTTCACACTGTCCTTACTCCCGCTGTAGCTCATCCAGAGTTCGCACCCGCCGTTTTTGTTGTGCTCGGGGCACTCTGTGAAATTCCTGAAAGGACATCCGGCCATCTACACCCTCTCCGCTAAAATAGTATCAAGATAGTTCACGTTGAAGTCTATGTTATGCGCATGGGCGTTATTCCAGGTGCCGTGTCCATGGGAGCCGTTGCCGCCGCTCCAGCCTACTGCATCGCCGTAGTAGTTGCCGGAGCCATTCTGCCCGCCATAACGGGCCACGGCCCACGCGTCCCAGCCGCCGCCGCCAGCGTCGACAAATAGTTCCCAGAGGCCGTGAGTGTGGGACGGGATTTGTGCAAGGGAAAGCGTTGTCTCGTAAACGCCCATGGATATACTATTGCTGGTTGTTCCCCTGCCAGCGACAAAACAGTCTGTGAATGTTTTCCCGTTTGTCCGGCTTCCGGGTTTACCGGAAGTAAGCCGTAATGCGCAGTTGTCATAATCGGTAATTTTCTTCCATCCGGAGGGCGCGACTTCCTGCTGGAAGAACATCCGGCATCCCGATGGGAAATACTTGTCAAAGTTAGTTTGTGCGCTGGAGACGGCCGCCGCAATATCAGCGGTTACGTCCTCACGGTATGCCGCGAGGTCCGCCATTAGCTGACGGATAGCGTTGTTTACGTTGGACGGAAGACACCCCTCCGCTACGTTAATACCGCTGATAGACGTGTTGTTGTCTGCTGTCGTGCTGTAGTCTGATACGGGCATTTTATTTTTCCTTTCTCGCCTAGTTACCTCTGGCCATGGCGCCGAGGAGGCCATCCAGAACCTGCTGACGGAATTCCCGAGAAGTCTGGTCCATGCCTGGCATATCAGCGACTCTTCCGCCGAGGTAAGCGGTGGACGCGCGTCTTCTCGCATTGAGCAGATTCTGGGGGGTGTGCAGCCAGAATGCAGCCTGGCTCTTGAGCCATGGATCTCTCATGGCCGAAGTGAGGGCTGTGGTCACCATCGAGGGCCCGAGTCCGCCCACAGAACCAACAGCTCCTCCAGCAATAAGCCCCGGCATAGAGAGGATGTTCCAGTTGTTCGTGCGGCCTACTCCTCTTTCCAGCTCTGTCATCAGAGACTGGATGCGGCCGGAGCGCAGGTTAAGAGGTTTTACCTGAGGGGCGGCTTCCTCGATTCCTTCACGAAGCCCAGAAGCAAGAGCCTTCTGCGCCTCCACCTCCGCAGATTTCAGTTCACTGCCAGGCATATGTTTGTACGCCTTGTTACCTAGACTACGGTACGTCCCCTGTTTGATCTCCTGCGCCTGAAGCGGAGTGAGGGGGTGCTTGCCCCAGTTGTCCTCGAAATCGAGAATCTGTTTCATCCCCGTGTCGAGGTCTTTCGTGGGAGAGACTTGGGAACGAAGTTTGTTGTTGATAGTGTCCAGGGCGTAGTCCATAACAAATCCGGGATCGATGGTTTTACCCTCGCCTTTGGCTTTTTCGAGAACGTCCGTCACCTGATCATCCAGATCTCTGACTATACCGGAGGCCTTGCTGTATCCGCCTCTTGTCACGGGAATGCGCTCGTTAAGGCCTGTCTGGATAAGAGCGTCCCTCTCGGCCGGTTTGAGTGTTGTGCTCGGCTTGAGCGCTCCCTGATACAGCCTGCGGGCAAAATATTCACTGGCTCTGGGGATAACCGCGTTCATTGGGTCAACAGCAGCAGACGCTCTGCCCAAAGCATCTCCGGCGGAAGACGCGGCGCCACCCAGTGTCCCCAGGGCATTGCCGGCCCGGGCTGCGCCCAGGCCTCTGGCGGCTCTGCCCGCGCCTTTGGTCAGTGCGCCGATACCCCTGAGGGCTCCGGATCCACCGGTAAAAGGAGTGGACATGTCGGCCAGGATGCCAACAGGATCCTGGGCCAGGGCATTCTTGAATCCTTCAGAACTGCCATAGCGGGATTTGACGTAATTCATCAGGCCATCAACGTAGCGCTCCTGCCCCTGCTCCCCGGGAATCAGCTTTTCCGCGGCGCCAGCGGCGAGTCCGCCCAGAGCCGTAGCCGTATCTATAGGATGCAGCACGACGTTGGCCATATCCCCCAACGTGTTGGCGGCAGACCTGGGGATATTTTTTATTGCCGACACTGCGGCATCCCCCCAGCTCATGGCTGGCCGGATAACACCGCGCCTGACAGCCTCTTCGTAAGCGTCTTTCTGCGGCCCCTGCAGAAGGCCACGCTCGTATGCCTCTCTCAGTAGCTCTTCTCGGTTTGCCATGTGTTCTCCTTATAGCCCCAGCTGTCTGCGCAGCTCGTCGTTACTCATATCCGCGGCACGCTTGCCTGAAGCATCCCTGGCCGGAGCCGCTCCCTGCCGGCCTGCTTTTTGAGTGTCGGCGTTGCCGGCACTCTGGAGATACGCATTGACCTCGCCATCCAGATCCCTGAAGGGTGTGTATATCAGGCCGTCGATTGTTTTCGGGGCGATGCCGAGTCCCGTCATTATATTTCGGTAGTACGCTTCGATGCCCCGCTGCTCTTTCTCTCTTTCAGCGAAAACAGCCAGACCCGTGCGCACGATATCGGCGCGCTGGGAAGGGCTCAGACGCTCGCCGCTCCTGATCTGCTGCAGGTAGTTGGCCACCTGTGTGGGCAGGCCTTCCGTACTCTGCGCGTTGCGGAACTCGCCTTCACGCACAACAGATGTGGGGTCGAGCATTTTATTGAATGCGTACAAAAGTGCCACGTCTGACACACCGTTCCCCTGCCTGGCGTAGGACAAGAGGTTGGAGAGGTTTTGGCCATAGGTGCGATAGTCCTTGATATCGGTCATGTAGTCTTTACGGAGGCGGTTTCCCTGGTCGAAAAGATCGGCTTCCGCTTTTCTGGCGATATCATCTTTTCTATTTGCCCCGGCGACGATGGCGTTGCGTCTATCTCTGAGGGTCCCCAGGACAGATTCAGCCCGCTGCCGGCTTTCCGCGTCCGGTGCGTTGGCGATCAGGGCCGTAATCTGCTGTATCCTAGCGTCCAGCGACCCGAGGTCGTCAGACGGGCCGCTCTGCCCGGAGCTCTGAGGCTGTCTCAACATGCCCAGTATCTGCCCCTGCTCACGCTCGAAGCGGGGTCTAAGCTTGGCCATAAAACCAGGATCCTCTTTGAGCTGATTAACGAACTCGCCAGGATTGGCCCTTCCGGCGTACGTGCCCCTGACAAGAGCTTCGAGCTGTGCTTCCGGGGTCTGCGTTTTGTCCACGCCTTTCCAGGCAGAGTTGAGAAGGCGGACGGCACCGCCCACTCCATGCTGAGCGGCAGTGGAGGCGAGCATCTGGATGAAAGCCGGGTTCTGGGCAAAGGCGTCCATGCCGGACCCTTTCAGCCTGGAAAGAGCAGGCTCAACAAACTGCTGCCTAAAAAAAGTATTCTGGGCGTCAGCCATCTGCCCACCGAGGGAGCTCTTCGATGCTGCCTCCCAGGCTCTGTTGAAGGCAGGCGTCCCGGGCTGAACAGCCCCGCCCCCCAGAGCCTGATAAAGGCCGGGGTTGGAGTGCTGCAGATAGCCAAGGAACTGCCACATGCTGTTTCCGGGAAGGGTGTTAAACTGATAGCGGCCATAAGACGTAGACCCGCCCCTGTCCGGGGAGACAGCCCATGGGTTGCCCCCGGATTCGGACTGTGCCGCTATGCTGTACGGATCCGATCCATCAGGAATCATGGCCGCTCCGTAAGGCGACGGGCGCATACCTCCCGCCCCGGTCAGGGCAGCGTTGAAGTCTGCCTGTCTGGCCGCATTTTCCTGGTCCCTCTGCATCTTCCCGAGAGCCATGCTTCTCGTCAGGGCAAGATTGGTCAGGGCAATCTGCCGGTTGAATGCCCTGTCCTGCTGCGCGGCTTCCCACTGTGCGCGGGCTAAAGCGTCCTGCGTGGCCACGCGGTCACGCTGGAGGCCGTACATTCCGGCATTCCCGAGAGCACCTAAGGCATCCAGCCCGCCGCGCCCGAGAAGCTGGCCGAAAGAACGCCGGCCGTTGTTGTTGGCAAGCATGGAAAGGGCTGTTACCCCGGCAAGAAAGCCGGGGTTGTCGGAAACAACATCTGCCATAGATACATTTTTCTGTGCAGGCTGTACGCCGCCCCACATGCCGAGAAGTCCGCCCGGCGTCTGTCCGTTATCGTATGGGTACGCCATTACTTGCCGCCCCCCTTGCCGCCGCTGTCTGTCTCGGTAGTACTCTCACCTTGGCCGCCGTAAGAGCCACCAACAAGATTAAGATAGTTTTGCAGGGCGAGCATGTCTTTCTGCTGATTGTAGTTCCAGCGGTCAACGTCAGCATCAACTCTGCTCTGGTTGTAATCGTCGAGAGAAGAACCCGCCTGTGCCAGCTGCGAGGCATCCGTATATGCCTGATTGCTCAGGGACTGCGCAGGGCTTGCCGCGGCAATCTGTGAATTTATGCCCTGATTGTAGGCGTTCGCGGCATTGCCCGCCGCGTTTACGGCCTGATTGTAGGCGTTGGAATACATCTCATTGGCGAGGTTCTGGTCGGCGTCCGCAACAGCGTTCGCCTGGGCACCGGAGCCGTACCGCCCTGTCTGAGAAAAATTCCCGTTGATTGCCGCGTTCGCTTTATCCGCCGCATGGCTGTAGAGGCTGTCTATGTACGGGTTCGTAGCCTGTGAGTACTGATTAAGCGCGTTCAGGCCCGTGTTGTCAGCCATAGCCGAGCCGTTCAGAATGCCGGCCATGCTGGATGCCGCATTGTCGATATTCGCATCCCCGCCCGTTGCGCGGGCGTTAATCATGTTGCGGGCTGTAGTCGTGTACCCCGATTCATCGGCCACCGTCTGGCCGGGATAATACTCCCCAGCGAGGCCGCCGCTTTCATAGAGCCGCGCCGCTTCAGGAAAGACGCCTTTGACTTCTACGCCCTGAGAATTTTTCCCCCCGATAAGATAGGGGATTTGGGCCCCCCAAGGGGCCGCACTGCTGGTAGTGGTGGATTCCCCACCGCCGCCGCCTTTTCCGCCTCCGCCGCCGCCACCCATGGCGAAACCTCCGTTTATAAATCAAGTCCCGATACCGGGACAGTTATTCTTGTATGTTCTGTTACTATACCGTCAATATTTTGACGCCTGCTGTAGATGTAGCACGAACCGGGCAATCGCGCCACATCCCGGCCTCCTGCCAAATGAGCGACTTTGAGCGCCGGTTCATTTGTCGCGGCGACCGTTCCCAAAACGCGGTCAATCGCGTATTCCCCGTCTTTTTTGGCGTAGAGCCATTGGGCGAGCATTCCCACGGTTACAGCCAGCTGCAAGGGCATTCCCTCATGGCGTCGCACGCCGCAGGGGAGCGTGCAGAAATGGCCCCATGCTGTACGGCCGCTTATATTGTTGAGCGCGTACATGGCCAGAAGCTCACCGTCCAGCAGGACGAACCACGGCAGGTTGCTTCCGTTCCGGCACCACCGGATAAAATCAGGAAGCGTCACTTCCGGCCTGTCATAGAAGAACTTCCCAAGGCGGCCGGAGGACCTTGCTTTCTCCCAAAAGAAAGCCAGCCCCCGGTTGCTCACGTCGTCAATGAACTGATACTCAAGTCCCATCAGAACCACTTCTTCAGATTATAGGCTGTACGCTCAAGCCATCCGGCATCAGGGCCGGGCATGGCATTCCCGTTGCGGTCATAGTACGTGGGGTTTGTGCCGGGCGGCATTGCCTCCCCCGTATAAGGCATGTACAGCGTCCTGTTCAGGTGCAGGCCGTACTCGGGACGAAGGCCGGAACGTTCCATGGCCGCCTTATCTTCCGGCGTCATCTGCGCGGCGCCTTCAGCGGCCTGTTGTGCCGTTCCCTGCCGTTGGAAACGCGGATCGGGGACGTTCACGCTCATATACGCGGGCGCGTCCTGCCCCATAAAGTAGAGAAGCCCACCGAGACCGGCAAGGTCAACGGGCGGGTCGTTGGGGACGGACACAGCCGGAGCCTGTACGCGGGGGATAGCACCGCCAGCGCCTGCGGCCGCGGTAGTTTTGCCCGCCGGAGATTTGTAAAGTCCGCCAAACTGCGGCGTATTGTTTCTGGAAAACCCGGAACCCGCCATTAGAACAGACCTCCAAGAAGACCGTTAATAGCGCCCATGCCGGCGCCTACAGCGGCGCCCGTGGGGCCGAAAAGAGAACCTACAGCGCCGCCCATGCCGGCATTGCCGAGTACCTGACTTTGGCCGGAGGTAAGCTTGCCATTTCCGTTCATCATGCCAAGAAGCCCGCCGAGGCTCCCCACCGTGCCCATAACGCCATTCAGTCCGCTGCCCTGCTGCGCGGCCATACCGGGCGCCTGCATCTGCTGGAATCCGGCGCCGCCTCCCTGCTGAGTAACAGGGGGCGTGACTGTCCCGGCGGGGCGGGAATACTGTCCCGTAGTTGCCGCCCCAACCTGCCCCTGCTGAAGGCCATTCTGCCTAAGGAAGGGGTTGTTGTATTGCGTCATCATATTTCTTGCCTCCTCTAGCTGCCAAAAATCAACCACGCCCAGGAACCCGTGCCGGTGCCGGAAATGGAAAAAGTCATTGTGCCGCGTGTCATCGTGGCAAGGAACCACGTCATGCCCGCCGCGTCCGCGTTGAGCGGGACGAGCATCGCCACACGACCGGCACGGCACCGCGGATCCCTGATTGTCTTGTCTCCGGCTCCAGCCGTGAACGTACCCGTATTGAGCGTTTCGCCGGCGATAGCGCCGTTAACCGCAAGGGCTAAGGCCGTCATCTGTTCCGGTGTTGCCTTCGGGTAAATCGCAACCTGCCGCGCCATTACATGCCTCCTTCAGGCTCTATCAGGGCCTCTACCCCATGAGCGTCACGCCATGCCGTACCGCCGCCCGGTATAACTACACGGGCTGACAGATAGTTTGTGCTGAGGTGCTGGTAACATACGCCGTCCCTGCTCTGTGAACGGAGAGGACCGTATTTCGGCTGTTCCTGCTGTCTTGTCCTGTATATGGGAAGCGCTTTCGCGTCTCCGCGGTCCACAAGCGGGCGCAGGCCGTGGACCATCATACGGTCGCCGCCGATTTCCTGCGTCTCTATGACTGCTTCAAGCGGTTTTCCGTTCAAGACGCCCATGTACCCTTCGGAATCAAAGCACCCCATCAGGGAACGGCCTGTCATGAATGCCGGTACGTCCAGCGAACCAAAGGGAAGCGCGTCCAGTGTGCCGTACTTATCGAGGTCATCGAGCGTTTCGCCGCGGGCGTAATCCCCGAAGAGCGTCTGCACGGAAAGAATGCCGTATGACCACTTATCGAGGTCGTAGGAATAGATAAGTACTCTGTCCAATACGCCGGCTTCCGCCACTTTGGAGGGGAAAGCCCAGATGCAGATACGGTTTACGGGGTCATGCCAGCCGGTGATTTCGGGAATCCGCGTATGTTCAACCTGCGAAAAGAACCACGTATCGATGCGCTCAATCCCGAGGGCTTTAGTGGAAGACCCATCAGTGATGTACCAGCCATCATCTGACAGGTAAATGCACCCCCCGCCAAAATTAACGGGGCTCTTGGGCGCGAGCAGGCCGCGCACGGCGTCTATTTGGTGAAAATTGAAAATGTAGGGCGGCCCAACGTAGGTCATCCGCTGAACGCTCCGCTCCAGGAATACAACTCCGTCAGTCTGCCCCACGGCGCCCATGACGGCCATAACGCGGCCGCCCTCTGGGAAATGCTGGTAGTCTGACTGCTTCGCTGCGGCGTCATCCGTGCCAGGCTCCGGCCACGTGTCAGGGTCATCCATAGCCGACCATAGGATACGCTGCCTGTTCCCAGTCAGATCCCCGAGAACAAGGAACTCCTTCACAATCGCCATGCATTGGGCGGTAGGCGCGTCCGAGACAGCGGAAAAATCACCGAACCCGCCCGAGACAGTGGATTTATACAGGCTCGTCCCGTAGAGCATATACAGAGACGGCCCCCAGTTCGCGAAAACGCGGTTGGTGCTTACTGTCTCGTCTGTGAGCTTGGCTACCCATTCGCCGCCCTGCAGGGCGTACACAGGGCCAGCAGAAGAAGCGGCGAGCGTGAGCAGATCGCCGTTGACGTCGCGGAGCGTGCAGGCCGCGAGGCACCGCCCGCCCGGCAGCTGGGGAAAAGAGAGGCGGGACACACCCGGCATATACCTGTAGCCGCGTTTGCCGGGGATGACATTACGGGCTTCCGGCGCCTGCTGCCCATTGAGAAGTACATCGTCCGGCTCCCATGCCCCGAATTGCAGGAGAACCTTTTTAGCCTGACTACTACTCACTCAATACCCCCCCCCCAGTCTGCTGCGAAAATGTACCGGTGCGCACCCATACGCCGTTAGGGCGCTCATCTTCCGTCCACACGCCCGTAACGCGGTCTTCCGGGGACCATGCCCAGCCGCGGAAGGTAAAGCGCAGCTGCTGCCCCGTCCCCCAGTCATCAGGGCACACAAAAAAACGCACTCTGATATAGCTGAAGGTTTCGCCGCTTGTGGCTTCAGCTGTTGCCGTATACACGGCACCGCGTCTGTAGGTAAGATTGCCGCCCGACAGAATGGCACAGGGGGAAACGGCACCGCCGGGCACCCACGCCCTGCGAACGAAGAACCCGCCGCCCGTCTGTGCATGCCCCTCAGGGGTATACCGTCTTGCGCGGACAAGCCTCCCATCCTCCCCCGACACGGCATTGAGTACGGCGTCATCTCCGGCGATATAAGGGGCGTCCAGAGAGACGGTTCCCATGCCGTCTATGTCCGCGCCGAAATGGCGGTCAAAATCGTCAAGGGTGAAGTCGCGCATCAGTCTATGGTAAGTTTCAGGTCGCCGGCATGCACAATAATTGTGTCGTTGGCGGACAGCTCTTTGGCTGTGGATAGGGCGCCGTACCACACGAGGTTCCCACCCGTAGCGGCGTCATACACGCCCCACGCAACCACGGTTCCCCATCCGGCCGTAGCCGTTGGGAACTCAATTGCCGCGGAGTTGGTCATGCTGGAGGGATCGCCGGATACCGGTTCGGCGAACGTAATCGCCTGTCTGGCATACGCGCCGCCGGTTACTTCGGTGCCGTCCGTGCTGTCAGTAGGCAGTGCCGTCAGCACGCCGAGGTAGTACGTCGTGGCGCTCTGGACCAACCCGAGTACATACGTTTCCCCGTAATTCGTTAGGCTCATTCTATGTCCTCCTCATGGGCCGCATGCTAATATCCTTAGGGTATCGGGCCTGCGTCTCCTGCTGGCTGATGTCCGCCACGGCCTGCCTGTAATACTGCGCCCACATGTCCACGGGGACGCTCCCGCGGGTGAATACCGCGGATTCCACGAGCGAGCCGTAGAGGTACAGGTCAGGATGCCGCAGCAGGATTTCGTTGTCGGGCTGCTCATCCCCGAGCGGGGGGATTTCCGCGTAATAGGTCAGCTGGAGCTTTCCCGCCTGGTCAGGTGTTGGCAAAACGAACAGGTCATTGGCTTCAATCGTGAAGCAGTACGGGCGGCCCGTCTTCTCCAGCAGAAGCGCGTATTCGTCAGGTGAGGCGTACCACAGATTGACGCTCCCGTTCCCGTCGGAAGGTGTCCAGACAATATCCCGCATTTCAAGAAAAACGTCCCATTGTCCGGGCACCCGCTTCATCGGGAGGGGCATTTGGCCCTGCCCCTTAGGCAGGGAAGCGTGTGCCCTGTGCTCCATCGCGCGCAGGCGCAATGTCCGGTTCCCGCGCTGTTCCCACAGGCGGATGAACACGGGGATACGGTCTTCCAGATCTTCACGTCCGAGGTAGTCGGCAATTGCCGCCTTCAGGCCCTCATAAGTCGTCAGGTCAGCCATTACACAACCTCATTGGTTGTCCTGAACGCTTTATTCATCGGGTCGTTCAGGAACTTCCTCATGTCGTCCGGGTCGTTGAGAATATCCAGCCCCTGCGCTTTGGCAATGTCCACGGCGGCTACAGGGATGCTCGCTACCCTGCGGAACGTGGGTGCCAGCCGGAAACCCTTAAAGCGGTCGCGGCCGCGTGCCGCCCTGTTCAGGCGCAGAATGTCCGTCACGTCCTGCTCACGGAAGAGGCGGAAATCGTCCGTCACATAGTCCGTCACCCCGTCATCGCGGCGTTCGACTACCCGCCCGGCTGTTCCCTGCTGAAGATTGACGCTCATGTATCCTCCAAAAGGGGCCCGCCCGGAGGCAGGCCCCGCAAAAACTAGGCAGCCTTAAGGTCGGCCAGCACGCCGGAAGAGGCCTCATTGCGGGCCTCAAGCGTAGCTTCAGCCACGATAAAGCCCTTCTCGGAATCGCCGGTCACGGCGAGGCGCTGTTCCTGGAAGGGACGCAGGTACGCCACCTTCCAATACTCAGGATCCAGAACGAAGGCGCAAGCCTTAGAATAAGTAACGTAGGCCTGTACCCTGTTCGGCACGAGCTTCAGAGAGCCAAAATCGGAAACGTAGACGTCGATGACGGCCGTAGCCTTCTTCATCTCCGCTTTTTCCATCTTGGTACTGCCGCCGGTCAGCACCTCAGACATTTTAACGCGAATGTCGGGGGCCATCATAATGGTTTTTGGATTGCCGCCGGCGTTGTAAATGCTGGTGAGCAGGGCTTTCAGCAGGGCCTCAGTCGGCACACGGGCCGTTCCTGCCGTGCAGGCGGCGGAAGAAGTAGCGGCCGTGCCGGAAGTGCCGCCCGCAAAGTTGGTAGTGAGCCAGCAGGGAAGGCCCGTCATCAGTCTGCCGCTTGTGCTTTCACCGGCCGCGAGCTGATTGCTCAGCAGGGCAAACTCGAGGTCCTTTTTAATCTCTTTCATCCGAAGGGCCATCTGGTGGGTGTACTGCTTGGTCACACCGTTCTGCACGACGGCCTGCGCAGTGCCGGAAACATTCACGGCTTTCATCAGAATCTGGGTTTTGTTGCTCAGCTCCGTGGTGTTGGAGCCGGCGAAAGTAGTTACATCGATGCCTTCTTTCTGTGCGTTGGAGCCGGGGGCCGTCAGGGCGTCCGTCTGCCACTCGTGCAGGGTCTGAGATGCAGTAGTACGCCCGCACATCGTCAGGAAAGGCGTATCCGTAGGGGACACGTCAAAAATCAGTTTGGAGAGATCGCGGGGCTTGCCATTGACGTTGGCATCCTTAACCTGTCCGCTCACTGTAGCCATATCATCCTCCTATTAGTCCATAGCCGCGAGAGCGGCCGCAAGTGCATCTGTGCTGTTCGGGTTCTTGTAAAATCTGGCGAACGCCTGTTTCTGGACGGAAGCGGTATCATCCTTCACACCGGAAGGGGCCTGTACCTTTGGCGCTTCCGCAACTTTCTGTGCGGCGGCGGCGCGGGCCTTTCCCATCCTGTCATAAAGCATGGCCTTTGTAACAAGCTCCAGTTCGTACCCCTTGGACAAGCTGTTGATAGCCTTGTCCGGAACGCCCGCTTCTTTCATATACTGGTATACTTCAGCCGTATACTTCTTGCCGTCGTAGCCGTCCCCGATGAGTGCACGGATTTTTGGTTCGACGGTCTGATACTCAGCAGAAAGGCTCTGCTGAAATTCCTGCGCACGTTTGGCGGCTACTGCCTGCGCTGTCTGCTGGATACGGGCACCGAGCTCCCGTACAGCGTCCGTGCGCTTCTGCATTTCCCGTGCCATGCGGATATACTCAGACGGGTTCTGTTCGCTAAGAGCCTGCCAGTCAATGCCGGAGTACTCAGCATTGACGATTGCCTCTATGAGCTGATTGGCCTGTCCGAGCAGGGTAGCCGCGGCGTTGATCTGATTGTCACGGTCCGCGCGCTCATTAAGAACGGTCTGCCGCTCCTGCGCTATGGCCTGTGCGTGGGCTTCCGCCATGGCATGCACGGCCGAGCGGGCATCAGGGGCGAGCTTCCCCCAGGTATCAGCGTTAAACCCTTCCGGCATGGGGACTTCAGCCGGCTCAGTCGGGGCGGCCGACTGTCCCTGTCCTTCTCCTTCCCCGTTCTGCCCGGCGTCATCGGGCTGTTCGCCCGGCTTAGGGGCGTCCTCCTCTCCGGAGGTATCTCCGGCGGGGGTATCCTCCTTATTCAGTGCAGTGACAATATCATCCACGCTATCAAGCGTGGACGGTTCAGCGGGAGCGGGGGAAGGGGTGTTATCAATGGCCGTATCTACGGTCTGATCGGTATTCGCCATAACTAACCTCTACATAATTTTCTGATTTTATTCAACATTTGCAGGAACACGTTGTCTTTGGTGGAAAAAGCTACATCCTCGAGCGTTTGAAGAAGGCAGGCCTGAACCCTGTGAAGCGCCTGTAAGTCACGCCACAGGGCTTCACGCTCCCTGGGGGACTGCTCCCCCTTCCAGCGGGAACAGATTCCGTACTCCACTTTTTTCACCGCCCCGAGGAAAACGGGGCTGGAAAGGATGCGGTATGCCATTTCGGCATTCTCACGGTCTTTCTGCGTGGTCATACGGATTGCTCCTTAATGTCAGTGAGGCCCGGGCCTCTTTGGCCCTGTAAAATACGTGCGTAATCAAGTTGCTTCTCCAGCTGCATTTCCTGCGCTTTAAGCGCGGCGTTAGCCTGCACCTTGGCGGCCTGTACAGCCGCGTCAGACTGCACTTTGGCGGCCTTTCCGGAAGCGTCATTCTGTGCCTGTGCCTGCTTGATCTGCATGTCGAGCTGGGCTTTCTGGAGCGTGGTTTGAGCTTTGACCTTCTCCACCTGGACTTTTGCCGCGGTGAGCGGATCCATGTTTTGGCCGGCCTGCTTCTGGAGGATGAGCTGCTGTTCAGCCCGTTTTGCGTCCTCTTCCGTGCCGAAGAAACGTTCCGGCGCTTCCAGCCCGGCCGCTTCCACCATCTTATGGCAAGTGTAGATCACGTTGCTAAGACGCACGGGAGACGCCGTGCTCAGCTGCGCGATAAAGGACTGCTGAATCTGGAGTATCTGTTGGTATGCAGCAAGCATTTTCTGCCTGCTTCCAGTGCCCAGCCCCACGGCTACAGATATATCCATATCCGGGTCCCACTTGCGTGGGTCAAAGTCCATGAAGCGGCCTTTAAGGCGCACCTGTACAGTCTTGTTGTGGTAGCGGTGCAGAAGGTTCAGCACGTAACGGCCGAGCGGTTTGAAGAACATCTCCGCGTAGACGCGGGCTATCATCTCGAGGCGCTGATTAATCGCCTCTTCCATGATAGAGGCGCCCGTGGCGGTCTGCTGGAGCGTATCAGCGTCAAGGCTTTGGGTGCGGGACGTCACGCCAGAACGCCGCTCTACAAGCTGATCCGTGAGCTGGAGGCCCTGCACGGCCTCACTCGCCGAGCTGTTCACCGGAAGCGGGGTGATAGACGCGCCTCCACGCACACGGTGCAGGGCGCCGGGCTTGCGCGCCAGAAGCGAATCAATATCCGCCCAGCCAGTCTGGTTAGGCCCGTAGTCCACCACGAGTTCACCGGAGTTGGCGAAACTCAGGGCATCCAGATACGAGCGTGTCAGGTCTGTACGCAGGTCCTGCACATCGGCTACGAGGTCAGCCAGGCAGAGCCCTACCACCTGATGAGGCATTGGCACGGAGCAGGCCGCGAAAAGCGGGGCACGGTACAGCGGCCACTCTTCCACAGACAGGATTTTTGTATCCGAACCATCGCCCACGTAGACAACCTTAGCCTTTTCAGCCATGCCGTCGCCGTTAAGGTCAACGTCCAGCCACGCCTCATAAACCTTGAAACGCCGGTTCTCAAAACTTTCTGTTTCGTCCGTGCCGTCCGTGGCGGAGTTGACGCGCTGGCCTATGCTCTTCTCTTCGGGGTCATCATCTGCTCCGTAGACGGGAAGATCCTCCAACACTTCGCGGCTGTACCCTTCCTGCATGAGCTGCGTGGCCGTCCTGACCTCCCAGTGGGCGATGAAACGGGCATGCTCCACGTCTTCCGCGTCCGAGGACACGATGACATTCTCCGAGGGTACAGGGTCAAGGCGCACGTCATGCGTGACGGTCTTCTTCCGGACGGTCACGGTGCAGGCCATGCCGCCAGGCATAGACGGGTCGGGGTACTGCTCCACTTCTGCCATGCCGCCGCGGGCTTCCGTGTCGGCTATCATGGCCTGTGCTTCCTGCACAGAAAGACCGGTGAAGCGCTCCATGGTCTGATGCTCTTCCCGTGGAGCGTGCGCGAGGCACCACCCTACACGCTGATACAGGCCATCCTTCAGTGTGTCATGTATCAGCCGGAACATCGAGCGGCCGAAGACGACTTGGTTCACGTAGAGCGTCGCGTCAGCGGCGGCCTGCTCCTGAGCGGGCGTGCGGGGCTCGAAGCGGATAATCTCATCACCGCCAGCGAACACCCGCATAAGCCCCGGCATAGCCCACTCCACCGTCTCCATCACGGTACGGTCTACGTAGGTAGAGAGGCAGCGCTTCTCGCGGTCATCGTCTACGCTGTAGCCGTATCCGAGATAACGCTTTTTGAGCTTCACACGGTCACTGGAGAGCTGCCCTCCCGGCGTGCCGAGCGCAGAAGTACTCTCCCGGATGATGAGCTTGCGTACTTTTTCTTCAACGTCGGTCAGCATATGGAAAGCCTTGCCCCCTGTCTCAGGGGCTCCATTGCCCCGGTATCGGTACGGATGAAGCCCACGGCGGCATACCGCATGGCGTCCGCGCCGTGAGAAGTCCAGTCGTGGAGCGGCTGCGTGCGGAAACACTGATGCTCCTCGTCGTACTCTCTCTGATAGCCCCACAGGGCGGAAAGCCCCTGCGCGCACTTATCCTTGTCGATGTATGAGCAGGCCAGCACCTGCCGGACACTCTCTATACCGTCCATGACGGGCAGTTGAGGTGCGGCGGTGAATCCTATCCCCAGCCGGCGGGCGGTCTCGAGACGGGTTACGCCCGTACCCAGCTCCCGCACGGCTATGTCGTGGGGTGCTATATGCTGTCCGTAGCGGTAGCCTTTCTTGGCGAGGACTTCAGCATAGTGCGCCAACCCCTCTCCGGCGGCCTCGTAGTAGTCGACGAACCGGTACTGCCCGCGGGTGGTGCCGTCCGAGACCCACTGGAAAAACCAAATCGCGGTGCTGTCAGCCATGCCCAAATCCCACGCCGTATGTACAAGCAGTGTCGGGTCCACCGGCACCGAGCCGATACGGCCGGCGCTATCCGCTTTCTGAAGAACCCTGCCGTAGTAGGAGCCCTGGGCCACGAGAAGCGGGTTCCCCTCCCAGACGCAGTCGTACTTGTCCGGGTCGGTCTTTTTGCAGTGCTCCATCTCCTGACGGAGCACGTCCGGGAACCACGGGTTGTCACGATATGTCACCTTGCGCACATACGAGCCGGGCGGCGGCGTGTGCACGATAAAACGCTGCCAGACCGGCGCATGCACCCGGTTCGGGTTGAATGAAATCCAGATCTCTGATCCATGCGTGCGCATGGTAGGGATAAGCAGGTCAAGCGACTTCTCCGATACCGTCTCGGCCTCTTCAATCCAGCAGTGCGTGAGGCCTTCATACGACTTGATTTTTTCAGGTGACGTCCGGAGGCCGGAAAAGATGAAAAGCGAGCCATTGAGGCCGCGTATCTCAGCATCTGTAGAGCGATAAAAGTCGTCCATCCCGAGGCGCTGTATCTCATCATCAAGCAGGCGCTTGACTGAATCGCGAATTGAGTTCTGCACTTCACGGGCGCACAGGCACCGTATAGGACGACGGCGCCCCTCTATCAGCAGAGCCGACGCGAAGGCGCGGCTTTTCCCACCACCGCGGCCGCCATAGAAGACCTTGTATCGGTGCGGGACAAAAAGTTCCTCGAAGGCCTCGGGGAAGAAGGCATCCACCCTATGGATTACTCTGTCGTCTCTGCGCATTTTTTGGGCCTCCCGACCCTCTTGTGCGGCCGCACAAAAGTAACCCTGATAGCCTGCTCGGTCTGGATAGGCGCGCCATCGGGGCCGGAGCACTCTATGCGTGTCGTCTCACGGTAGCCAAGGCGCGTCTTCAGGAGAAAAATCATCATGCGGACATCGCCGTCCATCGCCATTTGGTAGGCAGTCTTGGCTAGTCCCTCTGCAGCTTCCGCCATGCCGGCATCAAGGTCTTCTCGGTAGTACTTGACCAGCGTCCCCGTCGTCACGCCGATCTGCACGGCGATGTCGTGCTGTCTCACGCCGTACTTCGCCAGGGCGCGGACTACCGCCCGCTTCTCATCTGTAGGTACATGCTCATCTCTCATCTCCCGTACATCCTCCTTATGATGCGGAAACGCAGGGCGTCCAGCAGCATACCGCCGCTGTTCCCGGCTATCCCGCACAGCCCCACAAGGGCTATATCTGGCACCTCATCCGCGAGGAGCGAGAAGGCCAGCACGCCGCAGAAGGCTGATACGACTATCTGCGTGAGCAGGTCTAGCCAGCCGCGCACGCCTTTCCTCATGACGCGGACGACGCCGCCCACGAGACCGAAAGCGGCGCCCAGCGCACAAAGCTTCAGCAAGTCCCACCATCCGCCGAGGTCATGCATCACGGCCGCCTCCCCGTATCTTTTTCAGGTATGCGTCTTTTGACGCCGATCCGAGACTGGAGCCGAGGTAGTACTGGACGACAGCGCTGAAAGCGTAGGAGAGCGCGCCAAGGAGCGTCAGCCCGGCATCCCCGAGCTCGGCTTTCCCGCCGCGAAGGACGGTCCACAGCATCACAAAAAAGCCCACGGTCACTATGCACGCCACTATGGACGTAGCCCACGTGGCACCGTGCCCGGCTTTGGCCAGCTCTACCTCACGGTCACGTGCGCTCATCCTGTCGGTGAGCTCCGCCTGCACCTGGTCCCGCTGCCACTGGAGGAGCTGCGCTTGCTGCTGCAGCTCCAGATCTTTGAGCTTGAGCAGGAGGTCGGGGCTCTGTGCTATGGTGCGCTGCACGTCAGCCGGGTCAGGCTCACACCCGAGCGCGGAGGCTATCAGCGAGCCGGCCGCCCCGGCGATAGCGCCCACGGGACCGCCGAGGACGCTGCCCAGCACCGGCGCCGCCTTGGCTACGGCTCGGCCGACATCTGCCCACGTCATCTATACTCCTCCAGCTCGGCGCAGAGCCCAGCTAAAAGTCGCCCTTCCGCGGCACGGCGTCCCAGGTACTCACCACCCCAGCCGTCACGGTCGAGGAGCGCGGCAGACGCCTTTGCCCAGTCGCCGCGGCGCAGAGCCGCCAGAGTGACGGGAGCACGGCGCTCAGCACCACGCACCCCGCACTGATAGAGGAGCGAGTAGACGACAGCCTGCGCCTGCCACGGGAGGTCAGCATATGGGAGCGTGTGCCGGCCGCGGCTCCACCACGGCACCACCACGTCATCCATGTACCCGCGATGCTCAGCATCCGTGAGCTCACGGGCCTGCTCTACCGTGAGAGTGAGCAGGTGGTTGCGCAGGGCGCGGAGAGCGGCCCCACGCTGGAGCCCTATATATATAAAGATAGCATCTATCGTGCCATCCGACACGCCCCAGCGTCTCAGCTGGCCGACAGTCTGCTGGCCGAGGTCTACACCCACGCCCACAGTGACGCCGGAAGCGCCCATAGCCTCATAGTCCGTCACGGGCTCGCGGCCCGTGTAGTTCGCCGTCCCACCGGACAGGCGCCGGCACGGGATATACCCGCGGCACGTCATCAGCCCCTCGACCGACTGGAGCCACTTGAACACCTTCTCGTACTGAATCGACATTTTTGTAACTTCCTGAAAACAATTTTCTACATTTTTGTAACTTTTTATAAAACATATGTCAAAAAGTTGACACTTATGCAAGCAAAAGTTTTTTTGAAAAAATGTTGACACTTCCACAAAAAGGCGTATCTTTCTTATCACGAGGAGCGAAGAGATAATCCCCGCACCAAAAGAAAAAAATAAAAAAAGTTTTGAAAAGTTGTTGACAAAAATCCTGAAAAGCGTAAAGTGCTTTTCAAGAGAGGGGGAAAAACAAAAAAGCCCCCCACAAAAAAAGGAGAAAAAACTATGACTACCACCACCGCCATCGAGACCCGCACCGCTGAAATCCTCGAAGCCCTTGAGGCTCTGCGCCCCTCCGCCGACACCCTCACCGAAGACATGTTCCCCGAGGTCCTGAAGGGACTGCGCTATCGCCACCCCTGAATCAATCCAGAACGCGCTCTATGCCTCTGGTCGGCGCCTCCCCCTGGAGAAGCTCGCACGCTTCTTCGCGACAATCTACACCTTGGCGGATGTCACCGCTTTCGCCGAAGCCTATGACGCCGCGGCTCCCGAGGTCTACAATCAGGATGACGACATCATGACTGGTACCCCGTGGTGCATGCCCTGGATGACCGGCGCCATGGGCGCCGAGAAGGGAGACACGCCCGAGACGCTGGGCCGCCTTGCCGCATGCCTGGACTATCAGGACCTCGAGCGTCTTTTCGGGCCTGATGAGGAGGGGCTTGCAGCCAAGACGGAAGCGGCCGTCCGCGGCTACCTGCTGCACGGAGCCCCAATCCCCGAGTTCCTTGCTCCCGAATCGGGAGTACTGAACAAGGCCGCGGCCGAGATTGCAGAGGCTCGGGAACGCGTCATGGATGACGAAGAGGCTGAACGCCTCGAGTCCGAGATCGTCACCGGCTGCATCCGTGACATTACCCCCCGCGCGGCCATGCGTAAGGCCAGATAAAAAAACAAAAACCCCGGAGAGTAATCAGGCTCTCCGGGGGAAATTCTCTGATTCATGAGAATTAATTGATCTACAGAAGTAGAAATTAATCCTCATATACCAGCTGAAGACAAAAACCACAAGGAGAAAAACAATGATCAGATTCGAGAATGTAGATGAGGCCGTCTACAGCGCCGCCATGCGTGAGGCGCCCCATGCCTAGCGGCGGCGCCCGGAAGGGGGCCGGGCGCAAGCCCGTACCAAGGGCGGCCGTCCAGATAAGGATGAGCCCCGAAGACTACGGGGCCCTAAAAAAGGCCGCTGAGGAGGTGGGCCTTAAACCATCAACCATGGCAAGGAAGATCATCCTCGCGCACCTGTACGCCGCCGCCAGATAAGAGAAGGCCCGCATGTGCGGGCCATTCTTTTACATATGCTTCACGCGATCCGCTTCCTCGGCGCGTTTTGCGTCGTTGAAACGGTCAAGGGTGCCGACAAGGTACCCCGTGATACGGCGGATGCGCTCGAATTTCACGCCTTCGCCGACAAAACGCGTTTTATTCGGTATGCAGATACTTTTCATTTTTCAGCTCCGTGATGATTTTGACAAGACGGCGGGCGCAGTGCCGGCACATCCGGCCGCAGAGGATGCTCCACCCGCGCGCGGCCTCCTCGTCGTCACCATCGACACTCTCAGGGCCCGACATCCCGCAGGAGGGGCAGGCGACAGTGCGCCCGCCCCCGTCAGTATCGGCCAGGTAGACGTCGGGGCACCCGCAGTAGGGGCAGGAGTGCAGAATCACAGCGCGTACTAGTTGTCGGAGAGATAATTACTAGCAATCCAGTTCGGGATCACAATAAAGGCAAGACCCAGTATTGACGTAAGTAATCCAGTGTTGGCAAAACAAAGAATCCCGATCCCGATCAGGAAAGAGGCAGCATACACTATTATCTGAAGGCATCCACACGCAGCCAACGCGAAAAAACACCAAACCAAGAATAATGCTAAGCATATTAACACCTCCAATGCCAAGAATTATACAACAGCCAAAAAATAACACAAAAGGAAAAAACACTGGCCGCCATGCCGGGTGAAAGGATCATGACACGTCCTCCAGTCTCAGCATCCCGGGCTCACGCTCACGCTGGAGGGCATCCCATGTGCGCGGAGAAATCCAAAGGCACTCTTTTGTCGCCCGATGTGCGAAATTATGGTGCGGGCGCGTCTCCATATGCCAGCCGGCCAGCTCATCAGCGTACAGCTTGTTCTCGTAGCCGGACAGCACGACATATCCGCTGACTTTTTTGAAGGCGCCAAGCATGGCCTTCTGATCAACGTCAGCTCTGTATCTGAAGGAATATCCGCAGTTATATGGTGGATCCAGATACCACAGCGTGTCGGGTGTGTCGTAGTGCGGGATAAGCTCCAGCGCGTCTCTGTGCTCGATGACCACAGAGCGGAAACGCTCCGCAATCTCGGACATTTTTTCAACACGGTTGACAAAACCTTTTGCGTTTTTTCTGATTTTTTTTGCGTCGACAGCGAAGCCCGTGGAGTTTGCGGAAATGGCCCCGCAGGGTCCAATTCCCATACCAGCCCTGACAATCAGAGCGCGCGCCCTCTCGATGTCATCGCCTTCCGGCATAGGGTAGAAGCTACAGTACTCTTCTCTGGCGTACGGCGTCAGCCTCAGCCGCCGGATAAACTCCGCGGCTTTCTCCTTATCGCGTAACACTCTGAAAAAATTAACTAAATCGCTGTTCAAATCGTTGTACACTCTCCAGCGGAGAGGGCTCCTTGTTCAGGAGAACGCCCGCGGCACCGCCGAAAGGCTCTACGTAGATCCGGTGACGGGGGAAAAAAGAAGTCACCCATGACGAAATTCTTACTTTCCCCCCGGGATAGATGAAAGCTGTTAGCACTTCTCCTGCCTCCAGTCCCCACGGCAGAAGCGCCAGACGACACAAAGCAGGTCAAGCGCCTCATCCATGACACGCGCTTCCCCCTGCCCCTTATTGAGAGCCTGACACAACTCCCCGTACTCCTCCCCGATGACGCCTACGCCCTGGTATATGCCGTCAGCGAAGCCGGGATGCTTTTCTTGCGCGGCTTTCACCCTGTCCGAGAGAGCCAGCAAAATACTGAAATCTAACTTTTTATCCCCCGGCATCCCATCGGGGACGACAAAAATAATATCGCTACTCATACGCACCTCCCTACATCGTCTTCTGCGGGATATCGCCGTGACCGAAGGGGTTCCCCGTAGATGGTATATCTTCCCCCTTCAGGATTGGCGCCGCGCCGTAGTCCACACCGCCTACGCGCTCACAGCCGGACATAGCGGCAGCGCACTCAGCCCCACAGGCCGCGTACCCGGCTATGTCTACCCAGCTGTCCGCGTGCCGGGGGTTCCCCTCGATGCGGGCGAGCTTCAGGAGGATCATCATGGCCGCCACATCCGCAGAGGATATATCGCGCTCGGTATAGCGGCTCCACAGAGCAGCTATAAGGCCGAAGCTGTCTTCAGGGTGCCCGTACTCACGGGCCCTGTCTGTCAGTACCGCCTTTCCGGCGGCGTCAAGGCATTCTTTTCTGGTCATATACTCTCCTTTTGTCTGATTTTTTCTCCGCGGCTCCATGCCGAGGACAAGCTGACTCCAAGACGAACGGCGATCTCTTCCCACGGGGCGCCATCCTGTCTCAGCGAGACAAGAAGGGCATCCATCTTCTGCGTCCACCGTATCCTGGTTTTTTTCCGCTTCATCAGAGCAGGCACAGCGCCTTCGCTCTGGAGGACTTTCCAGCGGGCTTGCGCGGATTTTTTGGGCCGGCCGCATAAGGTGCCTATCACACTCCACGAGTAGCCAGCGCCCACCAGCTGAGCCAGAAGGGCGTCCTTACGCGGTGTCCAGCCATACGCACGGGGTCTATCTGTCAGCATCATGCCGCACTCCAGATGAAATCTCACTGTGCAGGCCCATACGCCACCGTATCCATGTCAGAAGCCTCTCCCGTGGGGGCATATCCGCCCGCACGTCTCAGGCGCGCCCAGCACAGCGGGCATCTGTAATCTGTAGTGGGGCGCCCGCAGTCGTGGCAACGGCGCGTGCCCCGGGGAATCTGCCTGCAGGCCGCCTTGCCCGGAGGCTCCTGGAAAAACTCCGGGTGCGTACGTATGTAGTGCCATACTGTGTCCGGATGCTTACGCAGGGCCGCGCCGATGCTCTTGTAGCTTTCTCCGGCGGCATACATCCGTGCAGCGGTCTCTCTCTCGCCTTCACTCCACCCTTTCATGCCCATAGCTTCCCTCCATGTATCTGATGACTGTATCTCTGGCTTCCTGCCATCCGTAGCATACGGCCGTGGAGTAGCCCTCGAGCTTCAGGGCCAGAAGGGCCGTCCTCTGAGGGTCGGACAGGAAGCCCCCTTTCCGGCGCTTCATTTCGATCCAGAGGCCGTGCCACTCCCCCCTGGCGATAGCGAGGAAGAGGTCGGGGATACCGGCCCTCACACCCTCGGCATGGAGCCTTGCACCGGTCACTGTCGTGCGGCGGCCGCCGTTGGGTATCGCCATGAGCAGGAAGTTCGGCATGCGCCGCGCCTTAGCGTACATGTTCCACCACTCGATGAGAGCGGCCTGCTCCTCGTGCTCGGTGGGGGTGGGGGCCTTCCCGCTAGTACTTCCACGATTCATCGTAACCGCCTCCCTGCTGTCCGTCGTGGTGGGCGGAGTCGAGGGACTGTACTCTCTGGGCCTGCACGTACCAGGACACGGCGTCGCGGCCGTCCTTGGTCTGGTACTTACGTGACAGATACCGGCCCTGCACAAGGACCTGACTTCCCTTGTGCAGATACTTCAGCACAAAGTCCGCCGTCTTTCCGCCGCACGTCACACTGTGCCAGGTGGTACGCTCCACCTTCTGGCCGGACTGGTCACGGTAGCCGTCGTCCGTGGCCACGGAGAGACGGGCGAAGCTGCTCTGTCCGGCGTGCACCTCCTCGGGGTCACGGCCGAGAAGGCCGATGAGGGTGACGTTGTTAAGCGACGCCATGGCTTGCCTCCAGTCTCATATCCTTGCCAGCAAGGACGAGAAGCTGCCCTCCGCCTTCTGCGAGGCGCGAGAAGAGAGAGAGACCAAGCAACTCGCGGAAATGGGTCTTGTCCAGGTTCGATATGAGAATCGTAGGCTTCATGTTCTCGTAGCGTCTGTCAATGACGTCGAAAAACATGAAGCGCTCCGCCGGCGTCCCGTACTGCCTCCCCACCTCGTCAATCACGAGCAGGGCCGGCTTCACGAAATCGGCCATGGCCTGCCGTTCGCTCACAGTCCGCGACATGTACGTCTCCTTGATGCGGCGGAAGATGTCCGCCTCCCTGACGTACACGGCGGGGAAACCCCGGCTGATGACGGATCGCACCATCGCGGCGGCGAGGTGCGTTTTCCCTGTACCGGGGCGGCCGAGGATGCAGAGGCTCCGGCCGGTTTTCATCGTGTCTTCCCATCCGGTCACGGCGTAGCTCATGCATGCGCGGAGGGCCATTTTCTGGTCGTCCTCGTCTGTGCGGAAATTCTCAAAGCTCCGGTTCGCGAATCTCGGCGGGATACAGGCCTGACCCATGAGCTGCTCAATGCGCCATGCAGCAATCTCGGCGCGGGCGTTGGCTTCTTCGTGGAGATTTTTCTCGAGCTGAAGCTCTTTCTCACACTCGGGGCACCGGCTCCAGATGTCTTTATGCTGGCAGGGGAGGAGGTACGATATGTACTCTCCGTGCCTCTGACACATAGCCGGACGCATATCCTTTGCCCGGAAAAGGGCTTCCATTTTACGCATTTGCTTTCTCCTTCAACGAGTCAAAAATCGAACCAAAGTCCGAAGACGTGTAATCCTGGTCATGCTCGTCCACGTAGGGAGTGGACCCGTTCTCATCGGGGGCGTAGCTCTTGGCCGGTGCCTTCTCCGGCACGTCGTCCCATCTACGGTCCCTGAGCCAGTTGGCCATCATGGGGACGTAGCCGCGCTTCCATCGTCGGTCCTCGGCCTTGAATCGCTCGATGATGTCAGCAAGGGCGTAGGACTCTGGCACGAGGTGCCTTGCCTTGAGGTAGGCGTACTCTCTCCACGCCTTCTCTTTCCCCTGTTGTACGGGCCATAGGCTGAAGACGTAGCAGAACTCCTTCCACGCAGGGTTGCCGTGAGAGGTATCCACCTGTGGAGCCGTGGTCGTATCAGGGGCCTGCGGTGTATCCTCGGCTGGGGGCTTAGGCTTGGGGTCAGGCTTTGGCTCTGGGTCCGGCCTAGGCGTCTCTCTTGCCTTCAGTGGAGAAGATGCCTGTGCTGGTGTACTCACACCCACACCCTGCGTTTCCCCCTGGGGGGTAAGGGGGGTGTATTTAAGATCTTTAATCTCTTTTATCTTATCTCTGTTATCTCTGTGCGTTACAGCGTTACACTGCGTTACATGTAACGCATCGCCTGCGTTACAGTGCGTTACAGCGTTACACTGCGTTACAGAGGAAGAAGGATCTGCCAGAGGCTCCTGCTTATCGGCGGAGGCGTCAGCGGCAGTCCCTTCACTCTTCGCCTTCTCCCGGAGGCGCCGGACTCTCTCCGCAGTCTGCTCGCGCTTGCGCTCTTCCCGCGTCTGTTCCTCTGCCTCGCCCTGCTCTTCGTTCCATCCGACAAGACGATCATCTTCATCGATGACATGCCGCTGCCTCAGGAGATCGTAGACCTTCCGACTCGTGCCCTCCTCCAGATCCCACACGCAGTCGCTTCCATCGAAATCGAAGCCTTCCACACTGCCGCGTGGGTCGTTGCACGCTGCGTGTTCACAGAGATTCAGGTACACGAGCTTTATGTCTCCTGCCCGCATCCCGCTTTTTTTTGCAAGCATCATAAAAAGAAGCGTTCTGGGCTGAGACATAGCCCAGCGAAACCATGGGTACTTGTATCGCACCTCACTCCTCCTCACAGAATCTGTTCCAGCCGGCGATGTTCATTTAGCAGCAGCGGGCCAGAGGTCAGGCCGTATTTGACAAAGCGGGATTCCGAAGGTGCGGTTGTACTTCACCGCTGACTCCGCTGAAACAACGCGCAGGTTATGACAGTGCGCGTAAACGACACTGCGTGCGCTAAAGCCAGCCATTGCGGCCATTTTTGCATACGAGAGGCCATGCTCCGTCCGATATTGGTCAATGATGTTCATACACATGCCTTATTTGTTATCATTTGATTACAGATAAGGCAATAAATTTTTCATTGTCCTTTGCCGATAACGCTTGAAAGCCCTACGAAAAAGGCAAAGGAGAGCGGCATGGACAAGTGGGAGAAAATGGCAAACGACGCTTGGGAAGTGATTATCAGTGACGTCCGAAAGCTATGGGACGGTGGTAAAGGAATGACGCAAGAAGCGATTGCTCAAAAGCTGGGGCTGAGTAAGCGCGGCGTTGTCAATATGTGGCTGCAGGGGAATCGAAAAGCAACAAATGCCCCTTTGGCTGCGCTTTTCAGGTACCTAGAAAATTTGGGGCATGACCCTTTGGACTTTTTCCCTGCAGATACAACGATTCGCCGTCTTGGTGAACACTCTCCGTCCGAGAAGGTGCAGGGGAGCAATCTTCCGACTGTGCCTCTCATGGGCGAGACAGGAGCCGGGGCCCCCTGCGAGCTGTTCAACGTGGCCAGCGAAACGATGATCCAGATCCTGCCCCAGTATTACCGGCAGGGCATGGCCGCGCTCCTTGTCCGCGGTGATTCCATGGAACCTACAATCAAGAATGGCGCCATCGTCGGCATTGCTCCACTCCAGGGGGACGCTACGGAAGGCGGGGTCTATCTCGTGAGCATCCCGTACTTCGGCCGTGTGGTGAAGCGGCTGCGTCTTTCTAGGGACGGGCACCTGCTGCTAATTTCCGATAACCCCGACTACGAGCCAATCGCCGTAAATCCTGCCGAGCAGGAGAAAACGGTTCTCGGGCAGGTCGTCTGGGTGCTACAATCGGTGTAGGGTATGAAGAGAGTGATGCTTGCCAGGGCGATATATGTAATAGCGATCACCCTGTTATTTTCTTGCTTGCTCAGCCACCTACGGCTTTTCCCGTACAATACTGCTACAGTATTTTTGTACTCAATCATCATAATACTTACGATAAAATTCCTGTTTTCAGTAGAAACAGGTCTTTTTAATTTAATGTTGTGGCATTTATATTTAAAAAATAAAGTAAAAGTTGATACAATCAATAAATTAGAAAAGTATAAAATGCCATGTGTTATGTCTTATTTTATTTATGACATGAAGAGTTATCTTGAGTATATTATTTTTGGTAAAAATTATTTAAGGGAAAAAAGAGAAAAGATATTTCCTATTAATAATGAGCCTGAGATTTGTATTGAACATCTTTTTGAAGATACAGATTATTTTGAAGTGCAGAAAGAAAAATTTTCACATGAAACAATAGAATCCGCCAATCGTATACTTGGTCAATTAGAGGGGGCATACCTTGCGGCACAAGGACCTCGTAGATCAGCACTAATCAACGTATGGGATGAAGCACTATATGAATTTTACAATAAGAATCAGGGGAAGGAAAATGAGTTTTCAGCCCAAATAAAATATTCCAGGATGCGTTGAGCTTCATAAAAGCATTCCTGCCCCAGAAAGGCCTGAGGTAAAGTTCGCCAGATGTTCAGGGAAGGAGCAGCTAACTCATCTAAGGGAAAAGAATCTTCAGAGTCCTCCACTTTCTCCCCCGCCCCAACGGCGGGTATTTTTTTTGGATTTTTTGTAATCTTATGATTACTTTTTCTTGACAATGTTATCTAAAGATTACATAACAGCCCCACGAGCAAATAAATTAGCTCAGGAGGCCAGAATGTACACTGCCTTATCAGTAAGGTGCGAAGAACGAGGGACACGAAGACGGGATAAGGAGATAAAAAATGAAATATCTTATGTCTAAACTCCTTCTCGCCGAGGACATAGAAGCGTTCATGCGGGAACGCGAAGGATGTGAATTCGTGAACGAGGGGCCGATATGGAGGTTTATATATGAAGCGGCCATGGACGTGATCAAAAAGCTAATAGGCTGGGCTATCAGCTACGACGAAGACGTTTTGATTGGCGGAATCACCGCAAGTATAATTGCCGATATAGACGCCATCGTATGCTATCCGGACGACACAGAAAGGTACGGCTGTTTCGGCAAGACGATCATCACAGTGAAACACTCAGAGGAATAAAATGTACACCGCCACAGAACGTTTTTCCGACGCATCCGCACTTCTCTCCGCCATCGAGAGCCGCACGGTGCGCGAGGGCCGCAGAGCCTTTGCATGGCATATGGCCATGGCGGCCAGACAGGCGCGCCGCGAGCGGCTCATCGAGATAATCACCACCACGATTGCCGCCGCCGCTTGGGTGGCCTGCGTCCTCATCACAAGCGGCATGCTGTTTATCGTGGGCACAGAATAAATTTCCCGTCCGGATTGGCCGGGCGGGGGCGCGGAAAGGCGATAGGCCGCGCTAGGGAACGGGGGGCCGGAGCCGTCACGAGAAGAGATTGCCCGGCCCCCTCAAGGAGAAAAAATATGTATCACGTAATCATCACGGGCAACCCAGACGGGTTCTCAGAATCTGCCATGGCAAGGAATTTTACACGGCGCGGCCTTATCCGGTTCCTCAGCCGGCACGTAAACAAGCTTGTAGATTGCGAATATGTGGCCGTGTCGCGTGGCTACGGGATAGCGTGCCCCGTCAACTTCTGGCTCGTGGGGAAAAAGCACATGAGTGACCGTATCCCGACGAATAGAATTGTCCACCTGCAATAAAAGGTGGAAGTCATGCGGTTCCTCCCGCAATTGAACCAGGCGGGGCCTCAGCGCCCCGCCCAACCAAGGAGAAAAAATGACAACAGGGAAAATCATATATGACCATCCGGCAGCGGAATACTTCGCCGCCGAGGGGCTGAACAATACATCTATAGGATACATCCTCGAGTGCCCGGCCCTCTACAAGGCACATCAGACCATGGAGGAGACGCCCAGCAAGGCCTTCCTTCTCGGCTCCCTCCTGCATGCCATGGTCCTCGAGCCGGACAAGGTGGCCGAGCGGTACGCAGTCTGCCAGCACCCCGGCACCACCAAGGCGGGCAAGGAGGAGCGCAAGGCCCTTTCCGAGAAAGGCATCACGGCCTTCTCCGGAGAGGACTGGAACCAGGCCAAGAGCATGTCAGACAGTCTCCTCACGACGTGCCCGGCCACGGCGAAGCTCCTCGCTCTTGCCGGGAAGAGTGAGGTGTCCATCTACTGGGAAGAGACCGTCGAGGACAAGCCTCTTCCATGCAAGGCGCGTGTCGACCGCCTCGCGCAGCTGTCTGACGGCTCATGGGTCGCCATCGACCTCAAGACCACCGCCGACACGGTGAAGCCATCGGAGCTGGCGCGCAAGGCCTACAACTTCGGCTACCACCGGCAGGCGGCATGGTACACTCGCGGCCTGAAGGCGTGCGGGATCGAGGCGCCCTTTATCTTCTTCTTCGTGTCAAAACAGGCGCCCTACCTCGTGACGCCGCTGTCCTTTACGGCTGACGCGCTGGCCCTCGGTGATGACCAGTGCATGCGGGCATGCCGCACCCTGATCCACTGTCAGGAGGACGACGAATGGCCGGCCTACACGACCGGCATTTACGAGGTCGACCTGCCGGAGTGGGCCTACTATCAGGCCTCAAAATAAGGAGAAAAACGTATGAGTACGATGAACAATAACAATCTTCCCGATCTCATCATGCGCTCCAAGCCGCAGTTCGCTCTCGCTATCGGCGGGAGCACCCCCGCCCAGAGGCAGGAGAGGGCCGAGCGCTTCACCCGCATCTGCCTCACGGCCATGAGACAGACCCCCAAGCTCGCCCAGTGTGAGCCGGCCTCCATCCTCGGGGCCATGATGACATGTGCCCAGCTCAATCTCGAGCCGAACACGCCGCAGGGCCTCGCCTACCTCATTCCCTACGGCAGGGAGTGTCAGTTCCAGGTAGGCTACAAGGGCCTTATGCAGCTCATGTATCGGAGCGGGGCTATCGCCTCCTTCAACGCCGATGTGGTCTATCGGCAGGAGGTCGAACAGGGGCTCTTCGAGTACGAGAGCGGCATTTCTCCCCGTATCAGCCACAAGATCGACCTCCTCAATCCCGAGGCCCGCACGGGTAAGCCCGAGGACGTCATAGCCGCATACGCCGCCGTCGTGCTCAAGACCGGTGAGCCCATTGTCAGGCTCGTAACCAAGATGGAGATTGACCAGGCCCGCGCCCTCAACCGCGGCAGCTCCCCAGCGTGGCGTGACCATTACGCGGCTATGGCCATAAAGACGGCCATAAAGCGCCTTTCGGCATGGCTCCCCGTCACAAAGGTTGCCGACGCCTTCGCCGCGGAAGAAGCCACCGCACCCGCTGAAGCCGTGGTCGAGCAGGAGAAGAAGCCCGCCCCCGCCGCGACGGTGGCCGCGATTAACGCCATGCTGGAGCACGAGCCCCAGCCCGCGGAAGTCACCACCGCGGAAAAGGAAGAGCCGGCTACGGCCGAACCGGCTGAAGAAAAGCCCGCGGAACAGCACGCGGAGAAGGCAGAGGAGCAGGCCTCCACCCCGAAGGCTGCACCCAAGCCCGAGCCCGAGCCTCAGCCCGCCAAGGCCAAGGGCCCGGGGGAGAAGATCAAGTGCCCTGATAGCGGCAAGATGGTCGATGACGTTCTCGACTGCCCGAACTGCCCTCATCGGCAGGGATGCCCTCAGTGGGACTAGATGGATGACACGGCGGGGCCTCAGCGCCCCGCCAAATTACGGAGGTAAAATATGAATTTTAAAGAAGTCGTAGATTTTTTATCGCACGAGGACATGACGGAGACCGTGGTATCTCCAGATGCTCCCACTCTCCTGAGCTCTCTGGAGGCCCTCATCGGCAAGGCGTACCGCTTCACGCGCACCTACGGGAAGACGCCCGAAGAGGCCATGCGCTGGATTCTCTGGACCCTGTTCTACTTCGTTCAGCAGGAGCGCGAGCTAACAGACGAGGACGAAGACGTCGTACTTGAGGCCCTTGCGGCCGCGAAAGCCAACTCCGCCTTCTGCAAGAAGGACGAGGAGGAGGGGAAGTAGATGGAAAAACTTTTCAAAAAAATCCAGAAATACAAGGACAGTATAGATGGTCCTTTCTTCTGCATCCTGTCAGACGCTCACGCGACAGCCTCTCTGGCCAAAAATGTGAGCGCTGGAGTTATCCTCAAAGACTGCTTCGACGCAGTATGGGAAGCCAGGAAAGATAAAGACGTTACGCCCGCCACATACGTTGAGTTCGTAATGTTTTGCGCCTTAGCTTTTTTGAAGGAACACAAGTCAAAATTAGCAGCAGAAGACGCCCTTATTTTCAATCATTTGAGCCAGGAGCTGGCTAATTTCTCTAAAAGCCGAAAGGCCTACTAAGGAGCGCAAGTATGGAGGAAATCCATAAAAAAATAGAAGACTACGTGGAAAACGTGGAAGGGCCCTTCTTTTGCATCATGGGCGGAGAGGGCGACAGGATAGAGGTGTGTAAAGACATCACCTTAGAGGAGATCACCTTAAACTGCCTCGATGGCATATGGGAAATGCAGAAGACGCGAAAAGATGATGTAGCCGCGTATGCCGGGTTCCTTTTCATCTACGTCCTTGCTTTCGCGAATATGTATAACGTGAAAATTCGCGAAGAAGACCGCCTGGCCATCAGGAACACCGCGCTGCACATCTTCGAGGACTGTGACTCCCCGTCGGAAACAGTCCTTCAGTAAGGAGTAGACAATGGGATTCCTAGCCTCATCATGCAGTTTTACGCGCTTCCGTATCATCGATCCCGTTCCGGACGGGATCTGGGCTGAAATTCCCCAGCTGCTCAAAAATGGCGCCTTCCTCGACATCGACGAGAGCGCCGAGTCACAGGCCGACGGCTGGGTCAGCTTCGATGACTATCTGGACACTACCTGGCAGGCAGGCCCGCCGCAGAAAGGCGACTACATCGCCTTCTCTCTGCGTGTGGATACCCGCCGCATTCCCGCGGGCGTCCTCCGCAAGCACCTCGTTCTCGCGCTGAAGCGGGAAAAAGCGGAAAACGAGAAGAACGGGAAAAAATTCATTTCCCGCGAACGTCGCAAGGAACTGAAGGAACTGGTGCAGCTTTCCCTGCGCAGGCGCTTCCTGCCCGTTCCCGGCGAGTTCAACGTCATCTGGAACACCGCGAACAACGAAATCTGGTTCGCCTCCACGCAGGAGAAGATGATCGAGCTCTTTGTCCAGCGTTTTCTCGACACCTTCAAGCTGCACATTGAGCAGCAAATCCCGAGGTATCTGGCACTGTCCATGCTCGGGAAAGAGTATGAAGAGGCAATCCACGACGCCGACGAAGTGGATGAGTCCTTAGAGGGAAGCCTGGGACGAGACTTCCTCTCCTGGCTCTGGTTCAGGTCAGATGTCGTCTCCACCTTTTTCCTCGCTGGCAACGCCCAGCCCTTTCAGGTTTCCATGGAAAAACGCGTGACCGTGACCAGCTTTTGCGGGACCGATCGGGAAACAACGTCCATGGCGACGTGGGTCCCGGGCGAGTCTCTGCTGGAGGCCCGTGTCGGACTCCGCCGCGGAAAGAAGGTCACCAGCGCCCTCATCCATCTCACAAAGGACGACTTCGGGTTCGATGTTTCCGTGAAGGCCGCTGACTTTTCCCTCAACGGTCTGAAGACACCCAAGATTGACAAGTCCGACCGTGATGATGATCCGGATGCGCTCTTTCTGGAAAAAGTTTTCCTCATCGAAACCGCCGTTACCCTCCTGGACAGCCTCTACCGTCAGTTCCTCGGCCTCCGGCTCGACGAGGGCAAGTGGAAGAAGACGACGGACGAGATGATGAAGTGGATGGGGGAGGTGCTGGCATGACAGCGAAGGATTACCATCCCCAACCATATCTGGTGCGGGGGCATGCGTGTATCGGATACGGGACGGATCTGGAGGAGCATCCGGAGCTCATCCCCTACGAAGATATAAGGCGCAAGGTAAAAAGCGGGATGCTCTCAGGGCGCAGCCTCGTCGTGCTGCTCAAGCGCTACGGCATGAGATGGTCGCAGCCGCAGGCCGCGGAGGCATGGAGGAGGACGCGATGAGATGCCCAGGTAACTCCATCGCTCACCGCGACTGCTGCATCGGCGTGAGCTTCCCGCTGGTCGCCCTGGAAAAATATCCAGACTGGAAGAAGAAGCCGGCCCGCCTCATCGAGGCGCAGAAGGCCCTCATGGAGATACAGGGACTTCTGGAGGTGGGAGCCCTCACCGCCGGAGAGCGCCGTGACATGCAGGCCGCGTGCGAGGCGGCCGCCGACGCCATAGACGAGTACGACGCCGCGCACAGCCAGACCCGGGACGAGGCCTACTCGGCGTGGCTGGTGATGTGGTTCCTGGGCGATGAGGCCTTCGCAGACGCTCTCTTCTATGGCGGAAACTGGAAGAAAAGGCCGGAGCTCTGGATGAAGGCGAAGCACCTTATCGCCCTCACCTCGGACAGACTCTACCTCCACCACCAGGCAGAAGCAGAAGAGGCGTCCCGCATCTGGCACTGCCACGCCTCGCCAAGGAAGAATCCGAAGCTGGAGGACATATGGACTTCCCCACAGAAGCAAGTCTATTGAGCGCAATCGGGCGCCTTCGAGCCATCCGGAAGCGCAGACTGGAGATACGGAAGGAGGACGCCGCGCTGGAGGCCGAGGAGAACGCCATTCTGGAGGTAGGTACCAGTAGACCCGTGACCCGGAAGACGTTATCAGGGAAGGCAGCGGCGGATCTCATTCGAGGTCTACATAATGAGCATATGCCAAAGGAAGGACGGCCGCTTCGTCGTCAAGTTCAAGGATGAAGCGGGCCGCTGGAGACAGAAAGGCTTCCGTGACCATGGAGCCGCGGAAGCCTTTGAAGGAGAAAACCTTTATGACAATAGTGAGAATAAACGCCTCACCGTGGCGGAGTCAATCGTATTATTCCTTAAGAACACAAGGCACTGCCAGCAGGAGAAAGAAGCCTACGCCTTAATCCTGCGCCGTATGGGAGACATGCTTGCGACGAAGTACGTCGACTCGCTCGACAGGCGCGACCTTGAGAACTTCCGCCTAATCCTGAAAGAGGAATACGGCGTCGCGGCGCCGGGGATAAACAGAGCCGTCAAAAAGCTGAAAGCGGCTTTCCGCTGGTGCGCCAGCGAGGACATGCTGTCTACAGTCCCATGGGACAAGTACCGGCCTCTTCCTGAGCCGCCTCACAGACACCATTGTGGCGATTTCTCAGGCTTCATGAAAGTGTATGCCGTCTGCAATCCGGCCCTGCAGTGGCTTATCCGCACCTGCCTCGCTCTGTGCCTCCGGCCGGGGAAAGAGGTATCGGCTCTGCGCTGGGGGGACGTCGATCTCCACCACGGCAAAGCCCATATATGGATGCCGAAAGTCTCACGGTGGAAGGACGTCATCGCCCCCGGCTGGTGGGTAGAAGAAGCCCGCGGCAGGAGCGAGGGGAAAGCGCCCGAGGACTATGTCTGTCTCACACTGCGGGGCCGGCCGTGGCATGCAAGCTTCACCACATGGTACGACACCTGCAGGCGTGTAGGCATGAAGCATATGCCTCTCTACACCGTCCGGCACATGGCTGCCTCCCTTATGCTGGAGGCAGGGGCGGATCCGGCGGCCGTAGCAGCTCAGCTCGGGCACGCTTCCGTCGCGACAACGGCGAGCTTTTACACCCACGCCGTAGCTGGGTCCCAGGAACGGGCCGCCGGGAAAATCCCGGCCCTCCCCCGCTGATTTTGGTGCGGAATGGTGCAGGAAAAACACATAAGTGTTTGAATTTAGGAGATAAATTTAAAAAAATCCCAGGCCTGCAAGGCCGGCAACGTAGCCGTGACCTTCACCGCTCCGTAGTTCCTTTACTCTTTTCACCATGCCCCCGGGCTCCCCGGGGGCATGAGGAACGCCATGCGCACGCTGCTGGCCCTTTTCGTTCTCACTGCCGTCACCGCGGCCCTGCTTCTGCAGCTCCAGATCCGCCACCCGCTTCAGGCCACGCAGGGATCGGATCCTGAAACGGCTTCCTTTCTTTCCCTCCGCTCAGCCGTCTTTGCCGCCGTCACGGCTCTCTCCCCCTATGAACGGCGCGCCCTGGCCTCGCGCGATGGCTCTTCTTTCACGGAACTTGTCCTTTCCGATATCGGATCCTTCGCGGAAAACGGCTTCCGTATTCCCGGAGAGGATGACGGCACGCCTTCCCTGCGGGCCTTCCTCGCCATGAAAGGGGATACGTGTCTCATGGCCGTCTTCAGGACGCGTGAGGACGCAGCGCTCGCCCGGGCTCTCGGGAGCTCGGCCGGCACAGGCTCCGCCTGCCGGGGCGCTTCCTGCCAAAAAGGCGGCGTTGATCTCGAAGGCTTCGTTCCTGACGGTTTCCCCGCGGACGGGCTTACCGTGAGCGCCGCGTATCTTGCCTGCCCGGCCTTCTCCTTTGTCTCCGAAAACTGACAGGTCCCATGAATCTGACCGACTCCCTCCTCGGCGCCATCTGTCTCGTGTTCCTGCTTGTCCTTCTGGGGACTCTCACGCAGGAACGCGCCGCTTCCCGCGAACTCGGACGCTCCGCTGAGCTCATGGACGATCTCGCTTCCGCGGCCGGGGCCTGCGCCCGGGATCATGAAAGTGAGCTCTCCCTCACCACAGGACCGGAAGGAAATCCCTCCGTACTCCGGGAAGCCGGGTACCTCCGCCCCTCCTTTCCGGATTCCCTCGCCGACGGCCGGCCCCTGCGCTTCTTCCTGCGCCGCCTTACCGCAGACAGCGCGCCCCTTATTCTGGCCGTGGCAGAGGGAACACCTGCCTCCTGGAAGGGAAACGCCGGATCTGAACGGCGTTTTGCCTCTCTGTACGCGCTCCCGCTTGCGAAAAAACTTCCCGGAGGAGGATACGTTTCCATATCTGGAAGCGGCCGGGATGAAACCACACTTCAGGGAGCGCGCTCCTCCTTTACCCTGTCCCTGAAGTCCCTCGGGATATCACTGCCTCCAGGCACAACGGCTCTCCTGCGCCTCGCTGACACGGACGGGACTGAACCGGGCACGGCCGACAGTTCAGCTTTTCTGCACAGGAAAGCAGAGGAAGGGCTGAACACCATGCTGTCGGATCTCGGCTTCAGCGCCCACTCCCTCAGGGATACGGGCGCAGCCGTCTTCGCTTCCTCCTCTCAAGGCGCTGATACGGCCGCGGCAGACGGTTTCGCAGCCCTGTGCCAGGCGGGAGACACGGGCTCCGGTTCCCCTGAGGGACTCACCAGGTACATTCCCGGAGCAGGCCTCGCCGTATGCCGGAACGGGCGCGCCGCCCTGCTCGGACGGGACAGCGCGTTTCTCAGCGCTGCCGGTGTCTTCTTCGCCGGCCCTTCTGACGGCGTCATCACGAATCTTGCCACACCGCTCCGGACGTTTTCCCGCCCCGTGCTGAAACCTGCCTGCCCTGAAGGCACCCAGGCCGCCATTTTCGCGGTTCCCGCCCCGGGCTTCAGGGAGAAGGAAGTCAGCGTGGAGGACGCGGGGGATTCCTGGCTCGTCACCGTGAAGGGCTCCCTCCTCCAGGGAACGGAAAAAACGGATTCCCGTTCCGCCGTGGAAAGCTTCTCCGCCTCCGAAGAAATCCCGGAGCCTGCCCCTTCGGGCAGTCTGCAGCTCGGAACGGGCACGTCCTCAGGGGAGGATGTCCCGCAGGACACGTATTTCTACATGGCCGATTCCTCAGCCCTCGTCATGACAGGCTGTTTTCCCACACCCTAGCCCGACAGGGACGCCTCATGCAGCTCGCTGATACTCTTCTCGCTCTCTTTGTGCTCTGCGCCGCTTTTGCCGGCGCGGCCACACTGCAGGGAGCCGAACGCTGCCGGGATGACGCCGGGGCCGCGGCCTGGCAGGCCGACACGCTGCGCATCGCGGCGCGTCAGCTTCCGCCATCCTCAACGCCGGAAACAGTCCGGCTTTCCGTCCCGGACGATCTCACCTCCCTGCCTCCCGGCTTTTCCGCGGAGGGCGCAGGCGGCCGGCCCTTCCTCGTGCTCGTGAAGAAGACGGCCGGCGGCACGGACATCCTTGTCCTGGCCAAAGGCACGGCTTCAGGAAACGATGCCCTTCCGAGAGCCGCTGCGCTCCGCCTCCAAGGCGGCTTCTACCGCCCGTCAGACCGGCGCGCCCGGGCTCTCGGTCTCTCCGCGTCATCCGTATGGCTGCCCGGTGAGGGCAGAGCTCTTGACCTCGCCTCATTCGGCCTGACCGCCGTACCCGAAGGCTCCTTCGGCATTCTGGACGGCCCCGGAGCGGGACAGACGGACGCCCTCAGAGAGGAAATCCTGCGCAGAGAGCCTCTCTCCGGACACGAGGAGCTCTCCGTTATGGAAACGGATCTCGGCCTTTCCGGACACGCACTTGAGGACGTTTCCGCGCTCAGGTTCCTGAATACCTATTCCGGCCCGGCCTCCACGCTCAGTGGCTTCGGCTCCCTTCCCGCGCCGGAGGACTACAGCGGCCCCGCGGAAACGCCGGCCGCCCTCTGCGCCGGAGAGAACAACACGGGGCGCCTCATTCTGGATTCCCGTTTCGGCCTCGGCCTCTGCCGGGACGGACGCTTTGCTCTCCTCGCTGACAGTGAAAACAGCCTCTCCGTGCGGAACATGGGCCTAACCAGCGCCGTGAGCCTGACCAGTAACGGCGGCGCGGCCTTCACCCGTGGAACCATTCCCGTGCCTGTCTGCCGGTCCGGCGAAGAGCCCGCCGTTTTCTTCGCGCCCATGCGTACGGGTATGGCCGTACCCTGGATCCCGAAGGACTGCCTCTCCGCCCTCGCCTCCACAGACGGACAGAAAGAAGCGCTTGAAAGGACTCCCGCCCGGTATTTCCGCGCGGCGGGGCCGGCCCTCCTGCGTTCCGCCGTGTCCCGGTCAGGTTCCGTCTGGATGCTTACCTGCAACCTTTCTCCCGACTCGCTGGCCATGCGCCCGGCCGGTTCCACGCTGAAGAAGAACAGCCCGGATCTCGCCGCCGCGCAGGATCTCATCGCGGACTGGTACTACGCCTCGGGGCAGGTAACACGGCCAGCCGGCTCTTCCGCGCCGCGCACCCTTCCGGCCGCCTGTCCGTCCCCGGGCTTTGACAAACCCGTTCCCTTCGCCTGGTTCACTGCCTGCATCACGGAGGCTGTTCCATGAGCATCCCTGAAACGCTTCTCGCCGCGGTCTGCCTGCTCGTGACCTGTTCCGGGATCGCCGCCATGGCCGAAGACTGGCGGGATACAGCCAGCGCAAACCGGGCCGCCGCGGAATTCACAGTCACGGCCAGGCGCGCCGCGGCATGGGTCCTCTCCCGCCGCACGGATCTCGCTGAAAAGGCAGAACACGCTCCTTTCAGCCTGACAGAGCTGTGCCCGGAAACGGCTTCGGCCCGGAACAGCGTCACAGGCCAGCCGTATACGGCTTTCCTCTTCACTCCGGAAACGGGACGGCTCTCCCTCGCACTCTTCGCAGCCGGCGGCTCCGGGGACAGGGAAATGCTCCGGAAAATCATCCGTCCCGCAGCGCGCCGCATCGAAGCGGGCTTTTTCGTGGCAGAAAACGGCCTTCTTGTCCGGGGAAACGAAAAGCTCAGCCCAGCCTCTCTCTGTTCCGGATGCGGCTCTCTCTCCTCAGCCCTGCCCGCCGGTTCCTGGGGAACCATCTTCACCCTTCCCGAAGGCCGCGCCGTCTCCGCCGTGCCGGCAGACGGCCTCGTTTCCCGTCTCGCCGTACCCGGAGGAGAAGAAGCGCGCATGGACGCGGCGCTCGGCATGAACGGCAATGCCGTCACAGACCTCTCTGCCCTCTTCTTTTCCGGTGGTAATGGCGGACCGGCTTCCGCCGGGGACGCCGCATTCCGGGAATCATGCGCGTCGGGATCCGGCGAAGGCACGCTGACTTTCTTCAGCGGCAGCGGCCTCCTCCTCTGCCGGGGAAAGGAAGCCGTGGCCCTGCCGGACTCCCTGTCATCCCTTCTCCTCCGTCAGGCCTCGCGTCCCGACATCAGCGCCAGCGCCTCAGCCCTCAGACAGGCTTCCGCGGCCGGAACCTTTCCAGCCAGCGGCACAGGCGCCACAGGATCCGTGACCTGCCCCCAGGGTATGATCCCCGCCGTCTGGTCTGCTGCCGTCCTGATCCAGAAAAAAACCTCTGTCAGAAAAAACGGAGAGGAAGTTCTCGGCGCGCCCCCGGCGGGATACAGCGGAAACGCCATGCGCCTGCGCGTCTGCCTTCATCAGGGGGAATAAAACATGCGCCTTTTTCTGTTTCTGTCACTGCTTCCGGTTTTTTTCCTGTACTTTCCGCTCCCCGCCGCAGCCGCCCTGAACAGCCGCGAAAAAGCGCTGGTCCCGCTCTTTGAGGAACCCTGCCGGCGCTTCGGCATTCCCCGTGTGCTCGCTCTGGCCATAGCCCGCCAGGAGTCGGACAGCCGTCCCCTGCTTATCAATATTCAGGGAAAAGATGTCCTCCCGCGTACCCCTGCGGAGGCTCTGCGCATGGCGGAGTCCTGTCTTGCGCGGGGGCTGTCCTTCGATGTCGGACTCATGCAGATCAATTCCTACTGGATACGCCGTTACCGCATCCCCCTGCGCCGGCTTTTCCATCCCCGTGACAACATTTACGTGGCCTGCTTTATTCTGGCGGAGAGCATGCGGCGCGACGGCCCGACCTGAAAAGCTGTCGGGCATTACCACTCGCGTACGCCATGGCGCCGTGACGGCTATATCGCCCGCGTACGGCACCATCTCAGGGATATCCTCGGAAGGTAGGGACAGCGTACGGGGACGCATATATTCAGAGAAAAATTCATCCTTCCCTGCCGGACCGTTTTCTCCTGAAAGTCTTTCCTGCACACGCATCCGCGCCGCTCCCGGTGAAAAGAACGCAGACCGGGCACGGGGGACCTGATGTTCCTCCGCCGGGCCGCCTGGTTCCGACATGCACGGGGCCGGGCTTCCGGCAAAAAAGAGTCCTGCATAAAAAGGAGACCTTTTATGCAGGACTTTTTGGTACGGCTTTCCCGTATGCCGTGGTCTTCTTCTATCTGACAGCGCTGGCAAACTCACGGCCATAATCACGGCAGAGCTTCTGTGTGGCTTCGTCCGGGGCCCACTGGCAGCGCAGTCCGTCGTTGACGATTTCAAAGCCGGCGCCGTCAAGAAGGGCAGTTATCTGTTTGACGGCCTCGCCGCTCCATCCGTAGCTTCCGAAGGCAGCGGCTTTCTTATTCCTGAACTTCAGTCCGCGGATCATCTCCATGATGCCGCCTATGGAGAACAGGTAACCGTAATTGATGGTCGGAGAGCCGACGAGGATGGCTTTGGATTTGAAGACTTCCGTGACGATATCGTTTTTGTCGTCAACAGCTGAATTGAAGAGCTTGACCGTCAGGGACGGATCGGCCTCACGCAACCCCCCGGCGATGCATTCGGCCATGCGGCGAGTCGAATTCCACATGGTATCATAAATAAGGGTGATCTGATTTTCCTGATAGGCCCCGGCCCATTTCTGATAGGTGCTGACAATCTGCAGGGGATCCCTGCGCCAGATGACGCCGTGACTCGGACAAATCATGCTGACGGGAACATTCATTTTGAGGATTTCATCGATCTTGCGGGTGACCATGGGACTGTAGAGATTCAGGATATTTGCGTAGTATTTCATCGCCTCCCGATACAGTTCGGCCTGATCCACGCAGTCATTGAACAGGCTTTCACTGGCATAATGCTGCCCGAAGCCATCGTTGCTGAACAGGATGTTGTCCCCCGTCATATAGGTGAACATCGTGTCAGGCCAGTGAAGCATGGACGCCTCAATAAAGACGAGCTTTGTGTCGCCGAGCTCCAGCGTATTGCCGGTCTTCACCGTGACAAAATTCCAGTCCTGATGATAGAGGCCGCGCAGGATGGCCTCACCCTTCTTCGTGCAGTAAATCGGTGTATCCGGAATCTTCCACATCAGAGCCGGCAGGGCACCGCTGTGATCATTTTCGTTATGATTCATAACGATACAGTCAATGTCTTTTAGATCGATTTCCTGCTCCAAGTTAGCGACGAATTCTTCGTCAAAGGGCTTCCAGACCGTGTCCATCAGGACGGTCTTCCTGTCCCGGATCAGGTAGGAGTTATAGGAAGATCCCTTCTCCGTAGAATATTCATGGCCATGGAACTCGTTCAGTTCCCAGTCAGTCTTGCCGACCCAGGTTACTCTGTCCGTGATTTTCTTTCCCATTTCGGACCTCCGTATTTTTCCCCAGTATACCCCAGACCGGCCCGTATCCTTCCTGTCAGTGCGGTCTGCCGTGACAAATGACACGTGCTTACAACAAAAAAGACGGCCCCCTCACCGGCCTGATCAGGGGGCGGGTTTCCTTCTCCGGACTGGCTTATCCCAGGGACAGAGTTATGCCCGCCCCGGGAAGCCCGGGGCGGAAAAAGAGATCCCAATGACAGGGAAAGAAAAGAACAGAAACGGGCAGCGCCGGACTCAGAAGTCCCACTTTACGCCCGCGGAAACATTATATTCCCTCGTATAGTGATCGCCGCTCTCGCGCTCAGCCTGCATATAGAGACGAAGCGTATCCGCGGCCTGCCAGTCCACGCCCAAGCCGTAGTACACGCGCGTGCCGTGCATGTTCGCGGTCATGTCCTCGCCGTTGAAGGAAGCCTTCTGCCGGCCCAGGAATTCCCTGTTCACGCCGCCCTTCACGGAGGGCTGGATGTAGTGGCCGCCATCGCCGCCGTCGAGGGCAAACTTCCTGCCGAGGACAACGCCCGCGCGCCCGGTCAGGGAATCCATATCCTTCTGGCTGATCTCCATGCCGTTGCTGGCTTCGAAGTCTCCTCCCTTCACCCAGAAGTAGGAGAGCTCGAGCTGGGGTTCGAGAAACCAGAAGTCACGTCCCTCATTGCTGTAGGCGAAGTCAAACCTGCGTCCTGCCTCCAGTGAAGCGCCAAGGCCGTATGAAGATCTGTCATCGCGAACCCGGGTTCCGTCGAGCATGGTGCTGCGTATCCTGTGATTGTACCAGTCTATGGTTCCGACAGCGTCCGCGTACCAGCCGCCGTCTCCAAGCCATGTCGCGTACAGCCCGCAGCCGGCGCTCTTCAGATCGCCGTTTCCGCCCCAGGAGCCGTTCACGTTCTGACGCGCGAGGGCGCCGCGGAGCTGGATACCAGCAGCCAAAAGGGAACCGCCGCTCGCAAAAACCGGCGCGTCATAGCCCAGGGAAGCGCCGTACGTCGTCTGGGTAAATGTCGTGTCCGCGAAGCCTTCGAGACGGGCAGCATCAGCGAAGCCGCGCACCCACAGGCCCGTCTGCGTGTCTGAGCGCATTTCGCCGAGACGCTTGCGCAGATCCGTGAGCTGGCCGTACCACATGGCATAGTGTCCGGCCAGACCGGAAAGCGCGGCTTCCGCCTCGCCCGTGGGAGAAAGCACGGCGTGCCCTCCTCCGCCGCCAGGAGTGTCGGGGGTTGAATCACCTCCGCCGGGAGTATCTGGGGTGGGCTTGTCTCCATCCGAAGGTTTCGCCGACGGATCCCGGGACAGGAACCACTCCGTGGAGCCGTCCTTCTGCCGGCTGGAGAGCCTGTAGATATACATACCGAGATCCACCTGCTGCCCGGGGTTGGCGAGCGAGAAGGTGCCTGCGCCCTCATTCCGGCGCACCAGCCAGGTATTCATGTCGACGGCCGAAATATCAGTTCTGCCAGAGGAGGCCACAAAGACTTTGCTGCTTCCGGAAGCATACCGGCCGATATCCACCTGATCGACGCCTTCAGTACTGTCGTGTTCCACCTTCAGGCGGAACAGGCCGTCTGATCCGTCAAGACTGCCGACATTGAGCCTCTGAAATTCCGCAGCCGAGTCGAGGGAAACAGTGCCTCCGCTGAGGCTGAGAGAGGAAACCGCGGAAGGTCCGTAGTTTGTGCCGTCCGTATACACGGGTCTCACGTTCCAGATATTGCCGCTCCCGAGCGGTACCGAGACTGACGCCCCGTCGTCTTTGTCCGAAAAACCTGTCCATGCGGCCGTGCCGCCAAGGGAAACGGTGACATGACTCGTGTCGTACGCCCCGACGCCGCCCTGAAGCGTACCCGCTTTCTGAGCCGTCAGAGTGGCCTGCGCGCTGTCCGCCGCATACACAAGATACGAAGCCTTCAGATTCGCAGTATCCGCGCTGACAGTGGCCTGCGCGCTGTCTCTCGTGTACACAAGATACGAAGCCTCCAGGTTCGCAATATCAGCGCTGATATTGACCTGCGCGCTGTCCCTCGCGAACACAAGGAACCCAGCCTCCAGATTCGCAGTACCAGCGCGGACATTGACCATGGCGTCTCCCTGTGCTGCCACTGCTATCTCACCGCCGGCCACGGTGAATGTACCAGTCGTCAGCGAAATGGCGGCGTTTTTCGCGTTCATCCCGCAGTAAACGTTTTCAAGCTGCGTTATATTGTTTGTGACGTTGATAACGCTCTCTTTGGGTGTAGTTTCATCCACTTTGGCATAGAAACCGTAGAAAAAATCCTGAAACAATAAATTTATGTCCGTAACTGTTATTACTGCGGTACTGTATAGCCCCTGCAGCCCTTTGTCGCCTATTCCCCGGATCGTTCCCGATCCGGTTATGGAGATATCTTCACTCACAACAGGGCCGCTTTCGCTGAGTTTGTCCCAGGTCATGGCCAGGGCGAATCTGCGGTACATTTTTTCTTTATTCTCAAAATCAAAGGTCAGGGTGGCGCCATTGCGTATTTCCAGCGTATCTCCGGCCTGGATGACCCTGCCCCCTCCATACCAAGGAGACTTACCCGAATGCAAATAATCATACCAGCTCATATCTGAGCTGATGCTATAATTCCAAGCCCAGGGCTCGTCCACGTTCACTGAGCCGAAAAATCCTGACACGGCAAGAAAGCAGAGAACGACCCGTCCCCAGACCTTTTTCAAAGCGGACTGGGACAACGAAAACGGATTACCCATTTTCCCTTTCCCCCGCATTTCATACCCCCGTACTAACCTATACAGCATATTGAAAATTTTCGAACACTGTCAATACGATGTTCTTTGCAGATTGATCACGCAGTGAACAAACCTCACCAGCGTCATAGAGGCCAAAGGAGGGCAGATTTCTCTCGCGGGGAGGCCGCCAGGGAACAGGAAGAGCTGTGAGGACATCGTTTCCCAAAACAGGCGGAACCGTATGGTTCAAATTTTCGGATACATACGTTGATAAATACAGCCAGACCGCTAACAGATCCCTCTCCCTTCCTCACTGCCGGCACTGCGTACTTCGGGGAAAGGAATTCCCGGGTGACGGGCCGGATTCCGGGTTAACAGGGATGTCCGGCTGCGGGGCAATCAATCCGCTGGGAAAAAACGGGACCGGTTTCTCCCCGGATGCAGTGATGCTGCCGGGTCAGACATGACCTGCCCGGAAGAAGAATTGTAAGGTCTGTGACCGGTATAGGGCGCTTCCAGAGGACCTCAGGATGGCCTGCAGGTATCCTCATATTGAATGAGCCGCTCCCACTGGATCGGGAGCTTCACAAATGAAGCGCTGGTGAGGGCCATGGGGCATCCTTCGCTCACGGCACAGGAGACAATCAGACAGAGCCGCTGACAGCCCTGAAACATTAAAAAAATTTGGAAAGCCACGGACTGCTATCCCGCTCTTCCATGTCCCTTCCTGAAGCGCTCTGTGCCTTAAAAAATACAAACAGGGGAAACTGCACAGCCGGCATGCGTGATACAGTTCCCTATGCGCCAGCCCCGCCGCCGTCCGCGCCGGAGCCAGAACAGACGGAGAAGCCCGTGTACGAACGTACACGGGCTTCTCCCCAATCAGGCTGTCCGCCTTTCTAGAACTCGTAGTGCACCTGGAACAGTCCGGAAACGCCCTCCCGGACTCCTCCGTAGCCAGTGGCACCGAGCGTAAAGAAGAGCGGCTCCCCTTCAGAGGGTCTCAGCCTGAGGCCTGCCTCCACCATAGCCGTATCGCCCGTAAGTGAGGCGGACGGCGTATCGTGACCGTAAATGTCGGATGTACTCCTGCCGTTGAACTGGCGCTCGTAGGCCGCGCCGAGATACCAGCTGAACACATCACTGCCCTTAAAGCTCAGACGCGCTCCGCCGCGCAGGCGGTTCGAATCCATGGCGTCGAAGTTCACACGGCTTCCGCTGATGGATCCGTCGTCCTCGCTCACGTGCGACCACAGATACTTTGCGTAGATATCAAGGTCAACGTTGTCCGTGACGGACTTCATCCAGCCGATACCGCCGTGGGCAGCCATATAGGGAGACTCCGAGCTGTAATCGGCTTCGGAGCCGTTGACGCGCCAGCCGTCAGTATCCCAGTTGTAATTCAGCATGCCGATGCGGAAAGATCCCTCAGCGTAAAGGCCCTGCATGGCCGTCTCATTGAGGTAAAGCTTTCCGAGGGCACCGACGCCGTAGTACCCGGCGTTGCCATCGCTGTCAAAACTGTCATATCCGGCATGTTCGTGCTCGGCGTTAAAACGGGAAAGCCCCGCCTCAAAGAACACACCCGCCAGGAAACCAACCGAGCGCAGCTTGCAGTAACGGGCGAGGCCCACCATGGCATTTCCGCTCGTCATGTTAAAGTGCGTGCCCGTCTTGTAGGTTGAGTACCCGCCGGTAACTGTCATGAACGCTCTCGTGCCGCAGGGCTCTTCGCCCGGAAGACACATAGCGCTTTCCGCAGCGCTTTCCATGCCGGCGCCGGCCACCATGTCACCGCCCTGATCCACGAGAGCGAGACCGGGAAGACGATCGACGTTGAAGGCCTTCGTACGGTGATCGGCCTGCACATTCTTCGTCCGGGCGATGAGATCCTGGCCGTTCTTGATGAAGTAATCCACATCGAAGGTCAGGAAGCCTTTGGAGAGTCCGGACTGGGAACTGGTCATGCCGGCTGTGCCGGTCTCATTGTCCATGGTGCCGTCATTGGACACTGCGCCAGCATACGGCACATAGGAACCGTCGGAACCTATGGTCACGACGCTGGCGCCGTTCACGTAGAGGTTCGTGCCCGAGAAGCTGGACGAGGCCGTGGGCGTGTGGACGAGGACATATTCCTCCGGCACGTTGCCGGGCTGATTCCTCAGACTCTGAATGGAGACGCTGGTGAAACTTCCCTTCCCGTCACCAATGACGGCGGATTTCGCGAGATCCGCGCTGGGCGTCCCCTCCGCCACATCGGAGAAATTCAGGTTCTGGAAATTCTGCAGGCTGTCCGCCTGAATCTGGCCATGCAGGTTCAGGGTGTTGCCGGTGAAGACGTCAGAAGAGGTTCCGCCCGACCGGCCGCCGTACAGATCAGAGCCCGCGAAACTGGCCGTGCCATAAAGCGTGACCGTATTGTTTACAGCCGAGCCATCGTCGTAGCCGCCGACCACAGCGGCGCGCACCCGTCCGGCGGTTACCGTGATGCTGTTGCTGCTGGCTGAGCCGTCTTCGGTGTAGCCGCCATAGAGACGTTCAGAGACCGAGCCGCCTTCCATGACAATGATATTGCCCGAAGCATCGCCGGACAGGGTATGTCCGCCTTCAGCGCCGCCGCTGACAGTACCATCGATGTAGACAAAGTTCCCCTCTGCCCTGCCGGTTTCCGTGTAGCCGCCATAGACACTGCCCGTAACAGTGCTGCCGCCTTCAATCCTGACCGTGTTGCCGGAAACACTGGCCGTAACGGAACTGCTTCCGGCAAGACTGCCCGTATCACCGGAAACACTGTCCCTAACAGCCTGAAATGATTCTTCAGAGACCTCTGCGCCGGCACTGCTTCCGAAAACCGAGCCGCCATAGACACTCCCGCTGACAGTGCTTCCTCCGGCAAGAATAACGGTATTTTTTTCTGCGGTAACACTGAATTCTGACTGCGCCAGGGCATCTACCTAAGCAGGGGAGACTCTGACGATGCCGCCGTAGACGTTCCCGTCCACGGTAAGGATGCCGGCGGTGCCGGCAATGGACACTGTGTTGGAATCAGCGCTGCCATGAAAAACGACCGGAGCCGCTTCTGGCTGGACGGGATCCGGAACCAGAAAAGACATCATGAGAACAGGAGTCTCTGGCTCAATGGGCATCCCGTATTCAATCAGACCGCCATGCACATCTCCGCTCACGGCTGAACTGTCAGCAATGCCCACCGTATTGCCATCGGCATGGGCAGTGAAAACCGTAGGAGATGGTATGATAGCGAATTCAGGGGCCGCAGCGCTGCGCTGAAAACTCGGATACGCATAGGTCTGTCCGCCTGTTCTGATGGTTCCGCCGTAGACATCCCCGGCAGAAGACTGCTCAAGAAAAACGCTGTTCCCACTGGCCGAGAGGCTGACAGATGACAGGACACTGTCGGAGCTGCCCGATGACCTTACCGGATACGGATACGCAAAGCCGGATTCAATCAGGCCGCCATATACACGCGCACCGGAGGCACTGACATGGGAAAGGGCAGCGGTATTGGTGTCAGCCGAGACGCTGATGCCCGGATATATTTCACTAATCCTGACGCAGCCTCCGAAAATACCATCCCTCTTCACGCCGGCACCGGAAAGGGTGTCCGTGCTGATCTCCACTCCGACACCGGAAAAAGCAACAGTATTGTTATCCGCCGAGACATCCAGAGGTTCTGGGGAAAGCTCCGCGGGATCCGGCTCAGCGACACTGACCAGGTTTACCGGGCCCCATGCCGAATATTCCACGAGGCCGCCGAACACGGGTACCCCCATTACCCCTCCGGACATGGTGACAGCGTTTCTGTCGGCTTTGCCGAGGCTGCCATAGACATATCCGCCGTACACTCCCCCGAATCCATTCGTGCTGCTTATCGTGGAATCGCCAGAGATGCTGACGGCATTGCCATACGCGTTGCCGAGGCTGTCATAAACGACCCCGCCGGCGATCAGTCCCTCCACAGAGGAATCTTCTATCGTCACCGCGTTCGCATATGCGTCACCGGTGCCCCAGGACACGGCTGCGCCGCCGGCGATGAAGCCGCTCAGGAACGAGCCTCCGGTGAGGCTCACACTGCTTTCGTAAGCGTTTCCTTTTCCTGACTCAACGAGAGCGCCAAAGATGCCTCCCGGGGTATCCGGGATGACACCGGTCAGCGCCACCCGCCCCTTTGCGTCACCGTCATTCTGTGTCCAGCTTGCAGGGGTCATCCCGTATTCATTTTTCTCAGTGTCAGGAATTGTGCTTTCAAAGGAAAGCGTTCCATTGAGGGCGCTGCTGCCGTCATCTCTCCAGTCATGGGCGGCAAAGGCTGTGCCGCAGGGGAAAAAAGTGAGCCATGCGGCAGCCGCACTGATGAGCCAGGGCGCGCTCCGCAGAGATCTGCGCGCGGCTCCGGAAAGCCCCCAGGCTCCCCTCTGACGTAAAGAAACTTTTGTAACGCCTTTTTTCTTCATTACTCATTCTCCTTGAGACGATATCCCGCGCCCTGACAGACAGGAATTCACTCTTCCCGGGAAACAGGCCGGGCTTTCGCTGCAGGCTGATTCCGCTTTCACATCCTCGTGGTGGAATTTTTTATTTTGCCTGTTTGAATTAGTACTAATATGTTTTGCGCTCTGAGTGCAAGATATAATTCATAAAAAAATGGACGTTAAAAGAAAAATTTGCCTTTTGTACCCTCCGAAAATTTCTGCTACTGGCTACGAATTTCCCGGAAAAACGCTGCATTCCGTACCGGTGAACGGACAGCCCTCCGTGAGGTTGTCTTCTCAAAAAAAAAACAGCCTCTCTGCGTGCGTCCGGCGCACAGACAGAAAGGCTGTTTTTTTCTGCAGAGGGTCCGGGATGTTTCACCGGACGTCCCTGGGGCTGTGTTTTCCTTAGAACTCGTAGCGTATCTGGAACGTGCCGCTTACGCCTTCCCTCGCCCCCGCATAGCCGGAGGCGCCAAGCAGGAAGGAGACAGGAACCTCTTTTGAAGGCTTCAGCTGCAGGCCGGCTTCCACCATGGCCGTGTCACCCTTCAGGGAGGCGGACGGCGTGTCGTGTCCGTAGACATCGGACGCGCTCCTGCCGTTGAACTGGCGCTCGTAGGCCGCGCCGAGATACCAGCTGAAAACATCGCTGCCCTTAAAGCTCAGACGGGCACCGCCGCGCAGACGGTTCGAATCCATGTCGTCGAAGTTCACACGGCTGCCGCTGATGGAGTCGTCATCCCCGCTCACGTGCGACCAAAGATATTTGGCGTATATGTCGAGGTCGACGTTGCCCGTGAGGGACTTCATCCAGCCGAGGCCGCCGTGAGCCGCCATATAGGGCGACTGCGAGCTGTAGTCGGCTTCAGAGCCGTTGATACGCCAGCCGTCCGACTCCCAGCTGTAGTTCAGCATGCCGATACGGAAGGATCCTTCGGCGTAGAGCCCCTGCATAGCCGTCTCATTGAGGTAAAGCTTTCCGAGGGCGCCGACGCCGTAATAGCTGGCATTGCCATCGCTGTCGAAGCTGTCATAGCCGGTAAAGTCATGTTCGGCGTCAAAACGGGCGATACCGGTCTCGAAGAACACGCCGGCGAGAAAACCGACAGAAGGCAGTTTGCAGTAACGGGCAAGGCCCGCCATGGCGCTGCCGCTGGCCATGTTGAAATGACCGTCAGCTTTGTAAGTCGAATAGCCTCCGGACACGGCCATGAAGGCGCGCGTCCCGCAGGGCTCCTCTCCGGGCAGGCACATGGCGCTTTCCGCAGCGCTCTCCATGCCGGCGCCGGCTACAAGATCACCGCCCTGATCCAGGAGGGCGAGGCCGGGCAGGCGGTCGATGTTGAAGGACTTCGTACGGTGATCGGCCTGCACATTCTTCGTCCGGGCGACGAGATCCTGGCCATTTTTGATGAAGTAATCCACATCGAAGTTCAGAAAGTCTTTGGTGAATCCGGACTGGGAGCGCGTCATGCCGGCTGCGCCGGTCTCATTGTCCAGTGTGCCATCGTTGGACACAGTGCCCGTATACGGCACATAGGAACCGTCGGGACCGATGGTCATGGCGTCTGCGCCGTTCACGTAAAGGTTCGTGCCTGCGAAACTGGACGAAGCCCTTGGCGTATGAATGAGGACATATTCCTCAGGCACGTTACCGTGCTGATTCCTCAGATTCTGAATGGAGACATTGGTAAAACTCCCCTTCCCGTCACCCAGAACGGCGGATTTCGCGAGATCCGCGCTGGGCGTCCCCTCCGCCACGTCGGAGAAGTTCAGGTTCTGGAAGTTCTGCAGGCTGTCCGCCTGAATCTGACCGTGCAGATTCAGTGTGTTTCCTGTGAAGACGTCAGAAGACGTTCCGCCCGACCGGCCGCCGTACAGATCAGAACCCGCGAAACTGGCCGTGTCGTACAGCGTGACCGTGTTGTTTACAGCCGTGCCGTCATCGTAGCCGCCGGCCACAGCGGCGCGCACCCGTCCGGCGGTTACCGTGATGCTGTTGCTGCTGGCTGAGCCGTCCCCGGTGTATCCGCCATAGAGACGGTCGAAGACCGTGCCGCCCTCCATGACAACGGTATTGCCCGAAGCGTCGCCGGACAGGGTATGTCCGCCTTCCACACCGCCTCTGACAGTACCATCGACGTAGACAAAGTTCCCCTCTGCCCTGCCGTTTTCCGTGTAACCGCCATAGACGGTGCCCGTAACAGAACTGTTTCCTTCAATCCTGACCGTATTGCCGGAAACACGGCCCGTAACAGCCTGGGCCCCTTCGGAGGGCTCTGCGCTGGTATTGCTTCGGGATACCGATCCGCCATAGACACTTCCGCCGGAAGAACTTCCTCCGGCAAGAACAACAGTATTTTTTTCTGCGGTAACAGTGGCTTCTGACTGCGCTGAGCCAGAAGCTTTCACAATGCCGCCGTAGACATCTCCGGCAGAAGACTGTTCAAGAAAAACGTTATTTCCACTGGCCGAGAGGCTGACCGGTGACTGAGCACCGCCAGAGCTGTCCTTCGCACTTCCGGATGCAATCAGGCCGCCGTATACGCGCACACCGTCAGCACTGACTCTGGAAAGGGAAACGGCGTTGGCATCAGCCGAGGCGCTGATTCCCGGATAGATTTCTCCGGGCCTGACACAGCCGCCGAAAATCCCTTCGTTCTCCACTCCGACATGTAAAGAGGTGTCCGCGTTGGTCTTCACCCCGACACCGGAAAGAGTAACGGTGTTGTGATCCGCTGTGGCATCCGGCGTTTCAGTGGATGCCGCCCCCTGTGCCGTGTATTCCACAAGGCCGCCATAAACGCCTCCGGCCAGCTTCCCTCCGGACACGATGGCATCGTTCCTGTCGGCTTTGCCAAGGCTGCCAAAGAGATATCCCCCATATACCATGTCGTTTACAGCAGAATCACCGGAGATTCTGACAGCGTTTTTATATGCGTTACCGGTGCTATGATTTACAAGCCCGCCAACGACCATGCCGCCCACAACGGATTTATCCAGTGCTACAGTATTGGCATATGCGTCCCCGGTGCTTCTGATAACTGTGTCTTTGTTGCCGTCAGGGTACACGGTAATGACTGCTCCGCCGGTGACCGCGCCTTTCACAGGAGAACTGTATAGCTTTACCGTATTATTATGCGCATCTCCGGTGCTCCCTGCCAGGACAGCGCCGGTGACCGAGCCCATCAACAACTGTTCATCCGATTCCGCGGCATGATCTATTGTTACCGTGTTATTATATGCATTTCCCGTGCTCAACCTCAAAGCTGCGCCAAAGACCTGACCCGTCACAGAAGAGTTTTCTTTTATTACTACCGTGTTAGTATATGCGTCTCCGGTACTCGTATCAAAAACTGCGCCGTAGACAGCGCCTTCCACAGAAGATTTTCCTTTTATTGTTACCGTGTTAGCGTACGCGTCTCCGGTGCTCCAGTTCAGATCTGCGCCGAAGACATTGCCTGTCGCAGAAGATTTTTCTTTTATTGTTACCGTGTTAGTATACGCGTTTCCTGTGCTATCCTGTATCGTAGCACAGGATACATAGTCTCCTTCCACAGAAGAATTTTCTATTGTTATGCTGTTAGTATATGCGTCTCCAGTGCTATTCTTATGTATGAAAGCGCCGATGGCCATGCCTTCCATCCTGGATTTATCTGCTACCGTTAGCTCGTTATCATGCGCGTCTCCGGTGCTCATCTCCATGGAAGCGCCAATGATATCGTCCACAGTGGAATTATCTATCGTTACCTTGTTACTATACGCAGCTCCGGTGCTCCTCGTCAGGAAAGCGCCCGAGGCATCGTCCACAGTAGAATTATTTTTTATTGATACCGTAATATCATGCGCGTTCCCAGTGCTCCCTTCCAAGACTGCTCCGGTGACCGTGCCCATCTTTTGCTGCCCATTCGTTACCGTGGCATGGTCTACAGTTACTTCATTATTATACGCGTTTCCTGTGCTACCATTTATCACTGCACAGAATACATATCCTCCTTCCACTGAAGAATTTTTTATTATTATGCTATTAATATATGCGTCTCCAGTGCTCTTATTATTCATGAAAGCGCCGTAGACACTGCCTTCCACCCTGGATTCATCTACTACATTTACCCTGTTATTATGCGCGTCTCCAATGCCACTGTACAAGAGTGCGCCGACGGCCGTGCCTCTCACAGAGCTTCCAGTAATGCTCACAGTGCTTTCGTAAGCGTTTCCTTTTCCTGACTCAACGGAAGCGCCGACGACCGTGCCTCCCACAGAAGTCTTCCAGTGATGCTCACGCTGCTTTCGTAAGCGTTCCCTTTTCCTGACTCAACGAGAGCGCCGTAGATATTTTCTGAGATACCCCGGACACCTGTCAGTTCCACCTGCCCCTTTGCATCACCACCATTCTTTGTCCAGCTTGCCGGGAGTTCCCCTTCTTTATTTCTCTCAGCGGGGTTAATTGTATTTTCAAAAGAAAGCGTTCCATTGAGGGCGCTGCTGCCGTCGCTTTTCCACTCATGGGCGGCAAGGGCTGTGCCGCAGGGAGCAAAAGTGAACCATGCGGCAGCCGCACTGATCAGCCAGGGTGCAACCTTCAAAGCTCTGTGCGTATCCCCAGAAAGCCTCAAAGCTTTTCTTTGATTTAAAAAAACTTTTGTAAAGCTTTTTTTATTCATTACTCATTCTCCTTGAGACCATACCGCACATCCTGACAGCTAGAAAGCCGCTTTCCACGGAGAACGGTCCGGGATTGCGCTACAGATGTATTTCGCTTTCATATGGCCATGTCTGAATCATTCCCTCATAGTGTTTGAACGGACACTATATAGTTTGTATTTTAAGAGCAAGAAAAAAATTAATGGAACGGCAGTGGAAATTTATATTGCCGGTGTCCCCATTTAACCTGTTTAAATTACCAAACAAATTAACACTCCATCCCCGGAGCCACCGTTTCTTCCTGCCATGAACCACAAAAAGACAGATCGTAAAAGCCGGAAGACAGAGCTGCTCAATAAAAAACAAAATTCAATATATCTGATAATGGCCCTGGCGGCCTCTGGCAGGCGTGTCTGAAAAAAACAACGCTTTTACGTATGAATATTTCAGACAAGAGGGCCAAAGCTGGTAACTGCATATTCCGGTGTCACGGCGGACAGCCTGACAGCTCCCCCTACTGCAGGTATTAGGCCGGCCCCGTACGGGGGGGGCTGAACCCAAATCCGATCATGATCCACCGGCCCGGCGGCTCTTCCCACCATACTCCGGCGTATATTCCCGGAAAAACGCTGCATTCCGTACCGGAGAACGGACAGCCCTCCGTGAGGTTGTCTTCTCAAAAAAAAAACAGCCTCTCTGCGTGCGTCCGGCGCACAGACAGAAAGGCTGTTTTTTTCTGCAGAGGGTCCGGGATGTTTCACCGGACGTCCCTGGGGCTGTGTTTTCCTTAGAACTCGTAGCGTATCTGGAACGTGCCGCTTACGCCTTCCCTCGTCCCCGCATAGCCGGAGGCGCCAAGCAGGAAGGAGACTGGAACCTCTTTTGAAGGCTTCAGCTGCAGACCGGCTTCCACCATGGCCGTGTCACCCTTCAGGGAGGCCGACGGCGTGTCGTGCCCGTAGACGTCGGACGCGCTCCGGCCGTTGAACTGACGCTCGTAGGCCGCGCCGAGATACCAGCTGAACGCGTCGCTGCCCTTAAAGCTCAGACGCGCTCCGCCGCGCAGGCGGTTGGAATCCATGGCGTCGAAGCTCACGCGGCTGCCGCTGATGCCGCTGTCATCCTCACTCACATGCGACCACAGGTATTTGGCGTAAATATCAAGGTCAACGCTGTCCGTGAGAGACTTCATCCAGCCGATGCCTCCGTGAGCCGCCATATAGGGCGACTGCGAGCTGTAGTCGACGTCGGAGCCGTTGACGCGCCAGCCGTCCGACTCCCAGCTGTAGTTCAGCATGCCGATACGGAAGGATCCCTCGGCGTAGAGGCCCTGCATGGCCGTCTCATTGAGGTAAAGCTTGCCGAGGGCACCGACGCCGTAATAGCTGGCATTGCCCTCGCTGTCGAAGCTGTCATAGCCGGTAAAGTCATGCTCGGCGTCAAAACGGGCGATACCGGTCTCGAAGAACACGCCGGCGAGGAAACCGACTGAAGGCAGTTTGCAGTAACGGGCAAGGCCCGCCATGGCGCTTCCGCCTGACATATTAAAATGACCGTCAGCCTTGTAGGTCGAGTAGCCTCCGGACACGGCCATGAAGGCGCGCGTCCCGCAGGGTTCCTCTCCGGGCAGGCACATGGCGCTCTCTTCGGCGCTTTCCATGCCTGCGCCGGCCGCAAGGTCGCCTCCCTGATCCAGGAGGGCGAGTCCGGGCAGCCGGTCAATGTTAAAGGACTTCGTGCGGTGATCGGCCCGCACATTTTTGGTGCGGGCGATGAGATCCTGGCCATTTTTGATGAAGTAATCCACATCGAAAGTCAGGAAGCCTTTGGTGAGCCCGGCCTGGGAGCGCGTCATGCCGGCTGTGCCGGTCTCATTGTCCACGGTGCCGTCATTGGACACTGTGCCCGTATACGGCACATAGGAACCGTCGGAACCGATGGTCACGGTGTCTGCGCCGTTCACGTAGAGGTTCGTGCCAGTGAAACTGGACGAGGCCGCAGGCGTGTGGACGAGGACATATTCTTCGGGCACATCCCCGGACTGATTTCTCAGATTCTGAATGGAGACATTGGTGAAACTCCCCTTCCCGTCGCCCAGGACGGCGGATTTCGCGAGATCCGCGCTGGGCGTCCCGTCAGCCACGTCGGAGAAGTTCAGGTTCTGGAAGTTCTGCAGGCTGTCCGCCTGAATCTGGCCGTGCAGATTCAGGGTGTTGCCGGTGAAAACGTCAGAGGACGTTCCGTCTGTCTTTCCGCCGTACAGGTCAGATCCCGCGAAACTGGCCGTGTCATAAAGCGTGACCGTGTTGTCCACAGCCGTGCCATCGTCGTAGCCGCCAACCACGGCGGCGCGCACCCGGCCGGCGGTCACGGTGATGCTGTTGCGGCTGGCCGATCCGTCCTCTGTATAACCGCCATAGAGACGGTCGAAGACCGTGCCGCCTTCCATGACAATGACGTTGTCCGACGCGTCGCCGGAGCGGGTATGCGAGGCCTCCACGCCGCCGCCGATGCCGCTGTTGATATAGACATAGTTATGGCCGGCATCGCCAGTGCCGATATAATTGCCGTACATGCCGCCGCTCACGGACGTGTTGCGGACAATGACCGTGTTGCCGGTGGCGTGTCCTGCTTCACTCTGGCCGCCGTACACGTAGCCGGACACGTGGCTGTCCTCCAGAATAACGGTATTGCCGCCCGCGAGGCCGCTGACGGTGAATCCGCCATAGACATGGCCGCCCACGCGGCTGTTCCTCACGAGAACCGTGTTGCCGCTCACGTCGCCGCTCTTCGTCATGCCCGCGGCCAGGTGACCGGAAAACACGCTGTCGGAAACGGAGACGCTGTTGTTCTTGGCGCTCGAGCCGTCGCTTATGCCGGCGGAGGCCCTTTCTGCCGTAACACTGGAGGAGGAAATGATCATCGTGTTGCCATCGGCCTCACCGGCGCGCGCCTCTGCCGTGGCCAGGACCCCGGCGTTCACTGTCGTTCCCCGCATCACCATTGTGTTGCCGCTGGCAGAGGTGCCCTGATCGCTTTCCGCACAGCGGAGGTCGGCGTTAATGGTGCCACCCTCCACAAGAAGGCTGTTGTTGTTTGCCCGGCGCTCGGCATGCACGAAGTAGAGCAGAGGCACCGAAATCTCCACGTGATCGAACCAGCCCGTATTTTCCGTGCCGCGTGCGAACGCCCGAATTACATCGAGGGAACCAACAGGGGCGATGAAGGAAAGTTTTCCGCCAAGCACACCCGTATTGCCGGAAGCATTTTCCGCGACCAGGCCGCCGGCATCTCCGTTCGTATACCCCTCGGCCTTTACGTTGCTGTCACGCAGCTCGAAAGCGCTGTCCGTTATTGTATCCGCCCGGATGCCGTACACGGCCCCCTGCGTGGAAACAATGTCCGAATTCTTTATGGACACCGTGCTGCCGCTGGCCGCGCCCGCAGCCTCCACCTCAATACTTCCAGGATTCACCCACGCGGAAATACCCGCCACGCCGGCAGCCGAGCTGAGGGCCGCCCCGGAAAGAAAAATACTGTCCCTGGCAGACGTTCCGCCCACGTGTATGCCAGCAACGCCTTCCTCTCCCGAGGTAATGGAGGATTTGTTTACGATAAGAACATTATCCTGTGTGCTGTCCACGTTATACACACGGCCCGTGTCAGCGGACTTCAGGATCCTGGTATGCCCGGCGCCGTCTGAAGCGGTGGGGCCGTCGATGATATGTATGCCTGTAAGGCCGGAAACCGCTCTGTCCGAACTGATGCGGGAATTCTGCACGGTAAGTCTGTTGCCGGAGGCCACGGCTGCCTGCAGTCCATCTATATAGTGCTTGGCGGAATTGATGGTGCCCTCAAAGGACACCGTATTGCCGGTCACGGACGAGCCGGAGACGCCGACGATGCCGGATACGGGCGCGTACTTCGTGGTGTCCTCGGTATCCGTTATCTCAACGCCGGTCATGGCAACCGTATTGCCCCCGGCCTTCACGGCCTGAATGCCGGCCAGGCCGGCCGTGACCTGATCCTTCAAGGTGAAGGACGTGCCGGAGACGCTTATGACATTGTTTATGGCCGTATCGGAATACGTGAAATTCCCTCTGGGAATATCAGCGATGCCTGCGGCGCCCGTGAGGTGGGTTGTGATACTTCCACCCTGCAGGGTGATAATGTTGTTCGAGGCGTTTTTGGCGGCTATGGCCATGACACTGCCGGTAGGGCCGCCGTAATTGACAGAAGAGACCGGCCTGCTCTGTGAGTCAATATTGATATTTTCCAGACTGATCCGGTTTCCGTCAGCATTCACCGCTGCCCAGGAAACGGGGATGTTGGTGCCGAGCTGCTGACCGATAATGCCGGCAACGGAGCCGCCGGTTTTCAGCATGCAGTCCCTTTCCCCGCTCAGGGAAATGGTATTATTTCTGGCCGTTTCGGCGGCAAGCGCAAAGATGCCGCCTGTGGAAGCCCTGATCCCCCTGAGTCCGGAGAAGCTGACAGTATTATCCGATGCCTCTCCGGAAGCGGCGAAACCTCCAACATAAAGAGGAATGACCCATCTGTTTCCGGCAAATTCAGGTTCCTTGATCTCGATTCCGCTGGCCACGAGGGTATTGCCAGATAACAGGGTTCCTCTGGCCGCATAGATACCCGCGCCGCTGTTAATCTGGCCTTTTTCGGATTCACCGACGCGTAACGTTACGTTATCAAGAACAATAGTGTTTCCGGTGATCGATGAAGTTCCCGTATATGTGATCTGGCTGCCGTCAGTCGTTCTGACTGTCACAGGCAGAAATCCCACACCGACCCCTATGCCGGCCAGGCCCTGAGCACTGTTTATATCGCAGTTCTGAAGGAAGATACTGTTTCCGGCAGCTGTATCGCTGACCTTGATGCCAAGCAGGCCTTCACCACCCTCATTGGAGATCAGGGAGAGATTCCGCACAGCAATGGTGTTGCCGGCAGCTCTGGCGGCAGGCAGATAATTCTGCATCGGCCAGTAGTTTGTGGGGGCGTCTACACCCCTGATCCCGAAGATACAGCCAGCGGAATCAAGAACCGATGCGTCTTTTCCCTTACCGCTGAAACTGATGGTATTATTCTCAACGGTACTGCCCGCCGCGCCATTCAGCCCTTCGACACCAGCGGACAGCCGCGTCACATTCGTAAAGGAAACCGTGTTGCCGGTGACGCTCCCGTCTGCGCTCAGGCCGACAACCTTCTGCGGGACATGATAATCCGATCCGTCGCCAAGGATATTGAAATTGTCGGCTGTGAGGATATTGCCGGTAATCGTGCTGGCCTTAATCCCGCAGACACTGACCGCTGAATCACCGCTCTTTATAGCGCCGTTCCGCAGAATGATGGCATTCCCGACAGCGCTTTCGGAATAGTGCACCAAGGGTTTATTCCAGCTCTGATCAAAATAGGTGGAACGCATGCCGATGCCCATGAAGCCGAAGCTGCCGGACATGGTCCCGTCGCTGAAGATGATAGTGTTTCCGGAAGCGTTCTTCGCCGCAATGCCGGTGATACCGTTCAGCTGGCCGACAAGATCCATATGCTGCACAGCGATCCTGTTATTGGACGCCGTGAGCGTGCCGCCACTGGGATTTGTATAATTATTGCCGCTTACCTCACTGCCGGCTATGCCCGCCATGCCCATAAACGAAAAAATACTGTTGACGTTCGCACCGCTGCTGTCGGTGGCGCCGGTGATGGAGATCGTGTTGTTATCCGCTGTTTCCGGAGCAAGTATGCCAATCACCCCGGAAGTCTCAGCCGCCGCATTCTTTGCAGGATTAATGGTTGTAGAATCCAGAATGATAGTATTGCCTGAGGCCTTTGTGGCAATAATGCCTATCGACGTCTGATGGGGGCTCGAAATGGACGAGCCTTTTACCCATATGGTGTTATCTGTGGCGGAATTCAGGACGTTGTGCCGGCCTTTTCCTCCCGCAAGGTTCAGATCACCGGCAATACCGTACACGCCGCCGCCGGAATGAATTATGGAATTCTCCACCCTGACTCTGCTTCCGGAAACCGTGTACCCGGACGCCGTGCCTGCCCCCAGTTCCTTATCCATGGACATGGCGCCCTGTATGGCCACGATACTCGAATTGGTGCTGTAGCTGCCGCTGTCGGATCCCATGGACCACACCCCGCTCTCCTTCACGGACACCGTGCTGTCCGAAATCTGCCTGCCGCTCAGCCCAACGATGCCGTCCCTGCTTTGAGGGAGCTGAAAACCTTCCAGCGTAACGTTTTCAAGGTTCAGGGTATTGCTGGACTGGACATCAGCCCTGACGCCGAAGAAGCCGCGGTACGCGTCGCCCCTCCGCCCGTGATCTGAGACAGGGGCGGCTATCATGCCGTTCTTCAGGGTCAGGACATTATCAGAGGACACAGCGGCGGCCGAGGGCATATCATCGCAGTTGTCCAAAGAGGAATTCATGCGTCCTGCCGAGATGAAGCTGAAGCCCGCTGTTTCGATATCGGCGGAAGTTTTGTCAGGATCGTCGAAATCCAGCGTGAATGTATTGCCGCTGACTTCCTGAGAAGCCGCGGCCACGGAGACAATTCCCCAGCCGGCGGACGTCAGTTTTGTTCCGCTGGCTTCAACAGTATTGCCGTTTATTCTCTCAGCGGCACCGGGCCCGTAAGTAAATACATATTCTTCGGCAGTCCGCGTGAAAGGCACATTGCCGAGCAGCAGTACGGCCTTGGATGAGCTGACACTTCCCCCGGACAGCGAGATTTTGTTGTCCGAAATCTCGCCGGCTGTGGCAATAAGAGCGCCTATGGCATTTCCCCAGTCGCCATAGAGCGCCGTATCCGTCAGCGCGATGACATTCCCGTGCGCTTTTGTATCGGCATTGACAATGACTGAAGCGAAACCGCTGTGAATGTCCGCATTGCTGGCCGTAAAATGAAGGCCATTGGTCGTTCCCGCTCCGGCCCCTTCGGCTCCCTGGGCACTGGTATTGTCAAAAAGGAAGACCGAGCGCCAGCCTCCTTTGGCTTCAACGCCGCCCCCGCTGTTTCCCTCAAACGTGATACCCGGAGAGGAAAGCGTCTGGTTCATCTGCCAGCTGAAATGATCATACTGCGAAGTCTGTCCGCCGCCCGCGATGACAGTGCCGGCCGGAACGACAATACCCTCTTCAGCCCGGGCCTGACCTCCGGGAAGCAGGGAAAACCACGCGGCCAGAGCGCTCGCGAGAAAAATACCGCCCGAAATTCCGTGTTTTCCGCTCTCTTCCGGCAGGCGTCCTTTCCCGGCGGTCCTGATTCCGGGCCGCTTTCCCAAAGATGTAAATGTACAGCCGGTCTTTCTGCCGGACAGTCTTCTGCAGTTTTTCATAATGCCTCCTCAGGTGGCTCTGCCAGCCTTGCAGTTGGAACAGCGGCAGAACGCTTCATCACCGTGCAGCCCACACGGGGGAATTTATCTTTTCCCTACATCCGTTTTTATCATTTTGGTGAATTTTCATTCCAAGTGCAAGATCCTAGGCGGAGTTGCGGAGTTCTTCGGCAAAGCATTCCTGTGCCGTTTTCCACCCGAGGACCTTCCTCGGCCGGTTGTTTATCCGGTACACTCCCTTCCAGTATAAGTCACGCTGACTGACAGTCGAAAAGTTGGTTCTCTTCGGGAAATTCTCCCTCAAAAGACCATTTGTATTCTCGTTTGATCCCTTCTGCCAGGGGCTGTGGGGATCGGCAAAATAGAACGGAATACGCAGCTCGTTTTCAATTTTCTGATACCAGGCAAACTCTTTTCCACGATCTCCGGTAAGTGATTTGATTGTTCCTGGAGGAAGTATTTTAGTTAACTTTTTCAACGCGTTATAGAAATTTTCCGCTGTGCAGGATTCAGCCCTGCAGGCAAAGAGCATACGGGTTTTCCGTTCGACTACAGTAAACACGCAGCCGGTGCCGTTACGTCCGGATTCAACCGTGTCCACCTCGAAATGGCCGAATTCACTGCGGTTTTCGATGCTGTCAGGACGGGTATGGACAGATCTTCCTGCCGTGTATTTTTTTGCCTTTCCTTCCTTCCGCTGTACGCGCCGCCTCCCTTTATGCCTGAGAAGAGACCGATCTCCATAAAGCAGGAAGCCGGCGTACAGCCAGCGGTAAATACTGACTGTGGATGCCTGGCCTTTTAGGACGGTATTTGCCATCTGCTCCGGCGAGTATCCCTGGCGAATTAATTTCTCGGCCGTTTCGATAACCCAGGGCAGTAATTTTCCTCTGGGCTTTGATTTTTTCCTGTTCTCCCTGTACCGGGTATGAGCAGCAGCTGCTTCATACCTTTTACGGCGTTCTTTCAGGGGGATACCCTGGGGAAACTGCCTGGAGAATTCCCTGGAAACAG
>ERZ1034876.82-NODE-82-length-63844-cov-5.969305_pt1 | contig 63844 bp, 70 predicted proteins | sample MGYA00520698_ERZ1034876 | MGnify/ENA primary metagenome ERZ1034876 (study PRJEB33766, sample SAMN09781723) | gut metagenome | biome: gut microbiome | host: Homo sapiens | place: Madagascar | study: EMG produced TPA metagenomics assembly of the PRJNA485056 data set...
GTCCCGCCGTGACGTGATCCGCCGTTCGCCGCCTTGCATCGTGTCATCTTTTGCGCAAACATGACACGGGGGGACGTTTACACCCTGACCGCCGCGCCGTCTGCCAGCACAGGTGCTGTCATTACATTTCAATCAGTCAGCCCATTTTGTCCATTGACTACAAACCCGCATAAATACAGAGCTTTTACTCGATCCGATAACCAGAGAAGTAAGAGCTCTGACGTAATACATCATTGCGCTTTTTATATAACGTGACTGCTGATTACAACAAGGTAGGTGCGATAAACACTCTGCTAAAACGGTTGTCTCTTTTAGCAACTACACGTCACAAAACGTGACTACGTTACATGCCACAAAACAGGCAAAATCAACGGTTGCCTGATCACGAAGAGTAACCCATAAACACCTAAGGATACTTTCAAAACTTTTTAAGCTCAAAACACGGCATAAAGTAGATGTTTTGACATAAATATCAAATAAATTCCAGATATTTTGTGCAATTTTCAAGCTAAAAAGTGTTGCTTTTCGCGTAAATGTGTAGTACACTAATTACAGTTAAAGGATATGGGAGTTGCGGTTCAATGTACTCCCGATAGGAGAATGAACTATGGTTATTGATCTACAAGAAAAAATAAATAAAAGGGAAGACCAGGCATCATCTTCCCAGAGGGGAGGATTTGCGATCACCAGGCCATCGTCAAGCAGCGATGAGCGTGGGAGTGCCGGTAGGGTAGCAGAAGGTGTGTTTAAGAACGACGACTCCAAGGCCGTCTCCCACGCAGCTGAACCCATCAAGAGTTTAGATGACATCTGCAAGATTCAGGACTACATGCTCAAAGAAGGACTGTTTAGGGACAACCTGCTCTTCACGTGTGGCATTAACTTCGGCCTTCGTATCAGTGATCTTCTGAAGCTTCAGGTGGGTCATCTACTGGATGCTACTGGCACAAGGTACAACGAGCGTGTTGTTCTCAGTGAGAAGAAGACAGGAAAACGTCGTGTCGTATACATGAACGATGCTGTGATGGATGCTGCTGATCTGTACTTCGGAGACCTTGTAATGAGGGGAGCACCCATCGACCTGAACGATTACCTCTTCACCAACCAAAGTACAAACGCTCAACGCAACGACGTTCTGACAGTCAAGTCCGTGGAACGCATTCTCAAGTCGATCATCAATGACAAATGCGGTATCAATGTGCACGCCAGTACACATTGTCTGAGAAAGACATTTGCTTATCACGTGATTGTCACCGCAAAGGATCGTCCTCGTGCCGTCGAGTTCCTTCAGAAGATCCTCGGTCATTCCTCTCAAGCGATCACGCTCCGATATGCTGGTATCACCGATGAAGAGATCATGAGCACCTATCAGGAGCTCAACCTCGGTAGTGCCGGTCGTAAGAAGTGGGATATGACTAAGAGCTCCGGCTACGAAGAAACGAGACGTCAGGCTGCTGCTAATGAGTAATAGCCTCGCAACACACCGCTTGGTCTTCTTTCTTTAATTTTTCTTTCCTGACGTAGATGCCAGTCCCTGCTCCTAATGTTGGGGCGAGCACCTTGAAAATTGAATATGCTCTATTGATTTTTGATCAATGTGATATGGCAGACGAACCTTATTTACTACGATCTTACCAAAAATTTTTTAGTAAAACACCTCGATTTTGGCCCACAAACCATTGAAAACACAAGGTTTTTCATTTTAGCTTATCTAAAATGTTATTTCAGCCAGAACGGAGAGAAACGGTTGACAATCCATAAACTTTTATAAACAGACGTAGTGTGTATTCAGATTAAAGGCTATATCACAAGGAATGAGTGGATTGTCATATCCTTTTAGATAAAAAAAGTTAGTAACCCAGTCATACCAATGCTTTGCGGATTCGTTTACTACTTTTTTGAAATATAATGAATCAAAGGAGAAGCTTTAATGGCAATTCATGTAATCGATGCCCCAATGGGCACCGGTAAAACAAGCGCAATGATCAACTACATGCGTGAGGCGCCAGCCGATGAGCACTTTGTGTTTGTGACACCTTTTCTATCGGAGAGCGAACGTATCGTCGAAGGGTGCCCAGAGAAAGAGTTCGTTAGCCCCACGCAAGTTGGCTACATCGATGATGACGGTAAGCCGTCCGATGATTACAGAAGCAAACTTATGGATTTTAAGGAGCTATTGCGAGTCGGGAGAAATATTGCGACTACACATGCGCTCTTTCAACGTTTTGACCCAGAAGCCTGTGAGCTGATAGCGTCAAATGATTACACTTTGGTCATGGATGAGGTGTGCGATCTGATTGCCCCATATGATATTACGCTATATGACGCTGGCACACTGAGTGACAAGTACATTACAATGACTTCCGATGGTCATGCGCTATGGCGCGAAGATGCAGCTGCATACAAGGGGAGATTTCTCGATTACAAGTATGATTGCGACCTCGGTGTTCTGTGGCAGTATCATCGCACAAGCTATATGCAGGTCTTTTTCCCAGAATTATTCGCAGCGTTCAAAGAGTGCTTTTTGATGACGTACATGTTTGATTCGCAGATTCAACGATGCTATTTTGATCTGCACGGTCTTGAGTACGACCAGATATACGTTGATGGCGATTCACCGGAGACATACACGATTACGAACGAACCGCGTGTGTACGCCATTCCCGGTGTAAAAGAGAAGGTGCACATTCTATACGATAGAAAGTTGAACTCGATTGGAGAAGATTACCACTCTCTTTCTCGTCGGTGGTATGAGCAGATTGCTCGAGAAAAAGACCTTAAGCAGATGCAAGACAACACCTACAATTTCTTTCGCAACAAGATGAGGGCTAAGTCGACCGACTGCCTCTGGACCTGTTATAAGGAGATTCACTCTCTAACAGATGATGGCAGCAGAGGCGCTCCAATGCGTATTTGCCCCCGAGGTTATAAGAAACAATACGTTTCCTGCAACGCTCGCGCGACCAACAGTTATAAAGACAGACATTGCCTTGCTTACTTAATTAACTTGTTTCCATTGCCAGAGCTCAAGAACTTTCTCAACGGCAGAGGAATTGACTTCAACCGTGACGAATGGGCACTGAGCATGATGGTTCAGTGGATCTGGCGCAGTGCGATCCGTGATGGCGAGGAGATTTGGGTGTACGTCCCCTCAAGACGTATGAGAACTCTTCTTGAGCAGTGGCTCGAAGAGGTCAATGCATAATTTACATAGATGGAGAACAACAGAAATGGATGAGAAGATTTACAAATGCATGAGAGAAACATTGGATAGCTACTGCGAGAAGTGTCTCTGGTACGGTGAATGCGCTGAGTCACAGGAGGAAGAGACTTGTACATTCTTTACAAGCTACACCAATGGTGTTGAACCCAGTGATGAGCTGGATGAAGATGAACGCTGCTACTTTGATGAGTTGGCCTACCGTCAGAGAGCTTACGCGGCGATCGTTTATTCTATGAGAGAAGAATAACCCGACTTACACAGTAATTTCCGGCTGACTTTAAACAGCCGTTAATATAAGGCGGTCGTGCCGTTGTTGTACAACAATGGAGACGATCACTTGGATATTCAGTTCGATAAACAATATCCCGTATATGCTTTGGACACGGCCTGTTTCTACACTGACGAAGAAGCAGAGATTGAAGAAAAGATGAATGCGCTGCGAATTCGGCTGAGCGAAGATCGCCCAAAGAAAGATCCTAAGGCAAAGCGTCGCCGTCGCATAGAGCGCAAGCCATTGACAAAGGAAGAACGCACCGCGATCAATAAAGAACTGAGCAGGCTGAAGGAAGAACTCAAGCAGTTAATTGCCGCCAATGCGGAGCTGCCCCGTACTGTTCGCGAGGACAAGTTGATTGAGACCAACATTGTGCAGACTTTTGAATCGTCTCTCGTTCGGGAGCTTGGCATGAGCCCGGACGAGACAAATGAGCAGATGGTCATCGTTTGTGTCTACTTTTTTGGTGTTGCCGAGAGTATCATCAAGAATGGTTTTACGATGAGAGGACACCACTACGTGTTTTTCTCCGCATCTGCCGGCCAGATTCGTACGAAGAAGTTTGTTGCGATCCGAGAAGACCTCCTCGAGAGGTGTATGCCGACATTGACCTGCGGGCTGTCTATTGCAGATATCAACGAGCAAGGCGGCGTCAATGTCAATAAATACCTTGCTTATCTTGCTCTGAGCAATAGTTCGACTGAGGTCTGGCGCGATTTTGACATAGACCGTTGTATCGTAGTCGATGACTTCGAGACAGTGGTGCGTAGCGAGGTTGACTTCATCGACGAGAAAGATTTTTCTATTAGCCGCGAGATGCACGATGTACCCATTACTCACACGGATGGATGCGGAATGATCCTCCCGCAAGTGAGTGATAAGAACTTTATGGTCAGAGCCCCTTGGGTAAAGGGGTTGCTGTCTCCGTTCCCGTTTGACAAGTTCATTCGGCAGGCCGATGAGCGGAACCCCGAGGTGAACCATGCCATTATCAAAGACATTTATGGGCAAGAGCACGATGTGCTGAAAGAGCACATTGAGGTGATTTTCTGTAAGAGCCAGTTCAAGATGGCGAAGTATTATCCCAGCTGGAAAGCCTACAAAGACAACTTCAAGAAATATCATTGCACCGCTGGCAAGTGCAACATTGAACCGCAGCGGATCGGTCGTGCAACAATCAACTACCAGATGCTTCAGACTCTGACGAGCATGACTGATGCAGAGCTGAACAGCATTTGCAATACAACCCGAAAAACGTTGAGTCGCATTTGTGGTGATAAAAAGGCAATGATGGATTGTCTCGGTGTCCGACAGCGAATGGGGGCACAACAGACCTACTTCCAGAAGTGTTTGGCAATGTACCCAGAGATGCTCCGTGATGAATATTGCAAAGAACAGCTGCGCGATATTCGCACGTCGATTATGAATGATGCTCGCGCTGGCAAGTTGATGATCGATGGGAAGTACCAGTTCTTGATCCCAGATCTGTATGCAGCATGTCAGTATTGGTTCGAGGGGATTGCAGTTCCAAGTGGCTTGCTCTCCAACGGTGAAGTTTGGACGAAACAATATGCCGCTGCGGACAAGCTCGATGTTTTGCGCAGCCCACACCTTTACAAGGAACACGCCGTTCGTCACAACGCGTGCAGGGATCGCCCGGAGATCCGCGAATGGTTCAACACAAACGGTATTTATACGAGCACATTCGATTGCATCAGTAAGATCTTGCAGTTCGACAACGACGGAGATAAAGCCCTTGTAGTAGCTGAGCCTACATTGGTTAAAGTAGCCGAGCGCGAATGCCAAGACGTTGTGCCGCTGTATTATCCCATGGCAAAAGCAGCACCTCAAGAATTGATGTCAGAGGCTTTCTATCACGGTATGGTGGCTGCCTGGACTGGTGGTAATATTGGAACGATATCGAACAAAATCACAAAGGTGTGGAACAGTCCTGAACCCGACGTTGATGCCGTTAAGATCCTCTGTATGATCAATAATTTCGTGATTGACTATGCCAAGACTCTCTATTTGCCAAAGATCCCAAAGGAATGGCAAGAGCGTCTTGCTAAGATCGACCGTGAGAAGCTGCCAGCGTTTTTTAAGTACGCTAAGGGCAAAGCAGACTCTCAGATCAAGGATCGCGGAGACAATGTCGTTGATCGCATCTACAAGCAGATGCCAATATATAAGTTCCGATTCAATTTATCCGAGGTTGGTCCGTTCGACTATCGGCTTTTGATGTACAACGATGCTCAGAAAATCGGGCTGAAGGAGCAGGAAATCGTCGATGTGTTCCGTGAAGAGTCGGCTCACATCGGTGGCAGTAAGCTCTCGGGAATGAGCTCTGAGGACAACCGTTTCTGGTGGAAGTTCAAGGAACTTCGCAGAAAAATGGATGCATACGGCAATCGTCAGTATGTGTGCGATGTTTTGATTAAAGCTCTCTATGACACAGAGCCAACAAAGCGCAAGGCGGCCTTGTGGTACTGTTATGGAGATGTCATGTACGAAAATCTGGCTGACGCCTTAGAATATTATGACGGTCTTTGTTTGAAGTGCGGTAAGAGATTTTCCAAGAAGCATACGAACCGTAGATATTGTCCCGATTGTGAGCCGGTCGGCGAGAGCCTCGAGATGCAGGATGCTGAGTGCATCCTTTGCGGGTGCACGTTTAAGACCAGTTATACGCTCGATAGTGCTATATGCCCAGCTTGTAAAATGAGCGTCTCAGCGGATTTACGTTGCTTGGATTGTGGTGCGCCTATCGAAAAGGTCAAGCGCGGTCGACCGTCGGTGAGATGTGCGTCTTGCCAAAGACAGAGAAACCTTGAAAAGTCAAGAGAGTGGAAAATCAAATATAGGCCAAAGAAGAGATGAAGTTTGAGAGTTAACTGAAACAGGGAGTTTCTGCAATTATTTCAGCAGAAACTCCCTTATTTTTTGCTTTTATGCAGAATTTATCGTCGTGTTTCGAACACTCGGGGGAAGGGAACGACAAGTAACTGCATGAGCGTCGCTCTTTAATATAGCGCAGGCCTCCGGGTCTGCGCATCCCGTATTGTTACGGTCGTCTCTTCTACTATGATTAAAAAGGATTGAAAAGAAATTGGTTAAAGTTACACGCGCGGAGGCAGACGTCCTTCGTCAGAAGGCTCCCAACGCACACATTGCTATTGTCAATAGAGGTCATCGCAACAAAGGGTACTTTGTTGAAGAGTCTCGTGAAGCTAAGCGAGTTCTCGGCGAGCTGAGAGGCACTTGGGTGCCGAAGCCTCGTGGCAACAAGCACAATAATCGTCGTCCGCATCGTCCTCGCAGCCCTCGCAGCAATTGAGGTGATTGAGGATGGGGTACGAGAGAAAAGTTGGTGAGAGCGAACGCGACTTTATTTATCGCGTATGTCATGACAAAGATCTCATCGGCACATGGAACGAGGTCGCAGACATCCTGAACAGTGTGCTTGGTTTAGAACATGATGAGAGCTGCTACCGCCGTATGTACAAGCGTGGCAGTGAGCAAGGAGATGTGGAGCGTGTTGTGCGACAGGTGGCAAAGACATCTCCGTCACAGGGAGCAACGTCTTCGCATAATGCTGAACTGCGTGAAATCGCAAAGGAGCGCCGCAAACTGCGTGATGAAAAGAACGAATATCAGCGTTGGCTGCGTTCGGAAGCTCGCGATGAAGCCATTGTGGAACAGATCATTGAAGCGATTCAGTCCATCGCGCCGGTCAAGATTCCAGATTACCAACCGCTGCGCGAAAGCAGCTGCGGCGAATATATTCTTATGATTGGCGATGAACACTACGGCGCTGAGTTCACCATCAAAGGGCTGCGAGGCGAGATCATCAATGAATATAGCCCAGAGATCTTTGAGAAGCGAATGTGGGATCTGCTGGATCGGGTGACCGAGCTCGTTGCCGAGCAGGATATTGATACGCTAAAGGTGTTTTTCCTCGGGGATGAACTGGACGGTGTGCTGCGTCCCGGTCAGCTAATGAAGCTGAGATACGGCGTGGTTGATTCTACCGTTAAATACATGGAGTTTATGGCCGCATGGCTCAATGAACTGACTCGCATTGTGAATGTCCAGCTGTATATGACGGACGGCAACCACACGGAGCTTCGTTTCTTCAATCAGAAGAACGGAGCTTTTGAAAATGAGAATATGGGTAAGGTGATCCGATCTTATTGGAAGGCCCGCCTTGCTGATAACGACCGCTTCGACCTCGTCGAGAACGAAAGCGGTCTTATTTATACCAATGTAGCGGGGTATAACGTTCTTGGAGTCCACGGCGAGATGAAGAATCTCGAAGAGGGCATTAAGGATTTGCAGAACACATATCGGCAGGATGTCGATTACATGGTTTGTGGTCATTTGCATCACGGCTCTTATGAGACCACCGGACTGTTCCGCGGCGTGATGCGTGTTCCGAGCATTATGGGCACAGATTCATTCGCGATGAAGCTTCGCAGATCTTCACAGCCCGCTGCTACTATGGTGAAATTTGAAGAGGGGCGCGGAAAGACCGTTGAGTGGTCGATTCCGCTCTCTTGATTTTAAGGAGATGCCCGATGAATAAGGAAGATTTCATTCGTCGAGCGGCGGATAATCAAGGCAATACCATCATGGAGACCCGCTATTGGGTTGATATCCTGCTGGAAGAGCTGAAAAAGGCCATTATCGACGATGAAGAGGTGTCATTATACGGATTTGGCACCTTCGTACATAAGCCTCACAAGGGGCGAGTAATGAAGAATTTCGAGGGGAAGAAGATCAATTGTCCGGATTCCATCATGTTAAAGTTTGTTCCATCCGTTTATCTTAAGGCCGCCGTTAAGGATCAGCTGACGAGTACGGAGTTTGAACGTCGCATGGAAAAGATCCGTGCACTCAAGCGTGGAGAGTATGTTCCCGGAGCATATGTAAGCGGTGGTCGACTTGGCAGTTATGATACTTACACTGGCGAACGTAAGCCAAGCGAGATAGACATCCTCGAAGGCGAATGATAACAGAAGAAGGGTGGTGAGGGCGCATGGGCACTGGCCGCGAAACCAAACAGAATAAAATCGTAACGCCCGAGCTGCTCGATCAGGTAAACAAGCAGAACAAAGAGCTTGTAAAGGATTTCTTGATGTATCTGCGCAGTATCGACAGAAGTGAAACAACGGTTGAAGCATATCGTCAGGACCTAAACATCATCATGGTGTTTCTCCTGCAATATTGCGACAACCGCTTCTTTGTCGATATGACTAAGCGAGATATCATCAAGTTCCAAAACTGGCTGATTGAGGATCACGGGAATAGTCCGGCCCGAATTCGACGGCTCAAGGCGGTTGTCTCTTCTATGAGCAACTATGTAGAGAACGTCTTAGACGATGAGTATCCGAATTATCGATCTATTGTGAAAAAGATCGAGAGTCCGGTAAATACGCCTGTTCGCGAGAAAACCGTGATGACCGAGGAAGAGTGCCGTATGATTGCTGACACTTTGGTCGAACGGGGAGAAATCGAAAAGGCATGTATGTTCTCTTTGGCCGATAATTCGGGTCGCCGCAAGAGTGAGCTCGTTCGCTTTAAGACGAGTTATTTTGAAGGCGAAAATGTCCTATATGGTTCTCTGTACCGGACTCCGGAAAAGGTGAAGTCGAAGGGTAGAGGCAAGCAAGGTAAAATGCTCAACTTCTATGTTCTGAAAAAGAATTTTGACCCATATCTCAAGCTGTGGCTGGAGGAGCGCGAAAAGCGCGGCATTGATAGTGAATGGCTGTTCCCTGATCATGACGATCCGAGCGAACACGTCGACGCTTCTCTTCTGAACAGCTGGGCAAAGACTTTTTCGAAGATTTTGGGTAAGCCGTTTTACTGGCATGCACTGCGGCATCGCTTTACAACGAAACTGTCGGAAGCAGGCATTCCAGATGAAGTGATTCAAAACATTGTCGGGTGGCAGAGTCGTGATATGGTTTCCATCTATTTGGATAAGGATGAGACCGCCGAACTGGGCAAGTATTTCAAAGATGGAGAAATCATTGCGGCACAGCAAGGTAACCTGAGCTCTTTGTGATGAAGAAACAAGGAGGGACCTTATGCCGTCACCGGTAAAAAATAAAGCATACAAAAAGGCACAGCAGGAATCTAAGAGGCAACTGCCAGCATTAGATCCGCAACCAGGCTTTGTGATCGCTGAACAGCGCTCGCGCGCAACGAAGTTTTGTTGCTGTAGCTGTGGTAAGCTGTATAGTGCCCCAAACGACAACTTTGTGAAGTCGTCCTCGCCGTTATTTTACGGATGGGATGGCTATGTTCCTATGTGTAAGAGCTGCGCGGATCTCTATTTGCAGAAGAAAGTTTTGCCCGCCTTTGATGGGGATGAGCGCAAAGCGATGGAACGTATGTGCAGTCTATTCGACTGGTATTGGGATGATACCATTTTTGCTCAGGCGCAGAAGGCTCGCGATGAGAATGTGTTGCGCGGTGGTAAGAACAATCTTATCAGTTGCTATTCGATGAAGCGTCAAATGCGTCACAACATGCTTAAGGGACAGACATACCTTGATTCAGCACAGCAATATTTCATTGAGGGCAAAGAAACACTGCAGCGTTTGCAGGAAGCCGAAACTGCGGCGGAAGAGGCCGCGGCTGAAATTCAAGCCAGAGTCGAAGCTGGGGAATTGACAATCCCTCAAGATGCGTCTGATGACAACGAGATTTGCACTGAGCCTGATCCTGAGACTATTGTCCCAGAGGAAGATGTTTACTTCTTCGGTCCTGGATATACTGTTGACCAGTATAAATATCTACGCGAGCAGTATGAAGACTGGTGTGAACGTTATGACACACAGACGAAGGCTCAGGAGGAGATCTTCAAGAGCCTTTGTATCGCGCAATTGAATGTCCAGCGAGCACAAGCCGATGGAGATATGAAGCGTACCACCGAAGCGATGAAGACGCTGCAGGAACTGATGGACTCAGCACGTATCAAACCGAAGCAAAAGGCCGGAGACGCGCTCGTCGAACAGAACACATTCGGCACGCTGATCCAGAGATGGGAGGACGAGAAGCCTATCCCGGAGCCACGAGACGAGTGGAAAGATGTTGATGGCATTGGCAAGGCTATTACGGTTTGGTTCTTTGGTCATCTTGCAAAGATGTTCCATATTGATAACGACGCGGCTGAGCTCTATGAGAAAGAGGTCGCAAAGTATACTGTCGAACCGCCGCGTTATGTGGCGGATGAAGACTCCGACGATGATGCTTTCCGCGAGAAGTTTAATTCAATGCGCGGCAAGAAGATTCTAAAGTCGGAAGATGGTGATGCCGATGAGTAAATTCGCCATCACTAAAGCAAAAAAGAAAACAACACGAGAGGTAGAGACCGAGGAGCTTAACCGCGTCATGGAGACGGTGGCAGAGCGAGCGGCGTTCTATCGAGCAAATCCGCAGCGGTTTGTCAGGGATTACCTTGGGATCACAAATTTGAAGTGGTTCCAAGAGGTAATTCTCTATATGATGAACAACTGCGTTTATTTTATGTATCTTGCTTCGAGAGGTCGATTTATTACAGAAGGGTTTGGCGGATAGCAACCGCCCGCCCTTCCTATTTTATAGGAAGGGTTTTATGAGAAGAATTATTTCTAAAGAAGCAGACGTTTACATTCGTGAACATTTTGAAACTGAATCCTATCAGTCTTTAGCTGAAAAGTTTGGTGTAACAGAACGACAGATGCGTGGTCACATCAATAATATGGGATGGACGAAGCGACGTGCAGTTGATTCTCGTTACTTTGATGAGATTGACACCCCAGAAAAGGCTTATTGGCTTGGATTCATTTATGCCGATGGATATATCTGTGGCTCACTGGAGCAGGGAGATGTTCGTGGTGCTGAACTCGGAATGGAGCTACAGACACAGGATCGATATATTCTCGAATTATTGAACCGCGACTTAGGCGGAGAATGCTCTATTGTGCACTATGAGAGAGACAAACAGATGGGTGATTACTCGTTTCATACCAGTTCAGATGCAATTCGCATCTATTCAAAGTCGCTATGCCGTGGACTGGCTCAGAACGGAGTAGTTAAACAAAAGACTTTATCGGAAGAGCATCCGCGCCCTACAAAGTATCTGAGCGCTTTCGTTCGTGGATATCTTGACGGCGATGGATGCATTTATATTTCGCCGAGAAATCACTGCGTCGTGTCTTTTACGTGTGCGAATAAAGAATTTTTGCAATGGATCTCTGAGTTAGTCGCTACCGAGCTTGGAATCAAGGGATCTCTCTACACAGAGAAGGATCGAAAGCATCGGCTGATGTATTACAGAGAAAACGATGCAAGAGAATTTCTTGATTGGGTCTACCATGATTGTGGTGACCACAAGCTGCTTCGGAAATATAACATTTACAAATCTTTCTATGGCCTCGCCGTATAGCGATATACGGGCAATAAGCGACCAAAATCGGGGAAGGCTGAGATGCTGATCCCGAGGTAAATCATCTGATTTCAAAGGCAGATGGTCACCGTAACGCATAGGAGCTGACGAATAGAAAAATGCTCCCACGAGTGGTTGCCACCCCATGTGGGTGAAAAGATATGCTGAGCTCACGAGAAGCGAATCGTGAGAACCGCCGGATAAAAAGCCGACGGGATAACATATTGCAGGGCAAGACACATATTTTTGCTATCTTCTGTTGTATTCGATGCATTTTGTACCCCGGTACACATATTTGCGTAGTTTCTAAGACGCGTAAGCAGGCACAGGAGGTATTGGACCGTATTGTCAAGGTCTTCATGCCTATGTCTGTAAACCTACAATCTGAGATATCTGAAATTGTATTCAACGGGCAAGAGTCTCACATCGAGTTCTACAATGGCTCTCGTATTTTTGTTGCGACAGCAAACGACAATGCTCGACACTATCGTGCGACGCTGCTTTTGGTGGACGAGTTCGTGAAGGTTGACCCGACCATCATTGAGAGCGTTTTGAAGAAGTTCCTGAGTGAGATCCGTTCACCCAAATATCTCGAAAAGCCGGAATACGCTCATTTGCAGGAGAGAAGCCGCGAGCTGTATGCCAGTTCTTGTTGGTATGAGAGTCATTGGTCGTTTGAAAAATCGATCACTTACCTCAAGAACATCCTCGAAGGGCGCAGCTATGGCATGTGTGCATTACCGTATCAGCTTCCTATTAAGGAAGGTCTGCTTATTCGCGAGCAGGTGGAGGATGAAATGTCCGAAGCAACATTCTCCGATGTTTCTTTTCATATGGAGATGAAGGCCCTTTGGTGGTCCGACACTGACGGTGGTTTGTATAGTCATGAAGACGTTGAACGAAACAGGGTTCTTCCGTATGCGTGGTATCCGCCGTCCGTTGTGCCGTCTATGCAGGACAAACATATGCGAATCCCTAAAAAGGGAGCAAAGGAAAAGCGCATTCTCTCCGCAGACTTGGCTCTGATGGCATCTACGAACAAAAAAGATAACGATGCGGCTTCAATATTCATTAACTCCCTTACTCCAATCTCTCAGACGAAGTGCATGAGCAACATTGTCTATACGGAGAATATCGAGGGAATGAGAGCAGACGATTTAGCACTGATGATTCGCCGTCGAGTAGAGGAGTACGACTGCGACTACCTCGTCATCGACGCTAAGGGCCTTGGCTTACCGATCGTTGATCTCCTAATGAAGGACATGAATGATCCGCAAACAGGCCTAATCTATGGCGCTTTGGATTGTTGTAACAACGATGAGATCTCAGCACGTTGTGCCGTTCGTGGAGCTCCGAAGAAGATTTGGGCCGTGATGGGCTCGGCTAATTTTAACTCTGAAGCAGCCCTTGGTTTGCGTGAAGCTTTCCGACAGGGTGCTATTCGTCTTCTTGTTTCTGAGTATGACTGCGAAGATTACCTGACGAAACTGTCTGGTTATAGCAAACTGTCCATCGGAGAAAAGGCAGACCTGAGATTACCTTACGTGCATACGACGCTTCTCGGAAATGAACTCATTAACCTTGAATATGAAGCGAAGAATGGCATTATCAAGGTTCAAGAAAAGAGCGGTATGCGCAAGGACCGATATTCGTCCCTTTCTTACAATATTTATGTTGCTAAGGAACTTGAGAGGCGAATGGCTCGTGGGCCAAGAAATGGCATGGATGCGGTAAATCGTCTTTTGCAGTTTAGGGCCCCAACATTAACGTAAGGAGGTGATCGCGATGCCTAAGGAAAAAGTTGCGCGCAGAGTGACATCGCCTCCGCCTGTTCAGACAGAAGACGAGATCAATCAGGCTGCTTTTGAAGCAGCCATGCGTTTTGCCAAACAGGTGCAAGCTCCTCTGTGGGTGTTGACGGATCAATCCACCCGTGAGAGCGTCACTTATACTCGCTATACCAAAGAGAACATTCTGCAGTATATGCAGAGCCCGACAACCAATGAGAAAAATCTTCGTAACGCTTCGATTTATATGTGGGACTGCTCGAGCCAGTACCGTCGTTTGATTCGATACTACGCCGGTCTTCTCCGATGGGATTATATTGTGTCTCCGCTGGACTTTGACAAAGAGAAGGCCAAGCCGGACACATTCCGTAAGCAGTACATCAAGGTCCAAAATCAGTTGGAATTGATGAATCTGAAGCACGAACTGAATAAGGCTACAGAGATCACACTGCGCGATGGCATCCTCTATGGTGCTATCTGGCAGAACAAGAATTCATTCTTTGTTCAGCGTATTAACCCGGATTACTGCATGCTGACTTCCATTGAGGATGGTACGTGGCGCTATTGCGTGGACATGAGTAAGATCCCGGAAAAGAAACTGAGCCTGTACCCGCCCGAATTCACCACAATGTGGAATGCCTATCAATCTGGTGGCGAGAAGTATCAGGAAGTGCCCCTGAACATTACTTTCTGCTTGAAAGCAGATGAGACGACACTGACGTATTCTATTCCTCCTTGGTCGTCTACGCTGCCGATGCTGTACGATATCGAGACGTACAAGGCACTTCAGGAGACTGCGACCAAGATCGCAAACTATAAGATCCTTGGTATGCAGATCCCTCTGAATAGCGACGGCACACCTCAGGTCGATTGGCCTGCTGCGGAAAAGTATTATCAGCAACTCTGCTCTGTGCTTCCTCCTTATGTTGGCGCGTTCGTTGCCCCCATGAAGACAGAGAGCTACGAATTTGACAAAAGCACGGGCACGAACGACGTGGACACTGTCTCTCGTGCGGAAGAGCAGTATTGGTTCAATACGGGCACTTCGGCTCTCTTGCATGGCAGCACTATCAGCAATACTGCTGGTGCGCTCAAGCTTGCCATTAAGGCGGATGAGGAGATTATGTTCTCGTTTGCAAATCAGGTAGAGCGCCTGATTAACCGTATTTTGAAGAACATCTCCGGAACACTCAAGTTCAAGATCAGCTTTATTGACACGACGAGATTCAACCAGGCAGACATGGTATCTCTTTATAAGGATGCTGCGACGCTTGGTGTGCCTGGGGCGAAGAGCGCCTATGCCGCTGCTCTCGGTATTCATCAAGCAAATATCCCTGGCCTTGAGTACATGGAAAGCGAGCTCTACGATATGGAATCGTGGAAGCCTCTTATCAGCGGATATACTGGTGGTGGAACTGGCAACGCCAGTGGTGGCAATGGCCGTCCGGTGACTGCTGACGAAGATCTTGATGCCGCCGGTGAAGCGACTCGTGCCAGCGATGCAAATGCCAATAGGTGATGCCGATGAAGATGTATGTTTTTGATGACGCCAAGGTTGCGGACACTCTCCGTAGCCTTGGCTTTGCCGTTATTCAGAATGGAAGAGGGAAGAATGGCAAATATTGTGTGCCGGAGAATCAAGATTTACTTGAGCTGCTCCATACGCAGTTTGCTGATATTCCTTTTTCTGTAGCTGATGTTCTTTGCTTTTGAGAAGGGAGGAAACAATGCCAGACAGAAAGTATATGAGCGTTGCGCTCCCTTCGGCAAAAATCAGCAAGATCGATACGGTCAACAAAGAGTTTGACCATGTGAAGATCTATACGTTTGGAGTGGGCGCAAACAGAAATTATTCGTATGTGTCCAAATCCGAGCTGGACAAAGCCATCCCGAGTCTGAATTATCTGCCGGTTGTTGGTCATCTAATCGAAGAGTATGACACAGACGGCAATGTAACTGGCCGTTACTTCGGAGGTCATGACTGTACCGTTACGGATGACCTAAAAGTGAAGATGATCACGGTCCCGTATGGTGTAGTGATTGCCGATTCTGCACAGTACGAGACCGTCGAGGAGTATGGGCAACAGGTTGAATACCTGACTACGGAAGCTTATTTATGGACGGGGCGATATCCCGAAATGAAGGATGCAATCTATTCTGACGAAACCTGGTTCGGCGAAAGCGCCGAGATCTCGTTCGCTCAGTGGCGTCCTTGGAGTGAAAACTCGCTCTATACCGAACTGCTCGACGTGAACTTTTCTGCATTGTGTCTGCTTGGCAAGAGCGACGACCCGGAGAAGCACACCGAGCCCTGTTTCCAGAGTGCTCGTGTTGAGCCGATGGACAATTCTACCTTTGCGCTGGATGGCGCACAATTTAGTCAATTGATGGGTGAGATGCGTGAGCAGCTCGCCTTTTCTCTTGAAAATAAAGATTCTCACCAGAAAGGGGGAAGTGGAATGACCCAGAACGAAAGAGATGCAATTTTCGCAGAGTTCTCTCTGACTCCTTCTGATGTCGATTTTAAACTGACAGAAGAGATGAGCGCAGAGGAACTTCGCGCGAAGCTTGAGGCGTTTAAGGCAGCTCATCAGACTGCGGAGCCAGAAGGCGCGATTGATGGCGAGCAGTTTGCTGCACAGCCCGGCCAGCCCGAGGGCGGTGATCCGGAGCAGCTGGATGGTCAGCAGAGCCTGTTTTCGATGACGTATCGTCAGAAGAACGAGGCGATTTGTGAGGCCGTGCGTACCTTCAATAAGACCGAGTGTGATGCGCAGGGCAGACTCGTCAAGGAAGTCTATTGCTATCTGAATGATTTTGATGATGAATTTGCGTACTTCTGTGCCAGCATTTATACCGCCGACAACTATGAGGACAAGCATTACAAGTGTGGATATACCATTGGAGAAGACGGTAAGGCAACGATGAGTGCCGATCCTCAGGAGGTCTTCCTGAAGTGGCTGACTGCTGAGGAGGTCCAGAAGATCGAGGCTGATAAGAATCAGTTGAACGAACTGGTCCAGTTCAAGCAGGACGTTGAAGAGAAGGAATTCTCCGCAAAGCGAGATGAATTGCTTGGTCGCTTTAACGACGTGTCTGGCCTTGAAGAGTTCTCTGCCATCAAGGATGAGCTTGCCGAACGCAAGACCGGTTCTATTGAAGATATCGAGCTGAAGCTGTTTGCTCTGCGTGGCAAATCCATGAAGGTGGAGAAGCCTACTGCTGGTATGTCTCGTGTTGGTATTGATCATGAAGATCATACCGATGACGATGATGGCTATGGCGGGCTGCTGAGCCGTCAGAAGAGAAAGTAAATACTTCTCACCAACCGCCCATTAAAGGGCGGTTTTATTTTTAACAAAAAATTAGGAGGGCCTACTCTATGGCTTACTGTGTTTGCCGTACTGACAAGATGGCCGGCACCTATAACCCTGCCTTTCTTGTCAATCTGAAGCTCCACGCCAACGTGGAGAATGGCAACGTTGTTGTCATTGGCGCTCGCGCGGATGGCGAGCGTGAAGCTTACAATTCTGTGACTCCGACTGCTGATGCAAAGCTCACTCAGATCGCCCTGGTCTGCGAGCCTGAGGTCATGTATGACGAGCGCAAGAAGAACCTGAATGAATTTATCAACGAAGCCGGTTCTGTCGTTCGTGGCTATCTGTTCCTCGACGGTGAGGAGTTTTCCATCACCGCCGACGGTTTTGACGGCACCCCCAAGAAGGGCTCGATCGTTGAGCTGCAGGCAGGTATGAAGTTCAAGGCCGTCGATGAGGCGACCGGTGGCTCCACTTCGATCGGCGAGATCACCGACGTGGAAGGCGAGTATTTCGTCATCCGCGTGAAGGCGTAATCGAAGGAGGTAATGTGTAATGGCTACCAAGAATGAACTGCTCAAGCTGAGCATTGATGCGCTGAACGGTCGTATTTCCGGCGAGTTCTCCGCGCAGGATCAGAGCCAGGCCATCATCGACGGCATCGTCGAGCTGAACGGCGGCTCCAACAAGATTGATATCCGCAACTTCCACCGTGGCACCGAGCTCTTTGCTTATGTCGAGGAAGTGCTTCCGTACATCACCAACAGCGGCCTCAAGGGCGATGAACTGTTTATGCAGCTTGTCGATGAGCGCAACCTTGCTGAGGGCGATATGAATGAGTTCTGGACTGAGGACAAGTCTCTGTTCCTCGTCGGTACCATCTCGCGCGGCACTCAGGCTGTTCGTCGTCAGCGTCTGAACGCTGGTGAGAAGATCAGCATCCCGACCCAGATGCGTGCCATCAAGGTCTATGAGGAGTTCCGTCGTCTTGCGGCTAATCGCGTTGACTGGAACACCTTTATTGACCGCGTTTCTCAGTCCTTCATTCAGGACACTCGCATGCGCATCCTGACCGCGTTCGAGGGCATTACTGAGAACACCGCCGGCCTGAGCTCCACCTATGTGAAGAGCGGCTCCTACAGTTCTGATGTTCTCCTCGAACTGATCGAGCATGTTGAGGCCGAGACCGGCAAGTCCGCCACCATCTTCGCTACCCGTGCTGGTGCTCGTAAGCTGACCGACGCTACTGTTGGCGCTGCCGATTCCAGCAAGGAAGACCTGTATGTGCTTGGCTTCTATGGCCGTTTCTATGGCACGCCCATCGTGACGATGAAGCAGGCTCATAAGTACGGTACTGACGAGTTTGCTATCAATGACAACAAGATCTACGTCATTGCCGCCGATGACAAGCCCATCAAGTTTGTCACCGAGGGCACCGGCCTTCTTGTCGAGCGTCAGGCGACCGACAATGCCGACCTGACTCAGGAGTACCTCTATGCCGAGGCAAATGGTATTGGTATCATCTGCAACGAGAAGATGGGTATCTACACTCTGGCGTAAGTGAATCACCTATGCTGAGGGGCCCTTGCGGCCCCTCATTTTTGACTTTAAAGGAAAATGAGGAAAGAAAATGGCTAATACAACCAAGAAAACCGCAACGAAGGAATCCGGTGAGATCCAACAGGAGATGACTGCGCCTGCTGAAACTGAGACTAAGGAAGCACCCGCTCGAGCCGTGAAATCGAAGACAATCAAGTTGGACGATGCGCTGCGCGTTGTTGTGCAGAGTAACGTCCACGGTGGCCTGATTTTTATCAATCGTCGCACGGGTGATAAGACAGAGTGGGACAACTTTGGAGATAAGCAGACACTGACAATGGGTGACCTTCGCTCGATGAAGGGCTCTCAGCGTGCATTCTTCGAGAACAACTGGATCTTTGTCGATTCTATTGACGAAGAGGGTTATGAGGATGTGACTCCAGAGGACGTGTACAAGGCTCTGCTGGTTACACAGTATTACAAAGAGTCACTGACTCCCGACAATTTCGGGGCGCTGTTCCGCATGAAACCTGAGGAGATTAAGACTCGCGCTCGTCGTCTGTCCGAAGATGGCCGTACCAATCTGATCGTTGCAGCGAATGATGCGATTCGCAACGGCACGCTCGATAGCCTTCGTTCTATTAGAGCCATTGAAGAGGCTCTGAATTGTGAGCTTGTGACAATCGAGGGATAAGGGGTGATGTAAATGGCTACCCCTTACGAAGATATTTACGAGAGAGCTCTGTTCAAGGTCAAGGATCTCAAACTTGGTGCAATGGAGGAATCAGAGCGCCGCTATGTGCTGCGCCAGTATCTCAATAGCGCCGTTGCTGACTTTGTGACAAAGTGTGAGAAGGATCTCGATGATCGCGATGATGCAACGGAGGAGTTTTCCGAAACGTTGTCCAATGAACAAAAAGAAATCCTTGCTCTCGGTATTGCATACTACTGGTTGAGCGCTCAGATCATGGACCGCACTCTCCTCAAAAATAAGATTTCGACGAAGGATTACCAGTATTTTTCTCCGGCGAACCTGATGCGTGAGATTAACACGATGCGTACAGACGTGTACAAGGAGTATAGGCATCGGCTCACCAACTACACCTATGACCATGGTGACCTTGCTATGGGAGGTAATGGCTGATGATGCTTTATGTTTTTATCCACGGGTTGACTGGACGCATTTTCAAGATCTTGCCTCTGAAAGAGGCGGAACTTGCTGGTGAGGAATCATATCTGGCTTCTTATATGGACAGTTTAGTCCGAGATATGCTTGGGGCAACCGATACGTTCCCGGAACTGTGTTCGATGCAGGAGTTTGTAACGACTCTGAATATTGTGCAGTTTTTAAAGCATAACGACATTACTCAGGAAATATGCAAGCAGGAAGTCTTCAAAGCCTTGCGTTTACTCAACTCGATTGAGAAGAAGTTAGGCGGTGCCGATCATGTCTAACTTTTCAAAGGCATCATCCATTTATCAGGAGTACGCCAAAGAAGCTTTTCGGGAGATGCGACGCGATGAAGTCGCGACGATTCTCGCGGAACTTCAGGACGATTTGACGGAAAGCCCAGACTATCAGCCGGATGCGTTACGCAATGGAAGACCTCAGCCGATGGTTTTTACCAGAGGCGGTGAAGATCATGGTTATAACGTGATTTGTCTTCCGGGAGATGAACTCTGCGCTGGAGACATCATCGATGCCTTTGGCGAGAAGTGGATTGTCATGCGTGCTCGCGCAGACGAGACCACGCATAAAGTTGGCGTGATGTATCAGTGCAATAAGCTTCTGCGCTTTCAGAACTTCGACGAGAAGATCTATGAGCGGTGGAGCTATGTTGATGTCAGTGGGTATTCTTCATCGTTCAACAGTTCAACGAGTATTCAGAGTTCGGCAGAGCAGATGGTGATCTATCTTCCGCTGGATGCCGATTCTGAGAAGATCTACGTCGATAAGCGTTTGTCTCTCAACGTTGGATACGACCGTTATGGAAGGAAGATGCTAAGCGTCCTTCGTGTCACCGGCGCGAATCCTGTTGCGGAATCGTTTAATAAAGGCGACCACATCTTGATGCTCAAAGTGGAGAGAGACCTTTATAACGAAGAATCAGACAATGTCGATCTTGAGATTTGCGACTACATCAAGTCATCCAATGTTCAAAAAGAGCCTGATGATACAAAGCTGTCTTGCTTCATTGAAGGAAGATCTACACTTCGTCTTGGCAAGTCAGCCAAGTATAAGTCTGTGTTCTTAAAGAATGACGAAGCCGTCTCCGAGCCAAAGGCATGCTGGCGCGTGACGGCGGAGCCTGGTGTCGATTGGCTCCCAGCCGGTGAGGATATTATCGTATCTGTTGCTAACGAGGAAGAGTTGATTGGCGGGGCTATCATTCTGGAATTAACCGATGAAGCAGGGGAGTATGGTACGGCTCGCATTGATGTGGAGGTGACGTCTCTTGTCTAAGGGAACATATCTTGATGATCTCATCACCTTCAAGGAAAACGTCATTGTTGCTTTGAGTCAGTCGCAGGACGTTATGGGATTGCTGGCAAATGATCCGAATCTCGACCTCGAGAGCTCGGAGGCCGAGGACGTCGTGGAACGCAACATTTTCGATTACGACTATATTGACGGTACGTTGGAACGTCATGATGCTTATATCATGGTGGATGATGAGCTGGTACAACCATCGTCTGGTACGTTTAATCGATGGCTGCTCTACGTGCAGGTGGTGTGCGCAAAGACGTTCAACGACATTGATAAGAAGATGTTCCGTGGGGTCAAAGGGAATCGTCGCGACAATCTGGCACGATCGATCGACGTGCTACTGAACGGCAGTCGCGATTATGGTGTCGGCAAACTCGTTCTGATGAGTGTTGCACCAGCAACAGTTCCGGACAAGTTTACATCATTGCTTCTTACTTATGAGATCCGCGATTTCCGTGCCGAAAGGGTGAAAGGCCTTGCCGACCGTTGATGCATTCACCTTGATTTCTGGAACGTCCTATCCTTACAAAGGGCTGCTGAACATAAAACCTCCGTCTCTCGATATGATTCGACAGGCGGGGTATTCGCGATACAACGGATATCTCAGTGTACTGCTGAGTACGCCGGAAGATTTTTTGGAGGCGTTGGGCGTCGATGCATCCAAGTTGACAGATCTCCCGACAGATCCGTTAATTTTTATGACGCTTTTTCCATCTTTAAGAAACGAGCTGATTTCAGCCGTTTCTTTTTTTATTGATGAGTCGTTGTCTTACGACGAAGAAATAGGGTACATGGTAGGCGAAGAGAGCCTGAGCTTGGATGACTTGCGGGATATTCGCAGCGTCATTTTACAGATGTGCTGTATCGAAGATACTGTAACGCCTCCGAAAAAGTTCAGGAACCAGAAGGCACGCAAGATTTATGAGCTGATTCAGTCTCGTAAAGCCGAGCAGGCAAAAGCTGCGAAAAAGGTTCGCAAGGAAAATCCTGATACAGCTTTGCCAAATCTGATCAGTGCGTTTTGTGCTTTTTCACCATCATACAACTTGATCAACGTCTGGGGACTGACGATTTATCAGTTTTATGACCAATATCATCGGCTGGATTCAAAGATTCAGCTTGATGTGTTTGGCTTGCGCTGGGCTGCTTGGGGAAAGAAGGACTTTGACTTCTCTCTCTGGCACAAAGCCCCGCCTAAGAAATGACATACAAAGGAGTTGAACAACTCATGGGCAAAAGTTTTGCTAACCGTGAAGTGGCTGACCTGATGTTCGTGGAATACTCCACTAAGAAGCCTTTCATGACGTTCAATCTCGCGAACACTACGGGTTATGATCTGGACGGCGATACCGTCTTTGCGTATGGCGGTCAGGGTCATCCCAAGCGTGTGAGCTTCTCGGGCAATCGTTCCGGCACTTTCCGCGTTGAGACTCAGATGCAGACGATGCAGCTGTATCAGATGATTACCGGCGCCGATCTCAAGAAGGATGCTACCTTCCTGCAGCGTGAAGAGGTCAAGGAAGGCGCAGAAGGTGCGCTGACCATTGCTAAGACCCCCGTTGAGGGTTCTGTGCATGTGTACAAGGCCAGTGACGACTGCGGTGCGGAAGTGGCTGCTACCGCTGAAGGTACGACCGTGACTCTGACTACACCTGGTGCAGAGGGTGACGCGTATATCGTCTATTACCTGACCAAGCTTGAGGGTGTCAGCCGTCTGAACATCAACACCCGTTCCTTCCCGAAGGCTTTCACAATTTATGGTGAGACCTATGAGAAGACCGAAGATGATGAGATCGTTCCTTATAAGATGATTGCTTATAAGGCCGTTCCGCAGTCCAGTTTCTCTGTCGACTTTGCGAACGACGGTGATCCCACGTCTCTGAGCATCACGTTTGATCTGCTCGCAGATGCTGACGATAACGTGCTTGACCTCCTGCTCGAGGAGTAATTGAATAATCTTTAAGGGGCCCTAACGGGCCCCTTTTTGATGTACCGAAATGATCGGAGGTGCGCTATGAAAGTGCTGGCGTTTGACCAGGGAACGCTCATCTCTGGTTTTGCTTATTTTGAAGGGTCGGATCTCGTGAAACACGGGGTCATTACGGCCAATAAGTCGGACGAGTATTGGATTCGTTTGCAATTTATGCGCAATAAAATTGAGCGCATGATCAAAGTGTATAACCCGGATTACGTGGTGATTGAGGGTATTGCGATGCAGAGAGATCAGCAAGCCCTTATTAAACTTGGACAGTTGCAGGGGGTTATTATGGGGGCGTCGTTCTCCAATAACATCCCTGTCGATATACTACTCCCAACCCATTGGCGGAAACTGAATGGTTTTAAGCAGGGCGGAGGAGTGAAGCGGGCAGACCTCAAGAAACAGGCGTTTGATATGGTACAAGAGTGCTACCATTTAAATCCGCCTCCCACTGAGGACGAGGCTGACGCAATCGCAATTGGCGTGGCTTGGCTGCGTGAAAGGGAATATCTACCTCCCGTAAAGGTGGAACCGACAGAAAAGGAAAAGAAGAAAAAAGCAAAGGAGATCGAAGAACATGTCCGAGACTGTTACAAAGGCAAAGCGAGCTCCCAAAAGAGCAGCAGACAAAAAGCCAATGGCTGAAGTAAAAATGAATGAAGTTATTCTTCATCGAGGCGACGAAGAAATCAGAGTGATGATGCGCGAGCATATCCCTGCGGTGGAACGGACTCTGCTGATGGGTAAGATTGAGAGTCTTTACTTTATCGGCGGTGAATACGACCCTGCTTATGGAGATCTGTCCGTTCTATTCATCCTGTCTCGTATGTATACCGACCAGGATTTTGATGACGACATGGATCGGTTTGAGCTTTTTGCAAAAGAGACCGGTCTTCAGGACCATCTTCCCGCAGAAGCAATTGGGCTCTTTGGTTATGTTCAGGAAAAGGTTGATTTCCTTGTAAAGAAAAGAGCTGTATCTGATGAAGCAGCGGAGATGTATCGCAGTGTTGGTGAGGCCGCGCGAGGGATTGTAACGACGATGAATGCAGTGACGGCCTATCTCGATATGGCAGCAAAGTCTTTTGAAGGTGAGAACAAAGCCTCTTTTGATGAGATCGCGTCGGTACTGAAAGTCTTAGGTCGACAGGACGAGAAGAAAATTACGGAGGCTATTATTGAGTATCAGGCTGAAAAGGCTAAGGCTCGTAAAGCCGAGCGTCAGCCTGCAATCGTCAAGAAGGTTGAGAAGGCGTAATGGCTGGTTGGGAAGATGACCTGCTGAAGTATCTCGCCCGCGCGGATGTCAAAGCCTCGATGCACGCTTTTGTGGTCGATGCCAGAAGAAAAGGTATTCGTTTTGGTAGTGGTTCCGGTGGTGTGGTTGACGATGAGGCGCAAGCGCGAGCAGTAGTTGAAAACGACATTATGCCGCGCATCGTTGCAGCGATTCAGTCTCGTATTCCAAGTATGGATAAAGACATGTTTTTGCGCGTTGCGACACCGGAGGTCAACTCCGAGGGTGCATATGTGTTCCATTTAGTATTAGATCCGAAAAAAGTTCATCGGGATAGTCTCTACGAGGGCGGGCTCGATAACGTGGTTGCTTATATGTCACATGGGGCAAAACCATTGAAACACTGGGTGGCTGGTTATTGGGTAAGTCCAGGAATGGCAAAGCGAGGATATGTTGGAGCACAAAGTCCGTATTACTTCATCCCGGAAGGGTATACCCGCGAAGCCGACCCATTCCTTGAAACGACGATGAACGTTTTGAATGGTGAGTTCCGACAGGACGGCATCGAGGTTATCCTTGATGACGCGTATTTTCCTGGTGGTTCTGGCGTAACGCGTGGTGTACGTAGAACATAAGAAACAAGAATGTGAATGCGGAGCTGGAAGACTGGCTCCGCATTTCTTTTATAAGCACGACTTCACGGCTGTGCTTTTTTATTTCGCCGACGGGGGTGATATATGATGGCCGATAGTGCCTTTAAAGTCCTCGTATTGCCGCGAGGCGAACAGGCGGATATTTCGCAATTTGGAGCGGAGCTTCAAAAGATTTGCGATCAAGTCAGCACAACTAAAGTTAAGGTGCAAGCTGACCCTACGTCGATCACAGATAGCCTTAAGGCTGCGCTGAGCTCGGTTAAGCTGGATGTACAGTTTAACGCTTCGTCCATTGAAGCGAGCATCAAAACTGCGTTGACGGGCAAGACGTTTGATATCAGCGTCAATCCGGTCGTCCAGCAGGGGAGTGCTGGAGGCAGTGCAGGCGGCGTTGGTGGTTCCGGCTCTGGTAGCGGTGGGCAACAGCGTCAACAGCAGATTGAACAGCGGGATACATTTGCGAAGATTGTTGCATCTGAAGCGTATCTGGAAGGCTTGCGAAAGAAGCTGAAAGTTGCCGAGTATAATGGCCGCGATCAGTCGGCATACAAGGCCCAGATTGAAACTTATTCGAAGGGGTTAAGTGACCGCAAGGCTCAGTTTGCTGCAAACAACAACACTACGGTTGCTGAGTTGGACAAGGTTATTCAACGGACGGAACGGTTCACCAAGGCTCAGGCGGAAACTGCGGCTGCCTCTGAGAAGGCACGGTTAGCATGGGATGCGCAGGTTGCAAAAGCGGTCGATTTGACTAAGCAGATGGATGAGGCCAAGCAGAGAATCGACACGCTGAGAAGTTATGAGGGCATAGACGAAAAAAACAAAGCGGGGTTGTTTACACGGTTGAAGAACCAGCCAATGATGAACAACCTTGTCCAAATGACAACGTCAGATGGAGACAATGGCAAACAGGAGAATGTCCGTAAAGGGCTCTTGCCTGATTACGAAACCAGGCTTGAGAAACTGAAAACTCTTGTTGATCAGATCAAAACTCCTGAGTTCAAGTCGGACACGATTGAAAATCAACGTGCAAAGATTGACGAGCTCAATAAGGCATATGCCGATTTCAACCAGACCGAGAAGCAAGTTGTCAAAGAAATGGACGACTTTCAGAATAAATCTGGCAACTACAAGTCTGGCTTCTTTGACGAGTTTGTCGAGGGTGTTTCCAAGAAGTTTGGCTGGGCTGTTATGGCTGCGGCTGCTCGCGAAGCAAGACAAGCCCTTTCTCAGTTGTACGCCAACGTCGTTCAACTTGACGGTGCTCTGACGCAGATCTCCATCGTCACTGGCACTTCTGGCGATGCACTGAAATCGTACGCGAACGATGCGGCCAATGTTGCGAAAGAGGTTGGCTCTACGACTTCTTCAATTATCAGTTCTACGGAAACGTATGCTCGACTTGGTTATAGCTTGCAGGATTCGCTGAATCTTGCTGATATCACGGCGCAGTATGCAAATGTTGCTGCTGTTGATACAGAATCCGCAACGTCGGCCCTTACCTCTATCATGAAGGGCTTCGGATTTGATCCGAGCGAGATGGAGGGAGTCGTCGATAAGCTCGTCAAGGTTGGTCAGGAATATGCTATCAGTGCCGGAGAACTCGGCGATGCCATGCAGCGTGGTGGTGCAGCTTTGGCGGCAGGTGGCGCAAGCTTTGATGAAGCTTTGGCTATTATGACGGCGGGTAATGCGGCCACCCAGAACGCAGATACGGTAGGAAATGCCTTAAAAACCGTTTCTGCACGCATTCGTTCTGCAACGGCAGAATTGACCGAAATGGGTGAAGAGGTTGACGATATTGTAACTTCAACCTCAAAGTACCGCGCAGAAATTAAGGCTCTTTCCGGTGTTGATATCATGGAGTCGGACGGACAGACATACCGTTCCGTGTATAACATTTTGAAAGATATTGCCGAAGTTTATGACTCTCTGTCCGATATCAATAAGGCTCAGCTTCTGGAAGATCTCGCCGGCAAGCGCAACGCACAAGTTGTTGCTTCTATCATTACGAATATTGATGATTTAACAGGCTCATACGAGGCTGCGCAGAACGCTGCCGGCACGCTTGCAACGGCAAATGAGACGTATCTGGATTCTATCCAAGGTAAGATGAATCAGTTGTCGACTTCCTATGAGCAGCTTAGCATGAAACTCCTCAGCAACAATGCTATCAAGTTTGTCGTCGACGCTTTGAAACTTTTGGTCAACGTACTCAATTCGATTGACACCGCAACCGGCGGATTGTCTACAATGAGCCTTGAAATCACGGCTCTGATTACTCTTTTACCAGCTTTATTCAAGGCCTTTGCTCAGTCAAAAGCTCTTGCTACCTTTGGCGATTCAATCAAGGCGGTGAGTTCCGGCGTTCTTGGGTTAGCTTCAAAAGCTATTCCTGCTCTGAGCGGGGCGGCGACAGCCGCATCTGCCAGCATTGGAGCTGCTGTGGCATCTATGGGCGCTATTGCTTTGGCAATCGCCGCGGTAGTTGCAGTCGTTAAGGGCATTCGCAGTGCCATCCCGACACTCTCTGATAAGAAAGCAGAACTCGAGGAGACTAAGTCTGATATTGCGGAGATTGAGAGCAAGTTACAGGATGTAAAGTCTCGCCTCGAAGAGCTGAATGCCATCGAGAATCCTTCACTTGCAGATCAGCAGGAGATTGATCAGCTCAAGGAAGAAAACGACCAGCTCGCGTGGAAGCTTGAACTCAAGCAAAAACTTGCTGACCAGGAAGAGACTGAAGTTGAACGGGCTGCCTTGAAGAAGTACCATAACGATTTCTCCGACCAGAGGGAGAGCGGCGGTAATCCCCGTACGGATGGCGTCGGAGGCTTCTATAACGAAGTCAACTATGCTGAGACGTATGCCGCAAATGCTAAAGCTGCATGGGATCGCTATTATCAGGCGCTTGAAGATGGAGACGCGAAAGCTGCAGAACAAGCAAAGGCAAGCGCGGAGAACTGGGAAAGCCTCCAGGAAAAGGCGGCAAATAAAGCCGGTCAGATTTATCAAGATCTCGGCAAACTGATTGAAGAGAATGGTATTACCGGTAAGACCGATGAAGGACAGGCAGTTCTTGATCTGTACAACGAGATGGGCATTCAGCTTTCTAATCTCGTCGGTATTAGCGCCAACGCCGCGACGGCAATCAATTCCGTGCTCGGCGAATTCAAGTATGCTCCGCTCAAGGCCGTCCTTGACCAGATGAAAGAAGCTGGCACGCTATCGGCTGATGCCATCCAGCAGATGTATGAAGAGGGCTCCAAGATCGCCGAAACAGGCGAAGATCTCGAGAATCCGAATTATCTGCTCAAGGTCTTTATCGATACGCTGGCGACCCTGCTCGGTTTAGATCTGACCACTGGCACGGGTGGATTTGAACTACTCGCCGATTCTTTGAATCACGTCGGCGATGCGGCGGGCAATGCTGCGAGCGCTGTTGCCAGTATCAATTATGAAACTGTCGATGCCGCGAAGTCTAAGATTGAGGCCGTGATCGGTGCAATGAAAGACTTCAAGGAATACAACGGTCTGACGCAATCATCCGTCGACAAGATGACAACTGTTTTCCCTGCTTTGCGCGATGCTTTGTATGACACCAATGGCAAATTAACCGAACAAGGGAAGGCAGCTCTGGCATCGAAGGATGCAATGATGAATCTGGCATCTACGGCCCTCAAAATGGAAAAGACCATCAACGGTCTGAACTATACGCAAGCTCAAGCTCATCTTAAGGAATTGCAGGCCGAAATCGTTAAGACGCAAGCACTAATGGCAATGGGGCTCGGGGATGTATCAGTTGACACGTCCGGTAACTCTCGTCCCAATGGTAATCGGCTCAGAGGATTACAACAACAGGCTGGGGAACTACAAAGCGGGATAGCCGATTTCGAAAAATATTATGACGAGATGATGAGTTCTCTGAACGCGAGCTTTACGTCATCTTCTTCCTCGTCCTCTTCCGGCAATTCTACCGACACCTTCAAGCAGAATCTCGAACGCCAGCTCAAGATTCTCAAGCACCAGCTTGAGATGGAGAAGATTACATACGAGCAGTATTATGCTGGCGTTGCAAAGATCCGTGATCAGTACAAGCAGAAGAATCCGACGAAGTATCAGGAAGAGATCTGGGATCTTGAGAAAGAGATCTTTCAGGGCCGTCTGACGACGTTTGAGGACTTTGTCAACGATTACAATACCATTGCCGAGAACCAGTTCAACAACGGACAAGTCTTGGCTGCTCGTACTACCTACGATCAGATTCTCGATGAAACGAAGAAGATGATCGACTGGGGCGTTTTGTACGGCCTCAGTGAGAATGGAGACTTCATGCAGAAGGTCCGCAAGCAGTGGAAGGATACGTGTCAGGCCATTATGGACATGATCAATCAGGTCTATGACGAGTATGAATCGTATCTGGATACTTTTGATCTGTGGGGTTCTGGTAAGAGCGGTATTATGCAAAGCGCTTATTATGAGCAGTGGCTGAAGGAGCTGAAAGAGGCTTATCAGAAGGGCCTCATGGAATATGAGGACTATGTGACGAAGCACAATGAGATCGCAGGTAAGCTGTACGACACCCGAAAGAGTTCTATTGATGAGATCATCAACATGACGATCGACATGCTCAAGCAGGAGAGCGAGGACATGATCGATGCCCTGGATGATCAGATTGATAAGTACAACGAACTGATTGATCTCAAGAAAAAGCTTCTTGAGCAGAGTAATGACGAGCTTGATCACGAGCAAGAAGTTGCCGATCTGGTCTCTGAAATTGCTGAGTTACAGAGTAAGATTGCTCAGCTGTCTTTGGATGATAGCCGTGAGGCTGCCGCTAAGAGACAGGAGTTAGAGCAACAGCTCGCTGAAAAGCAGAAAGAGCTCGACAAAACGCAGCGCGACTGGGCTTTGGATCAAACGAACGATGCCCTCGATGAGGAGAAGGACTCGTTTGAAAAAGAGAAAGAGGACGAAAAGAAAATCCTCGAAGACGCTGTCGACGACTGGATGTCTTTGTATCGCAAGGCGATCAAGATGCTGAGTTCCGATTGGGAGGGCATGTATTCTAAGTTACAAGCCTACAACGATAAATACTGCGATTCCATTGATGGCATTGATTCTCTGAAGACTGCGTGGGAGAATGTTGATGCCGTGGTGAAACAGTATGGCTACGACGTGGAGGCAGCGCGTAACAGCGGCGGCGACCTTGGAATTGCTCCGACGAATCCCATCGGCAGTAATCTCGTTAATAATGGCATTAACGAGGAAGGTGTTAAGTCTATCGTTGCGCAGATGCGCGCCAACATGAATGCTTGGCACGTTGCGTACGCAAATGGCGATAAGACCGAGCAGAAACGACTGTCGGATGAAAACCTGCGTCTGGGTAGCTCTTTAGGCCAGTATGGCCTTAAAGTCGTTCGTGATGAGCCGACTGGTGTTTGGTACATCGACCACATTGGTGGTACTCGTTTGTTTGATAAGTATCATGCTGGCGGCGTCGTTGGCAATCAGCCAACCAACAACGACAGGGAAGTGCTTGCTCTCCTTGAAAAGGGAGAACTCGTCTTAGACGATAAGAAAAAGCAATCACTCTTTGCGATGTTCGATCGCCTGTCTGCCGCTGCAAGCAATGCCGCTGCAGCCAAGATGAGCTACCGGATCGGTGATACGTCGGATAAAGCTGGAGACGTGTTCTCTCCGAGCGTCTCGGTGACAATCAATCACGATGGCAACATGGACGATGATGATGCGCGCCGCTATGGCCAGATCACAGCGGATGCTGTTCTTGAAAAGCTACGGACTGCGTTTAACCGCAGAGGAATGTGAGGGACATATGGACGAATTATTTGAGGCCATTAAGGTCGCAATTGAAGACGTACATAAAAAGCTCACAAACAAGTAAAACAGCGAAGAGGGGTCGTTTCGGCGACTCCTCTTTTCTTTGAGGAGGTGGATGAATGATTGTGTCATTCGGCAGCGTCAATTGGGCAGAACCGCCCACATTGGTGCTGAAAAACCTCGACGGAACTTTTATTCAGCCGCTCACCAATGCGTTCAATGTTGAAGCACAGCTTCATTATAATGAGACGTCGGAACTGAGTTTCGATCTGCCGGAATTTGCTAACGGTATGGCAACTCCGCATTATGAGGACGTTGTCGGGATGCGCTTGGTGGACTGGATCGGAGTTGGTCAATTTATTCTCGTCAACCCATCGGTGGAAGACAACGGGTATAGTGAAATCAAGTCCTGTAAAGCTTATTCACTTGAATATGAATTGACCTATAAAAGCACATATATCAAGGAAGGGACGTATGAGTTCTGGAACCCCATGGCTCCGGATGGAACCGTCCTTGGTATGATTCTCAGCGATTATCCTTCGTGGAGTGTTGGCACCGTTGATACTGACCTTGTCGGACGGTATCGCACGTTTGAATCAGATAACCAGAAGAGCTACGATCTGATGAAAAACACGCTTCAAGACATGTATCAGTGTATCTTTGATTTTGATACCTACAAGCGCGAGATCAACGTGCGAAGTGTTGCTTCACAAACACGGGAGAGGGCCGTATATCTTTCGACGGATAATCTCATCAAGAAGATCGAAGTAGAGGAGGACACGGAAAACATCTTTACGGTATTGGATGTGAACGGAGCGGACGACGTTGATATCCGTAGCGTGAACCCCCTCGGCACAAACAAGATCTATAATCTGGACTACTTCATGAACACTTCTTACTTTGACCAGCCTTTTATTGACAAGTGGACAGAGTGGAAGACAGCTTATGAAAATGCCCAGAAGCAATATTACAACATCACGGTTGAGAAGGTGTTGGAAGAAGCGGCGCTGGCTGCGGCAAAGGCCGCATTGACGGAACTGAAGAATGAACTGTCAAAGTATGAGACTTTACAGTCTACATACGTAGAGGCTTCTGCACAGGGAATTGATCGCAGTGAACAAATGGCTGAGGTCAAAGCGCAGATCTCCGTACAGGAGAGCAAGATTGCAGCGAAGGAATCTGAGATCGCATCGATTGAAGAGACGATTGCTTCCGGTCTTGCTCAACAGCAGGAGATCAATCAGTCTTGTGCGTTCAAGAATTTCTTCACGAATGCTGAACTGACTGTGCTGGACCGCTACTTCAAGCAGGACGCTATCAGCGAGGACAGTTTTGTCTATAAACGAGTTTCCTCTTATGCTGATCCGGATATTGGCTCGACGGTACCGACTGTACAGATTTCTTTGACGGGCGCAAAGATCAGTGGCGCAAAAATGCAGAGCGGTCGTATCGTCTATACTGCGATTGGCGGTAACGTTGAAGTGAAGACCGGCGATATCACGGTTACATCGAAGGTGGTACGCTCGACCCTCGAGAAGAAGACGGACGGCAAGTTCATCTACAGTGCTTATCTCAACAAAGGCACGTATCAGGACATCTCGTTTGAGAGTGCTGGCGTCACGGTCGCTGGCAGCTCTATGACGCTGCAAACGGACGTGCGGCCAGACACAAGCGTAGGCGGAGATAGCTATGTAGAGGGAACTTACTTTACAGCAGATTGCGGGGAATCGAGTTTCTTCTTCACAAGAAATTGTTCCGAATATGAGAAGCGGTCGATCGAGTGGGATCTGATGGAGTACGGTCAGCAGGAATTGGAAGACCTGTGCTGGCCGAGCTACACGTTCTCCGTGGACGTCGGTAACTTCCTTGCAATGGAAGATTTTACGGCGTTCAAGAATCAGTTCTCTCTCGGCGACAAGGTCTATATCAATATTGGCGATCAGGTATTAACCCCGATCGCGATTGGCGTTGAGGTCGATTTTGAGAAGCTGTCAAATTTCAAACTGCTATTTGGCGATAAGTACAGCCTGAAGGATAGCGCGTTCAAACTGGTCGATCTGCTGGAAGAGTCCATCAAGATGGGCAAGACCACTGCGTCGAGCAGAGTGTCGTACAACTCCTTTATCGATAGCGGCGCATCGACCTACGTCAAGGACTTCATGGATGCTGCGCTGGATGCTGCAAAGAACGCGGTGTTGTCTGGTGAGCATCAGGAGATCAAGATCGACGAGAGCGGCATTCGTCTGCGCAATTATGATGAAGCCACCGGATCGTATGGCGATGAGCAGATCTGGATGATCAATAATACCATCGCATTCACGGATGATAACTGGTCGACGGCGAAGATGGCGATCGGTAAGATCTTTGACAACAACCTTGAGCGCTATGAACGCACCAAGGATACCGAGCGTGACGAGTCTAAGACTTACTATATCGACACAGGCGGGACTGAATGGGCCCCAGACGGGGAGACTGTGTGGAGCCCTGAACTTTATGAGAAAGTCCACGAGGGGAGTGGCTATGGTATCGCAGCTCCGTACCTCGTCGGTACGATCCTTGCGGGTGCGAATCTCATTATTGAGAGCGCCAAGAAAGATGGTACGACCGCTGTCTTCCGTGTGGATGCGGATGGCGCGAGGATGTATAACTCCATCTTCGACCTCGTGAAGGATTACTCAGAGGGCGGCACAAATGCAAATGGTGTGATCTCGTTGAACCCAGGCGTTGGTTTTGTCGGTGGCAAGGATACAACCAGTAACCCGCTGTTCAGTCATGACGATGATGGCAACGTGAACGGCGTGTACACGTCGAACGGCTCTATCATGAATGACTTGACAACGTTCAACAAAGATGATTTACCCAACCCGAACTTCTGGATTGACATGCTGGGGAACGCTTACTTCAAGGGCACGATCTATGCGACCGATGGCGTCTTCTCCGGCGAGTTGAAAGCAGCTACGGGTACGTTCAGCGGTGAGCTGAAAGCGGCGAGCGGAGAGTTCAGCGGTACGGTGCGGGCGTCGAAGTTCATTGGAACGATGGATGCAACGCAAGGTGAGCTGATTGGCCCGGCAATCTACGTGCCGAGTAAGGAGTCTCCGAACTTCTCGGTGGATTCCAGCGGCAAAGTAACCATTCGAGGCGGTAACATCTCGTTTGACTCGCTTGACTCGAGTACACGGGATATCCTCAACAACGCGGTGAGTTCTGATGATATTCAGAGCCTGGTTGATTCCTCTCTGCCGAAGTATATCCAGAGCACGTACATCGACTTCAGCCAGGTTGCTACGCCGACTTTGATCGCGAATAATGTCCGGACACTTGGGCAGTTTCAAGTTGGTCATGGGTCCAAAGATTCGTTCAGCTCCATTGGCTATATGGGATCTGCTATCGGTAGTCAAAGCATCTATGGTAGCGGCACCAGAACAACGTATGGTATCGCCATGTCGACGACATCTGAAAACATTGACACAACAACCAACGCTAACTACGTAATCGTGACAGATGCCGGCGTTCGTATGTCGAGCGGTACGCAGGCGGGTGGTGCTGCGCTGTATGTGACAACCGGTGGCGCGTATGTTCAGCAGCCCGGTCAGGACCCGCAGAAGATCGGCAGCGGTAAGGCGGTGTTTGGCTAATGGCGACACTACGATTCACCCGTAGAACTTCCACTGGAGTTAACTTTACTGCTTCTGGCTTGACAGTAGGCCTTACTTATGTCATTCAGGTTAACGGCTATCAAAAGGCTGGCCCACATACACCGACAACGTCCACCGTGAGTTGGACCGGGTTTATTTCTCTGGATAACCCAACATCCTATACGGGTGTTCTGCTGGCAAATGGTCGACAGGTTGCGACTGGCACCATCCCGGCTTATTCAACTGGGGGCGATGGTAGACTCACCTTAGATTCGAGTGTAGCGTCTGTCAAATACGCTTATGTCGATGCAGATGGAACACGACATCCGTCAGGGAGCGGTTATTCAACTGCAACCAGCGATAAGTCTTTTAGTGACATCGACCACTTTTATGTCCACACAATCGTTCCAGCAAGTGGATACACTTTTCCGTGGCATGCTTCCTTCGGCGGTAACTACACTTCCGAAACATCATATAACAGGGTAAGTGGCGATGATGAGGATGTGTGGATCAATGTTTACCCGTCAAGTGGTAAGTCTGCTTCGCTTAGGTTGTATTGCGACAAGAAGCCCATTGTCAAGCCTGTCCTTACGCTCAGTGACATTGCAAACACTTCCGTTCGTTTGAATTATTCTCAAACGCAAGATTACCCTTATGTGCAGGGTGTTGTTCGTACCGGCACCGTGAGCGGCAGCGGTACGATGATCTTTGAGTCTTCGTGGAAGAACACTGGTGGCAGCGGCGGCTGGTGGAATGTAACTGGCTTATCTGTCGGTACGACCTACACTGCTCGTATGCGATATAGCGATTCTTCTACTGACCGCACCGGAACGTGGGTAGCTGCGCAGGAATTGCCAAGCTACACGATTACATTCCACAAGAACGATGGGTCTGGCGCGACGAAATATCAATACACCTCGCGAACCAACGAAAGCGGGAAGCCACATTCTTATACCATTCCTAATATCACGATTTACTCGTGGACGAATCCTGGCTACTACTTTAGTTGTTGGTCGAACAGCGAGACGACATCGAGTACCAATTATCCGGTTGGTGGCACGAAGTCTACATCTCAGAATGTCGATCTCTATGTGCATTGGCAGCCGAACTCCTACACCATCTTGTTCAATGCAAATGGCGGTAGCGGAAGTATGACTTCGATGTCGATGTATTATGGCAGTTCTAAGCAGTTAAATGCTAATGCGTTTAAACGTACACAAACCATCACTTACAACTACGGGTATTCCGGAAAAGATAATTCGACTGTTAGCGCGGCGCGACCGTTTGTTAACTGGAGAATGAACAATGCGACTACTGGCACGATCTACGGAGATCGTGAGACTGTGAGAAACCTGACAACCACTAATGGTGGTAATGTCACCATGTATGCGCAGTGGGGGAGTTACAGCGTGTCTCTTCCTAATCCAATCCGTAGTGGCTATACGTTTGCAGGGTGGTATGACGCATCCGGCAATTATGTTGGTGCTGGTCACAGTACGCTGACTGGAACCGCAGATCGCACGTTGTATGCACATTGGGATGTTGATGTTATCGCGCCAACGGTCTCGTACTCGTCACACACTGACACATCGATCACGATCTCTCTGAATCGCAATGGGGCGACTTCTGGTTCGTGGGTTGTTGAAGCATCCCGCTCCAAGTCGTTCGGGAGTATTGTGTCTTCTCAGACTATCTCCAGCACGACACAAACATCGATTAGTATCACTGGTTTGTCTCCGGATACAACCTACTATATCCGCGCTCGTCATGTGAATGGCAGCAGTTCTGCAACATCGAATGTTCTCATGACTGCGACTCGCATTTCTCAGTTCCAATGGACAAGTGATGATGCATCTAACATCGTTGCTGGGCAAGACTTCTCTTCGATGATTATTGCATCGAAGTGGAATGAACTGATCGACAAGGTGGATTGGTGTTTGCAGAAGAGCGGCAAAGGAACGTCCGGAATGAGCGATGTTGTAGCTGGGGATAGCATGACCGCGGCTCGATTCAACGCGATGCGTAATGCGATTGCATCTATGAATAGTAATGTGGTGGCTTCTAAAGCTATCGGAGATGAGATCAAAGCGGCATACTTTGCCAACGCTACGAGCAGTCTGCGCACAACAATCAACGCAGTGATTGTGACACTTTAAGATCAAGGAGGCCTCGTTATGAAGGCAACGATTTATTTCGATAAGGGGACGGAGCACGCTCAGAGTTTCGAGTTTGACTCGTTCAACGAGAGCGTTGGTTCTAACTCTATGAATCTGAATGTCCGCTATGAGATCTCTGGGAAAGGCGAGATTCCTGATTTCAAGAAGATCAGCGGCATCGCTTTTGATGAGATGATCATTCAAGACAAAGATGGACATGAAGTGCCGCATTTTGGCACGTATTCGCAGGTGTCGGATGTCAGTGTGAATTACTACGACGCCGACAACATTTATACGGTCAACGTTAATCTGTCGTGACCGTGCGGAAAGAAAGGATATTACTTATGACATTCGCAGAAATGCAGGAATGCATTAAGAAGGTGCTACAGTCTTTGGATCGTCTGAGCTGTAACGGCTCGATGACAGTGAAAGGCCTTGCCGCGACGCAGGAACTTGCCGGTTGTTCGGTGATCCTGCAGCAGATCGCTGAGCTGGAAGGTTTGGATGCTGACGAAAAGACTGGCACGTAATTTGGAAGGGGAGGTGGACGATGAGCTTTTACGGTAAATCGTTTAGCTTTGACGGGATCTCCTGTGAAGAATACGGCTTGATGCTGTACGATTTTGACAGCACCGAGCAGGGGAACAGCGAGTATGCATCGCTGGATATTGACGAGGACCGAGTTGCCGGGAGGCACCGGTCCTTGTTTTACAATACTTACTACAAGAAACCGTTGGAATTCAAGTTAGTGTTCGGCGCGGATGAGTACGCCGCAGATGCAAGGGAACCTATTGATCGCTATGATTTGCAGTTGATCAGTTCTTGGTTGACTGACCGCAAAGAATATTGTGACCTTGTGATCGATCAGCCCGACATGGAGCGGGTGCGCTATCGCTGCATCATCACTGATCTTGAGGTGCTGGAGCACGCCAATAATAAATGGGCGTTTGAAGCGACGGTACATTGCGACGCGCCATACGGTTATCTGATGCCGGAGACCTATGAGTATACGGTGACAGACAGTGCGACGATTGTGTTGCCATGCCACAGCTCAATCAATCGCCCGTTCTTCCCGAATCTGAAGATCGAGATGAATGGCAATAGCTTGTCGATCGTGAATCAGAGTGACGGGAACAGAGAGTTTAAGTTGGAGGGACTGCCACAGAGCAACGAAGTGATCACGCTGGATGGTGAGACCGGTGTGATGCTCGGAAGCTCCGGGTTGAATCTCTATCCGTACTGCAACTTCAAGTTCCCGCGCCTTGTTCGCGGCGACAATACAATGGTGATTACGGGCTCGGCAAAGATCACATTCACGTGTGAATGCCCAGTTATGGTGGGAGGTTAATGTATGCTTTTAGAGAATTACACTCTCCCGTCGTGGGCAATGGTGGCAGGGGAGGACAAGGAAGAACGTATCACGCTCCGGCATCATGATGGATCTTTGTATGATCTTGGCGCTGCTTCCGTCGAGATGACGGTACGCGACTTTGTCAACCGCGATGCTGCTCCTGTACTGACTCTTGACCAACAGATCATCGAGGACGATGACGGTACTTCGTGCATTCTTGTTCTGAGCTTGTCCAGCAAACAGACCGCATCTTTGCACGGGAAATATTTGTACCAAGCTAAGATCTCTGACACGGCTGGCAACGTTGCAAAGCTTCGTGGAACTATGATTGTTTACGACGATCAGAAGTATGTTTGATAGGGGGTGATAGCGTGACAACGATTTATTTTGCGGATTGTGTGATTGGCAATGTGTTCAAGACGAAGACTTCTCCAGCTCTTCCTTCGACCTATTATATCGGGTTGAGTACGACAACTCCGACCTCGGATGGTACCGGAGTTAGTGAGCCAAGCGATCCTGCTTATACACGTGTTGCTCTTACTTCTTTGACCGCGCCTGTTGGTGGCGTGATCCGCAATGATCAGGTGATCTCGTTCCCTGATTCCACTGAGGACTGGGGTACAATCACGCACTTTGTCCTCTACGATGCGCAGACGGGTGGCAACCTTTTGATTTACAACACCGTGGACAAGCCGCGACTGATTCAGGCTGATAGTCAGATCACATTCAAGGCGAATGGTTTGTCTCTTGCCTTAAAGGATCTGGCATGATCGATGTACGGTTTGAGATTGGTCCTGTCGACGATACAGTGAAACAAAAGGTAACTCAGTCCCACGTATGGTCTGCCATGTTTGACAAGGTCTCTATTCATGATGCCGCTGTGCCTCCCATACTGCTTGCGAGTGATGCATCTATCAGCGGTCTTGCAGAGTCGTATGGCTTAAAAGGTCATTGGGCTATTACACTTGCTGGCCACGGTGATATCAACGAGAACTGGAAAGGGTTTAGCGCGCATTACAACGCACATGTCAACGTACAGGACAACGATAGTACATTCGTGTACATCAATGCTTCCGGCCTATCTGCGGACGCAGTAATCGATGCTGTTGCGACGTTGTCGGAACTCATCGATATCGAGGGTAACGCTGCTTGGGCTTCTATTGTTTCCTCGGCTGGAGTGCCAATGGAGATCTATTATCATCCACCTTTGGCGTTCTATGATGACTTTACGTTGGGCGATATGGACAACGATACATTGGCGCAGTTAGAGCGCCGGTTGATCGAGTGAGGTGAGACGAATGACAAAGAGTCCTTACTTGAATTTAACGCTCACTCCAGAAGCAGATAACCAGAAGAAATTCTCGGTGTATCGCACTGAGCTGTCCGGTGATGATGCTTCTTCTAATATGATGTTGATCGACACCAAAATGCAGGAGCTGTACGAATTGGCAAAAGCTGGTTTGGTCAAGCAATGTACTTGGGGTGATCTGAAGAACGGTTCAGGCACCGATGCTTGATTCGTACAAAGGTGGTGAATGAAATGTACGCAATTAAGATGGACGAGGCGAAGGTCCTCGTCACTACGATTTATGCCTCCATTTATGAGGGGGAAAAGAATGCAGATGCGCTCGTTTTTCTGCTCCCAAAGACGAATGGACAGGTAGAGCTGTCAGAGACATCGATGTTCCTGCGCTATATCGCGCCGGACGGCGTGGGTCATTCTGAGGCGCTGGAAATGTATCCGCTGCCATACAGCGATACCTATTATCAGTATCGCCTGAGCATTGGCAGTAAGCTGACTGCGCAGGTCGGCACGGTTGAACTTTGGTTGACGGCGCTGGACACAAAGGATGATGTCGTGCTGAAGACTTCTTCGCTGATGCTGGAGATCAAGCCCGCCAAGAGTGTTGAGCCTTATCTTCCGAGCGAGAGCAGAGATCAACTCGAACAGATGGAAGAACGTATCGCCAAGCTGGCGAAGGAGAAAGCAGACAACCTCGTCTATGATGAGGAAACGCGCCGCCTGCAGCTTACTGCTGAGAGTGCGCGAATCGGTGACAGCGTGGTCATTCCCGGAGATGGCTATGCCGATGACATTAAAGCTTCCCTGAAGGATGAAGTGGAGGATACGTGGTCCGACATGGATGAGACAGAGCATGATCCCTCTGCCGGTGAAGACTGGGAAGATATGTAAATTATGTTTAGCAGGGAGGGCGTAAGCCCTCCTTTTGCTATACCGCGAGATGCGGAATTCTACAAAGAAGGAGGGAGAAAATGGCAGTTAAAGTTCTTTACAAAAGGGGCTTGAAAGAGACCTATCTGGGACTCAAAGAACGTTCGGCAAACGCACTGTATTTCTGCACGGATTCCAAGGAGCTGTATAAGGGCGACGACCTTTACACGGACGGTCTGCGAATCGTTGACAGGTACGAAGCACTTCCTGTGCTGACGGCTGCGGCTGACGGCAAACTGTACCTCTGCGAAGACACCGGCAACGGTTATGTACTGAATGCTACGCGCGATGGTTGGATGCCTGTGTTCTATGGCTTCGACGGCGAGACGATTGGTCTTAATGACAAGGGATTACTCTCTGTTAAGACGGTGCCGATGGGCTCGGTCTCCGGGCTTGCAGACGAGCTGGAACGCATTGAGAAGAAAGTTGTCGCTGGCGGCGTCAAACCAGGTCCTGAGTTCGCGCTGGGTGAGGATGGCTCTCTTGAGTTGAAAGCTGTTGAGATCTCCAAAATCACCGGACTTGAGGAGCGCCTGACGGCGATCGAGCAGGCAGCTGTTGGCGGTGTCCATTATAAGGGCAGTGTCGAAACCGTTGAGAATCTTCCGAAAGACGCCAAGCAGGGCGACCTGTATGAAGTCAAGGAAGACAACAGTGAGTGGTGCTGGAACGGCGAACAGTGGTTTGAGTATGGCAGTGCCAAAACGGTGGATCTGAAACCAGTAGCAACGGCAGATCTGAATGAATCCCAGTTCGAGATTGAAGATGGCGTGCTCAGTATCATCAATCTCGACACGAGCAAGATTTCGCACCGCGGCAAATCTCTGATGGATCTTCTGGACGAGATGAGCAGATATATCACATGGGAGGACATGGCCGTTGAGGTGCAATCTTTCGATGAGGTTACAAGCGTGCTCGCACAAGCAGATGAAGGAGACGCAGTCAAGATGCCGAGTGGTGTTCTGACGGATGGCTTGACCCTGACGAAGTCCGTGAAGCTGACTGGCGCGTCTGCCGGTTTGGCTCAGAATTTCGCTCAGGAGGTGAAGTAAATGAATCCGACTAAGATTACTGCTCCGCTGGTATTTGACGGTGAGGGTCGCGACTTCGTGTTGGATGGCTTTGATTTCACCGGTAATGGCTACGTGAAGGTGCTCAATGCCAACAGCATCGTGATCCGTAACTGCCGCGTATATGACCTTGATGTGAGTGCGTCGCAGAAGAACTACTGGTTCTTTATGAGCTGCTCGCATCCTGTGCATGTGCGCATTGAGCATTGCTTCTTCGGTGATAATCCGATTGGCGCGAATAAGGTTTACAATCTGATTGAACCCCACGCGGTGCTCCAGAATAACAGCGCTGTCAACGAGAACTACTTTGCAGATGATTGCTGTACTCACAACACCGTAAATCTTTACGGCGCGGAGGAGAATGCTTATCTCAGCGTGAGTGACAACGTCTTCGAGGTGTCTGCCGGTACAGTGCGTATCGGCGTGCAGGGCGAGCCCGTGTGTGAGGTTGATATCAGCCGCAACAAGGTGCTTGCCAACAACCCAAATTATGGTCCGGAGGATGCCGGCCTTGTGACCGTGCAGCCATACGGTAAGCAAACAACTACATTCAAAAATATGACTGTTCGCATGGATGGCAATAGCTGCCCAAGCGAGCAGCTTATTTATGGCTATTATGGCTCGCAGGACACTGCCCTTACGAACGATAATATGCCACTCATTCAGGTAGACGGTGTGGCAATCACCGCACCGATCTACCACTAATTTTAGGAGGAATTTCTAATGGCTATGGTTTCGTTTAAGAAGGGTCTTGTGTCCAAGCTGCCTGCCACTTACAGCGAGGGCACTTTCTACGTGACCACTGATGAACGTGCAATTTATCTCGATGTCAGTAACGAGGCGCGTATCCGCCTTGGTGACTTTCAGGAATTCGCCACCGTCGAAGCCCTCAATGCTAACCCCAATCCCAGCTCTACCGCTCTCTATTATGTGAGTGACATCAACTGCCTCGCCAAGTGGAACGGCACGCAGTACATTCAGATCAACCGCGACACCGGCATGACTTCCGTTGAGGTCACCGGCGATGGTAACGCTGTTACTGCTGCTGTCTATTCCGAGGACGGCCGCAAGCTGACCCTGACTAAGGGCGCGACCTACATGACCGCGTCTGATGTTGACGGTAAGATCTCTGCGAAGGTCGGCGAGATCGACGGCACCGTGAAGGCTTACGTCGACAAGAAGACCGAGGGCATTGCTTCCGATGAGGCTCTGACTGCTCTGACCGGTCGTGTGGCCACCGCTGAGGGCGATATCGATGCGCTCGAGGGCCTTGTTGGCGAGAAGGCTGTCGGCACTCAGATCGACGAGAAGATCGCTGCGCTGAAGCTCTCTGAGACCTATGACCCCAAGGGCGCTGCTGATGCGAAGGATGAGGCGATTGCCGCTGCTAAGAAGGCTGGTGACGACGCTCAGGCTGCTGTCAACGCGCTCGCCGGTAAAGTTGGCACGGTCCCTGCTGATAAGACCGTCGTCAAGATGATCGAGGAGGCTCAGGCTGCCGCGACCTACGATGACACCAATGTTAAGGCTGACATCAAGTCCAATAAGGATGCTATCGACACCTTGAACGGCACCGGCGTTGGTTCTGTCGACAAGAAGATTACCGACGCTTTCAACGACTTTGCTACCAAGGTTTCTGATGACGCTGTCGTCAACACCTACAAGGAGCTCATCGACTGGGCTGCTACGCACGGTGGTGAAGCCGCTAAGATGGCTGCCGAGATTACCGCTCTGCAGAACATCCTCGCGGGTATCGGCGGTGAGGGCGAGAAGGCCACAGTCGTTGCCTACGTCCAGGATGCGATCTCTGCCCTGAAAATCGGCGACTATGCCAAGGCTGCTGACCTGACCACTCTTGCTGGTCGTGTGTCCGCTGCTGAGGCTGCGATCGAGGTCATCAACGGCACCGAGGCTGGTTCCATTAAGAAGGCTCTTGAGGACGCCAAGGCTGACGCTACCACGAAGGCCAACGCCGCTCAGTCCGCTGCCGAGAAGAAGGCAACTGACCTTAACTCCGCTATGGATACCCGCGTCAAGGCCGTCGAGGGCTCTGTTGAGACCCTGACTGGTACTGGTGACGGTTCCGTGAGCAAGGCTCTGTCTGACGCCAAGGCGTATGCGGATGGTCTTGCCGGCAACTACGATGCGAAGGGCGATGCCGCGCAGGCTCTGTCCGACGCGAAGGGCTACACCGACCAGGTTCTCACCTGGGGTGTGTTCTAATCTCGACCTAAGAGATAAAAAGGGGGAGGGCGCATGCCCTCCCCAACAAATAAGCTTTTTGTCAGTAAGATACGGAAAGGCGCACCGAGCATTCCTTGGTGAGCTTTTTCTTTTGAAAAATTTTAGCAAGGAGTGATCGAATGCTCTTTAAGATTTTGAAAGGCGACAGCTCCCGCATTTCGACGGATGTGACTCCGTTTCATGAGGGCTACGCTTACGTAACCGCCAACGATGGCGGTTTTTACATTGATATGAACAACGGCACTGCCGATGAGCGTATCAGGATCAACCCAACTGCGACTCAAGTCACGATGAAGAAGTGGACCGCGGATGACTTTCTCCCGACTAAGGGAGATCTTATTACAATGAACCTTGATGGAACCGATCGACAGTACAGAGTGTTGAAGCGCGATGGAAATGTGGCAGAAGTACTGACGATGTGGAATGTGAGTACGAGGCAGCAGTTCCATGGAAGTCGCAACGTGTATAGTGGCAGTGATTTGGATACATATTTGAATAGTACATGGTATAATACACTTTCATCGGATGCTAAGAACGCTATTGTTCCTAAGAATATCACACAAGATTCTTGGTATTTTGGAAGTTCTGGTAGTCCTCAGTACTCTGGTACTCGTGGTAATACTGTTCCTGGTAGTAGTTCATATACTATTAGTAAGGGTAGTGATAATTATTCTGCTATTGGTAGTAGATATGTGTATGCTATGAGTGTACAAGAGGTACTGGATTATCTAAGTGATAATAGTGTATTAGTTGATACAAGTGGAATGTTGCGGAATCAGAATATTTGGAAGATGTTCTGGAATCGAACGACCGAGATTTCTGAATATCCATGGCTTCGGTCTGCTACTGCCGGCCGTTCTGGCTATGCGTGTTATGTGTATGGCTTCTATGGTTGCTTGTCCCTCACCGATGTCTACAATGATTATGCGGTTCGGGGCGCACTCCAAATCGACCTATCAAAAATTCCTTTCACGATCGGAGGTTAATCACGTATGCCTATCTATTTGAATAATGCCAAAGTGGAGCAGGTTCGCACGGGTGTGACGCCTTCGCCGGCTGTCTCCCCCCCCTCGCACCTACAGCGGATGGTGCGGTAGGTACCAGCGCTGACTATGCGCGTGCAGACCACCAGCATCCATCTGAACTGCCGAGTGGCGGTAGTACGGGACAAGTCCTGACGAAGACTGCCAGCGGGGAAGAGTGGGCAGATGCACCGTCGGACACCTCTTTAGCGGGAACGGTGACAGCTTTGCAAAAAAACCTCGGCGCGGCGGGGCGCAACTGCCGCGTGGCGTTCGGCTCGTATGTCGGCGACGGCAACGTCGGTCAGGCCGCGCCCACCACTCTCGCAAGTCCGTTTTATCCGGTGCTCGTGCTGGTGCAGCGCGTCATTTCCGGTAACAACAGCATCGCCAACCCCAGCGTGTTTGTCCGCCCGAACGATAAGGGCACCAACGCCGCGGACAAGTCCACCATGGACTCGCTGCTCTACCTCACGTGGGCGGACGATTCCGTCTCGTGGTATTCCTACAACACCCGCGGCGCGTACGCCCAGCTGAACGACTCCGACACGACGTATCTGTATATCATCCTCGGCTACGACAAAGCGACGGAGGACGCGGAGTAAGAGAATAAGGTAATAAAACCAACATTTGGGGCACCTGCTTCGGCAGGTGCCCCATTCTAATTATGCAAAACTTTTAAGAAAAAGGAGTGATCGTTTTGGCAACTGAGACAGTGCTGAACAAGCTCACAATCAACTCGGTGGAAAGCCGAGAGGTATATAAGAAGATGCAGGAGAAAGGTCTCATCAACGAGGATGAGATCTATCTTGTCAGCGGCGATGACGCGGGGGAGGACTACCTTGCTAATCCCGAAGGTGGCTCTTCCGGTCAGGTCCTGACTAAGACTGACGATGGTGCGGAGTGGAAGGATGCACCGGAAACTACCGTCCCCTCCACCACCTCCCTCATCAAGGGCAATGGCTCGGGTGGGCTGGTGGCGGCGACGCGCGGAAGCGACTACATCGCAAGCGGCAACATCGTCAAGCAGACGCTCGTCGCGAGCGAATCCACGCCCACGGAGAACTACGCCATCAATTGGGTGTACGGCTAAGGAGGCGAGAGGATGGCAAATGTACAACTCGGCACCAAGGCCGTCGGCAGTATCGTCAAACTGAAAGTAGGCGGTACGGCAACAGAGTTCATCGTCGTGCATCAGGGAAAGCCGAGTTCTCTGTACGACGACTCTTGCAACGACACGTGGCTACTGATGAAGGACTGCTATGAGAACCGTGCATGGCATAGCTCCAATGTAAACAAGTACGAGAGCAGCGACATTCATAGCTACCTCAACAGCACGTTCCTGAACCTGTTCGATTCCAACATCCGCGATGCCATCAAGCAGGTCAAGATCCCGTACCGTAAGAACGGCGGTTCGGACGGCACTGACCAGAGCGGCACGGATGGATTGTCCGCGAAAGTCTTTCTGCTCTCTGCTCACGAACTGGGTTGGACTACTAATGATGGCGAATATTTTCCTGTTGATGGTACAAAGCTGGATTACTTTGAAAGCGGAAAGGGTTCATCTGCAAACACTAAACGCATTGCAAATTACAACGGCTCTGCCGACTACTGGTGGCTCCGTTCCCCATACCCCAACAACGCTCTTAGCGTGCGACAAGTTAGCAAATCCGGTGGCTATGACGCCAGCACCGCAAATGGATTGAACGGTATCCGCCCCGCTTTGGTTCTCCCCTCCAATCTTCTCGTCGACGACAGCGGTAACGTGACCATTCCCGACCTCACCGCGCACAAGACGCTCATAAACGGCACGGCCTACACCATCAAGGGCGGCAAGTGCATGGTAGGAGGCACGGTGTACAACATCCTCAAGGGCAGGACGCTTATCGGTGGTACGGGGTATGACATCACGTTTAAGCCGTCCTACGACCCGGTGTTTGCCAACAACACATGGGAGCAGATCATCGAGGCATGCCACAACAATGAAGTGCCGGATACGTGGAAGGTAGCAGACCAGAAACCCATGACCATCGGCGGCGTGGACTATCTAATCGACATCATCGGCAAGAAACATGATGAATATTCAGACATCTTGGGCAGGGCACCGCTGACCTTCCAGCTGCATGACTGCTACGGCGAGCGGCAAGGGATGAACAAATCTAACACCAACAACGGCGGCTGGACGAGCTGCGCCATGCGGCAAACATACCTTCCTGCCATCCTGAGCCAGATGCCAGCGGAGGTACAGAGCGGCATCCGAGAGGTGGACAAGCTGACCTCGGCGGGCAGCGAGAGCGCCACCATCAACACCACGGCGGACAAGCTGTTTTTGCTGAGTGAAATCGAGATTTTTGGCAGCGTGAGCTATTCCCTTGAAGGCGAGGGCACGCAATACGACTACTACAAAGCAGGCAACACCCCAGTGAAGAACTACCTCGGCAGCGCGAGACGGTGGTGGGAGCGCTCTTTGAATGGCAACAACCCCAGAAGTTTCTGCTGTGTCGACAAAGAAGGCAACGCCTCCTACTACTACGCGGGCACTTCGGATGGCGTGGCCTTCGGCTTCTGTTTCTAAAGAAAGGACTGATATTTTATGGCAATCTACATCAAAGTTAACAACACGGAATATCCCGCTACGGTCAACGGCAACCCCAAAGACCGCTCGTGGGGCGAGCGCGACACCAAGACCATCACACTCACGATGACCACCACCGAGGTCGCGACGCTGCTGCCCGACAACACGCCGTGGAGCATCGTGCTGCGCGAGACGGTGGACAAGCTCGACAACGACGGCAATCCAACGGGCGAGACCAAGGAGGTCGTCAACGAGTGGGACAACAGCGAATACAGCCTGAGCGGGGCCATCACCGACCACCGCGACGGCACGGTCAGTATCAAAATGGGCAAGCCTACGGAAACCGAAACGCTGCGCGCGCAGCTGGCGGAGATTGAGGAGGCATACGATGCAAACTGAAAAGCTGAACGCCATTAAGGGCGCAATCAAGGACGGCAAAATGGTGCAGGCCGCGGGCGGCATCGCCATCGCTACCGAGCAGAGCGACAAGCTGGGCTTTAACTGGACGGTGTACAGCGTCAACGACGTGGTTGTGCGCAAGGAGTACGTGGCGCAGGAGAATCCCGTCGGCACGAGCGCGGAAAATCCCATCGAGTACGAGGACGGCGTGCCGCTTATCAACAACGCCTATTATCGCAAGGGCGGCAAGATCTACGTCTGGATGGGCGAGTGGGCGGAATGGGATTCCTGATTCCGATAACACTTTTCGGGGCCGGTGTAACCGGCCCCTCTTTCTATTTAAAGGGGTGATTCGGTGACACAAACCGATAAATTAAAGCTCAACCTCCCTGAGTATACGGATGTTGTCGACATCGAGCAATTAAACGACAATTTCAAGAAAATCGAGTTGACGTTTACAGATGCTGAACAGGCAGTAGATACTAAGCTCAGCGTGAACGGCATTGTGAAAGGCGATGGCACAGGCGCGTTGCAGTCCGCTACACCCGGCACCGACTATGTACAGCCGAATGGCGATGGCTCTGAGCTAACAGCAAACTTTAGCGTAGCGGCAAGTCGTGTTGAGCTACTGTCGGGAGAACCTATCTTCACGTTGTTCTCGAAGATTGCCAAATGGCTCAATGACCTCGGCGACATTGCATTCCTTCAAGGTGATGTTGCTCTCACCGATAAGATCGACAAGAGCTATCTCAGCACGGATGTGCAAGCGTCCCTTGAGAAAGCTGATACAGCGCTGCAGAGTGCGCCTGTGACCAGCGTAAACGGACAGACCGGCGAGGTTGTGCTGGATCTGGATTCGCTGCCGAAAGTGACGGCAGACGATAATGGTAAGTTCCTGCGTGTAGTAGAAGGTGCGTGGGGCACCTCCGAGATACCTAATGCGAATGGGGTGAGTTTCTAATGGCTGACTACATTGCGCAAGGCGAGGATCTCACCGCAGTGGCAGATGCGATCCGCGAAAAAGGTTCAACTACGGAACAGTTGTCGTTCCCGGCCGGCATGGTAGATGCGATCGGGAAGATTGACACGAAACTCCCTGAACAGGAGAAAACAGCAACCCCGTCTACGAGTCAGGTTGTGGTTGTGCCGGATGAAGGAAACGTGCTGTCGAAGGTGACGGTGTCACCGATCCAGACAGAGGCTAAGATCATCACACCTGCAACGTCTCAGCAGATTATCACTCCGACAACGGGGAAGTTCATTAACCAGGTCACGGTGAACGCGATGCCGAGCGGCGCGCTGAGTACACCGACTGTGAACAGCAACGGTCTGGTGACGTCCAAGGTTGGGACAAGCGGTTATCTTGCGAGCGGTACACAGTCGACCATGCAGCTGACAACGCAGAGTGGCAAGACCGTGACACCATCTACATCTACGCAGACAGTTGTTTCCAGTGGCAGATATACAACGGGTACAGTCTACGTGCAGGGAGACAGTAATCTTGTTGCAAGTAATATCCGAGATGGGTATAGCATCTTTGGCGTTTTGGGGACCTACGTTGGCAGTAAGCCATATAGCTACGAGAGACAAACAGTAACTTTGTCAGGAACTGATACTGGTAGAATCTATACGGACCATACGTATCCGAGGGGTTTCATTATTACTATGGATGGAGGCTTCCGTTCTGACACTACTTGGGATGACTATACTCTGATGGTAATGGGGTTGCGTGATGAAAACTTTGTTGCAGAGATGTTTACGGATTATCGTCGTTCGTCGGATGCTTATGTGGTGAATGGCGCTCTGTACACAGACAGCAGTTCAATTGCTGGTGCTTATGATATTACGTGGCGTTCCAATTCAATCCGAGTTGAAATGGTCAACACCAGCTATCCTTTTGAAGGCGATTATGCAGTGGTCATCTTTGGAGACGACTGGAGCTGATCTCCCTTCCAGCCCTGCGCTATCTGCCCGGTATATTAAAAAATCATGAGGTGACATCGTGTCAGAATCAATTACGAACGTAGCCATTGTGGCTATTGTCTTTGTTGGCACTTTGATCAAGATCCCAAAGCTTGAGGTAAACGTGTGGGGCCTGATCGGTAAAGGAATCAATAAAGATATCAACGCGAAACTGGATACGATTATGGCCCAGCAGCGAACCACGCAAGAAAAGCTCGAAACACACATTGCCATGGACGACGAACGTTATGCAATCAGTTGCCGCACTCGTATCCTGCGGTTCAACGACGAGCTTTTACACCGCGAAACACACACGAAGGAGCACTTCGACCAAGTGTTGAGCGATATCACAGCATATGATTCCTATTGTAAACAGCACCCTGAGTTCCAGAACCAGATCACGGTACATGCTTCGAAGAATATTTTGCAGACGTACGACAAGTGTACGGCGGAATCGAGCTTTTTATGAGCAAGCGAGCGAAAAAAATGCATACACGCAACAAGATCTACGTCTGGATGATGGTCCCGATGTGGATCTTCGTTATTTATACGGTGGCCTTTTACAGTGTAAAAGGTTGGCAATGGGACCAGTTGTTCCCTTATGTTCTTGGAGCAGGAGGTCTCACCACGGTGGCAACTGCCACCATCGCCATCGCCAATAAGGTGATTGGATTGAAAGAAAAGGAGAGTGACTCGAATAATGAAATTTGAGCTGAATAACAAAGTATATGACGTCCTGAAGTGGGTGGCGCTGATTGCACTGCCCGCGCTGGCTGTCCTCTACAACGTCCTTGCTGGCGTGTGGGGCTGGCCGTTTGCGTCCGAGGTTTCCACGACCATCAACGCGGTCATTGCGTTTATCGGTACCCTGATTGGTATTTCTACTGGCGCATATAACAAGCAGCAGGAGGCGGTTGAAGAGGCTGAGAAGGGTGCTGATGTGGCATGATTAACAGCAAAAATATCAGTGACCTCCGTCCAGATGTAGCTGTAAATTGCCGTATCTTTATCGAAGAGTGCAAGAAAGCTGGTTATCCTGTCCTTGTGACAGGTACAGTGCGTGACGATGAGTACCAGCAGAAGTGCTATCGCGATGGCACCGCAAAAACTGCAGTTCCATCGTTCCATGGGATCAAAGCCGGCCTCGCTTTTGATGTCTGTAAAAACGTGCGCGGTCAGGAATACAATGATGCAAACTTCTGGAAAGGCATCTCTCAGATTGGCAAGGCTATGGGCTTTACATGGGGTGGAGATTGGAAGTCTTTTCCGGACAAACCGCACTTCCAGTGGGATGATCACGGCAAAATCTCGACTGCAATGGTAAGAGCAGGGAAGTACCCTGCCCAGATGGAGGAATATATGACTCAGGACAAGTTTAATGAGATGATGAAGGTGTATCGTGCTGAGCTCGCTAAGAAGCCTGCGTCCACATACGCCGTACAGTCCATTGAAAACTTAAAGAGAAAGAAGACAAAGGCTGGCGTCGCCATCACAGATGGTTCTCGCCCTGGCGATCTCATCACTCGTGAGGAAGTTATCACGATGCTGGATCGCCTGTCTGCGTCTCTGTAAGCATGTAAAAAATAAGGGGCTCTCCGGTCATTGGAGAGTCCCTATTCGTTTCTAAGGAGTAAGAATGAAAAAGGATATGCCCTTCTGGGAGAAAGCTGCTATGACGCTTGAAGAGGCTTCTGCGTACTCTTCTATTGGCGTCAATAAATTGCGCGAAATTACTGACAGCGAGAAGTGCCCATTCGTTATGTACGTTGGATCGAAGCGTCTCGTCAAACGTAAACTTTTTGAGAATTACATTGATAATACCTATTCAATTTAATGACAAATCGCGCCGATGGTGTTATAATTCCAATTACCATATCGGCGCTTTTGGCAGGAAAGGAGACGTAATGTCAGAAAAGCGCAAAGACAATAAAGGTAGGTTATTGAAGACCGGTGAGAGCCAGCGTCAGGATTTTATCTATATGTACCGATACAAAGACAACGACGGGGTACGACGTTGCGTGTACGCCCCGACGTTAACAGAATTGCGAGAAAAAGAAGATGAGATTGAAGATAAGCTGCGCGATGGTGTGATTGCCGGCAGCAGGCTTACCGTTGGAGAGCTTGTCAAACAATACATTGATCTCAAGCATAATCTAAAACACACGACTGCTACGAACTATGACGTATCATATCGCCACATTTTGGCCAGTAGCTTTTCGCGTCTGCAAGTACAAGAGGTAACCAAGAGCGCCGTTAAACAGTTCTATATTGAATTGAGTGACGGCGGGCTGGGGTTCTCGTCGATTGAAACACTTGCAAAGGTCCTCAAGCCGGCTTTTAACCAAGCCGTTGAAGATGAGATCATTACCAAGAATCCAGCGAAGTTTCCTTTGACAGACGTCATGCCCAAGGCAAGGAAACATCGCAACGCGGTATCCCAGGAAGACCTCGATAGGTTCTTGGAATTCGTTCAGTCTGTCCCGAAATATGCGAAGTATTATAATCAGATCATGATTCTTGCTTATACGGGTGTGCGTGTTTCAGAGCTTTGCGCCCTAACAGTCCGTGATATAGACTTTACAAAGAAGAGAATTGCCGTGACGAAACAGACTTCGTATTGCCCAAGTTATGGTCGTTATATTGAGACCACCAAGACTGAGGCAGGTGAGCGGTACATTGCAATCGACCCGATTCTTTTGCCATGTTTACAAGATGTTGTGAGGACCGCGAAAGAAAGGAAACAACAACCAATCGTTGACGGCTATGGAGGCTTTCTGTTTGTAACGAAACATGGGGAGATGTGTATCGGCAGTGACGTGGGCCAAAAGTTTCGTACAATTATGAGCAAATATAATGAACTACATGAAGATGACATGTTGCCAAAGATTACGCCGCACGTTCTGCGACATACTTTTTGCACGAGATGCATTTCGGAATATGGTATGGACGTTAAGAGTGTTCAATACTTTATGGGGCATGCTTCGGCGAGTGTGACAATGGATATCTATTCGCATACTTCGTATGAGAGTGCTGAACGTGCGCTCTTAAAGGCCTGCGCTCACTAACGAAAATGGTGTAAATTTGGTGTAAATGATGGTTTTGAGAATCGCACACCTCCAAAAAATCCAGTGTTTTCAATGGTTTGCGGGCACGCAAAAATTTTTAGGAAATGCCCTATGCAAAAGAGCAAAAAATTTTTTGTACAATATAACCTGTTATAACTCTTTATAACATCACGTCAACGTTCAAATTCCACAAATATTTTTTCGTTTTTCACGTAAAGTCACGTAAATCTTTATAACTCTACGCACAAATGGTGTAAATTTTGGTGTAAATTCAAAGTGCTAAAAACGCTGATATGGCAAGGCTTTGCGAATATAAAAACATTGATAAAAGCATCTGGATTCATTGCGAGACCAGGTGCTTTTATTAGTGCTCTTATCATTCTTAACAAAGTTTTTGACATTGTTTAGTGCATCGTATATAATCGAGTTAACATGATTTAACAGGTGACAGTGATGAAGTACATCAATGGTATTCCAGAAGGAACGGAACAGAACCGCACCGATAAGGCTAAGCAGCCGCGTAGGGCAAACCACAAGGAGCAATGGTACATTCAGCAGATGAAGCTCGATCCGTCTCTCAAAGAGGAACACACCAAACACATGGAATTCCGAGACTGGGAGAAGGAGATGCATGATCCTGGCGAGATTGAGCGCAAGCGTGAGATGGTTGCATCTCTCCGTGGAGGGAAGCCTATCAAGAAGAAACCTGAGGAGAAAGCAAAGACTGTTTTACGCGAGCCACTTGAACCTGTGGCTAAAGTTCTTCTCACTGATCGAGCTACAGGAGAGCAGACGACTTATTGGTTTACAGAAAATATTGTCTATCAAGATATTGCCAATGGAGTCTATTGGGTCTATAACGAGTTAGCTCAGAAGGCGATTGCAGCTATTGTCAATGAGACTCGTGTTGTCGATCATAAGGGACATACTTATTGGTGTAAGCTCGTAAAAAATGCGAGTTCTAAAGACTTGAGAAGCTATCTTGTAGATTTGAAGAAAGCGTCACCGTCGAACAAAAAATAAAAAAGAGGAGTGGAATTTCCACTCCTCTTTTTTCAAGATTAAGAACTTTAGTCGCATTCAGATCCGAGGCACGTGTCAACCAGATTACAGTATGCCATGATGTACTCCTCCAGTCCGTTTGCTCGGTGTTGGAAATATCTCATTCCGACACTGCGGAACTCCCAGTCTTCCTTGCCCTCGCGCGTAAGAAAGCCGATAACGAAACAGGAGCCTCCGGTGGCGTGCCACTTGATGACCTCATATTGAAGATTTCCGTCGTCATCTTTTTCTGGTTGAGTAGGGCGGACTTCAAAGTCTTTGAACCTCATCTTACTTACTCTTCATACATGCGGCTCCAAGTGCAACAAGAGCTCCAGAAATGACGAAGCTCGCGACGGCGGAACCGATGCGACCATCATGGAGGGAGATGCCACCACAGACAGCGTTACAAGCGGCTACACCAAAATCAAAAATAGCCCACGCTTTACGATTCATATGTAACTCCTTTGTTGACATTCAGAATTTATATGTTTATAATACAAGCGTCATGTGATTGGTCATCCCGTGACATGTACCTTTTTCAGTGTTTCACACAAACGCTGAGAAAAGTGGCACTCGTAAGAGTGCCACTTTTTTTATTTTTTATTTGCCACTGGAACCGATGCCGCCGTGACGTTCTTCAGTTGTATCGTCTTCATAAGTAACACCGAACGGGAGGAAGATACCCTGCATGTAGCGATCACCGGCGTTGAGAACGAGCTTCTTGCCATCCTTTGAATCGTTTGTCATCTTCGCAAAGATGTGCCCCTCGTTGTCTGCATGGCTGTAGTCGGTATCGATGATACCAACGGAGTTGTCGAGCTGGAACCGATACTTGAAACCAAGGCTACTACGAGGGAAGCAGGCAAGGAACCAACCGTGATCGATGATCACTCGAATACCCGTGGGGATCTTCACGGTCTGGCCGGCAGCAACTTCAAAACCAACAGGGGAGTAGAAGTCATAACCAGCAGAACCAGCAGTTGCACGCGTTGGGAGTTTGATTGCATCGTAGAGCTCACGGATCTTCTCATCGGAGAACATTTCTGCGTTGAACTCCTTGAGAGACTTAAAGTCCTTCTCAAACTGTTCGTAGCTCACCTTTTCAAAATGTCCAACTCTTGTCATTCGTCTCTTTCCTTTCTGTCTCGATCAAACTTTTCTTTGAGCTTTTCGGCTCCTTCTTCACGGGTCTCGTAGATCCAGATCTCGCCACGCGGAACATCCTTGGAATGCACCGGTCCATTCATCATCCAGTCTTCATTGACGAGGTTGTTGTTTTGCTTCTTCGTGTATCCGCGATTCTGAGCCCGTCTACGGATGTTTTTGCGCATAGCCTTACGGAGTGCCTCCAGCTCATCCCCGTTCGCCCAGACCTGGTTGAGGCTCTTCACAAGGCCATTGTCCATATATGGAGTGACTCCTACCTCACGGTAGAAGTCATCCATGGACGCAGAGGCGGTGAAAGCAGTGCGGTTAAATGTGAGTTTTATCATTCGTCATCATCCTCCTCGGGCCAGTCACGGAAGTATTTTTCGCATTGGCGTTGGTCGAGCTCAGCTTCCATTTCTTCGCAACACGCCTCAAGACCCTCATTCTCCAGACGAAGACTATGAATCAAGACGCTCTGATCGAAGTTTTCTTTCTGAAGCCGCTTTACTTCCGCGCGAAGATCGGAAATGATCTGCTCGAGATTATCGTGATTCACTTCCGTTAACGGCATGTAGTTACTCCTTCTGTGGCAGATCCATTGGTGTATGTAATGTTCGCCCCCAAGGGGGATTCCGATGCGGCTTTGTCTCTTTGTCCGCAGTATGGATAGCCGTAAGGGTTCTGGAGAGGCTCTTCATCATATTCCTCGGTGACGATAGTTTTGAGGATACGTCCATTATCGTCGTAGATCGTTTCAGTGGTAACTCGTTTCTTCATTGTGTATCAGTCCTTTCCGGTGTGTAAGATGACTTGTCCAGCGGCAAGACTCTTCTGCACGTCGATAACGCGCTGGTTGGTGGAGCCTGCCCAGGGATAATTGACATCCAGAAGTTCCGGGTTAAATTCTCCGTCAACCAGAACATCTGCAAGTCTGACAGCGAGCTCGTTTTTGACCTCGTCCCACTGATACCCTGTATAGATCCAAACTGTTTTGTGTTGGTTTTTAATGATATCAGACAATGCCCAGATAATCGCGGCCACTGTTTCTCTATTGGAAGGATGAAGAGGATCTCCGCCGGAGAATGTAATTCCTGCGATATAATCTTTTTGGAGTTCTTGCTTCAACTCGTTGAGCGCTGATTGATCGAACAGAATGCCAGAATCAATAGCGTGCGTTTGGGGATTCTGGCACTGAGGACAATGGTGATTGCACCCAGACACAAAGAGGACGACCCGCAGGCCGTCCCCGTTGAGCATATCGTCATGTAGGATGTTGTGATAATTCATTACATGCTCACCCTGTCCTTAATCTCAGCGTTTTTGGAATCATTGTAACGAGTCTTACCATGGATTCGCGTGTACCCAAGATAGCCGTTCATTCTGTCAATCTTCGTGACGAGAGATGAACCACATTTAGGGCACGCATCCATGTCGAGCTGTTCATAGCCACACTCTTCGCAATATGACAAGCTCAGATTGACTCCTTCGTAAAATCCTTTGTCCATTGCACGGCGGATCAACGTCTTGATAGCCTCTTTATTATACGATACGGGATATCGGCAATACTGAATCTTGCCGCCGTTGAAATAGTTCCAAAACCGTTCCTCGAGGTCCTGCTTCTGAATGGGAGTAATCTTTTCCCATACTCCGCAGTGGAAGCTATTGGAGACATATGGGCGGTCTGAAACCTTGCGTACAATACCATACTTCTTACGGAACTGCTTGACCTGAAGACCCGCGAGAGATTCTGCTGGGGTGCCATAAACCGCGTAGAGAATGTGATCTTCATTCTTGAATTCCGTGACCTTTGCATTGATGCGCTTCATCACATCAAGCGCAAATTGCCCGTCTTCGACGAGAGACTTGCCATTGTAAAGTTCCTGCAGCTCGTTTAATGCAGTGATACCAAAACTCATAGTCATTGGGGCAAGCAGACTGCGAATCGTGTCGTCTGGATTAAGCGTTCCACCGAGAAAACCGCCCTGACAGAAACCGAGCGGGTTGGTCGATGCCTTCTTTTCACCGAGAAAGTCGTAGGTCTTCTTATGGAGGTTTCGGATCAGCTCCATGTAATAGTCGAGGACTTCATAAAAGTCCTTGCTTTCCTGACGGGCCTTTGCCAGAATCATAGGAAGGTTGAGAGAAATCGCACCGAGATTGAAACGTCCTTCGAAGACCGGGATGTCTGCTTCGTCTGCAGGTTCCATACCGCCACGTTCATACCAAGGCGACAGGGAAGCTCGGCAACCCATGAGACTGATCACCTTGCCATATTTCTTATAAATCGAAGGGATATATCCTTCGCCGGTCAGAGAGAGATAATCGGGATACATGGTCTTGCTGCTGCAATCGACAGCAATGTCGAACAGCCATTCATAAGGCTTGCCAGGGCCGTGCAAATTTTCGTCATATAAGAAGGAGAGTTTCGGGAACAATACGGGCTTTTTATGTCCATCCGCACCCTGGCCTCCGGCTCGGACTTTTAAAGCAACTTCCGAAGCCATAAGACCAAAACGAGAAGTGTCAATGCCGAAGCTAATGGCGATAAACGGATAGTCACCACGGCTGCTACCAACGGTGTTGAATCTGTATTCCCAAGATTGGAATCCCTGCTCGAAATCTCGGTAGACTTTTTTCATAGCGTAAGCGTCGGAGTCCGAACCAGGCTCTTGACCGGTGATTTCACAATACTCCTCGACATATTTCTGATAACTTTTTTCCGCGTAAGGAGCAAGAACCGTATCAACACGAGGCATCGTGAAACCACCGTATTGGCAGGCTGCAGCAGAGATCGCAATGTCGGACATGACATCGAAGGCAACATCAAGGGATTTCGGTTCGGTGTACCAGAGGTTTCCCATTTCAAAACCGCCCTTGATGACTTTGCCGATATCAAACAGACAACAATTGATGCTATCTAATCGAGCGGACATATCGTGGATGTAAATGTAGCCTTCTTTTGCTGCGTCGAGTTCTTCCTGATTGAGGAAGAACTTTTTATAACGAGATTTGTTAAACTCGTTATAAATGAGACTGCGCTGCGTAGGGACGAGCGCGGAATCGCTGTTCGCATTATCACGATCGCCTATGTACTGGATTGACTGGGCCTTCTTGAAAATGTCGTCGAGCATGTGAACGAAATCTTTCTTGTAGTTGCGATAATCTCGATAACTCTTGGCAACCTTTGGATCAAAAGCATCGAGCGCACACTCTACAAGGTTGTGCATCTCAGCAATGCCAATCTCTGGTGCATCGGGAAGGTGCGAAACAACATAGCCGCACACAAAATCGTAATCCTGTGGGCGGAGTTTGACCATCACTCGTTCGGCTGATTTGGTGATAGCTTCGCAGATTTTTTCTGCATCGAACGGTTGCTTTTGGCCGTCTTTCTTAATAACAAGAATTGTGCTGTCCAAGACAACCACCTCAATTCATTTTTGTTTCCTTGACGAAGATATGATAGATCTCGTCGGCACAATCGGCGGGGTCTCCGTCGTTTGTGACTTCATAAACGGGAATGTGACAAGAAACCTGTAACCACGCGTTATCTTCGCGCAGTTTCTTGTCGGCAGCGTCGCGACCTTCGATCTCCTGCGGAGTGCCGCGATCCCACATGCGCTTGGCACATGTCTTTGGAGAGCATTCGATCCACACATACACAGCGTGACGATCAGCCTTATACTGTTCCGGCATAGACTCGACGCCGGCGGGATCGATCACGTAAATGTCAGAAGCATTTGCCATCTCATCGGTAGCACCGTAGTGATAGCCATTGATCTCTGTCTCGGCGATGATTCCGCCACGTTCTTTGAAAGCTGTGAACTCATCTTCTGTGATGAACGTGTGCGTGTCTTCGTCGGGAGTGCGGCGTGGGCGCGTGGTGAAGCTCTTGAGAGAGTGAAGATGATATTTGTCTTCAAGGATCTTGGCGACCGTAGACTTACCACAGCCGGACGGGCCAGCCAGCAGAATGAGTGGTTCTTTCGGCCGATGGATAGAATAAAACCACCGGTTGTAAGCATCGTAACGTGCTTGCAAATCGGTGGTTTTCAATTCGGGGATCTTCTCACAGAGCTTTTCATAAAAGTCGCATTTCTTTGTCGAAATACCAGCCTCCGGGCACCCTCCGCGATAGACACAGTTAGGCACCAGAACCTCTGAGATTTCTGTTTCGGATGGATGCAGCGTCACCTTGAAATCCTCTGCGTACTCGCGAGTTTCAGGAGACGCCTGGAAGCAGAGGCGTTTGCGCCAAGTGTCGATAAGCTGCTGAATGTTGGCGTCCCCGGTAAAGTCGGCGGGCTGATCCTGCGGCAGTTTATCACGAGGAACGCCGGTGCGGTCACTGCGCTGCGTGGACACAAACTTTTCCCATTTGTGACGGACCCAGTGGACGGTGACCCAGTGTTTCATCTGGAACCATTTCCACTTGATCATAATGTCACGGATGGGGGAGTGCTCCGCAAGTAACATGCCGCGTTTGAACTTGGAAGACGGTTCGTGTCCAAGCGGCGGTTTATGTACAGTCGATCTGGCATCGTCAACGACTTCTTGCCAGTCGCCTTTAATTTTTATGATATTTGTTTCCGTGTGATCATCTCCTTATAACAGGTTTTCGATATCGGATGATTCTATGTCATCTCCATCAATTGGAGCATAAAAAGAGTATTGAACGCCTTCGTAAATGAGAGCTCCGTCATGATCCCATCTCAATAACAGAGGATTCCCTGGACCTCCGCGGACTTCGTATCTCTCATATGGAGGTGTGTCCTCAAAAACTACCTTGATGGGCTTCGTGCTGTTAGACGTTGGCAAAACATAGATAGAACTATTTTTCTTGTATGCAATTGCTGCATGACCTTTGAACCAATCAGAAAAACTCATGGTACGCCTCCTTAGTGAGATGGAGTGTCGTTGGATCGTCAAGATCTCCGATGAGATAACGATTTGCTAAGCGCCAAAATTCCAAGAGACGTTGTTGCTGTTTCCAGAAAGACTCACCAATACCCTCGCCTCCAAAGGCTCTCACCCAGCAAGCACATAGAACTCGGTCAACATCAGAGTAAAGCATTGATGTCCTCCTTTTTGACTGTTGTGACGCCGATAAACATATCCCAGTCGCCGGCAATATAGAGACTTATCAGTTCCCAGAATTCATGATATCTCTGTGTTGTCCCAGCTTTTGTATCCTCACTGGATATATCTTCCATTACTGCACGCCAGCAGTAATCAATTACTTGATCGAAAATCGATTGCTGCTGAGTTTCTTGATTAGAGTAACGCATCAATATCCTCTTTCGTGATCTCCTGCCGTTTGCGAGGCTCAAACGAACCGACGGCGGGATCTTGATAAAGACATCGCCAACCGCCCTGGTTGTACGCATATATGACCGCATTGGATGTTGTGGATGTACAATACAACATGTCTGTATAAGTCGTAGTGGTCCCAGTGTTTCTGTTAGAGTAGTTCATCGATATCCTCCTTGCACACTATGGTCATGTCTGTGTCCACGTACCGAGAAATGAAATCATAATACCAGAGCAAACCATTGCAAACAGAGTCGTACACGTCGACTTGGTGTGATATCTTCTCCCAAGATGCGTCAGCAATCCTGAGCAATGCGCTTTTATATGACGGGACATATCGAATCTCTGTATGCAAATCTGCTTTTGGAAGTAGGAGATATGGCAACTGAGATGTAAGCTCATCAAGAATCTGACGTTCATCATAAGAGAGCATCGATATCCTCCTTGGAAATCTTGGCGGTCTTCTCGGTTTCCCAAGCATCCATGAGGTTGTTGATGTTGATGCCGGTAGACCGACCACGTTCGAACCATGCTGGTTTGTAACGACCAACGGGCTCTGCGCGGCTTGCCCGCCAGATGACTGTATTGGCAAAGAGATCGTATGCTCCGTATCGTCCAGTGTCGGTATTGTAAGCCAAGGCACCAGGCTCATGATGGAGTCGAGCTTCCATGCTTGCCTGTGTTGCCATTGTGCAGACATAAACAGTCTCCATGAAAAATCATCTCCTAACCTGGCAGAATCTCGTAGTCGTCGAGTTCCCAATATCCTTTTTCGTTTTTGTGTACGTGTTTGGCGAGAATGATATCGCCCTTGAGCGCCTTGGTGATGGTGTTGTTATAACGGTATGGTGTGACAGAAAGCTGAGAAACCTTACCGGAACCGACACTCTTGCAATGGAAGATGTACTTCCACGGCTTGCCGACATTCCACTTACCGATTAACGGGCGGACATCGAGTAGGTATAACTTGCGGCGGTCTTCTTCCTTTTGGGTCGTCATATCGACGTAACCTAAAATCTCATTTTGGTTGGCAGCTTTCACGCGATAGGGAAGCTCTTCTAAATGCAAAGAGAAGACGTATTCTTCAATCGCCTTGAGCAATCCATCTATGTCGTTGATCTTGTAGGACTTGAGCGGCTCGCCTTTGACACTTTTGTCGGACGCATAATGAGCGAGCATTTCTTCAAAGGCAGGGGAGAGCTTGTCCTTTGAAATCGTCTTGGCTGTACCTTGTTTGAAGAAGTCCCACCAAGTGATGAGACGGAGCAATTCGACGTTGTTTCCGAACGAATTGAAGTAGTCGATCTTGACAAGTGGGATTACTTTAGCGCTTTTAATACTACGTTCATCCAGCCATTTAAGCACATCGAAAAATGACTGATGATCCTGCTGGGCACACTCGTAGAGTTTCGCTCCCATTGCCTTGCTCATACCCTTAATAGAACCAAGGGAATTGACGATGGAATTCGTCTCGGGATCAGCGCGCATCTGGCGGTTATCTTGCCCGTATCGCATCGGCGGGAAGAGAATATCAAAATACTTTTCCGCTTCTTCTTTGAGCGCTGCAACTTTATCTTTGTCACCCTTTTGTTCGTAGAGATTGAGAGCGACTTCGTAGAATTCAAGAGGGTGATTAGCTTTGAGCCATGCCTCGTAAAGACTATCAAGAGCAACGCAATAAGAGTGCGAGCAGTTAGAAACAATAAGACCGCTCTCGGTCACAAAATTGTGAGCGGGATCGGCCATTTCGATGTCGTATGTAGTTGTCTCACGGCACGGGGAGATCTCGACGATCTCATCCAGATAGGTCGGGATGCCTTTTTCGTAGACTTTTCTACGGTTCGCTTGATAGTGGGCTTTCTTATGGCAGGAGACACACAGCCATTGATAATTTTCCTCGGTGTTGTTGTAGCGGTTGAGATCTTTATGATGAAGTTCAAATCGAACGTCATCAGAGTATTCTCGGCCACAACATTCACAGCAATCTCGGAGAGCTTTATGTTTGGCTCTGGTTTCGTTGTAAACAACAGACGCCCCATTGGGATGCTTTTGAAAGCCTCTTTGTCCCTTGACCGGGAGATTACTCTCGTAATTGCCATCTGTAAATGCATATTTTGCAGTGCATTTTTCATAGGCACCCTTACAATAAAGCTGGTCGCCAATGTGCAATTCGGAGAGCTTTTTCTTCCCGAATGGAGTAGGGAAACTATGGTTTAAGGTACACTCTACCTGACAGCCAGAAGCTGTTTTAACGAGGTAGGTCTGCTGTGTTCCACTCGGAACGATATCGACAATGCGATTCTTACGTAGACGACCGTCGTCATACATTGAAAGAGCAGTCCCGTATCCCTCTCGTTTATATTTGTCATGCAAGGAACGATGACCTGTACGTTTTGCATAAGCAGAATCATTCATGATGTGGTACATTTCATCGACAGTAGGTTGAAACGCACATTTTCCTTTGCTTCCTCGTTGAATGCGAGTATCGCCCGAGATACAATTGAACGAGTAGGATGCAGAGTCTTCGATGATCTGCCAGAGCTTGTTCGTCAGTTCATCTGCTTCCTCTTCAGTTTTTCCTTCGTCTTCGACGATGGCTTTTGCAAAGCCCTTTTTGAAAACATCCTTATAAGCGAGTACCTTTTCCTTACGCTTCTTAGCGATGTTCTTGATAGCGGTGTAACATTCCGACATGGGAATACCAGCATAATGCAACGCCTGCATCTCCTGTTCCTGATAGAGCACGTAGCTGTTCGGCATTTCCTTTGTTTGAATCAGATTATCGAACACCTTGACTCCATAAGAGAATGGAACACGGGATTCAAATGTCTTGTAAAGAGACTTAAAACCCGGCCTGATCGCAGCGATAAACGCTGACAACTCAGAAATGTTTCTGGGCTGATATTTTGCGACGCGAGCAGATGTTCCAGAACGCTCGACCTGGTTCAAACACATTGTGGCACCACGCTTGTAAAGGTCCCACACTTTATCGTCAGTTGCGCACCATTTGAGAAGTTCTGTAACGCTCGGCGGCTCCATTCCGATTCGATGGAAGATTTGATAAATGAGGTCGACCACCTTGACGGTGAGAAGGTCGTTCTTGAGGAAGTGATTCCGCTCCGCCCAGTGACCATCCATGCAGCAGCACAGATTATCTTTGATCCTGACCAAACCAATTTCCTTGCGGATGTTGCCACCGTACAAGAGATACGCGCACGGCGCGATCGACCACGAAGAAATGATACCGCGATATCCCTTACTTCCTTCGAACACATCTTTGTACTGAGGAGAGATGTAATCATAAACGTCGATATCATCTTTCTCATCTTCTTCAGCGTGCTTGACGGCCATTTCGTAACGTTTGATCTGGTTGGAAACCTCGTTTGCAATCTCAAAAGGAATATCCTGTGCTTTGGCGTAGAGCTTCCACGCTGCGGATGTAAGCATCGTGCCATAAGCCAGCATGGGATAGGCGTGTTCTTCACCGAGAACCTCTTTCTGAGCCTTGGCAAACGGAGCAGCATCGGCTACGTTAAAGTCAATATCGGGTAGGCTTCCGCTCTGCAAAATACGTTCGGTCGACATGAAACGCTCAGGATACATATGAACCGGGGCGGCAATGCGGTCGACCTCCGTGAATCCAAGGAGTTTATTGGTCGCAAAAGACACACACGAGCCTCTCCCGGATTTCGTTAGCCACCCGCCATTCTCTTTGCCACGTTTGATGACGTGATGGTTGAGAATGAAGTAGTCCGCCATTTTGGTGTCGATGACGACCTGCATTTCCTTGGCGATTTCTTCCTCGTAGTGAGGCCATTTCTCTTCCGAAACCTCAGATTTGTACGCATCCCAGCCACA
>ERZ1034876.83-NODE-83-length-63347-cov-7.699820_pt1 | contig 63347 bp, 56 predicted proteins | sample MGYA00520698_ERZ1034876 | MGnify/ENA primary metagenome ERZ1034876 (study PRJEB33766, sample SAMN09781723) | gut metagenome | biome: gut microbiome | host: Homo sapiens | place: Madagascar | study: EMG produced TPA metagenomics assembly of the PRJNA485056 data set...
GAGCACCACCTTGCCAAGGTGGGGGTCGCGGGTTCGAACCCCGTTGTCCGCTCCAGAAATTCAAACGACCTGGTCACCCGACTGGGTCGTTTTTTATATCACAAGTCTTTCTCGTATCCTGAAAAGGCGGCTATCATGGGCTCACGCCAATCGTTAGCACTATCTTGTTTTCGGATAGGGGAGGAGAATCATGCCGGTATGGAAGCTTTCGCCCAATGAGTGCAGGACGCTCGACCTTAGCAACCCGGATGAACTGTTGCGATATGCCAAAAAGCTTGTTGGCCATTCGTTTCGAGAAGTGCTTATGCTCGGTATATCTCCTGATGATTCGCCAGTGAAGGACTATGGCAACGTAAAATTCAAAGGCGGTATGGGCACGCTTATCGAGGAATGCTACTTCGGATATAAGGCGAATAGCGATGAGCACCCTGATTTTCCAGATGCAGGCGTGGAGCTGAAGGCGACCTGCTATGACATCAAGAAGGATGGAGAATTATCGGCCGGAGAGCGTCTTTCCATCACCAACATTCATTATGACGAACGCATTGAGGCAAACCTCGAAGATTCCGGGGTTTGGCACAAGGCTTCCCTGATTCTTCTTATCTACTACGAACGTGATCGCTCCATCGAAAAGCTTGATCAGAAAATCAAGTACGTGATTATGTTTACGCCGTCCGATATCGACTGGGCAATCATCAAACAAGATTATGAGTTGATTCAGAAAATGGTAATGGATGGCGAAGCTGACATGCTGAGCGAGAGTCTGACGCGTTACCTCGGCGCGTGCACCAAAGGTGCGACTGCCGCCAAGTCCTGGGTAAATCAGTATCGAAACCCCGCCAGACAGGCGAAGCAGCGTAATTTCTGCTTCAAGCGTCAGTATATGGATTACGTACTGCATCACTACATTATGAGCGAGCCGGAAGACAGCGAGAGCATCATTGAAGACGCTTCCGTTCTGAATAAGCAGACTTTCGATGAATACGTGCTGTCCGTGATTAACGCTCATGCTGGGAAAACTGATAAACAGCTTTGCGAAATGCTTGGAATGGCATACACAGGGAACAAGGCGCAATGGGTTTCAATCACTTATAAGCTTCTCGGTCTACGAGGCGAACATGCTCAAGAGTTCGAGAAGGCGGGTATCAGCGTTCGCACTATCAGGGTAAAGCCGTATGGAGGAGTGAAAGAAAGTCTGTCGCTTGACACGTTCGATTTTATCGACCTGTTCGAAGAGGAGGATTGGGAGCACTCCGATCTTTTCACTTATTTTGATGAGACTAGGTTTCTTTTCGTTGTCTTTCAACAGGTTGATGAGTCGATGGTTCTGTGTGGAGCCCGCTTCTGGAGCATGCCGATTACTGACCTGGAGGGTCCCCTGCATGACGTTTGGGGTAAGACGAGAGAGGTCATAGCTGAGGGCGTTGAGCTTGTGCCAGTAAGGCAGAAGGACGGCAAAATCGTTGTCAAAAACAACTTGCCCGGCAAACAGGATAACCCTGTTGCGCACGTCCGTCCTCACACGGGAAGGAGCGCATATCGTTTCATGGACGGTTCGGAAATCGGCGATGTCGAGAGACATGCCTCGCCGTTGCCGGACGGACGCTGGATGACGAAGCAGAGCTTCTGGCTGAATAACGATTACGTGTACAGCATTGTCGATTTGGTAGGGGACAACGACAGCGAAAGAGGTTAGTGCTCTTTTTCTGGGTGTCCCATAATCGGATCTTCCCATAGCGGCGTTGATCGGATACAATAGCCTTCTGTGAAATTCAACAGGCACAGTAGCTAAGGAGAAACGTGCCATGAATACTATCAAAGTTGCCGAGCTGTTTGCCGGCGTGGGAGGCTTTCGCCTTGGTTTGGAGGGCTATAGCAATCCCGACAATCCTGAATTCGATATGCCGTCTGCGGGTCCTTTTGAGACCATTTGGGCGAATCAGTGGGAACCGCCTGGAAACGATAGCAAGCAGTTTGCCTGGCGCTGCTACGAGGAACGTTTCGGAGAAGGAAGCTGCGTTAACGAGGATATCAATAAAGTCCTCGATGCTTACGAAAAGGGCGAAATTGATATTCCCGATGTCGATATGGTTGTCGGTGGTTTTCCTTGCCAAGATTATTCAGTTGCTAAACCGCTCGCGAAGGCTGGCGGCATCGAGGGCAAGAAGGGCGTGCTCTGGTGGGATATCTACCGATTTCTGCATCTGAAGGAGCCTCGATATGTCCTTCTCGAGAACGTCGACAGGCTATTGAAGAGTCCCGCCTCGCAACGCGGTCGCGATTTCGCCATCATGTTGTCATGCCTGTCTGATCTTGGCTACTCCGTTGAATGGCGTGTGGTCAACAGCGCTGAGTACGGTTTCCCGCAGCGCCGCAAGCGTGTTTATATTTACGCTGAGCTCACATCCGAGAGCTGGAACCTCGAAGAGCGCATCTCGAGTGGGGTATTGTCTTCTGCTTTGCCGATAGTAAAGCCAGAAGTCTTCAATGATTTCATGGTCCCGAATGACCCGTACGAGGCTACGCAATCGTTCAACGTAGGCGGCAAAGGCAAATCGCCGTTCGGCACCGCTGGGGCGATGAGCGATTTCCATGTTGTCACGTGCGATGTCGCTGAGGACTTCTGCGGTGAGCGCCGTACGCTCGGTGATGTGATTGTCTCGCCGAAGGAAGTACCAGAGTCGTTTTATATTCCCGAGGAGAAGCTTGAGAGGTGGCGCTACCTCAAGGGTTCGAAGAGCGAGGAGCGTGTGAACAAGCAGACGGGTTTCAAGTACCATTATTCTGAAGGATCGATGGCTTTTCCCGACTTGCTTTCCAACCCGTCCCGCACGATTCTGACTGGGGAGGGCGGCTCGGGGGCATCCCGCTTCAAGCATATTGTAGAAATCGATGGGCGTTATCGTCGCCTTGTTCCAGACGAACTCGACCAGCTGCAGGGCTTTCCGAGGGGTTGGACAAATGTTGGCATGACCGATGGCCATCGCGCGTTCTGCATGGGCAATGCGCTCGTCGTGGGAATCCCGCATCTCATTGGGGAGCAGATGGCGGCACAACAACGCTAACGTTCGGTATCGACTCGAGCGTCAACGCTGCATGTCTGCCTAAGGAACATCAGCTGTTGAACATTGTAGAATAGAGGCTGCTGGTCTCATTGACGATTTTGTTTGGAGACGATTATGACGAAAGCGTTTGAAGCAGAGGAGAAGAGCCTCAACGAGTTAATGATGGACAATGCCGGAAACCTGGCATATGCAATCCCTCTATATCAAAGAAAATACGTCTGGGGCAATGAGGAAAACTCAAAGTTATGGGATGACATAAAAGAATGCTATTTGAACAACAGCAATCATTTTCTTGGCTCTCTTGTATTGATGAAATACGAGAGAGATGAGTATTCCGAGAAATACCAAGCCGATGAACTTAATGAAAAGTTCGGGTCCGAAAACGTCTTCCATGTCGTCGATGGCCAACAAAGATTGACATCCCTGTCGCTTGTTCTTGCGGCGCTTTATCGCGATTTGCTCGAGCACGATGATTTCTATAGATTGCTTCCTGACTGCGATACGCAGGATACGCAGGATTGGGATACTTTGAAGACCGATATGAGGAACTGCTTGATGACGAAAATCAGGGATCGTCAGTCGAAGAGCGGCAAGGGCTATATTCCGCGCATTATTCCTGTGAAGTCAATCTATGAAGTGTACAAAGGTATCGTTAACACTGGCGCACACGGCAAGAGGCTGCGAATCGAAAAAGCCTTCATCTTACACTGCAAGAATATACAAGAGCTGAGAGAGGAGACGCTGCCGTCTACAAACCCTGACCTCTTGGGCTGTGAAAAGGATAGTTCTGTAGCTGTTTATGATTTCTATCATCGTATGTTTATGGCAATCGCAAATAGGATGAAGACGATTAGAATCGTTTGCGGAGCTGGGGAAGATGCGTTCCAGGTATTCGAATCCTTAAATGGTACTGGTCTTAGGCTCACATCTTCCGATCGCATTAAAAATCTTCTCATGGGCAGAGCTGCTAGCGAATGCGACCCAATGCCTATTAGCAAGGTTGAAGCTGAATGGAATTCGATAGAGGCAATGGTGAGCGGCGGCAAAGGGGGAACCTCCGATATTGAGCCCTTCTTCACTTCCTACATGTTCACGATTACCGGATCCCGAGTCTCAAAGAAAGATCTCATTAGAGAGTTTACAGGCTGTTATTTGCCTTGCTTCGATGGGGTTAAAGCGACGCTCAAAGATTTGAGGAAAGCTGCAGATTGTTATGGCACTATCGTGCACACAGACTCGGACTACTTTGATAATGACGGCGAAGCGAAGTCGCTGTCTCCAAGGCTAAAGATGGTTTTGTCGGGTATCAGGAAGAATAATCCGTCTCAGTCTGTGGTCCCGCTTCTTTCCGCCGCAATGAAGCTGCCTCTTGGATTTGACGACCCAAATTTTGAGACAATCGCTCAATCGCTCCTTGTTCTGCTGGTGAGGCACAAGGTTTGCCAAATGTCGACCAATAGGCTCGATACATCCTTTGAGTCTTATTGCCAGTATATGAACAAGGGGGATTTTACTGGAGCTATTAACTCTCTGCGAAGCGACACCAAAGACGATCAGGCGTTCTTCCGCGAGTTTTCTAAGATGACGTTCGACATTCAGAATAGAGTTGATGTCATCAGGGCTCGATACTACCTTCAGATGATAGAGAACTATCTGAGGATGCAAACTGGAAACGACAGGCTTGACCCTGAAGTCGAGTACACTCTCGAGCACATAATTCCGCAAGATTATGACGTTGATTCTTGGTTCGATGGTTTTCCTGATGAAGTCGCCAAGTTCGAGAATGAGGAATCCTACAGGATGGCATTCGATGAAAATGTCGTTCAGTCGATAGGGAATATGTGTCTGCTTAGGAGACCCGAGAACAGCAGTGCAAATAATGCGGTTTATGCAGTGAAGTGCGAAAGGTATCAGCAACCTGATGAGGATGGGAAAACTGCACGAGAGACGTTTCAGCTTGTCAATCAGATAGTTGCCAATAGGATGAAGGTCGACGATGACTTCGTCCAAATCGTTGAGGACGGAGAGACATTTGGACCAGATGCTGTTAACAGAAGGGCTGAGGCCTTAGCCAATTATGCCCTAAAGGTCTGGAAGGTGTAACTTTCAAGAGAAGTGTAGTAGTCGTATTTCTCGAGAGTGTAGGCGCAAACATTTTGGTGGCCGCTACCGCTTTAGAAGCGAGCGATAGCGGCCATGATATTTTCTCCTTGCATTCTCGTTATTGTACTCGCCGGGAAAGATAATTCTTACGTGCGCTACTTGTGCCGAGGATAATGGTTTTCTAAGTCCACATTTGCTGCCAATGAGAGAAGCGCTCGCTTGCCTCTTTCCGCTCAATGTCGTTGCGACATTGAGGTCCACCTAAAAAAGTGCACCAAAAAGGGGATATTCCGGTACGAAAACCGAAGTATCCCACTGGAAATGCTCCAGTTTGGTGGTTCGCTGTGGATTGGCGGATTCTATCAGCAAGAAACCCCAGGTAGCAGGCTTACTCCTTCTGTAAGTGGTTGCAGGTCGAGCATTCTTCGTGGGATACCTCGGTTTTCGTGCCGGAATTATACTTCCGACGTGTACTAAACGGTCTCGGAAGACTTTTGCGAGCTATGTTCCCAATCTAGGCAAAGGAATGCTTGAGTAATTCCATCAGCCAGGATCGTCTCCACTGTCGTTGGCTCCTTCGGTATGTTGGAAGAGATTATGTCGATAGAGTTGGGTGTCGTTGGAGGCAGCTGATAGCAATAGTTGCTCAAGCCTGCAGGCTTTCTACCTCGAAAAGCAAAAAGCCAGGCGCTTTGCCTGGCTTTTGGATTCATGGTGGGCGATACAAGATTTGAACTTGTGACCCCTACCGTGTCAAGGTAGTGCTCTCCCCCTGAGCTAACCGCCCATGATTTGTTTCCGCTCCACGTTTCTGCTTGGCGCGTCAACAAGACGATAGTTTACCAGAACGAGAATTTTTGCCAACCCCTAATCTCAACTTTTTTGAAAAAGTTTGGTAGGGTGGGAAATCCGTCCGAGTTGCAACCCGTTCTCGCACCTTGAAATGTCTTGCCGTGAGCGGCGTTCTAGGGCCGCCTTCCGCCTTTTACTTCGTCATGCGCACACCAACATATATCGCAGTATCGGGGAGTCCCTTGATCTTGTAGACGCTCGACAGCGGAATCGCGGAGACCCGCCAGTTGTATGTCGTCCCGTTTGCGTCAATCGTGCCGGAGCGATAGGTGTTCCCTGCGCTGTCGGTTCCTGAATCGACAATCGGCGCCTCAGCGAGCCCTGAAGCTGTCATAGCATTCTGGATAGCCGCATCTACGCCGCCCGACGAGAAGTCGGCGAACTTCAGCTTTATGTCCGTCGTGCCCGAGCGGTTGACTGAAAGCGTCCACGACCCTTTCAGGAGGCGCGAGGCATCCGTGGCCGAAAGGCTCGATATGCCGCTTGCGTACATCACGCCGGCCTCTGCGAGGGAGACGTCGCTCGGAAGCTTCACAATATCGAAGCCGCCGTCGGGGTACTCGCCTTCTTTGGTCGTCTCGTAGGTGGTGTACCCGGCGTTGGCGAGCGCCTGCTTAATCGCGTTGTCGTCGCTTTCCATATACGTCGTGAGGTTGGGGATCTCGTAACTCACGTCGCGCGCGAGGTTGTCTGCGACCGTCTGCTCCGCTCGAGCAGGTGCGCCGTAGACGCCGTCGAAGTACTTCGCGAGCATGAAGGCACCGATGAGGGCTGCAACAATGATGAAGACCCCCGCTAGGGCGTACGACTTGCGGGGGAGCTCGAACGGTCGCGCAAGGCTCGAGCCGTCGATATACTTCACGGAACCTTCGATGTCGGTGAACTCGGGCTCGTGGTTGCGATAGGGCGCATCTTCGAACTTATCGATTGTCATGCTTTGCTCCTGGATGGTTTGTGCATTTCGCCGATTATAGCATTGCCCGTTCATAGCTCCATGGTAGGATACCCACTGTCCGTGGGGGAGTAGCTGGCGCGACATACGCGCGGCACGTTCAACATCGTGGTTCGTCGTAAGGCGGATCTGGCGTGCCTGAAATAGCGAGACTCATGGCGCATCGATTAGGTCGGTGCGCCATGAGTCTTTTTTTATACCCCCGAGCATTTTAACGAGAAGGCCGGAACTGAAAAGGAGACGACGACAGTGGACCTTTCCATCTTTGCAAGTCCTGAGGCATGGATCAGCCTCGTGACGCTTATTTTTTTGGAGATCGTGCTCGGTGTGGACAACATCGTGTTCATCTCGATCACCTCGAATCGCCTGCCGGAGGAGAAGCAGCATATCGGCCGCAAGCTCGGCCTTGCCGGCGCGATGCTTTCCCGCTGCATCTTCCTCTGCTTCGCGAGCTATCTCGTACATATGGTTGCACCGCTGTTCACGATTGACCTCGGGTTCTTCGCCCATGGCTTCTCCGTGCGCGACATCGTGTTGCTGCTTGGCGGCGCGTACCTCATCTACAAAGGCATCGATGAGCTGCGCGACGTGCTCGCGCTCACTGAGGAGAAGGCGTCGCATTCCGAGGAACACAAGGCGAAGCATCAGATTGGGCTTGGTCAGGCTATCGGTACCATCATGGTGATGGATATCGTCTTCTCGATCGACTCGGTTATCACGGCGGTGGGCTTGGCGAATTATCTCATCATCATGATCCTCGCGGTTGTAATCGCAGTCATCATGATGATGGTGTTCATCGACCCGATTTCCGACTTCATCAACAAGCACACGGAAATGAAGATTCTCGCGCTCTGCTTTATCTCGGTCATCGGCATTCTGCTCGTGCTCGATTCGCTTGGCATCAACTCGGGCATCGAGGTTCTCGACATGCACATGGAGAAGCTCATGGTGTACTTCGCCATGGTGTTCGCCTTCGTGCTCGAGCTCATCCAGATGCGCTGGTCGTCGAATTTCGCGAAGTGGAAGCAGGAAGTTGCTGTGGGCTCGATCTCTGCGAACGACGATACGGTGGAGAAGGCGGCGCGCGAAGAGGCTTCTGCAGACGTAAAGGCTGTTGATGCGGGCGATGCTTCCAAGGGGGAGGGCGAGTAGCTCCCGTATACCGAAGGGCCTTTGGGCGGGTTTATCGAAGGGATTTCAAAAAAGTTGAAATTACCCCTTGCGCACTTAGCTGGTTCTGGTAATATGTTCAATGTTGCGTTTGACGCAGCCGAGAAATTCGTCGGAGTGGTGGAACGGCAGACACGCTAGCTTGAGGTGCTAGTGCCCACTTAACGGGTGTGCGGGTTCAAATCCCGCCTCCGACACCAGAGCAGCCAAGTGCGAACCCTTTTTCGGGTTCGCACTTTTTTGTGCCTGGAGCGCGAACCTCATCTCGGCGAGATCGTAGCAATCTCGGCTGAAACGGTCGAACATGCAGACAGCCACGTAGTCCGACTCGAGCGCGTTCGCTATCATCCTGCGGAACTCGGGGCGGTGGTGGGTCTTTCTCGATAGGGCGTAGTCCTTGCGCGCAGTAATCGCCTTGATGCCCTCTGCCTCGCAGTAGTCCTTGCGCATGCGCAGCTGGTCGTCAATGGACGCCTCGTTTGCTTCTTTTTACTCGTTGACGCTGAACGCGCCGTATATCGACTCGACCTTCATCTCTTTCAGCACTTTATTTAGGACATCGGGTCCAAGGCTATTCGACAGCTTCAAAAGCATCGCGGCGTATTGCGCCAATAATTCCACGTAAGTGTTCTTTGACAGCACGAGCTGCATATCGTTGACCACGTCCGTCACGGCAATGTCGCGCGATGGGGATGCTTTCGCGCAATAGAACCGCTCGTCGTGCGCGCAGATATTCCTGAAATCCTTAATGTGGTCGTAGGCAAGCCTGAGCCGCCTGGGCGATATCCTTATCGGCTTCTTGTGGTCGTTCGCGTAGAGCGACGAGAACGCTTTCGCGATTTCGTTCCGGATGCTCTCCGGCTGGAAGCAATAGAACTTGAACGCCTGCCCGAGTGTGAGGTATTTCATCAGCACCCATATCGGCACCTCGTCGTGATTCTTCGAATAATGTTCGAGGTAAAGCTTGCGTTTTGGCTTCCTGTGAGGGTTTCTGCCGAGAGCTGTGTTGAAATCCGAGAGAAGGAGGCCGGTTTGGTTGGGGCTTGTGTCGTAGCTACTTGCGTCGAGGTACGGCTCTTTCTCTCCGATATGGGCTTCTGAGAAGCAGTACGCCGATGTCGTCTTGAGGGCCTCCTCCGCAATGGCGAAGTATTTGAAAAACAGCATGCGCAGCTCGCGGTCGAACATGAAGAGCGCGTATATGTCCGCGAACGAGGTTCCAGGTAGGTAGCGGTCGTCTTTCGCCGATTCCGACTTTTCCTTGTCGATGAACGGTGCCTTGTATCCGTTGACTACGGAATAGTAGCCTTCGCGCAACAGGACTTCAGGCGTGTCATCGTCTGTTGCAACGCCGCGCGCTTCGAGCAGCTCGACCTGCTCTTCGATGGTTTTGAACGGTTTGTCCATATTGCCTCCAAAACAAGAAAACCGCCTCTCGGCGGTCTTCTTGGACTGCGACGGACGTACCGTATCGCAGCCTCATCACGCCGTTTACTTTACCTTCATCGTCAAGAAATGTCAAAGGCTCTTTGCAAACTCGACGAAAATCAAAAGGTCGTTAACCTCTATCAGAGCGCATCGTAGAGGTCTGACTCCGAGATGATCTGCACTGCGGAACCCTTGGCTTGCCAGTCGAGCGCCGCCTTGACCTTCGAGCCGTAGTTCCCCATCGACCAGTTCTCGTTGCCCATGCCGCCAACAACCACGTAGTCGCACTTCTTCGTCACGCTTTTGATGATCAGCCCGCCTCTTGCCTGGATCACTTCTGCGACAGAGCTTTTCGTTCCGTGCTCGAAGTTTCCGCTCAGCACGAAGTTCTTCGCTTTGAAGGATATGTCCGCAACACCATCTGAGGACGATGTCGGGTTGACGAAGCGACTAAGCGCCTGGACGATATCAGCCGACTCCTCTTCGTCGATCTGGCCGTCGACGATTGCTGACTCGATCGTCGACAGTATCGGCTTGATGAACCGGTCGTTCGCGATATCTGGCAGCGCGTCGCAAAGTTCGAGGATCGCGCACGCCTCGTCAATGGAGACATCGCCGTCCTCTATAACCTTCTCGACAAGCCCTTTCATGAGTCGCAGCTCCTTCGTCTCCTCGGAATAGAGGATTCCTGAGCCTGCGGCCTTGTATGATGGTCGGCTGCAATACTCGTATCTCTCGAACGAGGGGAGCTGGTGAGACTCGGCTACCATTGCCCAGAAGATGTCTTTGCACGCCTTAGCGTCGCTCATTGCCTCATGGTGCTTGCTCATGGGGATGTTGAAGAAGTCGCATATCGAAGGAAGCTTATGACTTGCGAGCTCGGGGTGCATCGACTTCATCATGCACATAGTGCACGCGTATCGGAGCTCTGGTGCTTGCAGGTCGTACCCGGTAAGGCATTTCCAGATTACCGACAGGTCGAATGACGCGTTGTGGGCGACGATGCTTGACTGGGCGAGCATCGTGGAGAGGGAGGAGTCCCACAGATCGGTGAAAGACGGGGCGCCCTTGACGTCGATGGGCGCGATCCCGTGAATGCTCATGCAGATATCGTCGAACGGCGCCTCTGGGTTCACCAGTCGCGAGAGGCTGTTGACGACGTCGCCGCGCATGTCCGTTTGCACGATTCCGATAGAGCAAATCCTGTCGTTGTGCCTGTTGGGCGTCTCGACGTCGAGGAACGTTATGAGCTCGTCGCCCGATGCCTTATCTGTTTGCGATAATCCGAAGAGTCCCATCTTTCCTCCTTTAGAAAGCTTCCCTGGATTGGAAGTAGGCCGCGTGCTGTACGTGGACTTGGCAGTCGTCCTGGGCGGCGATATACATGTTCTCGTGCTCGGGGTTGTGAGACTCGGGAGGTTAGTCCTCTTTGGGCTTCTGCTTCTGCTTTTCAGCGCGTTCCATGCGCTTGATCGCCTTCTCGTGCTCCTCGGTAACGACGTCATTGCGGAACAGCCGTTTGAGCAATGCCGAAGCTATTTCCGAATTGGTCAACCGCTGCCCAGTGGCATTCTTGATGGAGACGCGAAGCTTGTTCATCACATCGTCGGACAGTATGTGATCTGCGAGGTTCGCGCCAGACAGCGCAATGCGCCGCTGATAGTAGTCTTCGATCTCTTTTTTGCGATTCGCTTCTTCCGAGAATAAGTAGAACAGGCGAGCCTTCTCTGCGGGTTTCATGCCGTCGTCGGATAGCTTGACGGTGAACACATGCTTGGTGACAGGGATCTTCCCCTCAAGCTCTGTGCGGTAGGCTTGCCACTCGTCGCCGTTTGTGAGGATGACCCAGTCGATGCCCTCATCGACTGCGTACTGTCTCGCTTGATTGAGGTGCGTCTCCTTGAGCTTCAAACCGATCTGCTTGACCTCGATAACGAACACATTTTCATCGCTGGTTTTGACAACGTAGTCGGCGTAACGAGAACCAATCATCTGTTCTGCTGTCACATTCTCGAACTTGTCCCATCCAAGATACTCGCTCAGCATGTCCGAGACTATTTTCCTTGTGTCGGCTTCTTTGTAGTCATCGCGGATAGCGCGCTCGACGATGCCGTTCATGCGGCGCAGGCCCTTTTTGATGCGCTCGATGGCCTTTTCCTGATAGACGTACATGTTTAACTATCTCCTCACACTAAGTTTGGCTTGCATTAATTTGGCCCCATCGCGGCTTTATATGCACTATGTTCGGCGCTGTCTTTAACTATGCGCCGCTCCGGGTCGGCGCTTATCGATTTGGCCGTTTGAACAAGGAGTTCGCGACCCGCTTCGTTCATCGAATCGTAGTACCCGTTAAGGGCGGCCTGACCGCTGTGGTGAAGGACGTGCTGCTGTTATTGCCATCCCATCCGCAAAGGTCGTTCGGGGTGCAGCTGAGAACAAGACAAACGCTGAATGCGTCTTCAAGAGAGATATCCGTCTCGCCGCGTTCCCATGAGCCAATGATTCTATCTGTCGAGCCGATAGCTTTCGCAAGCTCGTTTTGGGTCATGCGTTTCGTCTTGCGAATCTTACGAAGCATCAATTGATAGCCCATGCTATTCACCTCCTGTGGCTAAGGATTCTAACAGTTTCGATTAAGGAAATCTACGAAAAACGAAGGTCTTTTACTACAAGCTTTTAAAGCCGTAAAAAATATGTCAGGAAATCTACGAAAACGGTAGATCTTGAAAAAAGAAACCTATAGCGAAGTCAATGGTATCGATGGAGCAAATTGCCCCGTGGTCGCTTTTCGCTCTGGGCTCCGCGTTCGGGTTTGAGAGTGGGTGAGTAGATTGACCGACTTCAAGTCGATGGTTGGGACCGCATTCGAGTAGCACGAGCAGACGCCCGCATGAGCCAAGAGGAATTAGCTAAGTCGCTGGCGTGAGTGCCGTAAGTATAAAGAATGAGAACGGCTAGTCGCGCCCGCTCTTTCAGACGGTGGTGCCGCCCATAAGGGCGCGGGAAGAGTATCCCTCGGCTGCAGGGAGCACAAGGCATTGACCCTGCCGATGGAAGCGTGCGGCCTGTAGGGCGGCGGCGGCTTCCGATTCGCCCGCCGCCCCTTGTCGACTATTCCTCGCCGCCGGCCCAGGGGGCGAGCATCGCTTCGTCCTCGGCTCCGAACAGCTCGACGCATTCTTCGGACACGACGAAGCGCGCGGCGCTGGGGAGGATACGCGCTGCGAAGGGCGTCGTCGCCTTTGCGACCTCGCCGTCGTATTGAATCTGCATCGGTGGGTCGGCCTCGACGATAACCTCCCTCGCCTGGAACGTCTCGATGGTCTCGGGGCTGTCCTTGAAATTGCCCTCGTGGTCGATGGCGCGGGCGAACAGCGCCGGTAAAAGCCCAAACGCGTTTTCAGCCTTCAGCACCACGATGTCGAGCAGTCCGTCGCGCGGGCTGTTCTTGTTCGTGACGGAGATATCGAATTGAATCTTCGAGAAGTTCACGATCAGGATTCCCAACCCCTCTTCCTCAACGGTCTCGCCATCGAGCGTGAGCGTGATCTTCGAGGTGGGAGGCAGGGGGTTTGCGAGCGCGGCGGAAAAGTACGCCATAGGCCCGAGCAGGCGTTTCGAGGGCTGTGCCCCCTTCATGATCGTCGCGTCGTACCCGGCACCCGCCATGATGCCGAAGCCTTTCTTCGCGGATTCGCCGTCATCGGCGCGAAATTCGATTTCGGCCATGTCGAAATCGAGCGTGATTCCGGCGCGCAGCATCTTCGCGAGCGCATGGGGCTCGTTGGGCGCTGCAAGGTTCAGTGCGAGAAGATTTGCGGTGCCTGCGGGAAAGGGCATGACGGGAATTCCTGTGCTGGCAAGGGAATACGCGGCGGCCGTGACCGTTCCGTCCCCGCCGCTCGCGATGACCGCGTCGAAATCTCGGGCGTCGGTGATTAAGCTTTCGAGCTCGGTCGTCCCATCGGTTGAGCGCAGGCAGACCTCGTCGCCGTCGGCGGCGAACGATCGCACAAAATCGTAAATCGCGCCTTCTCCGTAACCAGACGCCAGGTTGTTCAGCACGAGTAGTTTCACAGATTCCCCTTCGATTGCTATTATGAGAATTGTAAAGCAACACGCGATTCAGGCGTGCTAGATAAGTAAGGAAACCATTTTGTACCTAGCCGACCAAGCGAGCCTCGAGGCGTTCGTCGAACGCGTTACGGGTGCAGAAGTGCTCGCCATCGATACCGAGTTCCTCCGCGAGACAACCTACTACCCGAAGCTCTGCCTTTTGCAGATGGCCACCGACGACGAAGTCGCCATCATCGACCCGCTCTCGGTGGACGACCTTTCCGTGATCGCCCCGCTTCTAGAAGACGAGCGCACGGTGAAGCTCTTTCACGCGGGCGGGCAGGACATAGAGATTCTCCTGCGTGAGGTGGGATCGATGCCGCGTCCCCTTTTTGACACGCAGGTGGCTGCGGCTCTTCTCGGCCATACGCAGCAGATTGGCTACGGGGCGCTCGTGCATGCTGTTTGCGGCGTCACGCTCAAGAAAACCGACTCCTATACCGATTGGTCGCAGCGCCCGCTTTCCGATTCTCAGATCGACTATGCGGCCGACGACGTGATCTATCTTCCGCGCGTATACCGCAAGATGAGAAGCGAGCTCGAATCGAAGGGACGCCTTGGGTGGCTTGCCCCCGACTTCGAGGAGATGATGAACCCCGCGAAGTACAGTGAGGATCCTCGCCTGCGCTATCGTCGCCTGAAACGAGTGACGCAACTCGACGAGAGGCAGTTGTGCGCGGCGCGCGAGTTCGCGGCGTGGCGCGAGGAGGAAGCCCGCAAACGCGATATGCCCCGCAAGTGGCTTGTCTCCGACGAGCAGATTGTGGAGGCTTGCCGTCGCGACGCGCGCACGATCGACGATCTTTACATGGTTCGAGGTGTGCGGGAGAAGCTTCCCGTGCGCGATGCCCGCGCGGTGATCGAGCGCATGAACAAGGCTCGGTCTCTTCCGAAAAGCGAATGGCCCAATCTGGGGAAACCGTCGCGCAATGAGCGCAATGTGGACGCTTCGATCGACCTCATGGCAGCGCTTGTCCGCCTGCGCGCGAAGGAGAACGGGGTTGCCATGCAGACGCTGGCGAGCCATAGCGATTTGGCGGCGCTCGCGCGAGGCCACTCTGAGGACAGCGATCTGATGCGCGGGTGGCGATGGGCGCTTGTGGGGGAGGAGCTTGTCGACCTCCTCGAAGGCCGCATCGCGTTGAGCCTCAGCAAGGGCGAGCTCGTCGTCGAGCGTCTGGGGTAGCGAGGGCCTGCTTTCGGCGCTCGGTTTCGGCGTTACGTAGGAGCGCCCAAAGGGGGACAGTTCTCGCTACCGGTGTCGCCCTTGCGCAGCGATTGAGGACGTTTCGCGTAAAGCGCCGCCCTGCGTTTGGGCGCGGGTTTGCATGCGCTAAAGTGTACAATTGTTCGTAATAACGAGAAGGCATCGTCTCCCCTTCATGAAGGAGTGAGTTGTATCTATGTTTATGAGTGGAAGCTACCTCGCATTCATCGTCCTCACCATGGTGATAGGCCTGGGGGCTCAATGGTATGTGAACAGGCAAATCTCCAAGTTCTCGCGCGTGAGGTCGTCGTTCGGTATGACCGGTGCCCAGATGGCGCAGCGCATGCTTGCCGACCACGGCATCACCAACGTCGCGATCAGGCAAGGCGGCGCGGGGCAGGACCACTTCGACCCGCGCAACAATTCCATCACGCTCGACCCTGAAGCCTACAACGGCACGAGCATCACGGCGATTGCCACGGCGTGTCACGAAGCGGGCCACGCGTGCCAGTTCGCGCAGGGCTATACACCCATGACGGTGCGCGGCGCGCTCGTCCCTGCGGTGAACCTTGCATCGAACGCCTGGGTTTTCCTGCTCGTGATAGGAATCGTTCTGCAGCTTGAGGGCCTTCAGGCGCTCGCGATTGCCATGTACGCGGTCGTCTTGGTATTCCAGCTGGTCACGCTTCCCGTCGAGTTCAACGCTTCGCACCGCGCGATGGACTATCTGTCAGGTGTCGGAGTCGTCTCCGCTGAGCGCAAGGGCGCCTTCAACGTGCTGCGCGCCTGCGCTTTGACCTATGTGGCCGCGGCGCTCATCTCCGTGCTGCAGCTTCTGTGGCTTTTAAGCCAGCGCGAAGAATAGCTGCCATGGAACGCTGGGAGGAAAGCCTCAAGCGTGCTCGCAGCGCAGCGCGGGCAGCGGAGGGCCAAACGGACGCAACTTCTCGTAAAAATGCTTCCGGGCAGGCGAAATGCGGGTCAACATATGCGGTAGAATCCGCAGGCGGAAAAGCCAAGGCGGAGTCTGAGCCCCTTACCGTCTCGGGTGCCATGGCGCTTGCGAAAGGAGCGCTCGAGAACGTCACCGTGAAGCTTGTCGGCGAGGTATCCGAGGTGTCGAACAAGGCGGGTTACAAGGCCGTCTATTTCACGGTGAAGGATCAGAAGGCATCGCTTCCCTGCATGATGTGGCTCAATCGCTACCGGGCATGCGGAGTCGAGCTCGATGTTGGCGCGCTTGTCGAGCTGACGGGGCGGTTCACCCTCTACGCGCCGAAGGGTCGCATGAACTTCGACGTGTTCTCGGTAAGCTTGGCGGGCGAGGGGAACTTGCGTATGCAGGTTGCGAACCTCGCGCGCAAGCTTTACGTGGAAGGTCTCACCGACGAGGCGCGAAAGCGTCCCGTTCCTGCAAATATCCAGGTTGTAGGCCTTGTTACCTCGCCTCGTGGAGACGCAGTGCACGATGTCTTGCGAACGCTTCGCCGTCGCTGGCCGCTTGCGAGGGTTCTCGTCGCGGGCGTACCTGTCGAAGGTGCGCATGCGCCGCAGGAGCTCGCTCGCGGCATCGAGTGCGTGTCGCGCGCGGGTGCCGAGGCGGTTCTGCTCGTCCGCGGCGGCGGGTCGTATGAGGACCTCATGCCCTTCAACGACGAGGGGCTTGCGCGCGCCATCGCAGCATGCCCCGTCCCCGTGGTGACAGGCATCGGCCACGAGCCCGACACGACCATTGCCGACCTTGTGGCCGACGTGCGCGCTTCGACCCCGACTGGCGCTGCCGAGGTGGTGTCGCCTTCGTCTGCCGAGCTGTCGGGGAACCTCGTCGCCCGTGCGCGGGCAATTCACGACGGTCTTATTCGAAGACTCGACCGCTCCCGCGTGGCCGTCGACCGCGTTGCCACCCGCCCGGTCTTCAAGGACTCGTCCTATCTGCTTGGCACCGACATGCAGACTATCGATTTCCTCTCCGAGCGGCTTGTACGTACCGAACCTGCACGCATAGCGCGCGAGCGCGATTCCGTCGATGCGCTCGCCGCCCGCCTCGCCCGCGCGCTTCCTGCGAACACCGAGCGAAATCGCGTGGAGCTCGCCTCGCTTATCGTCCGCATGCGCGCAGCGGGCGCAGGCATCGCGCAGCGGGACGAGGCGCGTCTCGAGACGCTTTCGGGCCGTCTCGCTTCACAAGGGAAAAGCCTGGTCGCGCCCTTCGCTCACGAGGTTGGGCTTGCTGCCTCGCGCTTGAACGACCTTTCTCCGCTTGCCGTCATTGCCCGCGGTTACGCGATTGCCCGTACTGGCGACGGAGCGGTGGTGAAGAGTGTCGGTCAGGCACCTGCGGGCTCGAAAGTCGCCGTGCGGGTGTCGGACGGCACGCTTTCGTGCACGGTGGACGCGGCAGCGCCCGCGACAGATGTCGCATCCAAGTAGACTAACGACAGCGATTGATAAAGGAGAAACCCTATGGTAGAAGAGAAGCCGATCGAGGAGCTCACCTTCCGTGAGGCGATGGCGGAGCTTGACCGAATCGTGGGTGTGCTCGAGAGCAATTCGCTCGAGCTGGAGCAAAGCGTTACGTCCTATGAGCGCGGGGTGAAGCTGATTGCCTCGCTTAAGCAGCGCATCGACGGCGCCCAGCAGCGCATTGACGTCCTTATGGGCGAGCTGGAGAAGCCGGCGGACGACGAGGTCCGCGACACGACGCTGTCCTAGGCGCGAGCGACGGTTCTCTGCCGATAAACCTTGGGATTACCATCATCCATCAGCGACTTTGCGTGAACGCAGGCTTGCTTTCCCGTGCGAAAGGAAGCCTGCGTGTCCGCTTTTCGTCTCGAATGAACAGCGGAACCGCTTGCCGAATTCGAACGGCTCGCACGTCCGCTGTTTGCGGCGCATGCCTACAATTTACCAAAACGAAACGTTGTAGGAGGTTGGCTGTTGAACGTTCTGGTCATCAATGCGGGCTCGTCCTCTCTGAAGTATCAACTTGTTCACGTCGAAAATCATGCTGTCATCGCGAAGGGCATCTGCGAGCGCGTGGGCTCGGCAAACGCCTTCCACAAGCACGGAATCGACGAGAACGAAGTGGTCATCGATGCGCAGATGGCCGACCATGATGCAGCCATGGCGCTCGTGCTGGACTCGCTTATCAACGGCGACGACGCCCCCATCAAATCCCTCGACGAAATCGATGCGATCGGGCACCGTATCGTCCAGGGCGGCAAGTACTTCGACAAGTCGGTCCTCATCGACGACGACGTCATCGAGAAGATCGACGAGCTTGCCGAGCTCGCCCCGCTTCACAACAAGGCAGCGCTCATGGGCATTCGCGCCTGCCAGAAGCACATGCCGAATGTTCCTATGGTCGCCGTGTTCGACACCTCGTTCTTCCAGACGCTGCCGCCGAAGGCCTACATGTACCCGCTTCCGTACGAGTATTACGAGAAGTACGCCATTCGCAAGTACGGCGCCCACGGCACGTCGCACCGCTACATCTCCGAGCGCGCAGCCGTCGTGCTCGACGAGCCGTTGGAGGACTTGAAGCTCATCACCTGCCATCTGGGCAACGGCTGTTCCATGAGCGCCATCGACCACGGCGTTGCCGTGGACACCTCGATGGGTTTGACGCCGCTCGACGGCCTTATGATGGGTACGCGCTGCGGCGCGATCGACCCGGCCATTGTGCCGTTCCTCATGGAGCACGAGAATCTCACCACCTCCGAGGTCAACGACGTTATGAACAAGAAGTCGGGTCTGCTTGGCATCTCGGGTGTGAGCAACGATCTGCGCAGCGTGCGCGATGCCTCCGAGGGCGGCAACGAGCGCGCACAGCTCGCCTACGACATGTACTCGAACTCGGTGAAGAAATACATCGGTGCCTACATTGCCGTCATGGGCGGCGTCGACGCCATCGTGCTTACCGCAGGCGTCGGCGAGAACTGCGAGAAGATGCGCCGCATGATTTTCGCCGGTTTGCAGCCGCTCGGCATCATCCTCGATGAGGAGAAGAACCGCCAGCGCGGCTTCGAGCGCGAGATTTCCGCTGACAACTCGGCTGTGAAGATCATCATTATCCCCACCAACGAGGAGTACATGATCGCGCTCGACACCTTCCGCATCGTGGAGGAAAACGAAATCGACCGAGATATCTAGCTCTGCAGGCAATTTCTTTTCGCGTACGCGTCGGCTAAAAGCGCAAGGGTGCTAGTGCGAGGTTGAAAAACAATCGGGGGGCTCACGTTTGAACCCCCCGATTCGTTGCCGGCATAAGTGCTGGGTAAAACTTGCGCATGAACCTACTTCATGGCCTGAGCCTGCACGCAGGTAATTGCGACGACGCCCACGATGTCATCGGCGGTGCATCCGCGCGAGAGGTCGTTCACGGGCGCGGCGAGTCCCTGGGTGATGGGGCCGTAGGCTTCCGCCTTTGCGAGGCGCTGCACGAGCTTGTACCCGATGTTGCCCGCGTCAAGGTCGGGGAAGATGAGCACGTTCGCGTGCCCCGCGACGCGCGAGCCGGGCGCCTTCGATTCGCCCACGGAGGGCACGATGGCGGCATCGAGCTGCAATTCCCCGTCGAGTTCGAGGCTCGGGTCGAGCTCGTGGGCAATTTCCACCGCGCGCACGACCTTGTTCGCATCGTCGTTTCGCGCCGATCCCTTCGAGGAGTGGGAGAGCATCGCGACGGCGGGCTCGGTTCCCATGAGCGACTTCCACGAGCGTGCGGAGTTCACCGCGATATGGGCGAGCGCCTCGTCGTTGGGCTGCACCTCAAGGCCGCAGTCGCTGAAGATGAACGTGCCGTTTTGGCCGTATTCGCAATCGGGGACCACCATCACGAAAAACGAGCTCGCGAGCTTCACGCCCGGGGCAGTCTTTAGGATCTGCAGGCAGGGGCGCAGCACGTCGCCGGTCGAGTGGCAGGCGCCCGACACCATGCCGTCCGCTTCTCCGCACTTCACCATCATGACGCCGAAATACAAGACGTCGGAAATCTTGTCGAGCGCGTCTTCGGGCGTCATTCCCTTGTGTTTGCGCAGTTCATAGAGGCGAGTTGCGAACTTCTCGCGCAGATCCGACGTTTCGGGGTCGATGATGCGGATTCCGCGAAGCTCGCGGCCTCCCGCCTTCAGCTCCTCCTCGCGGCCAAGGACGATCACGTTGCAGGCGTCGTGCGCGATGAGCTTCTCGGCCGCTTCGAGCGTGCGGGGGTCGTTGCCCTCGGGCAGCACGATCGTCTGCTTGTCGGCCTTCGCTCGCGCGAGCATGGTTTCCAAAAACGACATGCGCATTCCTTTCTCCAGGTACATGCTGCGCATTCTACCCTTGTAAGACGGCATTTTTTGTTCCGTTTGTATGTGATGGCGTATAGGGTAGGATGTTATCGGTAGAATAATCTAGATTCGGAAGCGGGCGCTCACCGTCGCGCGCGTCGTCCGAGCGGGCCCGCTTACCGCGGCCTCTTAAAACCATCACATGCGAACGAAAGGCAAAGCTCACATGGGCGTGCAGTACACACAGTTCAACGAAGTGAACATGAACGACATCGACGCGGTTGTCGTCGGCAGCGGATTCGCCGGTGCCGTCGTGGCTCGCGAACTTGCGGAGCGTGCGGGCAAGCGCGTTCTCATCATCGAAAAGCGCCCCCATATCGGCGGCAACATGTACGACGAGAAAGACGAGGCGGGCATCCTCGTGCACAAGTACGGCCCGCACATCTTCCACTCCAACGACAAGCGTGCCTTCGATTACGCACGCCGCTTCTCCGGCTTTTTGGGATATCAGCATCGCGTGCTCGCCGATTGGTACGGAACCTATATGCCCGTGCCCTTCAACAAGAACTCGATGGAAATCGCGTTTGGCGAGGAGAAGGCCGCGCGCTACATTGAGAAGCTCATCGATACCTTCGGGCACGAGCGCAAGGTGACTATCAACGAGCTGCGCGAGCAGGATGATCCCGAGCTTGCTGAGATCGCCGATTTCGTGTACAAAAACGTTTTTTTGTACTACACGCAGAAGCAGTGGGGGCTCACGCCCGAGGAAGTCGATCCGTCGGTGACGGCGCGCGTGCCGGTTTTCATCTCGCGCGATAACCGCTACTTCCAGGACGCCTACCAGGGCATGCCCGTCTTCGGCTACACGAAGCTGTTCGAGGAGATGCTCGACCACGAGAATATCCAGGTGTGTTTGAACACCGAGGCGGAAAGCGTGTTCGAACTCGAGTTCGAAAGCGAAGCCGAGGATGCGCCGCTCTCCGCGATCAAGCTTCACGGCAAGAAGTTCGAAGGCCCCATCGTCTACACCGGCCCGCTCGACGAGCTCTTCCTCGCGCGCTTCGGCCGCCTGCCTTACCGCAGCCTCGACTTCGTGTACGAGACCTTCGACAAAGAGCACGTGCTGCCTTGCGGAACCGTGAACTTCACGGTCACCGAGGACTACACGCGCATCACGGAGTTCAAGTACCTGACCGGCCAAAAGTCGGACAAGACCACCATCATGAAGGAGTACTCGCGCGCCTACGAGGACCCCAATACGCAGACTCCCTACTACGCTATCCTCTCCGACGAGAACCGCGCGCACTACGAGCGCTACCGCGCCCTCACCGCGAAGCTCCCTAACTTCTACCCGCTGGGACGTTTGGCCGAGTACCGCTACTACAACATGGACAAGATCATCAGCCTCGCGCTCGAGCTTTCCGACAAGCTGGTTGAGGAGTAGCTTTCATGAAGACCATCTCGTTCGCGGTGCCGTGCTACAACTCCGCCGCCTACATGGATAAGTGCATCGAATCGCTTTTGGCCTGCGGTGACGACATCGAGATCATCATCGTCGACGACGGTTCGACCAAAGACGATACCCCCCAGAAGGCCGACGCTTGGCAGGAGGCCCACCCGGGCATCATTCGTGCCATCCATCAGGAAAACGGGGGCCATGGTGCTGCCGTGAACACCGGCCTCGCTGCCGCCGAGGGCTTGTACTTCAAGGTCGTCGACTCCGACGACTGGCTTGACGAGAATGCGATGCGCCAGGTCATGGCCTACCTTCGCTCGCAGCTTGACCGCGATCATGCAACCGACCTCGTCATCGGCAACTATGTCTACGAGAAGGTTCACGAGGGCACGCGCACGGTGATGGGATACTTCAACGTGTTTCCGACCGAGGAGGAGTTCGGCTGGAAGGATGTGAAGCACTTCCGTCAGAGCCAGTACCTGCTCATGCATTCGGCCATCTATCGCACTGAGCTGCTCCGCGAAACCGGCCTGAAGCTTCCCGAGCACTGCTTCTACGTGGACAATATCTTCGTGTACGTGCCGCTGCCGTTCGTCGACACCATGCGCTACCTTGATGTCGACATGTACCGTTACTTCATCGGGCGCGAGGACCAAAGCGTGAACGAGAGCGTCATGATGGGGCGCATCGACCAGCAGCTTCGCATCACGCGCTTCATGATCGACGCGGTGCAGCTTCCCGACGATGTCGTGGAGCCGAAGCTTCGTCGCTACATGTTGAACTACCTGTCCATGATGATGTGCATCTGCTCTATCTTCTGCCGCATGATCGGAACGCTCGAGGCGGACGAGAAACGCCATGCCATCTGGGAGTATCTGAAGGAGAAAAACCCGGGCGCATATGGTGCGGTTCGCCGCAGCGTGCTCAATGTGGGAACGAATCTGCCCGGCGAGCTCGGTCGTTCGCTCGGTATCTCCGGGTACCATCTCGCGCAAAAGGTGTTCAAGTTCAACTAACACACCTGCGGGTCGGATCGGCTCTGCGCTTGTAAGTTGGTGTTTGGCTCCTGATGATATAGCCTGCGAAAGCCGCCTTCGGGCGGCTTTTCTGCGTCTTCGGACCCCGCTCCTAATCGTGTTCACGCCGCGTTTCGCAGCCCTCTCGCACTTTGTATTTACGCTTTCGTGTTCAAATCATTACCTTTGCTTGATATAGCTGAACACTTCCCGTATCCTGATCTGAGGTCAAAATTCATGTTCTCAGCGCGGGGCTCTAGGCTGCCTTGTGCTTTTTCGCATATAACTCGGAAGGACACCCCCTATGCTTTCCCGCTCGGAATTCGATGTGATGCTCGCTTTGAAGAAGACGCCTGCAGCCTCGCAGCGCGCGATTGCCTCGGAGTGCGGCATGTCGCTCGGCACGGTGAACGCAGTTGTCAAGTCGCTTGGCGATCGCGGCCTTGTTGAGGGCGGGACACTTACGGCAGAAGGCGAGGACGAGCTTTCCCCCTACAAGGTGCGCAACGCCGTTATCATGGCGGCGGGCCTCTCGTCGCGTATGGCGCCGCTTTCCTATGAATGTCCAAAAGGCGTGCTCAAAGTTCGCGGTGAGGTCCTCATCGAGCGCCAAATCCGCCAGCTCAAGGAGGCGGGCATCGATGACATCACGGTGGTCGTCGGGTTTAAGAAGGAAGAGTTCTTCTATTTGGAAGACCTCTTCGGTGTGAAAATCGTCGTCAATACCGACTATGCGACGCGCAACAACCATGCGACGCTGTTCCAGGTGCGTGACATCATCGGCAACACCTACATCTGCTCGTCGGACAATTACTTCGCGAGCAACCCCTTCGAGCGCTACGTCTACGACTCGTATTACGCCGCGGTCTTCGAGGAGGGCGAAACCGACGAGTACTGCCTTCAGACGAAGGGCCGCGACAGGCGCATCACGGGTGCTGTCGTCGGCGGGTCGCACTCGTGGGTCATCATGGGGCACGCGTACTGGACGCGTGACTTCACCTGCGATTTCATGCGATTCCTCTCCCAGGAGTACCATCTCACCGAGACAGTCGGCAAGCTTTGGGACGACATCTTCCTCGAGCACGCCGACGAGCTTCGTATGTACATGCGCCCCTACGAGAAGGGCGAGATTCGCGAGTTCGACTCTCTCTACCAGCTGCAGGATTTCGACCCGCTGTTCATAGAGAACGTGGCCTCGAACGTGCTCGACAGCATCTGCGCGACGCTCAACTGCCAGCGCGGCGACATCTCGAACGTAAAGCCTATCAAGAAGGGGCTTACGAACCTCTCCTTCTACTTCGAATGCCGCGGCGAGGCGTTCGTGTACCGTCATCCGGGCGCCGGCACCGACGAGATCATCAACCGCCAAGCCGAGACGTATGCGCTCAAGATAGCTTCTGACCTGGGACTTGACTCCTCGTTTGTCTACGAGGACCCCGAGTTCGGGTGGAAGATTTCCCGTTATGTTCCCGATTGCGTGCCGTTTGACTACGGCAACGACGAGCATGTCGGACGTGCTTTGAGCCTCGTGCGGCGCTTGCACGAGAGTGGCGCGGATTCCCCCTGGTCGTTCGACTTTTACGATGAGGCGTGCAAGATCGAGTCGCTGCTTGCGGCCGAGGACTGGTCGTTCCCTGCAGACTTCTTCGAGGTCAAGAGGAAAATCGAGCGGCTTGTTCCGCTCGTTCGCGCAGGATCAGGAGCGCCAGTTCTTTGCCATAACGACTTCTACGGCCCGAACATCCTCGTACATGGCGACGGGCTGTGCCTCATCGATTGGGAATATGCTGCGATGGGCGACTACGGCTGCGATTTCGGCAATTTCGTTGCCCAGGGGTCGGGCTATAGCGTCGAGCGCGCGAAGCAAGCCGTCCCTCTGTACTTCGGGCGCGAGGCCACTGCAGACGAGGTGTTCCACCTGATCGCCTGCACGGCGATCGTCGGGTGGTACTGGTATGTGTGGGCCATGCACCGCGAGCTCAAGGGAGCTCCGGTGGGCGAGTGGTTCTACGTCTGGTACCGATCGGCGAAAGATTATGCGGAGGCGGCGCTTTCCATGGCGCAGGCGGTCGGAATGCCGACGACGGGCGCTGGTGCGCTTTCGTATGAAGAGTTCGTCGTGCTCGCTCAGGCTGAGGCGAAGATGCGCGGCACCGTACATCCCGAGTCCATCGACGACGCCTCGCGCGATGCCGTGTCCGCCCGCCTTTGCGAGGATGGACTGCTCGCGGACGGCGCGGTAACCCCGCGCGGTCTTGCGGCGCTCGAGCCGTATCGTGCGAAGCGGGCCGTGCTTTTGGCCGCTGGCTTCGGCAGCAGGCTTCTTCCCGTCACGGTGAACACCCCCAAACCGCTTGCTCGCGTCCATGGAGTGCGTATCATCGACCGCCTGATCGACGCGGTCATGGCAGCCGGAATCGACGAGATCTATATCGTGCGCGGGTATCTGGCGGAGGAGTTCGACCAGCTTCTTAGCAAGTATCCTAACTTGCACTTCATCGACAACCCGTTGTTCGACCAGACGAACAACATTTCGTCGGCAGTGGCTGCATGCGGGCATTTCGAGCGCGCCTACGTCTTCGAGAGCGATTTGTTCCTCACGAACCCGACACTGGTCAGCAGATATCAGTATCAGTCGAATTACCTGGGCTTTCCCGTTGATAAAACTGATGACTGGTATTTCGACGCCGACGGCGAGGGCGTTATCGAGTGCTTGGCGAAGGGCAAGGATGCTCCGTGCTGGCAGATGGTCGGCCTGTCGTATTGGACTGCGACGGACGGGGCGCGGCTTGCGCGAGACATCCCCGAGGTGTTCGAGCGCGACGATGCCAGGCAGATCTTCTGGGACGACGTGGCGATCGTGCGACGGCCGGAGGAATACTCCGTGCATGTGCGCCCCTGCAGCCCCGATGATATTTTGGAGATCGACGATTTCGACGACCTGCGCCGCATCGATCCCGCATACGTCGTGCGCCACAAGGACGCCTAGCGGCTATAATCGGGGAACTCAAGCAAAACGAACCGCGCATGGACGTTGCGCGAAGCTTTTAGGGAAAGGGGCCATCGCATCATGACTCAATCGAGGAAGGCGCCCGCCCGCTCGGCGTTTGCGCTCGCGATCGATGTGGGGAACACCCTTACGCGCTTCGGGCTGTTCGAGGGCAATGAGCTTGCTTCGACCTGGTGCGCAACGACGCGCCCTGTCATCACTGTCGACGAGGCCCATGCCATGCTGCGCGAGTTCTTACACATCCGAGGGTTCTCCAGCGGTCCACGCGAGATTTCGATTGAGCGCGCCATCGTGTCGTCGGTCGTGCCCTCAATCACCGATGCGTGGGTGCAGGCCGCTCACGCGGTGAGCGCATCGCGTCCGCTCGTCGTGGGGCCTGGCCTGAAAACGGGACTCAAGATGCGCTTCGACGATCCAGGCGAGGTCGGCTCCGACCGTATCGCCGACATGGTTGCTGCGAAGGAGCTCTTCGGCTTCCCTCTTATCGTCGTCGACTTCGGGACGACGACGAACTTCGAGGTCTTAGACGAGGACGGCGCATTCGCGGGCGGTATTATCGCGCCTGGCCTGCGTCTTTCCCTTTCGGCGCTCTCTTCCGCCGCAGCGAGGTTGTCCATGGTCGAGATGAAGGCGCCGGCGTCGATCGTCGGCACCAACACCCGCGCAGCTATTCAGTCGGGCGCGGTCATGGGCGAGATCGCGCGCATTGACGGCCTCATCGATATGATCTGGCAGGAGATGGGGTGTGCGGGCGATGTTGTCATGTCGGGTGATGACGCTGCGGCGCTCGCCGCCTTGTGCTCCCATGAGGCGCAGGTGGAGCCAGACTTGACCCTTCTCGGCCTCGGCATGCTCGAGCGTTTGAATCGGCGCAGGTAGGCGGTCCTATGCCGAACGCTCTTGCCGAATCGCTCCTGCAGCCGTGGGAGGGCCCGGCGATCCTGCTCGTCGATCTCGACGCCTTCTTCGCGTCCGTCGAGCAGCTCGACCATCCTGGCTGGCGCGGAAAGCCTGTCATCGTCGGTGGCGACGCCGACAAGCACGGGGTCGTCTCGACGGCGTCCTACGAAGCGCGCGCCTTCGGTGTCCACAGTGCCCAGCCCGCATCGGTTGCACGGCGGCTGTGTCCCGATGCCATCTGGACGCACGGGCACTTCGACCGCTATCGCGAGATGTCGGAAACCATTATGAGCATCCTGCGGGACGAGACCCCACTCGTGCAGCAGGTGAGCATCGACGAGGCGTTCGTGGACGTCTCTCCCACCAAGGTGAATACGGAACATCCTGTGCGCATCGCTGAGCGCATCCAATCGCGCGTTGAGGCGCTCGGCGTTACATGCTCGGTGGGCGTGGGCACATCGAAGACGATCGCGAAAATCGCCTCCGACATGGACAAGCCGCGTGGGCTCACTGTCGTTTACCCAGGATGTGAACAGGGATTTCTCGCGCCTTTGCCCGTGCGGAAGATGAGCGGCGTGGGCGCCGTCGCCGAGCGCGAGCTTATAAGCCACGGTGTGCGCACGTTGGGGGACCTGGCCTTGGCGGACGAGTCACTTTTGCGCCGCATCTTCGGGAAGAATGCGATCGTGATGCGCACCCGCGCGCAGGGCGGCGACATGACGCCCGTTGAGGAGGGGGAGGCCGCGAAGTCGGTATCGAACGAGATGACGTTCGCGAAAGACCTTACATCGCGTGTCGATGTGGAGGCGGCGATCGCCACGATGGCGGCGAAGGTAGGCCGCCGTCTGCGCAAGAAGGGGCTCGCGGGCCGCACGCTTTCCCTCAAGCTGCGCTTCGGCGACCGCTCGGTTCGCTCGGTCCAGAAGCGCCTTCCTGCTCCAAGCGATGACGAGCTCGCCTTCACCCCGCTTCTCTATCGCATGGTCGATGAGGTGTGGCGCGAGGGGATTCCCGTTCGCCTCCTCGGCGTGGGGATGAGCGGATTTCGCGAAGATGAATACGTTCAGGATACGCTGTTTGACGTCGCGCGCGAGGCACCTACGACGCTCGATGCGGAGCCCGTCATCGTCGACGACGTGAAGCGCCGCGGTCTGCTTGACGCTACCGATGCTTTGCGCGACCGCTTTGGGGAAGGCGCCGTGCGGTTCGGGCACGAGCTGCGCAACGCGGGGAACACGACGGGTACGGGTGCTAAGAACCCTGACGATTACAAGTAGGGTTTGCGGCTGGGCTGCAGGGGCGCCTGCGACTGGCTGCGCGGGCGTCTGCGGCATATTCCCCGATTTTCACCACAATGCCGTATACTTCTTCTTGGAGGAAAACGACTCGCGCTTGGGGGTGCTTGCACGAGTCTTGTCAAGAAAGGATAGCCATGGATTTCGAGATCGTCACCGACTCAAGCTGCAACCTGAAAGAGGAAATGATCGACGAGTTCGGTCTCCACGTGCTTCCGCTGACGTTCATGGTCGATGGTGAGCAGCGCCAAAGCTACCTTAAAGGCCAGGTCACCGATTTGCAGCAGTTTTACACGATGATGCGCGAGGGCAAGGTCATCACGACTTCGCTTCCCAATCTGGCCGATTCCGAAGCGCTTTTGCGTGGCCTTCTGGAAGCGGGGCGAGATGTTCTTTACCTGGGATTCTCGAGCGGCCTTTCGGGAACGTACGAGGCAATCTCGCTTCTGTGCAACCAGCTTGCCGCCGAATTTCCCGAGCGCAAGATTTTCTCCGTCGATACGCTTGCCGCGTCGGGCGGCGAAGGCCTGCTCGTATGGCATGCGGTTCAGAAGGCGCGTGAGGGCCTCTCGATCGAGGAGCTTCGCGACTGGGTGGAGCAGCATAAGCTCAACCTGGCGCACTGGTTCACCGTCGACGACCTCATGTTCCTGTGGCGCGGTGGACGCGTCTCGAAGACAAGCGCCTGGGCGGGCACGCTTTTGAATATCAAGCCCGTCTTGCACGTTGACGATGAAGGCCACCTCATTCCTATGGAGAAGGTTCGCGGTCGCAAGAAATCCCTGAATGCGCTCGTCGATCACATGGAGAAATCTGCCATTCCGCCCGTTGCCGACCAGATGGTCTTCATCACGCACGGTGACTGTCTTGAAGATGCCGAATACGTGGCCGACAAAGTGCGCGAGCGCTTCGGCGTGCGCGACGTCGTCATCAACTACGTCGACCCGGTCATTGGAGCCCACTCAGGTCCCGGCACGATGGCCCTGTTCTATATGGCGGAAAGCCGCAATTAGCGATTATGTCCGCCCCTGCAATGCCTGCGACCACCCGTCGCACGCTCCATTACTATTGGCAAGTCACGCGAGCTCACTTCGGTCTGTTCGCGGGACTTGTCGCCTCCACGCTTGCCTATGTGGCCCTGCTTTCGTACGCGAATCCCTACCTCATGTCCATGGTGGTCGACCAGGTGAGCGCGAACCCCGTTGCCGCCGACGAGGTGTTTTCCACGTTCGGCCCCTTCGCGCTTGCGCTCGTCGCTGTGAACGTGTTCGGCCAAGCGGCGAGCAAGCTGCAGGACTATTGCATGTACCGCTTGCAAATCGCAGCGTCCTACGACCTTGCTACGATGAGCTTCGACGCGCTGTGCAACCAGTCGATGTCGTTCCATTCGAACCGCTTTGGCGGGACGCTCGTGAGCCAGACGTCGAAGTTCATGAGTGCTTACCAGCTCATCTTGGAGACGCTGTCGTTTCCCTTCCTGCCGGTGCTCTGCTCGGTGGTGTTCACCTGCGCCGTGCTAATCCCGCGTGTGCCCGTCTACGTTGTCGTCCTGATGGTGCTGCTCGCGGTTTACGCCTGCGTGTCCTACTATATGTACAAGAGGATTCTCGGGCTGAACGAGAAGGCGGCGAGTGCGCAAAACCAGCTGTCGGGAGAACTGTCCGATTCGGTCGCGAACATCCTCGCTGTGAAGACCTACGGACGCGAGGATTACGAGCGTGCGCTTTTCGACGAGGCGAACCGCTGCGTCGTCGAGCGCGACAATCGGCGCATGCGCGCATCGCTTGCGCGCGGCATCGTCACAGCGTGCATCGCCGTCGTCATCATGAGCGCGGTCACCGTCTTCATCATCGGGGGAAACGCTTGGTACGGCATCACACCCGGCACGCTCGTGCTCATGTTCACCTACACCTATACGGTGACGAACCAGTTCAACTTCATCAACAACGGTTTGCAGAAGATGAACCGCGCGTTCGGCGACGCGAGCGGGATGACGCAGGTGCTCGACGAGCCGCGGCTCGTGGCCGATCTTCCTGGCGCCCCCGATCTGCGGGTGAGCAACGGGGAAATCGACTTTCGCGATATCGGGTTCTGGTATACCGACGGTTCGGCGACAACGCGCGTGTTCGAGGATTTCAACTTGCATATCGCCCCAGGTGAGCGAGTTGGCCTTGTCGGTATGAGCGGGGCGGGCAAGACCACCTTGACGAAGCTGTTGCTGCGCCTTTCCGATATCCAGAAGGGGAGCATCCTCGTGGATGGGCAGGACATCGCCCGCTGCACGCAGCAATCGCTTCGCCGTCAAATCGCCTATGTGCCCCAGGAGTCGCTACTGTTCCACCGCACGATCGCCGAGAACATAGCTTACGGTCGCCCCAACGCTACGGAGGAGGAAATCCGCGAGGCGGCGCGGCTTGCGAACGCGCTCGAGTTCATCGAGCGGCTGCCGGAAGGTTTCGACACGATCACTGGCGAGCGCGGCGTGAAACTCTCGGGTGGGCAGCGCCAGCGCGTGTCGATTGCGCGCGCCCTTTTGGCTGATTGTCCCGTGCTCGTGCTTGACGAGGCCACGAGTGCTCTCGACTCCGAGAGCGAGCAGCTTGTCCAGGATGCGCTTTCGACGCTCATGCGCGGGCGCACGTGTATCGTGGTGGCGCATCGCTTATCGACGGTGGCAAGCCTCGATCGAATTGTCGTTCTGGACGACGGGCGCATTGTGGAGGATGGCCCGCATTCCGAGCTTGTGGCTCAAGGCGGGGAGTACGCCAACTTATGGGAGCGCCAGACGGGTGCCTACCTGGAATAACCTCGCGTTTCCCGGCGCTTCTCGCCTAGCAAGAAAAGTTTAGTATCCTGTTGGGATTTCGTGTCGGGGAGCGCGCCATAGCATGATTCCCTTCTTATCGGTGCGGGGCCTTATAGTATGGCACCTATGGATACAAGAAGTGCGGACAGATACGGCTTGCTCGAGCGCGATTGCTCGTCTTTTCTCAGCGCAGTGTTCGGCGCCAACGTTCGCCGCCTTCGCAGGGCCTCGCGGATCACGAAGACAGATTTCGCCAAACGTTGCGGGGTAGGGCGGCCTTATCTCGACAAAGTCGAGCACGGCAAAGCGAACCCGACGCTTGAGTATCTCGGTCGCTTTGCGGCGGCGCTCGACGTGGACCCCCTCTACCTGCTCACGCCCCAATCTCCGCTGGGCAGCGGCGGTGATGCTGGCTTGGCGCCGTTTTGCGGCGTCGCGAACCCTGTGTCCTCTCGGGGTGGGGATACCGATTGCGGTTGACGGGGATTGCCGCGGTTTTGACTGCGAGATGGCCGTGCCGCCTATCGTGTTTTTGGGAAACCGTGTGCTCTTCCAATTACCGAGCCTTCTTCTTGGCTTATACTTTTGTGGTTTGACGGATGGCGCACTCGTGCGCTTTGCATAGGAACCGATCGGGAAAGGCTGGGCCGCTTTTATGGCGAGCAATTACAAGAAAACGATGAACCTGCCCACTACCGACTTCGCGATGAGGGGTAATCTCCCGAAAAACGAGCCCAAGCGCCTCGCGGAGTGGGAAGAGGACCATGTATACGAGAAGCTGCAGGAGAAGAACAAGGACGCTAAGCCCTTTGTCCTGCATGATGGCCCCCCGTACGCGAACGGCCCCATTCATCTCGGCCACGCGCAGAACAAGATTTCGAAGGACATCATCAACCGCTACAAGGCGATGCGCGGCTTCCGCACCCCCTATGTGCCCGGCTGGGACTGCCACGGTCAGCCGATTGAGCATAAGGTCGAGACCATGCTCGGTACTGAGAAGTTCAACCAGCTGCCCACCGAGAAGGTCCGCGAGCTCTGCCGCAAGATGGCCGTCGAGCAGGTCGACACGCAGCGCCAGGGTTTCAAGCGTCTGGGCGTGCTTGCCGAGTGGGAAAACCCTTACCTCACCTACGTCAACGATTACGATGCGACCGACGTCGAGATCTTCAAGGCCATCTTCGACCGCGGTGCAATCTATCGCGGCCGCAAGCCGGTCCATTGGTGCTCGCATTGCCACACGGCGCTCGCCGAGGCGGAAATCGAGTACGGCGACGAGGTCAGCCCTGCCATCTTCGTGCGCTTCGAGATGGCGACGGTTCCGGCTGGGCTTGAAGCCTGGGAAGGCAAGCTCTGGGTCGACATCTGGACCACCACTCCCTGGACCCTGCCCGCCGACGACATCGTCATTCTGCACCCCGAGGCCGATTACGTCGCGGTCGTCCACGACGGCAAGGCCGAGATCATGGCGCAGGCGCTCGTGGAGAAGGACTGCGAGAAGTTCGGCTATGGCGAAGTCGAGCTTGTGCGCGGCGCCGACGGCGAGCCTTGGAGCATGACCGGCATCGAGCTGGCCCACAACAAGTATAAGCAGCCCATCTTCGGCGACCAGGGAGTCGAGGGCGAGTTCGTCTACGCCGACTACGTCACTTTGGATGACGGCACCGGCATCGTTCATGGCGCTCCCGGGCATGGCGTCGACGACTACCTCGTCGGCATGAAATTCAATATCCCCGTGGTCATGCCCGTCGATGACGACGGCCGCTTCTACAAAGGCGATGAGTTGGGCACGGGCGGTCCCTGGTCCGGCATGGAGGTCAACGAGGCCAACCCGAAGATCATCGAGTGGCTGCGCGAGCGCGGTACGCTCATCCTCCACGAGGACATCAACCATAGCTACCCGCACTGCTGGCGCTGCAAGCAGCCCGTCATCTTCCGCGCGACGAGCCAGTGGTTCGTCTCGATGGACAAAGCGCTCGACGACGGTCACACGCTGCGCGAAGAGGCGCTCGAGGAGCTCTCGAAGGTCGCGTTCTACCCGCCCCATGCCGTGAAGCGCATCGGGTCCATGGTGGAGGGCCGTCCTGACTGGTGCATCTCCCGCCAGCGCAACTGGGGCGTTCCTATTCCTGCTTTTACCTGCGAAGATTGCGGCGAAACGGTCGTGAACGACGCGACGCTTGACGCCGTCATTGCACTGTTCCGGAGCAAGGGCTCCGACTGCTGGTTCACCGACGACCCCGCAAGCTACCTCGGCGATGCGTGCGTCTGCCCCAAGTGCGGAGGCCATCACCTGAAGGCTAACAAGGACATCCTCGACGTATGGTGGGACTCAGGCGTTTCCCACACCGCCGTCTGCAAGCACCGCGACAACCTCGAGTTCCCTGCCGATATGTACCTCGAAGGCTCCGACCAGCACCGCGGCTGGTTCATGAGCTCGCTCATGACTTCGGTGGGCGCGTACGGCACGGCTCCCTACAAGGCGGTTGTCTCCCAGGGCTTCACGCTTGACGGCCAGGGCCGCAAGATGTCCAAGTCGCTCGGCAACGTCATCGACCCGAACAAGGAATGCGACACCCGCGGTGCCGACGTCATGCGCCTGTGGGTCTCCTCTGTCGATACCTCCAACGACGTCACGTGCGATGGTGAGATCCTCTCCCACGTCGGTGAGGCGTATCGCAAGATCCGCAACACGCTTCGCTTCCTGCTCGGCGAGATCGAGGGCCGCTTCGACCCCGCGACCGATGCCGTGGCGACCGAAGAGCTGGCCGGCTACGACAAGCTCGCGCTTGCCCGCCTGTGCCAGGTACACGAGATTGTGACGGAAGCCTATGAGGGCTATCGCTTCAACGTGGTGTACCGCAACCTCTACGATTACGTGACCGAGCTTTCCAACGGTTATCTGAACGCCACCAAGGACCGCGTCTACTGCGGTCGGGCCGACGGGCATGATCGCCGCAGCGCTCTTACCGTGTGGGCGCAGATCCTCTCGATGCTCGTGCACGATTTGCAGCCGATTCTTGTTTTCACCTGCGACGAGGTTATGGCGTTTCTGCCTGAGTCAATGCGCGACGGCCAGACCCGCGCGGCTTTGCTTGACTGGTTCGAGGCCCCTTGGTCTGCCGAGGAAGCCTCCGCGCTGCTTTCCGCTTACAACCAGCTCGCAACGGCGCGCGACGTCTTCACCAAGGCTTTTGAGGAAGCGAAGGAAGCGGGCGTCGTGACCGAGGGCACGAGCCAGGCGGCTTTCGCCACGCTCACCCTTCCCGCCGATGCCGCCACTGCATTGGCCGATGTCGACCTCGCCGAGGTCTTCGTCTGCGCGGCGGTGGAAGTCGTCTCGGGCGAGGGCTTCTCCTGCACTGTTGCCCCCGCGAAGGGCGAGAAGTGCCCGCGCTGCTGGAACGTGCGCGAGCTCGGTGGTAACGCCAACCACCCGCATGTCTGCGAGCGCTGCGGCGACGTGCTCGACTCGATCGGCTTCTCCGAGGAGGATTAGCGCTTGGTCGCCGACAAAGATTTCGACAACGGGCGGACCGCACGCGCAGTTGCGCGGCGGTTCGCCGTGTTTATCCCCATCGTGGTGGTGTGGCTCGTCCTCGACCAGGCGTCGAAGCTGTTCTTCAACGGCAGTTATCACGCAGGTCAGGTGATTTCCGACCCGATTCTCGGCATATTCCGCTTCCATCTCGTTTACAACACGGGCGGTGCCTGGAGCATCTTCTCAGGCGCCACCTGGGCTCTCGGTGCGTTCTCGCTCGTGGTTTGCATCGCGCTCACGGCGTATCTTGCGCTTACCCCGCAGCACCCGAACACAGGCGAGCTTATCGGCATATCGCTTGTCGTCGCGGGCGGCATCGGCAACGCGATTGACCGCTTCACCCTCGGCTTTGTCGTCGACTTCATCGAGCCGACGTTTATCGATTTTCCTATCTTCAACATTGCGGACATTGGTGTGACCTGCGGAATCATATTATTTATCGTGTCGCTTCTCATCCATGAGCGCACCGAGGCGAAGCGCGCGGCGCGTGGGAGCGAAAACGGGGGTGGGGAATAGATGGCGCGTATGTTGAGTTATTCCGCCACGGCGCTTGATGCGGGGGAGCGGCTCGACTCGCTTCTTGCAGCGCGCGCATGCTTTGCGAGCCGCAGCGCCGCCGCGCGGGCGATCGAGTCGGGCAATGTCTTCGTGAACGGGGCCAACGTTGTCAAGAAGTATGCGGTCGCTGCGGGCGACGTGATCGTGTACCAGGAAGAGGAAGAGGTCGAGGAGGGCCCGGTAACGGGACAGCCAATCGACCTTGACATCCGCTTCGAGGACGACGACCTTATCGTGCTGTCCAAGCAGGTCGGGCTTGTGTGCCATCCGTCTGTCGACCACGCCGATGGGACGCTCGTGAACGCGCTCATCTACCATTGTGGGGTCGACCACCTCTGCAATGTGCAGGGCGAGGACGACCGCCTCGGCATCGTGCACCGGCTCGATCGCGACACGTCGGGGCTTATGCTCGCTGCGAAGACCGATGCGGCTGGTTATGCCCTTATGGAGGATATCCGCGATCGCGCGGTCGATCGCCACTACCTTGCGCTCGTACACGGCGTGATCGCACCGGATACAGGCATGATCGACGCGCCCATCGCGCGAAGCGCCAACGAGCGCACGCGCATGGCTGTGCGCGACGTGCCCTCCGCCCGCGACGCAGTCACCACATTCCGCGTGCTCGAGCGTTTCGAGCCTCGCCAGCACGACGATGGCTACACGCTGATCGATTGCAAGCTGTTCACGGGCCGCACGCATCAGATTCGCGTTCACATGCAGTACGCGAAGCACCCGCTTGTGGGCGATCCCGTCTACACGGCGAACGGGCCGAAGGATGCGCGCGCACAGTTGGGGCTCAAACGGCAATTCCTCCACTCGTTCAGGATTCGGTTCACCCACCCCGAGACCTCCGAGGAGCTCGAGTTCGCCGATAACCTGCCGCGCGACTTGGCGGAGGTGCTCAGTGTCCTGGCCGACCGAAGTCGCGGCTTGACCGATGCCGGCCGTGAGGTGGCCGCCCTCTTGGCGGACGCCCCTCACCCCTCGATCGAGGGCGAGCTACCCGAATAGGAGTGATGCGTTATGGCGTTGCATGGCAAAGAGAAAGTTGGCGTGCTTCTCGTGAACACCGGGACGCCGTCGGCGCCTGAGCCGAAGGCCGTCAAGCGCTACCTAGCACAATTTCTCATGGACAAGCACATCGCGCCCATGAATCGTTTCATCTGGTGGTTCATCCTCCATTTGGCGATCCTGCCGAAGCGAAGCGTTGCATCGGCCGAGAAGTACCGACAGATTTGGACGCCCGAGGGGTCGCCCTTGCTCGTAACGCACACGGCGCTCGCCGCAGCGCTCGAGGCGCGCCTTGAAAGCGAGGGCTTCGACGCTCCCGTTCGCATCGCGATGAGTTACGGCGAGCCGCCCGTCAAGAAGGCTCTCCGTGAGTTTCGCGAGCTCGAATGCGACCGCATCGTCGTTCTGCCGCTTTACCCGCAAACCGCGCACAGCACGACGCTCTCCGTGAAGGACTCGGTCGCTCGTGCGGTGCGCCGTGCGCACTGGAAGGGCGACACGACGGTCGTGGAGGGATATGCCGAGCATCCGAGCTATATTCGCGCGCTCGTCGCCTCGATCGAGCATGCCGGGTTCGGCCAGCAGCCAGGCGACCGTCTTGTGTTCTCGTTCCACTCCATCCCGCTTGTCGATATCGAAGACGGGGACACCTACGAGCTGCAAACGGGGTCTACAAGCTTACATGTTGCCGATGAGCTGGGACTCGATCGAAAAACGTGGACGATAAGCTACCATTGCCGCTTCGACAACGCGCGCACGTGGCTGTCCCCCTTCACGAAGGACACGCTTGCTCGTTTGGCCGAGGTCGACGATGGGCGCACGTTCATCGTCTGCCCCGGTTTCTCGGTCGACTGCTTAGAGACGCGTTTCGATGTGGAAATCGAGTTCGGCGACTTGTACCGCGAGAGCTTGCGGGCGGCGGGCCATCCGGCGGACGATTCTCGTTTCGTGTACGTCCCTTGCTTGAACCGGAGCCGCGCGCACGTGCGGGCTCTCTGCGATGTTTTGAAACCGTATCTTGGGGAAGGAGAGTGACATCATGAATGATACCTGCCAAACGAAAACGAACGATGACAAAAGCGAAGATGCCGCAGCGCCGTTGGTGCTCCTCGGCGTCACCGGATGCATCGCCGCCTACAAATCCTGCGAGATTTTGCGCGGGCTTCAGAAGGCGGGCGTGCGGGTGAAGGTCGTGATGACGAAAAACGCCTGCGAGTTCGTCGGGCCGACCACGTTCCGTGCCCTGACTCACGAGCCTGTCGCCATCGACACCTTTGGCGACGGCCCCGGCGACCCGATTCACCATGTCTCGCTTGCCGAGGAGTGCGACCTGTTCCTCATCGCGCCATGCACTGCGAACGTGCTTGCGAAAATGGCGGCAGGAATCGCCGATGACCTACTCTCGACGACCGCGCTCGCCTGCACGGCGCCGATCGCCGTGGCGCCCGCGATGAACGTGCACATGTACGAGGCTGTGGCGACGCAGCACAACATGCAGGTGCTCGCCTCGCGAGGGGTGCATTTCATCGAGCCTGGCGAAGGGTATCTGGCCTGCGGAGACGTGGGGCGAGGCCGCCTGGCCGACCCTGCCGACATCGTCGTGAGCGTTCTTGGTATGCTCGGGCGCGAAAAGGATTTGGAAGGGAGGCACGTCGTTGTGACAGCCGGCCCTACCGTCGAGCCGATCGACGCCGTGCGGTTCATTTCGAATCCCTCGACGGGCAAGATGGGCTTCGCGATTGCCGAGGCTGCCCTTGAGCGCGGTGCCGTGGTCACGCTTGTTACGGGTCCTGTTTCCCTTGCGGACGTTCCTGGTGCGAAGATGGTGCGCGTGGGCACGGCCTGCGAGATGAAAGCTGCCGTCGACGAGGCGTTCCCGTCTGCCGATATCGCCATTTTCTCCGCGGCGGTGTCCGATTTCCGCCCGCGCACGGTATCCGACCGCAAGCTCAAGAAGGGCGCCGACGATGAGACGCTCGCGCATATCGAGCTTGTCGAGAACCCTGATATCCTCGCCTCGTGCGGGGCTGCGAAGCGCGAAGGCCAGGTGGTCGTGGGGTTCGCTGCTGAGACGAACGACGTTGTTGGCAACGCACGCAGCAAGCTTTCCCGCAAGAAGGCCGATTTCATCGTAGCGAACGATGTTTCGCGCGGCCAGGGCTTCGGTGCCGATTCGGACGAGGTGGCTTTTGTCTCGGCTTCGGGGGAGGATCATCTTCCTGAAATGGGCAAACGCGAACTCGCCGATCGAATTCTCGATAAAGCCCTAGAATTCTTGAAATAGGGGCTTGAAACCTATCGAAGGTAACGGTATTATAAACAAGCTGTCTTAAGCGGACGGCAAACAAATGAATCGGGTTGTGGCGCAGTTTGGTAGCGCACTTGACTGGGGGTCAAGGGGTCGCAGGTTCAAATCCTGTCAACCCGACCAGCTTACACAAGCGGGTCAGAAATAAGTCTTCTGACCCGCTTTTTCTTCATTTTTGCAATTGCTACCTCAGCGATAGCCCTTTTACCGACTGATTTCGACCTGCACTCCAAAGGTGCAGGTCGAATAGCCTCCTTTTTACTAGAGTAGACGTCACGCGAGTCTCGCGTTCGCCTTCCCCGTTTGCGCTTGGAGCAGGAAGGTCACTATTCAAGTAAAGGAGTATGCGATGGAGCTAATTGCCTCCCTCATTGTGGTGCCCGTAGTTGCGGCATTGCTGCTTCTCGTGATTAAGAACGACCGCGCGCGCGATGCGATCGCCATTGCCTTCGCCGCGCTCATCGCGGTGCTCTCGATCGCGTTTGCAGTGGCGTTCGCGGGTTCCGGGACCTACGAGTTTTCGCTTCCTGCCGAATGGGGGCATCCGCTTTCCCTGGTGAACCTTGCCATCGATCTCACTGTCGCCATCTTCGTCGTATGCTATGCGGTCCGTTACAAGCGTCCGCTCGCATTGGGCTTGGCAGCACTGCAGATCGTCGTGGCACTATGGTTCGAGTTCGCTGTTCAGGCAGGGGCCGAGTTCTCCACGACGATGCGCGTCGATGCGCTCGGCGTGATTATGGTGCTTATCATCGGCATCGTTGGCTCGGGTATATGCGTGTATGCTCTGGGCTACATGAAGGACTTCCAAGCTCACGAACTGCACGAGAACCCCCAGGCGCGCGATCGTCGCCCGTGGTTTTTCGCCATCATGTTCGCATTCCTTTCCGCCATGTTCAATATCGTGCTTGTTGACAACATGGCGTGGATGTACACGGCTTGGGAGGTCACCACTCTGTGCTCCTTCCTGCTCATTGGTTTCACGAAGTCCGAAGAGGCCATTAACAACGCCTTCCGCCAGATCGTGATGAACCTGCTTGGTGGCGTTGCGTTTCAGTTCTCCCTTGTCTATCTGGGCGTTTTCGGCCTGCCGCTTTCGTTCTCGATGTTCGTCGAGCTCGGTGCCGCCTTCCCTGCGCTCGTCATGCTCCCAGTCACCTTGCTCGCGTTCGCGGGCATCACGAAGGCGGCGCAGATGCCCTTCCATACGTGGCTTCTCGGCGCGATGGTGGCTCCGACGCCGACCTCTGCGCTTCTGCACTCATCGACCATGGTCAAAGCGGGCGTGTTTCTGCTCGTGAAGCTCTCGCCGATCTTCGCGGTGAGCTTGGTGCCCTCCGTGATGGTGGTGCTCGTCGGCGGCCTCACGTTCGCACTGTGCTCGTTCATGGCCATCTCGCAGAGCAATGCCAAGCGTGTGCTCGCGTATTCCACCATTGCCAACCTCGGCCTCATCACCGCATGCGCGGGTGTGGGAACCCCCGAGGCCGATTGGGCGGCAATCCTGCTCATCATCTTCCATGCAGTTGCGAAGAGCCTGCTGTTCCTGTGCGTCGGCACCGCCGATCACCATATCGGCAGCCGCAACATCGAGGATATGGATCTGCTCTTCGAACGCATGCCTCGCCTTGTCCGTTTCATGATGCTCGGCATCATGTGCATGTTCGTGGCGCCTTTTGGCATGCTTATCGCGAAGTGGGCGACGCTCGTGTCGTTCGTCGAAACGGGCAACGTCGCGCTCATCATCTTGCTCGCATTCGGTTCCGCCGCGACGTTCATGTTCTGGGCGAAGTGGCTCGGCAAGCTCTCGGGAATCGCGGGCAAGCCGCAAAACGTCGAGCTTTCGGTGCATAAATCCGAGTGGGCGGCGCTGCTGTTGATGGCAGGGCTGGTATGCGTGACGTGCGTTCTGCTCCCTGTCATGTCGTCGGGGCTCGTCGTTCCCTATATCCAGACCGCGTTCCACTACGGTGGGCAGGACATCTCCGACGGGAACCTTTGGATTGCTGCGATCTGCGCGGTGCTCGTCATCCTCATGCTCTTCGCGGGGCTTGGCCGTTCCTCGAAGCAGAAGAAGGTTGACGTCTACCTCGCGGGTGCTTCGGCAGACAACGCGGCGCGCACGTTCCGCGGCTCTCTTTCCGCTCCGGTTGAGGCCACGTCGCGCAATATGTACCTCGACGGCGTCTTCGGCGAGGCTCGCATCGCCCCGATCGGGTCGGGCGCATGCATCGTGATCATGGTTGCGGCGATTGCTTGGGCGGCTGCTATGCTGCCTGGCTTGTTGTAGGAAGGCGAGGCTTCTCATGACGATCATCGTTACGGTCATCGGCATCATCGCATTTGCGATTGCGGGCCCCATCATCGGCTGTTTGCTTGCGGGGCTTGACCGCGTCATCTCCGCGCGAATGCAAGGACGTGTCGGGCCGCCGCTTCTGCAGCCCTACTACGACGTGCGCAAGCTTTTCTCCAAGGAAAACGCTTCCGTGAACACGTCCGAGCACGCCTACATCCAGTTCGCGTTCATCTTCACCCTGGTGGCGGGTGGCGTGTTCTTCTCGGGCGGCAGCCTGCTTCTGAGCGTGTTCCTCGTAACGCTTTCCTCGCTGCTTTTCATCGTGGCTGCCTATTCGTCGCGCTCGCCCTACTCCGAAGTGGGCGCCGCGCGAGAGACTCTGCAGGCGATGGCGTACGAGCCGATGCTCTACCTCATGTGCGTCGCGTTCTTCATGGCGTCGGGGTGGTTCGATGTGGCGGGCGTCTTCTTCCTCGATGCCCCCGCGATTACGACGGCATGGCTCGCGTTTCTTGGTTTTTTGTTCGTGCTCACGATCAAGCTGCGCAAGTCGCCCTTCGATATCTCCATGTCGCATCATGCGCACCAGGAAATCGTTCGCGGCGTTACGACCGAGATGAGCGGCCCTACGCTGGGTTTGGTAGAAGTGATGCATTGGTGCGAGAACGTGCTGTTCATGGGGTGGGTCGCGATGTTCTTCATCTGGTCGAATCCGCTCTCGATTATCCTTGCGATCGTTGTCGTTCTCGCGGTGTACTTCCTCGAGATCTGGATCGATAACAACTTCGCCCGCGTGAAGTGGCAGCTTATGCTGAAGTCCGCATGGGCTGTCGCGCTCGTCGCCGGCGGTTTGAACGTGGCCGTTCTGGCCTACCTGTAAGGAGGCTCACTTATGGCATACAACTCGAAATCACCCTGGGTCATCCACTACGATGCCTCGAGCTGCAACGGTTGCGACATCGAGGTGCTCGCGGCGCTCTGCCCGGGCTTCGATGTCGAGCGCTTCGGCATCATCAACACCGGCAACCCCAAGCACGCTGACATCTTCCTCGTCACCGGTAGCGTAAACGAGCAGAACATCAAGGTTGTCCAGGAAATCTACGACCAGATGCTCGAGCCCAAGGCGGTCGTTGCCTGCGGCATCTGCGCGTGCTCGGGCGGCGTCTTCCATGATTGCTACAACGTGCTCGGCGGCGTCGACAAGGCAATCCCCGTCGACGTGTACGTGCCGGGGTGTGCCGTCCGCCCCGAGGCGATCATCGACGGCGTCGTGCAGGCGATCGGCATCCTCGACGAGAAGGCGAAGGCTATGGCGCAACAGAAGAAGGGAGCGTAGGACCTATGGAATTCTTCTCCGAGTTCATTCCGCTTAAGCTGGCAGACGTGCCAGCGCTCTCCGACCGCATGAAAAGCGAGCGCGCGCGCTTCGTCCAGATTCTCGCGGTGAACACCGATGCGGGCGTCGATCTGGTGTACTCGTTCATGATGGACGGCGGCACGCTTTGCAACTACGAGGTCAAGGGCGTAAAGAAGACTGACGTGGTGCCCTCAATTACCAATAACTTCCTCGCGGCCTTCGTGTTCGAGAACGAAATCCATGACTTGTTCGGCGTGACGATTGAGGGCATCGCCATCGATTTCGGCGGCAAGTTCTACCAGCTTGCGCAATCCGAGCCGATGACTATAATCTCGCCTGCTCAGAAGGCTGCTCGCGAGAAGGCCGCCAAGGCTGCGGAAGCCAAGCGCGCCCGCGCTGCGAAGGTGGCCGAGACCGAGTACGCAGCCGATCACCCCGATGCCATGAAGCAGATGAAGCAGAAGGTCTCGGGTATCGACCCTGCGCAGATGGCCGATTTCGAGGAACGCTTCGCGGGCACCGACCCCGAGAAGCTCGCGCGCATCAAGGCGGCGTTCGCGGCGAAGGCGGCAAAGGCCGCCGAGGCGGAGCAGTCCCGCGAGAGCAAGCGCGCCACCCGCGCGGCGGAGCTCGAGAACCTCGATCCCGAGAAGGCCGCCAAGGTCCGCGCGGCCCTCGAGCGCAAGAAGAAGGCCGCCGAGGCGAAGCGCGCCGTGGGCTCCACCAACGTCGAGCGCGACGCTGAAATCGAGGCCAAGCTCGCACAGCTCGACCCCGAGCGTGCGGCTAAGGTCCGTGCTGCCCTCGATGCGAAGGCACGCCAGGAAACCGCCGAGCGTGCGGCGAATACCGGAAAGGACGGTGAATAGCGATGGGCAAGGCAACCGTCATCCCCTTCGGTCCGCAGCATCCCGTGCTGCCCGAGCCGCTTCACCTCGACCTCGTTGTTGAGGACGAGAAGGTGCTCGAGGCGATTCCCCAAATCGGTTTCGTCCATCGCGGCCTCGAGAAACTCGTCGAGACCCGCGATTACAACCAGTTCATCTTCATCGCTGAGCGCATCTGCGGCATCTGTGCGTTCGGTCACTCTATGGGTTACGCCGAGACCGTCGAGAGCCTCATGGGCGTCGAGATTCCCAAGCGCGCCGAGTATTTGCGCGTCATTTGGCACGAGCTCTCGCGTATCCACTCGCATATCCTGTGGCTCGGCCTTGCCGCTGACGCCTTTGGCTTCGAGAGCCTGTTCATGCATTGCTGGCGCCTGCGCGAGCGCGTCCTTGATATCTTCGAGAAGACGACGGGAGGCCGCGTCATCTTCTCCGTCGTGAAGGTCGGCGGCGTCGTGCGCGACATCGATGCGGCGCAGTTTGCTGAGATCAAATGCGTGCTTGAGGGCATCAAAGACGACTATCGCCAAATTATGAACGCCTTCCTGAAGGACTCGTCGGTCAAGAACCGCACCGTCGGGGTGGGCCATGTGAGCCATGAGGACGCCCTCGCGCTTTCTATGGTGGGTCCTTTCGCCCGCGCCTCGAATGTGAACTATGATGTGCGCATGCTCGGGCGCGGCGGCTACGCGGAGCTCACCGACTTCCGTCCCATCCTCGACGACCAGGGCGATTGCTATGCTCGTTGCAAGGTTCGCGCGCTTGAGGTGCTGCAGTCGATCGACATCATCGAGGAGATGATCTCCAAGATTCCCGAGGGCGATATCTCGGTTGCTGTGAAGGGGTCTCCGGTTGCAGGCTCCGAGGCGTCCAACGTCGTCGAGCAGCCGCGCGGCGAGTGCTACTATTACGCTCGCGGTAACGGCACGAAGAACCTCGAGCGTATGCGCATGCGCACGCCGACCTCGCAAAACCTCGCGGGAATGACCGCGGCGCTCAAGGGCTGCGATCTGGCTGACGTGAACAACATTATCCTCACCATCGACCCCTGCATCAGCTGCACGGAAAGGTAGAAGAACATGGGTGGATTCAAACTGGGAAAGATGACGCTCGGCTCGCTGTTCAAAAAGCCGGAGACCGTGCTGTATCCTGTGGAGAAGAAGGAAATCCCCGCAGGACTTAAAGGCCATATCGTCAACGATGTCGATGTCTGCATCCTGTGCGGCATCTGCCAGCGCCGCTGCCCCTGCGCTGCCATCGTAGTGGAGAAGCCCAACCGCAAATGGACCATCGACAAGTTCCGCTGCGTCCAGTGCGGCACCTGCGTGCTCGAGTGCCCGAAGCACTGCCTGTCGATGGAGCCCGGATGGCCGGCGCCTTCGAAGAAGATGTACATCGAGTCCTTCGACGTCCCTGAGCATGCCAAGCCGGTGAAGAAGGTAAGTTAAGAGGAGCATCTTGTCCGTCGGGCGAAGGCTTCCGACTGCTCGCCTCGAAGGGACCCTGCGGGGTCCCTTCTCGTTTTGCGTTGATTCCGCTGTTCTCGGGGCTTATCTGTGAATCGAGCGGTATAGTCGGGCCTGTCGGTAAGAACGGCGCGCGATGCGCTACGGATAGTGGAAGGTTGCGAAACGATGGGTTTCTTCGATAGCGCGCAGGACGTGATAGATAAGGGAGTTTCGGCCGCGAAAGGCGTCGTTTCGGGTGTCGCCGTGGAGCAACAGCCGTTCATGAAGGGTTTCGCGCGCCTGTGCGCCGATGGCTGGGAGCAAGGTTGGCACGAGCGCAACGGCGGAAACCTCACGTACCGCATGACCGATGGGGAAGTGGCGGACTGCCGCCCGTTCTTCTACGAGAACCCCTGCAATTGGATCCCCTTGGGCGTTCAGGCCGACAACCTCCGCGGTGCGTTCTTCGCCGTGACGGGCGCGGGGCGCTATATGCGCAATGTTCCGCTCGACATCGCTCGCAATGTGGGGATCGTCGAGATCAACGCCGAAGGAAACGCATGCCGTATCGTGTGGGGCCTCAAAGATGGCGGCATGCCTTCCTCGGAATTCCCCTCGCATTTCATGATTCATTCGGTTCGCGTGGACGTGACCGGTGGCTCGTCCCGCGTGCTCTACCATGCCCACCCGGTAAACGTGGTCGCGCTCACCTCCGTGATGCCGCTCGATGCGCGCACCATCACGCGCGCGTTGTGGAAAGCCATGACGGAGTGCATCATCGCCTTCCCGAATGGTGTCGGCGTCCTGCCGTGGATGGTTCCGGGCGGTGCCGAGATTGCAATGGCGACCTCCGAGCTCATGAAGACTTACGATGCGGTTATCTGGGCGCAGCACGGGCTGTTCTGCTCGGGTGCTGATTTCGATTCCGCGTTCGGTCTCATGCACACCATCGAGAAGGCGTCGGACATCTACGTGAGGGCGCGCCTGCTCAACGGGGGCGGCGAGTTTGCGAACACCATCTCCGACGAGGGGCTGCGCGCTATCGCCCGCAACTTGGGCCTGGGCGTAAACGAGGATTTTCTGTATTAGGTTCCTTTGAAGTTGGGCAAAGGCCTTGGTGAAGGCGAGCACGGCGATTTCGTTCGGGCTCGGCTGGCAGGGCAAGGCGTCTCGTGAAACCTGGCAATCCCTGGCAACGGGTCTGCAACATCTCCGTGGGGAATCGGCGAAGTGTTCAGACTCGGATAAAACAGGGCGCTATAATAATTCGCTGCAAATGACACGACTGACCCGCTGGGGGCTTTACTAACTGGGGGCTTGGCTTATATGGCGAAGATGATAGACAAGGCCGCGAAAAACGATCTGACACCCGAGGAAGACGAGGTGCTCGACACCATCTTCACCATTCCGAACCTCATCTCGGCGATTCGCCTGTGCATGGTGCCGTGCTTCATCGTCTTGATCCTCACCGGCTACGACATCCTCGCCACCGTGCTCTTTGCGGTTGCGGCCGGTACCGATTGGATCGACGGGCAAGTAGCCCGCCGCACGCATACGGTATCGAAGCTTGGCCGCCTGCTCGATCCGGCAGTCGATCGCATCCTTATGATCTCGGGTGTTGTGTGTCTGCTTGCCATCGGGCGCCTGCCGCTGTGGATTGTCGTCTTGGTTCTTGGACGCGACCTGCTGCTTCTCATCGGCGGGGCGTACCTGCTCAAGAAGTGGCGCATCCGCGTGGCGGTGATCTATCCCGGCAAGGTGGCGACGACGTTTTTGTTCGTCGGTTTCGCGGCGCTCCTTCTCAATTGGCCTGTCCTTGTAGGCATGGGGGTCGTGCCTTTCTCGTGGCTTCCCGGCTTCTCCTCGGACCCCTATTCGTGGGGTATCTGGTTTGTCTATGCAGGCCTTATCGTCGGCGCGTTCACGACGATCTATTACGTCGCGGCGGGGGCGTTCAAGCTTTCCGCTGCGAAGCGTGAAATGCGTGCCGAATAACGCTTTCAGGCGCAGGAAATCTAGTGTTGCCGCCCTTTTCCTATGACGGGGTGGGCACAAACGCTACACTGTACGAGTTAACCCTAGCTATCGGGTCAAATTTTGCATCCAATAGCTTGGTGACGTGGGCAAGGGCGCGCATGCGCCAGGTAAGACAAGGAAGGACTTGAGGTGTATTTCCAAGAAGAAATCGAGACCATGCCGCGCGAGCAGTTGCGCGAGTTGCAGCTCGAGCGAATGAAGAAGTCGATTCGTCACGCGTATGACAACGTCGATTTCTATAAGAAGTCCTTCGCCGAGGCGGGTGTCACGCCCGATGACCTGACCTGCCTCGAGGATCTCGCGAAGTTCCCGTTCGTCGTCAAGCAGGATATGCGCGACGCCTACCCGTTCGGCTTGTTCGCCGTTCCGAAGAAAGACGTTGCCCGCATCCACGCATCCTCTGGCACCACCGGCCAGGCGACGGTCGTGGGGCATACCGCAAATGACATTAAGAACTGGGGCGACTGCTTCGCCCGCGGCATCTACATGGTAGGTGGCACCGCGGATTCGACCGTTCAGGTGTCCTACGGCTATGGCCTGTTCACGGGCGGTCTCGGCGCGCATTACGGCGCGGAGGCGGCAGGTTGCTCAGTTATCCCGACCTCTTCGGGCAACACGAAGCGCCAAATCCAGATGATGGTCGACCTCGGCACCGATATCCTGTGCTGCACGCCGTCCTATGCGCTCTACTTGGCAGACACGGCTATCAGCATGGGCTATAACCCCGCGAAGGACTTCAAGCTCTCCGCTGGCATCTTCGGCGCCGAGCCTGCTTCCGAGAACATGCGCCAGGAGATTCGCGACAAGCTCGGCATCCGCTACTGCGACGTGTATGGTCTCTCCGAGGTAATGGGCCCCGGCGTTGCGATGGAGTGCTCCGAGTCCCATGGCCTTCACCTGGCGGAAGACCACTTTTTCGCCGAGATCATCGATCCCGAGACGCTCCAGCCGGTGCCCGATGGTACCTATGGCGAGCTCGTGTTCACCACGCTCACGCGCGAGTGCTGCCCGCTTGTGCGCTACCGCACCCGCGATATCACCCGCATTATCGATGAGGAGTGCGCATGCGGGCGCACCCACCGCAAGATCGACCGCATCATCGGCCGCTCCGATGATATGATGATTATCCGCGGCGTGAACGTGTTCCCGTCGCAGATCGAGCAGATCATCACCGGCTTCGACGAGATCACGGCGCACTACCAGATCGTGCTCACCGACAACGGCCCGCTCGACAAGGTCACGCTGAACGTCGAGACCGTGCCCGAGTTCCCGATCGATGAGATCCGCAAGCTCGAGGACTTGAAGGCGCGCCTTGGTGCCGAGCTCAAGAGCAACCTGCAGATCAAGGTTGACATCAAGATCGTCGAGCCGAAGTCTATCGAGCGCAGCGAAGGCAAAGCCAAGCGTGTCATCGACTTGAGAGAAGGGAAGCACTAATGATTTCTCAGCTGACTGTTTTCCTGGAGAACGACAAGGGTCGCCTCGCTTCTGCATGCCGCGTGCTGAGCGATGCGGGCGTGAACCTGCATGCCCTGAATCTCGCCGATACAGCCGATTTCGGTGTCGCCCGCGTCCTCGCCGATACCCCTCATGCCGCTGCCGAGGCGCTTCGCGCGGCCGGCTATCGCGCGATGGTCACACCGGTCCTCGCCGTCCGCGTCCCCAACGTGAAGGGTGGGCTTGCGACGCTGCTTGAGTTTTTGGACCAGCAGTCCGTCAACATCGAGTACGGATACTGCTTCTCCGTCAATCCCGAAATGGCGATCGACGTGCTGAAAATTGGTGAAGCGGAAGGCATCGAGGCCAAGCTCGAAGAGGCTGGCTTCGCAACCGTATCCCCGGAAGAGGTTTACCAGCTTGATTGCTAGCTCTCGTCATATCGCGCGCAGCGCCCGTGCCCCCTTCGGGGCGCGGGCGCTTTCCGCGCTTTGCGCCTGCGTTCTCGCAGTCTCGCTCTCGTTCGCCCTCATGCCCGCCACCGCTTTCGCCGGCGTCGCGAAAACCGATGTCGTCGCTGGCGAGACTGTTGAGTCGCGCGGGCTTGCCGTCTCTCAGTGCCCAAGCATCGATGCGACGTATGCCTATGTTGTCGACGGCAACGGCACGGTGTATTTCGAGCGTAACCCGGACACACAGACGCATATCGCATCGGTGACTAAGATTATGACGGCGATTGTTGCCCTGGAGAACTCCCAGCTCACCGACCAGGTGACGGTTAGTGCTCAGGCAGCCTCCATCGGCGAGTCCTCCGCGTCGCTCAAAGAGGGCGACGTGCTTTCCATGGAGGACGCCATCAAGGCGCTTCTCACCTCGTCGGGCAACGACGCGGCGATCGCTATTGCGGACACTGTCGGTGCGAAGCTTGGAGGCGAGGGCGGCGCACAGGCGGCATTCGTTGCCGCGATGAACGCCAAAGCGGCGGCTCTCGGATGCGCGAACACGCTGTTCGCGAATCCCCATGGGCTCGACTTCAACCAGTATGCGGGCGATATGCACAGTACGGCCCGCGATGTGGCAACGATGTCCGCCTACGCGATGAAAAGCCAGACGTTCCGCGATATCGTCTCGAAGGACAAGGCGACGATCACGGTCACGCGCGGGGGAGTCGCAACTCCGCTCGAGCTGGAATCGACCGATGAGCTTATCGGCGTCTATGAGGGTGCTTGCGGCATAAAGACGGGATTCACCTCGCTCGCCGGGGAGTGTTTTGCGGGTGCCTGCAACCGCGATGGGCTCGACTTATATGCAATCGTGCTCAACTCGTCAAGCGAGCAGCAGCGCTTCACGGACGCGAAGACGCTTTTCGACTGGGTATACGCCAATAGTGTGAACTACCCGTATGCCCATGCGAGCGAAACGGCTACGATGTCCTGGGGTTCTTCCACCAAGGAAGCTCCCGTCGTTGCCGAGGTCGCGCATGGCGATTGGACGGATAAGACGATCAAAGCGACCTTCTCCGAACCAGACGGCTCGCTTGACGTGTTCTCGCTCAAAGGCAACGTGAGCTGTACAATGAGTTTCGACAACGTGAGCGGGAATGTGCATGAGGGCGACAAAGTTGGTAGCGCTGTTTTCAAGCAGCACAACGAGACGATTGCCACGGTCGACCTTGTCGCGTGCGAGGACGTTGCGGCGCCGAATCCTCTTGAAGCTGCCGGTATTTGGGTGGGCAGGCTTCTGTCTCATTTCACCGGGAGTCAGACCGTTGCAGCGTCCGTTGACTTGAACGACACCCCGCTCATCAACGACAAGACGAAGGCCAAGTACTGATTCGCTACACTTTCATATGCAAGACGAAAGAAGGACGAGCATTATGACTGAAACGTGCCCCGTATGCGGTGCAACTCTTAACCCAGATGCTTCTGCGTGTCCGACCTGCGGATTCAAGTTGCTTGGCGCAACGCAGAGCTTCAAGCCGTTTCCCATTGAGGGAAGGGACGTGCCTGCGGCAGACCATCCGCAACACCAGTTCGTGCTGAGAGTTGTCAAGGGTCCCCAAATCGGAATGGTCTACAGGCTCGGCAATGCGCCGATGAGCGTCGGGCGCAATCCGCAGTGCGATATCTTCTTAAACGATATGACGGTTTCGCGCAGCCACGCGGTCGTTGAGCCGACAGGCGATGGCTACACGATTACCGACGACAGCTCCTTCAACGGCGTGTGGGTGAACAACGACAACGTCGAGGCGCGCGAGCTCCACGAGGGCGATGTCGTGCAGATCGGCGCGTTCTGCCTCGTCTATCGGGAGGAATAGACGCATCGGCGCATAAGGCGAGATTTACGAGAGGGTTTTACATGGAATTGTTAAGCGGAAATGAGGCGATTGCTCAGGGGGCTTGGGAAGCCGGCGCCCGTATTGGCGTCGCGTATCCGGGCACCCCTTCGACTGAGACGCTCGAGGCGTTTGCGAAGAAGGATGGCGTCTACGCCGAGTGGTGCGTGAACGAGAAGGTTGCCGTTGAGGTGGGCATCGGCGCATCTGCCGGTGGCGCCCGCGTTCTTTCGACCATGAAGCACGTTGGCGTGAACGTTGCGGCGGACCCGCTGTTCACGGCTGCATATACCGGCGTTGGCGGAGGCTTCGTCGTGCTTGCCGCCGACGATCCGGGCATGTACTCCTCGCAAAACGAGCAGGATTCTCACTACTACGCCTGCGCGGCGCATATTCCCATGCTCGACCCCGCCGACTCCGCTGAGGCGCTCGCTTTCACGCGCGACGCGTTCGAGCTTTCCGAACGATTCGACGTGCCCTTCTTTATCCGCTCGTCGGTGCGCGTCTCGCATACGAAGACGCCGGTCGAGGTCGGGTCCCGAAAAGAGGTCGAGCCCGCTCCCTACGAGAGCAACCCTGCAAAGTGGGTCATGATGCCCGCGTTCGCGAAGCCGCGCCGCAAGGTGCAACTCGAGCGCATCGAGGCGCTTTCTGCATGGGCCGAGACCTGCCCGTACAACCAGGTCGTTAGGCGCGGGGACAAGGTTGGCGTCGTGTGCGCCGGCGCGGTTTCCCAGCATGTGCTGGAGGGACTGTCCGATGCGTCCGTGTTCAAGCTTGGATGCACATGGCCGCTTCCCCAAAAGGCGTTGCGCTCGTTTGCCGAGAGCGTCGATGCGCTCTACGTTGTCGAAGAGGCATCGAGGTACCTAACCGACGCTGTGTCGGCCCTCGGAATCGACGTCGCCACTTTCCCTGCGCCTTTGCCTCGCGACGGCGAGCTGTCGGTAGGCTTGATCCGTGCCGCGTTCGGCTATCCGGAGCCCGCTCATGCGCCCGCTCAGAAAGACGTTCCCGGCCGTCCGCCCGCGCTTTGCCCCGGCTGCCCTCATCGCCTCGTCTTTAAGGAACTCTCGCGCTGCAAGGCTATCGTGACTGGCGATATCGGGTGCTACACCCTAGGAGCTCTGCCGCCGCTTTCCGCGATGGACACCTGTGTGGACATGGGCGCTTCCGTGTCGATGGCTCACGGTTTCGAGCTTGCGCTCGCAGGGCGCGAACATCGTCCCGTTGTTGCCGTGATCGGCGATTCCACGTTCGCGCACTCTGGTCTTTCGTCGCTTATCTCCACGGTTTACAACAAGGGCGCGGGCACCGTTTGCATTCTCGACAACCGCACGACTGCTATGACCGGTCGCCAAGGCAATCCGTTCAACGGCGAGACGCTCCAGCATCGCCCTTCGCGCGAGCTCGATATGGAAGGCGTCTTGAAGGCGCTCGGCATCGAGGACGTGCGCACGGTCGACCCGCACGACGCGAGGGCCGTCCGTCGCGCCTTGAAAGAGGCAACTTCCGCCACCGATACGCTTTCGGTGATCGTCTTCAGGGCTCCGTGCGTTCTGCTCGAGCGCCATCGCGAGCCTGCGTTCGAGGTTTCTTCCCAGTGCACGGCATGCGGCGTGTGCATCACCCTCGGCTGTCCTGCGATTTCCAAGGACGAGTCGACCGGTCAGGCGCTTATCGATCGCGACATGTGCATCGGCTGCGGGCAGTGCGCGCAGTACTGTGCACGCGGCTTCATCGTTCAGGATTAGGAGGGGACCCGATGAGTTCGAACACGAAAACGGTTCTTCTTTGCGGCGTTGGCGGCCAAGGCACGATTCTCGCCGCCGATTTGCTTGCCCGTGCTGCCGAGGAGAGCGGGCTTGACGTGAAGGTTTCCGAGATCCACGGCATGGCCCAGCGCGGCGGCGCGGTGACCACTGTCGTGCGATTTGGTGATAAGGTCCAGTCCATGATTGCCGATCCGGGCTCGGCGGACTGCGTCGTGTCGTTCGAAACGACCGAGGCGCTTCGCAACCTTCCCTACGTGAAGGAAGGTGGCAGCCTCTTTGTGAACGATGAGTCGATCAAGCCGCTTCCCGTCGCAACGGGTCGCGCCTGCATGCCTGAGCATGCACGCGAACGGTTGCGCGATGCGGGTGCGATGCTCATTCCCGCAACCGAGCTTGCCCGCAAGGCGGGTACTACGAAGGCGGCCAACGTCGTGCTGCTCGGTGCGCTCTCACGCGCTCTCGGCTTCCCGACGGATGTATGGAATTGGGTTATCGCTGCCCGCGTTCCCGAGAAGTATCTCGATGTCAACCTCGAGGCGTTCAAGCTGGGTGCCTCGTTTTCCGCGGAATAAGCGAGAAGGAGTGGTCTTATGAGCGTTTCCCAAATCAACGTCTTCATCGAAAGTGAGCCCGGCCATCTCGTTCGCGTGCTCGACTCCTTCGTCGAGGCGGGCGTCAACGTTCGCGGCTACAGCGCTTCCGATACCGGCGACTACGGCATCGTTCGCTTCATCGTCGACAACCCCGACGCGGCGCTCGCGGTGCTTCGCGAGCAGAACGCTGCCTGCTCGAAGTCCGAGGTGCTTGTGCTTCGCCTGGAAGACACCCCCGGCGAGTTGGCGCGAGTCATGGGAATCATCGCCGATTGTCACATCAACGTAACGTATAGCTATTCGCTCATCAGCACGTACATCGTCCTCTCGGTGAATGACGTCGCTGCCGCCGAGAGGATGCTCGAAAGCGAGCCCGTTGAGCTTCTGGGCCAGGATGATCTTGCGCATCTCGTTGCGTAACCGCTTTAAGAAAGTTGTGATGATAGTGAACAGTACCGCTGAAGAGATATTCGACCCCTCCGTGAAAGGTGCCGCCCTCAAGGCTGCTGCTGCGGGGAATTTCGACGTGCTTCCCATGTTCGACCGCGCCATGGAAACTTCGAGCCGTGAGCGCATTCGTGCGATCCAGCTCGAGAAGCTGATTGCGCAAGTCGCCTACACCTATGAGAACGTGGCGTGGTATCGCGACAAGATGAACGAGATGGGCGTGAAGCCCGAGGACATCAAGACGCTTGAAGATGTTCGCAAGCTTCCCTTCACCGATAAGAACGCGCTGCGTGAGACGTTTCCCTATGGACTTTTCGCCCAGCCGCTCGACAAAATCGTCGAGATGCACTCGTCCTCAGGAACGACGGGCAAGCCGATTGTCGTTGGTTACACCAAGCACGACATGGCCGTTTGGAGTGATTGCATTGCGCGTCTTGCCAGCATGGCGGGCGTCGTCCCAGGCGATCGCGTGCAGATGGCGTTCGGCTACGGCATGTTCACCGGCGGTTTTGGCCTCCATTACGGCTGCATGAAACTTGGCTGCACAATGATTCCGGCGGGCTCGGGCAACACCGAGCGCCATATCCAGATGATCGAGGACTACGGTACGACTGTTATCATCGCGACGCCCACCTACGCGCTCCATATCTGCGAGGTGGGGGAAAAGATGGGCTACGATTGGGAGAAGTCGACGCTGCGCGTCGGGCTTTTCGGCGGCGAACCCTGTCCGCCTGCGCTCAAGGCGGAAATCGAGAGCCGCATGCATATCGTATGCACCGACAACTACGGATTGACTGAGGTGATGGGCCCGGGCGTCTCGGGCGAGTGCCTCGCCGAGCGCGACATGCAGCACATCGCCGAGGACCATTTCCTGTGGGAGGTCGTCGATTCGGCAACGGGAGAGCCGGTGCCGGAAGGGGAGATGGGCGAGCTCGTCTTGACGCCGCTCGACAAAGAGGGCATTCCCGTTCTTCGCTACCGCACGCACGATTTGACGCGCGTTGTCACCGAGAAGTGTAGCTGCGGACGCACTCACGCGCGCATGCAGAAGGTCCGCTCCCGCTGCGACGACATGCTTATCATCCGCGGCACGAATGTGTTCCCGAGCCAGGTCGAGGATGTGCTCGCGGGCATCGAGGGTGTCACCCCGCATTACCTTATCGTGGTCGACAACGAGACCGGCCTTGACCGTATGACGGTCAACGTGGAGCTCAAGCCCGAGGCGTTTAGCGACTCTTTCGAAGTAATGGACAACTTCCGTCAGATGGTTGCCGAAAAGCTCAAGGGTACGCTTCTTGTTGGCGTGAAGGTGAAGCTTGTCGAGCCGGGCGGCATCGAGCGCTCTGTCGGCAAGACGAAGCACGTGAGGGACCTGCGCAAGTAGCGCTTTCGTTTTTCACTCGATGCCGGCGGCGTTTGCCGTCGGCATCGTTGTTTTGAGGCTCTGCCTTGCGCGGGGCTCGGGTTTTGTTCTGGTTGTTGCATCATGAGGGAGCGAAAGGGGTTATGCGGTGAGCGAGAAGGTGGTCGGGCGTTTTGCTCCGTCGCCCACGGGGCGCATGCATGCGGGCAACATCTACGCTGCGCTTACGGCGTGGCTCGTCGCGAAGTCCCAGGGTGGCGATATCGTTCTGCGCATCGAGGATTTGGACCGCGAGCGCTCGAAGCCGAAGTATATCGACGCAGTGCAACGCGACTTCGAGATGCTTGGCTTGACATGGGATCGCGGCCCCTTCTTTCAGCACGATAGGGACGAGGCCTACGCCGCCGCCTTCGATTCGCTCAAGGGGAGGGGCCTTATCTACCCCTGCTACTGCACGCGCGCAGACTTGCATGCCGCCTCTGCCCCTCATCGCGGGGAGAAGCTTGTCTATCCGGGAACGTGCCGTTTGCTGTCCGCCGAGGAACGTGCGGCAAAGGAGGCATCGGGACGCAGGCCTGCCATGCGGCTGCGCACACCCGACGAGGACATCTCGTTTCATGATTCAATACAGGGCGACTATTCCCAGAACCTCGAGCGCGATTGCGGCGATTTCCTTGTTCGTCGCTCCGACCAGGCCTTTGCCTATCAGCTCGCCGTCGTCGTCGACGATGCCGCACAGGGGGTGAACAGCGTGGTGAGAGGCGTCGACTTGCTATGCTCGACTCCGCAGCAAATCTACCTTCAGAACCTGCTCAGCCTGCCGCATCCCGTCTACGGCCACATCCCACTCCTCGTCGCCGAGCGCGACCGTCGCCTCTCAAAGCGCGATCGCGACGCATCGCTTGATGCCTTGCTTGCGAGATTCGGCTCGCCGGAGGCGATCATCGGGCATATCGCGGGGATTGTCGGCCTTGCTCCTACGACTGAACCGGCAACTCCCGAGCAGCTTCTTTCTTGCTTCTCGCTTAAGAATCTTCATGGTAGAATCCAGATAGCCTGGATTTGATAACCTGTCCGACTAGGGGATAGACGGCGTTTTCGTCGTCGTATGAAAGAGGGGTTTCATCATGGGATATTCGAAAATTCTCGTAGGTTACGATTGCTCCGACGCTTCGAACCGTGCGCTCGCCGACGCCTATGAGCTTGTCGATCACGGATTGGCCGAGGGTGTAGTTGTCGTCACGGTCACCGATTTGGCAAAGACAGGAGATCCAGCGTTCAACGCGGCTGCGCGTGCCGCAGGCGTTCTTCTCACTTCCATTGGCGATGAAGAGGAAGCTCTTTCCAACCTGAAGAAGAATATTGGCGAGAGAATCGCCGGCCATGAGGGTGTCACGACGCTGCGCGTTGCCTTCGGCAAGCCGCACGAGCTGATCATCTCAATTGCGAAGGCGGAGGACTGCGGGCTTATCGTTATGGGAAGCCGCGGCTTGGGTGCTGTCCGCTCGATGTTGGGCAGCGTTTCGACGGCGGTCCTTCGCGAGTCGGAAATACCCGTTCTCGTGACGAAGTAATGCCTTCCCACGCGGTCGTTCGCGAAAGCGATATATGCCCTGCATTCCGATGCCAACCTTCGGAGTGCAGGGCATTTTTATGCGACGGGAATATGAGCGCTCGCGCGAACTGCCGTCAATAGGGCCGAGGCATTGAAGCTTTGGCGGCCTCTTAGGCGATGAAGGCGATGGCGCTGCTCGCGAGGATTGCGGCGGCGTAGAACGACCCAAGCGCGATGTTCACGCTGCAGATCTGCGCCATGGCCCCAATGCGGGCCGGGGGAGCAAGGGGGTTGCTCAAGAGCGCCTTCAGCAGAGGATAGGAAGCTAATAACGCAAACAATAGGACAATCGTCCCGCGCGTGAAGAAGACCGCGATAATGACCGCAATCGCAACGAGCCAGCATAAGACGAGTGCATGGTAGAGCTTGCGAGCGTGCGGCCGGCCGAGCAGCGTCGGCAGCGTGCGGCGGCTCACTTCGATGTCTTTCTCGATGTCGCAGGTGTTGTTTGTCATCATGATGAGCCCGATCCCGATGATCGTTGGGATCGACCAGGCAAGCACGACGAAATTGAGTTCTCCTGTGAGGACTTGGTAGCACGCGAGCGGAATGAGCCCGCCCATGACGAACCCGCTTACCACTTCTCCGATGGGAAGGTAGGAGATAGGCGTTTTGCCAGCGGAATAGGCGATGACGATCACCGCGCCGATGATTCCAAGGACAAGCGGGATCCATCCAGCGCAATAGATGACGTAGACGCCGATCGCAAAGGCGGCGACAAGCAGCCCAACTGCCAGGCGAAGCGCCGACGCGGGGTTGATATGGTTGTACACGAGCACAGCGTCGGTCACGTCGACGTTATCCTTTTCGCTGTCCGCGCCTTTGACGAAGTCGTAGTAGTCGTTGAAGGTGTTGACCGAAGCCTGCATGAGGATGCAGATGGCGAGCAGCGCGCACACCATAAGGACGTCGAGGGCGGGGGAGTGCACGATCGCGCAGCTTGTGGCGACGAGCACGGGCAGAATGGATGCGGGCCATGTGTGCGGTGCGGCGAGCTCGACAGCCATCTTCAACGTGAATCTTTCGTAAGGTCGCTGGTCTTTGTTTGAAGCTGATTCGGTCATTGTCTCGTTTTGCCCTTCTTGATATCTCAACGCGCCGCAATGCGCTACCATACTAAGAGGTATTCTACCGTTTTTTAGAAGGTGTGCTCGTTATGCGTCTGAATGTGCCCATATCCGTTCGCTACGGCGAAACCGATATGATGGGAGTCGTCTATCATGCCAACTATATCCTCTACTTCGAGGATGCTCGTGAGAAGTATCTCGCTGAGCTAGGATTTCCCTATGCAGACTTGGAAACGCGGGGACTTATCTCTCCCGTTCTCCATGTCGAGTGCGACTACGGCGACTCCGTTCGATACGGGGACAAGGTCGTTGTGCAGCTTGCCGTTACCGCGCTCAAACCGACGAAGGTGCAATTTCGCTACAAAGTCTTCGATGGGGAAGAGATCGATCTTGACGAGGCGAAGCCGTTTGCGACAGGAATGAGCGAGCATTGCCTTATTCGGCGCGATGATTTCAAGCCGGTAAGCATGAAAAAGGCGGTACCGGAGCTTTACGAGCGCTACAAAGCGGCGCTTGAGCCAGATTATCAATGAGAATAACGGCGACGTTTGAAAGGGAGTTTTCTCATGATTGAACTCGATGATGCCAAGACACTGTTTTCGTTCGACAAGGATTTGGAGCCGGTGCTGAAAGTGCCGTCGGGCGAGACGGTGCGCATCCGTACGAAGGACTGCTTCGGCAACCAGCTACAAGGCCCCGAAGATCAACTGAGCGAAATCGACTGGGAGGCGATCAACCCCGCCACGGGCCCGATTTATGTCGAAGGCGCTGTTGCGGGCGGCACGCTGAAGGTCCATATCGACAATATCGAGCTCGATGCGCAGACAAGTTCTTGCACCGGAAAAGACGAGGGTGTTTGCGGCGACCGCTTCAGTGACTGGGCGACGCATTTTTGCAAGGTTGAGGACGGCAAGGTCGTGTGGGACGAGCGCCTGAGCATCCCGGTTGCCCCGATGATCGGCGTCATCGGTGTGGCTCCCGAGGGCGAACCGGTCAACTGCGGAACGCCGGGCAAACATGGCGGGAACATGGACAACACCGCTATCGCCGCAGGTGCGACGCTGTATTTCCCTGTTGCCGTCGACGGTGCGCTGTTCGGGTGCGGTGACATGCATGCTGTCATGGGCGATGGCGAGGTCAGCGTGTCGGGCGCGGAAGTTGCCGGTTATGCGACGGTGACGCTGACCGCGCTGCCCGAGCTTTCGGTCTCGAACCCTCTGATCGAGAACGAAACGCATTTCGGCATCATCGTTTCCGCCGAATCGCTCGATAAGGCTGCCGCACTCGCGGTTCAGCAAATGGTCGATTTGCTTGCATCGCGTACCAACGAGTCGGAAGCTGACCTGGTCATGCTGCTATCGCTTGTGGCCGACGTGCGTGTCTGCCAGATGGTCGATCCCGAGAAGACAGTCCGCTTCATGGTTCCGAAATACGTGCTCGACGCTATCGGCTTTTCATTATAGGGAGTGAATATGAGCGCTTCCAAGCCCGCCGAGAAGGCCTTAAAACCGCTGCTCGCTGCAGTCCTGGCCGTGTAGCTTTCCCCTCGTGCCCGCTGAGGAAGCGCAGCTATAGTCCTCGCGCGCGCCTTCGAGTGTGGAATCCTAGAGTAAGCCCAGCTTCAAGCGCAGTGATCCCCCCTTCCTCTTCATCCGAGCTCGAAAGGGAAGGGGGGTTGCCTTCTTGAATGCGTGGCTTGCGATACGGAGAGTTTACGTAATGAAAGACCTCGTCAAAAGAATGGGGTCCGTCTGGTCTGTTTGAGTGTCATAGGATACACTTACCGCAAGTCGTGGTGCGGCGATTTAGGGGAAGCGTCGCTAAGCTGTTGAGAACCGGAGCTGCGTTTCAGGCAATCCTTTCGAAACGTTTGAGGGGTAGACTGTGCCTGATGGCACGGTAATTCAATCGACGGGAATTTAAGGAACCGCATTCGGCTACCTCCCGTCAAAAGGCTTGAGTAGAGAGGACTACATCATGACCCCCATGAGCAATGCCGATTACCTTATCCGACTGCAGCATGCCGATGACCTTGATGCTTTGAAGGAAGCGAAAAAGGCCGCTGGACTTTCCTATCAGGAACTTGCCGAAAAAATCGGGGTGAACAAAGTTTGGCTCGCTTCCGCCTTCGAAGGACAGCAGTTCGTACCGGAAGAATATGCCCAGAAGCTTGCCGAGGCTCTGGGAATCGCGGCAGAGAAGACTGCTTTCCTCACCGAGCACCCTTACAAAGGTAACACTGATCCGATTCTGTATCGCCTTCATGAGGTGATCGACACGTATGGTCCCGCATTGAAGGACCTCATTCATGAGCAGGGCGGAAACGCCATCATGAGCGCCATTGACTTTGGCCTTGATTGTGACGTGATTGTAGATGAGGATGGAAACCATCGCGTCATCATCACGCTTGACGGAAAGCTTCTACCGTATGCGAAGAAGGGGCAATATCCCTGGTAATGGTCATGCTCTATCATTAATTGCAAATGGAGGTCGCCTTTATGGCGACCTCCATTTATTTTTCATTCGACTGAATTTCTGTATTCGGTTTTGATAGCGTGAGCTACTTCGGCATCTCGTGGGGGAGCAGAGGCGCGAGGTAGCCTTTGTCCGCGAGCGCGCGCCCGATAGTCTCGAGTGTCTCCTCGTCATCGGCTGCGATGAGATGGTAATGGTAGCCTGAAGTCGCGGTGCTCAATGGGGCTGACTTGCCGCTTTCGATGTCGTTGATGAAGCGCGAGATGTCTTCCTCTGTCTCGATGGCGAGCGGGGCGCTCAGAAAACCGTAGGCGCGATGGCTGATTGAGACGTTTACAACGCGCCCGCCTGCGGAAATGATCGTTTCAAGCTCATCTCTGGTTTGCGCGGGATCGTGGTGCACCTTGAACGTGCGCTCAAGCGGTTTTTTATCATCGGAGCATTCGGCTGAATCGGAATTCTCTTTATCTTCCTCCTCCGTCAACTCGCGGTTTTCACGTGAGCTTTTCTCCAGCACATATCCCTGCGAGGTGCCGACAATGCTCGCACCCGTTTCGCGTAAAAGCGCAATATCTTGCACGATAATTTGTCGGCTTACACCAAGCTGTTGGGCAAGGATTCCACCCGTCAACGGTTCGTCGCCGTTTTTCAGAATAAGAAGCAGCGCCTCGCGACGTGTTTGCGCTTTCGATGTCATGATTGCGCCTCGTTTCCGTCAGTTTCTTTGTCCAGCAAGCGTAGGTGCTTCATGGACACATCGAGGATAGGAGAGGAGTGTGTCAAAGCCCCGCTTGATACGAAATCAATTCCCAAATCGACGATGGAGCTTACATTCGCTGCGTCAATATTGCCCGAGCATTCCGTTTGAGCTTTACCATCGATGAGTGCTATGGCGGCGGCCATGGTATTGTGGTCCATGTTGTCGAGCATGATGATGTCTGCGGCCGCTTCCACTGCTTCGCGCACCTGGTCGAGCGTTTCGCATTCGACCTCGATTTTGCGCACGAATGGGGCATAGGCGCGAGCTGCTTCGATAGCTGGTCGAATACCGCCAGCTGCGGCGATGTGGTTGTCCTTGAGCATCACGCCGTCGGAGAGATTATATCGGTGATTGTGCCCGCCGCCGCATCGCACAGCCTCTTTCTCGAACACGCGCATGTTCGGGGTGGTTTTGCGCGTGTCGACGAGCGTGGTCCCGCTGCCTTCAAGAAGCGCGGCAACCTTTCTCGTGTAAGTGGCGATGCCGCTCATGCGCTGAAGGTAGTTGAGTGCCACGCGTTCGCCCGACAGGAGCGCGCGAACGTCACCGAATATAGTTGCTAGCTTTTGGCCTGCGACGATATCGCTACCTTCTTCTGCGTATCGTTCGACTTTGCTTTCGAGATCGAGAATGGCGAATGTCCGCTCGAACACGTCGAGGCCGCAGAGCACTCCGTCGGCCTTCGCTATGAGGTCGACGGCGGCAGGGTGCGCTTCAGGCGTGATAGCGGCAGTTGACACGTCCTCGTTGGTAATGTCCTCGGCCAAGGCGGCTCGGATGAGCGGCTCGGCGACGGTAGTCAGTGTGATGGGGTTCATGCGCACACGGCCTCCTTCGTCATGCAAAATTCCTTGTAAGCTTTCGCCTCGGCGTCGATCGGATGCTCGCTGTACGTTTGCGGAAAGGGCGAGGGGAGGCTTTCTTTTCGGGCGATATCCCACGCTGCGCGCTGTGCGAACACGAGCGATTCGAGTAGTGAGTTGCTCGCGAGGCGGTTTTTACCATGCACGCCGTTGCAGCTGGTCTCGCCAACGGCATAGAGCGAAGGCATGGTGGTAGCGCTGTGCCGATCGACATGCACTCCTCCCATGAAGTAATGCTGTGCGGGAACGACGGGAATCGGTTCTTGTGTTATGTCGTAGCCTTCCGTGAGGCAGTGTTCGTAAATATGATTGAAATGGCCCATGATTTCGTTTTTCGAAACATTGGCAAAGGAGAGTCGCACGTAGTCGGAACCTTCTTTAGCCATTTGCTGTTCGATAGCTGCACTCACCACATCGCGCGGTTGAAGCTCGTCGGTAAATCGCCTTCCTCGTGCATCCAGCAACACAGCTCCTTCGCCGCGGCAGGATTCCGAGATAAGGAATGCGCGTCCGGGTTTGGAAGTGTAGAGCGATGTGGGGTGAATCTGCACGTAATCGGTATGCTCGAGCGCTATGCCGTGAGCTTTTGCAATACGTAGCGCGTCTCCGGTGAGGCAGGGGAAGTTGGTGGATCGCTCGTACATCCCGCCGATACCCCCGCATGCCCAAACAGTGGCGTTTGCGGAGATGAATACCGTCCGCCCATCGTCGCTGTGCGCGACAACACCTCGACAGCGCTCGCGAGCGTTTTTCTCTCGAGATACCTGACGGGTGTATTGACCGTTTCGGAGACTAACATTCGCTTCAGTGAGAATGTCGTCCATGCAGGTATTCTCGAGGATGTGCACGTTCGCTAATTGCTTTACTGCCACCAAAAGCTTCGTCGTGATCTCGGCGCCTGTGGTGTCTTGATGGTAACAGATGCGTGCGCGGCTGTGGGCGCCTTCGCGGGTATAGCGTAGCGACCCGTCATCGTTTTGGGCGAAGTCAACCCCAAAGCTCATCAGGTTGTCGATAACGCTGCGACTCGCGCGAATCATAAGGTCCACGCTTTCGCGACGGTTCTCGAAATGACCTGCTCGCAAGGTATCTTCGAAGAATGGCGCGTAATCGTTGGCGTCATGTTGCACGCAGATACCGCCTTGCGCCAGCATGGAGTCGCATTCATCGAGCATCGTTTTCGCCAACATGATGATGGATAGCTCGCGCGGAAGGTTGAGCGCACAGTACAGGCCCGCAACGCCGCAACCGATGATGACCACGTCGCAGTTGAGATGTTCGATTCGCTCGTCCATGTTACCCTACTTTGCTGCGTATTCAAGCATGCGCTCAAGTGTCAGGCGCGCAGCGGGGGCGAGGCTCTCGTCGACGTGCACCTCGTAAGGCTTCGGATTGCGCAGACAGGCTGCAAGTTTTGGAAGGGTGACCAGGTCCATGTTCTCGCAGCGGGGGGTCGTGGTGGGGAAGTGGAAACGCTTATCGGTGCCAGCGTTTCGACGGGTGAGCTCGCGCAAGATTCCTACGACAGTGCACACGATGAAGTCTTTTGCGCCGGAAGCGGTTGCGTGTTCGATCATGCCTTTTGTGGAGCCGATGAAATCCGCCTCGGCCAGCACGTCCGCTGGGCATTCAGGATGTGCCATTACCACGGCATCGGGGTAGGCTTCCTCAAGATCGATGACCTGCTTTCGGCTGATGGTCATGTGTCGTGGGCAGTAACCCTTATTCAGAATAAGATGCTTATAGGGAATCTGCTCGGCAACGTAGCGACCTAAGTTCATGTCGGGAATGAACAGGAGGTTGCGCTGGGGCAAGGAGCTGCAGATTTTCACGGCGTCCGAAGAGGTGACGCATACGTCCGACCATGTTTTCGCTTCGGCGGTGGAGTTCACGTAGCATACGACGGCGAGGTCGCCGGCGTACTTCGCGCGGATAGAGTCGATGTCGGCCTTGCGGATCATGTGCGCCATCGGGCAGTCTGCAGCAGGTTCGGGCAGGAGCACCGTTTTCTCAGGGTTTAGCAGTTTTGCTGATTCTCCCATGAATTCCACGCCACAGAGCACGATGGTCTGCTGCGGAAGGTCAACGGCAAGCTTTGCCAGTGCGAAGCTGTCTCCAACGTAGTCGGCAACATCCTGCACCTCAGGCGGTACATAGTAATGAGCCAGGATGACAGCGTCTTGGCTTGTTTTAAGCCGCTTGATTTCGGCCGACAATGCTTCGATGTCGACGGCTGCGTCGTGTTCCGCTGATGCCAGAGCATCTGAGGCGTGCGTTGTGTTTGGCTTGGTATCGCGATTGCCCAGTTCGATCATGCTCGCTCCATGCTTCGTATCGTTGCTCACGGATTGAGTATGACGTACAACTTTACACAAGACTTGTCACCTGTAAAGTACACACTTTATTTTCAATTGTTTCAGTTTACATAACGCCTATTATCAAGTGTTTATATATAATAGGAAATCGATGCATAGGTTGATTGACAGGTCAAAGTCAGCATTTCGTGAAGTCTGGATGAAGCTGTGACT
>ERZ1034876.85-NODE-85-length-61493-cov-7.182346_pt1 | contig 61493 bp, 43 predicted proteins | sample MGYA00520698_ERZ1034876 | MGnify/ENA primary metagenome ERZ1034876 (study PRJEB33766, sample SAMN09781723) | gut metagenome | biome: gut microbiome | host: Homo sapiens | place: Madagascar | study: EMG produced TPA metagenomics assembly of the PRJNA485056 data set...
GTAGAAACCTGGGCGCCGCCGATAGAAAGCCCCTTAAGCCCCGCTTGATCGATGAGCGCTGCAGCAAAATGGCCCTCCGGGCGCTTGAAAGTGCTTCCTGCAGAAGGCATGTCAATCGGCTGTTTCGCCTCGCGCTTGGCGGTAAGCTCGTCCATGCGCGCTCTGATGTCAGCGGAATCTGCCAGCGTAAGCTCGAGCGTTGCTGCGACCACGACGTAGCGCGCAGCGTCGAACATGCTGTGGCGGTACGACCACTCGGCCTCCTCGCGGGGCACCTCGACGATGCGCCCCTCGGGAGTCACGCACGTGACGCACGCGCACACCTGCGAGAACTCGCCGTCGTAGGCGCCTGCGTTCATGATGGCCGCGCCCCCGACGGTGCCGGGGATGCCGCAGGCGAACTCGTAGCCCGAAAGCCCTGCGGCGCATGCCGCCTCGGCGACCGCTGCGTTTGTAGCACCCGCGCCCGCAACGATTCGCGTGCCGTCCACACGAATCGCCGAGAGGTTGTCGCGAACCTCGATCACCACGCCCTCGACCCCTTCGTCGGAAACGAGCAGGTCGCTTCCACAGCCGATGACGCGCCAGGGCACGCTCGCCTGCTCGCAGGCGCACACAACCCGGGACACCTCTTCAACGCTGCGCGGTGACACGAAAGCATCGACGGGTCCGCCGATCTTGAAGGTGGTGTGCGGCGCAAGAGGCTCTAAGGGGCGCGCATTCTCCTCGCCGACGATTGCGGCAAGCGAGCCGAGCAGCGATTTGTCCATTTGCGCGTCCTTTCCGTTGTGACCGATGCGGCGCTAGAGCGTCCGCTAAAAGGGCGGCGTCCGACAAGAGCGCCGCCCAAAACTAGAGTAAATGATAAGAAGCCGGAAGGCTACTTCTGCTGGTGCTCCCGCTTGTCGTTGAGCAGACGGTTCAAGGCGTTCACGTACGCGCGGGCGGAGGACACGACGATGTCGTTGTCGGCGCCGCGACCCGTGTACACTTCCCCATCAGGTGCGGTGACGCGGATGGTCACCTCGCCGAGCGCGTCGATACCGCGGGTCACGGACTGCACCGAGAACTCGGTCAGGTCGTTTTCAACCTGCACGATCTTGTTGACGGCCTTGTACATCGCGTCGATCGGGCCGGTACCGAAATCGCATGCAGTGACGACCTGGTCAGCCTGGTTGCGCAGCGTGACGGTCGCCGTCGGAATCATGTCGGTGCCGCAGGAAATCTGCACGCCCTCGAGCTGGAAGATAGCGCTCACCTGACGGTCGCGCTCGTGGATGAGACTCTCGAGGTCCTCGTCATAGACTTCCTTCTTCTTGTCGGCAAGGTTCAAGAAGTCCTCATAGATCTTGTCGAGCGCGTCGCCCTCGAACTCGTAGCCGAGCTCCTCGAGGCGATGTTTCAATGCCGCGTGCCCACTGCGTGCGGTAAGGACGATCTGGCTCTGACCTGCTCCGACGTCTGCCGGGTCGATAATCTCGTAGGTGTCGCGCTTCTTAAGCACGCCGTCTTGGTGGATGCCCGAGGAATGCGCAAACGCGTTGGCGCCGACGATGGCCTTGTTCGCCTGCACGCTCATGCCGGTGATGGAGGAGACGAGGCGGCTTGCCTTGGCGAACTCCCGCGTGTTGATATCGGTATGGGCGTTGAGCTCCTCACCGTGCATGCGGATGCCCATGACAACTTCCTCGAGCGCCGTGTTGCCCGCACGCTCGCCGAGGCCGTTGATCGTGCACTCGATCTGGGTCGCGCCGTTCTTCACGCCCTCGAGCGCAAGCGCGGTTGCCATGCCGAGGTCGTTGTGGCAGTGAACCGACACGGTGACGTTCTCGATGCCGCGCACGTTCTCCATAAGGTACGCGATACGGCGGCCGAACTCGGCGGGAAGGGAGTAGCCCGTGGTGTCGGGGATGTTGACGACGGTCGCGCCCGCATCGACGACGCGTTGGATGACCTTGACGAGGAAATCGTAGTCGGAGCGACCGGCGTCCTCGGCGTAGAACTGCACGTCGTTCATATACTTCTTGGCATAGCGCACGCAGTGCTCCGCGCGCTCGAGGCACTGGTTCTCGGTGATGCGCAGCTTGTCGTGCAGGTGGCTCGGGCTCACGCCGAGACCGGTGTGGATGCGCGGACGCTTGGCGTACTTGAGCGCTTCTGCTGCACGGTCGATGTCCTTCTCGACAGCGCGCGTGAGGCCGACGACCGTCGCGTCGTCGCCGGCGAGCTCGGCAATGCGGCGGACGCTTTCGAAGTCACCGGGACTTGAGATGGGGAAACCGGCCTCGATGACGTCGACCTTCATACGTAGTAGTTGACGCGCGACCACCAGTTTTTCTTCCGTGTTCATGGAGGCGCCGGGAGATTGCTCGCCGTCGCGCAATGTGGTGTCAAAGATGTCGATCTTGCGCGTCATTTCGTTGATCCTTTCTAAAACGCTTGCGGCCTTATACCGCGGCGAACATTCTAGCGCAGGCGCTGTACATCGAAGAAAAGAAGGGCCGCTGCCCTCGGGTTTCACCCGAAATCGGCAACGACCCTCCACATTTTCCCGAAGTTACGGTGCGCTACTCCCCTAATCGAACAGGCTCCTCATGTCCGTATCCTTCATGGGAGCGCCAGCCGAGGGAAGGCTTTGGGCGCGGAACTTGTCAAGTGACGCTTCCCCGCCCAAGAATTCCTCCGCCTTGCCGACCATAGCCACCGTGCGGCTCCCCTTGACGGTGAGCGCCTGCACACCCTGCGTACTATTGGTGGTCTTAGTCCGCAAAAGCGAGGTATTGAAGTTGACGAGGCGATGGTCGCTCGACACGAGCGCAAGGTCGCGGTCCTCCTTCAGCACCTGGGCGTAGAGCAGCTTGGCTCCGCCGTAAATCGCGTTCTTCAAACGCTTGCGGTTCGTCTTGGTGGCGTACCCGGACAGCGCGACGCGCGCGACACGGCCGTTCTCGAAGACGAACAGCGCGTCAGCCTTGTAGTCTTCGGGATCGATGACCCAGGTCACAACCTCGCCGTCGTCCATCTCCAAATCGGTAGGCAAATACGACCCCAGCTGCGCCGACTTGGTGTCCTCGAACGCAGCGACCTTGCACTTGTAGACCTGGCAGTGGTTAGTGAACACGAGCAGGTCGTGGGTGTTGGAGGAGTCGAACTCGATGAAGGGCTCGTCGCCGTCCTTGTACTTCAGCGTCGCGGCCTTGCGCAGCACGCGGTCGGTCATCTTCTTCAGGTAGCCGTCGCGCGAGAGCATCATGGTGACGGGGTATTCCTCAACCTCGGGCTCAAGGTTCACCTCGACGATCTCGGAAGGCTCGACGAGGCCGGTCTTGCGCGGCATGACGTACTTCTTGTTCACCGCGGCCAGCTCGTCATGGATGACGTCCTTGATTCTCTCCTCGCTGGCGAGGATATCGTTGAGCTCGGCGATGTCGCCCTCAAGCTTCTCGATGTCCCGCGTGCGGTTCATGATGTATTCCTCGTTGATGTTGCGCAGCTTGATTTCCGCCACAAACTCGGCCTGGACCTGGTCAATCCCGAAGCCTTTCATAAGGTTGGGGACAACGTCGGCTTCAAGCTTCGTGCCGCGGATGATTGCGATGGCCTTGTCGATGTCGAGCAGGATCGCCTCGAGGCCGTGCAGCAGATGCAGGCGGTCGGTCTTCTTCGCCAGATCGAAGTTCATGCGGCGACGGGTCGACTCGACGCGCCACGCGACCCACTCGTGCAGGATCTCGCGCACGCCCATGACGCGCGGATAGCCGTCGACAAGCACATTGAAGTTGCACGCGAAGGAATCCTGAAGCGTGGTGGAGCGGAAGAGCTTCGCCATGAGCTGCTCGGGGTCGACTCCCCTCTTCAGGTCGATCGCGATGCGCAAGCCGGAAAGGTCGGTCTCATCGCGGATGTCGGCGATCTCGCGAACCTTGCCCTCCTTGGAGAGCTTCACGATGCGCTCGATGATGACGTCGGTCTTGGTCGTGTACGGAATTTCGTACACCTCGATGATGCGCTCGTCGGGCAGGTAGCGCCAGCGCGAGCGAATCTGGAAACTGCCGGTACCCGTGTTGACGATGCGCTCCATCTCCTCGCGGCGGTAGATGATCTCGCCGCCGGTTGAGAAGTCGGGCGCGGGCATGTATTCCAGCAGGTCGCAGTCGGGATCGTGAAGGAAGTGCATGGTCGCCGTGCACACTTCGTTCAGGTTGAACCCGCAGATGTCGGACGCCATCGCGACACCGATGCCCTTGTTGGCAGACACGAGGATGTTGGGGAACGTGGTGGGCAGAAGGCGCGGCTCCTTCATGGCACCGTCGTAGCTGTCGACGAAGTCCACTGGGTCCTTATCGATGTCCTTGAAGATCTCGGCGCAGATCGGCGAGAGCTTGGCTTCGGTGTAGCGCGAGGCCGCATAGCTCAAGTCGCCGGAATAATACTTGCCGAAGTTGCCCTTGGACTCGACGAACGGAGCGAGAAGCGCCTCATTGCCTGTGGCGAGACGGACCATGGTCTCGTAGATGGCGGCGTCGCCATGCGGGTTGAGCTTCATCGTCTGGCCGACGATGTTCGCGCTCTTCTGGCGCGCGCCGTTCAAAAGGCCCATTTTGTACATAGTGTAGAGCAGCTTGCGATGCGAGGGCTTGAAGCCGTCGATTTCCGGAAATGCGCGCGACACGTTGGTGCTCATGGCGTAGGGCATGTAGTTCTGCTCGAGCGTCTGCGTGATGGGCTGTTCCGTTACCTCGGAGTGCAGGCCTATCACGTTGGGATTGTCCACATGCTTTTTCTTCGGTGCGGTTTTGGTCTTCTTCTTTGCCACGGTCTCCCCTTGGTGCGTGTATCGGGCTCCTCTATCGAACCGCAGGACGGTTCGGGTGGTTTTCAAACGGCGTTACTGCAGGTCGAGCTGGTCGAGGTATTCCTTGCCGTGCTCGGCGATGTGCCTTTTTCGGCCCTCATCGTCGTTTCCGAGCAGAAGGTTGAACATGCTCTCCATGATGGTGACGTCCTCAGGCTCCACCTTGATCAAGCGGCGCGTTTCGGGGTTCATGGTGGTGAGCCACATCATGTCGGGGTCGTTCTCGCCAAGACCCTTCGAGCGGTTGATCGAGCACTTCTGGTCGCCGATTTCCTTCAGAATGTTGTTCTTCTCGAGCTCGGTGTAGGCGAAGTAGGTCTTCTCCTTGCAGTTGATCTCGTAGAGCGGCGACTCGGCGATGTAGACAAAGCCCTCGTCGATGAGCGTCGGCACGAGCCGGTAGAGCATCGTGAGGATAAGCGTGCGGATGTGGTAGCCGTCGACGTCGGCGTCCGTGCAGATAATGACCTTGCTCCAGTTGAGGTTTTCCAAATCGAAGGTGCCGAGGTTCTTCATGCGCTTGTCTTTGACCTCGACGCCGCAGCCCAAGACGCGCAGCAGGTCCATGATGATGTCGGACTTGAAGATGCGCGGGTAGTCTTCCTTGAGGCAGTTCAAGATCTTGCCTCGAACAGGCATGACGCCCTGGAACTCGGCATCGCGCGAGGTGCGGATGGCGCCCGCCGCCGAGTCGCCCTCTACGATGTAGATCTCGCGGCGGCCCTTGTCCTTCGAGCGGCAGTCGATGAACTTCTGCACGCGGTTGGCCATGTCGGTCTTCTGCTGCAGGTTGGTCTTGATGCTCTGGCGGGTTTTCTCCGCGTTCTCGCGCGAGCGCTTGTTGATGAGCACCTGATCGACGATTTTACCTGCATCGTCTTTGTTCTCGATGAGATAGGTCGTGAGGCGCTCCTTGAAAAACGCCGTCATGGCCTGCTGGATAAAGCGGTTGTTGATGGCCTTCTTCGTCTGATTCTCGTAGGAGGTCTGCGTTGAGAAGCAGTTCGTCACGAGCACGAGGCAGTCCTGCACATCCTGCCATTTGATGGCGGACTCGTTTTTGGTGTACTTGTCCTGCGACTTGATATAGGAATCAAGTGCGCTGGTCAGCGCGCTGCGAGCGGCCTTTTCGGGCGAACCGCCGTTTTCGAGCCACGACGAGTTGTGGTAATACTCCTGCATCTGGAAGGTACGGGAGAAGCACAGGCACGCAGTGATCTTGACGTTGTAGTCGGGCAGGTCGTCGCGATCGCGGCCCCGGCGATCGGCCTGGATGAAGAAGGGCTCGGTCAGATACTCGGAGCCTACCTTTTCGAGAACGTAGTCCTCGATGCCCTTGGGATAGCAGAAGTCTTCTTCCGTGAAACCCTCAGGTCCCTCGAGGCGCAGACGGAAGGTGACGTTGGCGTTGACGACCGCCTGACGGCGCATCGTCTCGCGATACCACTCGGCAGGGATGTCGATAGAGGTGAAAACCTCGAGGTCGGGACGCCATTTGATGGTGGTACCCGTCCGCTTCTCGCTGGAAGGCTCAACTTCGAGCGCCTTTTTCTTGGCGCCGACGACCTTGCCCTTCTTGAAATGCAAAGAGTACTTGTTGCCGTCGCGCCATACGGTGACGTCCATGTATTCAGAGGCGTACTGCGTGGCGCACGAGCCCAAGCCGTTGGTGCCGAGCGAGAAGTCGTAGTCGCCGCCCTGGTTGTTGTTGTACTTGCCGCCTGCGTACAGCTCGCAGAAGACGAGTTCCCAGTTGAAGCGCTTTTCCGTGGGGTTCCAGTCAAGCGGGCAACCGCGGCCGTGGTCCTCAACCTGAATCGAGCCGTCGGCAAACGCGGTCAGCGTGATGAGGCTTCCATAACCTTGACGGGCCTCGTCGACCGAGTTGGACAGAATCTCGAACGCGGCGTGAGCGCAGCCGTCAAGGCCATCGGAGCCGAAAATGACCGCAGGGCGGAGGCGAACGCGCTCCTCGTCTTTCAGCTGGCGAATGCTATCGTTGCCGTAATCGGCCGTGGTGTTTGCCATTCTCGCTCTTTCGATGATAGTGTTTCCTCTTGCGCAGCTTCCAAGCCCCTCAGGGCAAAGCCGCCTTCCCGCTCGGCTTGCGCGGCGTGAAAGACACGGCGCTGCTGGCGGATCTTGTGGGCCAGTCTCGCTGGCGTGATGTGCAATGACCGACTTTACCACATGCATCGCCCGCGACGTGACGACGACACAGCAAATTCATCGGACATACGTTCGTGTAGAGCGGTTTGCTTGAACGGGTTCGAGGCATCAAGCTCGCTCGCCCCGGCAGGAAGCAAAAGATGCCCGAACAAAAGCGTTATCCCAGATAGACGCCCTGCACAACAGGAGCGCCCGACCCTTTGGCGACATCGCCTCGGAATCGGGCGCCCACAGAAGCGCGCTTAGACGCAGGAGCAAAACGCTTACAGGCTGAACGACCACACGTTCTTGAAGTCAAGCGTGCTCGAGAGCTTCTCGAGCAGTTGGTCGTTCACGTTGCCCTCGACGTTCATGTACACGAGCGCCGTCTTCTCGGAGGGCTTCGTGCCGATCTGCATCGTCGTGATGTTCACACCCTCGTTGCCGAGCAACGTGCCGATCGCGCCGATGCGGCCGGGGGCGTCGACGTACTCGAACACGAGCGATTGCTTGGCGGGCGCGATGTCGATCTTGTAATCGAGCAGCGACATGATGCGCGGGCGCTGCATCGAGCCGAAGAGCGTCGCACCGACTTCGACCCCGTCGGCGACGACCTTCACGGCCGACGCGTACTCGTCAGCGTCGGCGATCGAGGCGGTGTCCACCTTGATGCCGTGGCGCACGGCGACCGACTCCACGTTCACCGGCGTGACCGACCCCGCGCGGCGATATGCCAAGATGCCGTCGAGCGCGCCTGCGACCAGGATGGACGCATCCGCGTTCGCTATCGTTCCCGCCGCTTCGACGCGCAGCGTCTTGGGGATGCACCCCAGGATTTGCGCCAGGATGCGGCCCATCATCTGGCAGGCGGGGACATAGGGGCCCACCGCGTCCATCATCTCGGGCGGAACGAGCGTCATGTTGAGCGCCGTGGGGACGATGGAGCCCTCAAGGCCGCTCGAGACGTACTCCGCGATCTGCACGCCGGCGCGCACCTGCGCCTCGTGAGTGGAAGCGCCCAGGTGAGGCGTCAAGAGCACGTTGTCGAACTCGTGCAAGGGGCTGCCCGTGCAGGGCTCCTCCTCGAACATGTCGATGCCCGCGGCGAAGATCTTGCCCGCGGCGACGAAATCGGAGAGGGACTTCACGTTGTAGATGCCGCCGCGCGCCGCGTTGATCAGCACGACACCGTCCTTCATGGCCGCGAATTCTTCGGGACCGAACATACCGATGGTCTCGGGCGTCTTCGGCAGATGCACGGTGATGAAGTCGGCGCGCGCGAGCACGTCTTCCACGCGCTCGAAAAGCTCAACACCCAGCTGGTCGGCGCGCTCAGGGCTGCAGTACGGGTCGTGCCCGATGATCTTCATGCCGAAGGCGCGCGCTCGCTCGGCCACAAGCCCGCCGATGCGGCCCAAACCGAAGATGGCGAGCGTCTTCTCGTAGAGCTCCTTGCCCAGAAACTTCGAGCGCTCCCACTTGCCCTCGTGCATGCTCGCGTTCGCCTGGGGAAGCTGGCGCGCGCAGGCGAGCATGAGCGCCATGGTGTGCTCCGCTGCGCTCATGATGTTCGAGGTCGGGGCGTTGCACACGATGACGCCGCGCTCGGTCGCCGCGTCAAGGTCGATCGTGTCGACGCCCACGCCAGCGCGGCCGATGATCTTCAGGTTCTCCGCGGCCTCGATGACCCGGCGCGTCACCGGCGTCGCCGAGCGCACAACGATCGCATCGTAGGGGGCGATCTGCGCCGCGAGCTCGCCTTCGGTCAGGTCGAGCTTCACGTCGACGTCGTAGCCCTTATCGCGCAGGACGTCGATGCCCTCCTTCGCGATCCGATCGGCTACGAGAACCTTCTTGTGCGTCATGGCGAATTCCCTTCTCAGACAAGGCCGCTTATCGCGCGCTCGATTCGCAAATTCGACCGCGAGGGAACGCTCCCCCGCGGCCGAATTCGTTTCCGTCAGCACAACTATACGGCTTTATGCGTTGTTTTTCTCGAACTCTTCCATGAACGCGACCAAAGCTTCGACGCCCTCACGCGGCATCGCGTTGTAGATGCTCGCGCGCATGCCGCCCACGCTGCGATGGCCCTTCAGGCTCTCGAGCCCGCGCGCCTTCGCCTCGGCGATGAACTTCGCGTCCAGATCGGCATCGCCTGTGACGAAGGGAACGTTCATGAGCGAGCGGAACTCCTTTTGCGCCGTGCCGCTGAAGAGCTTCGACTGGTCGAGGTAGTCGTAGAGCAGCGCCGCCTTCTCCTGGTTGCGCTTCTGCATAGCTTCAAGTCCGCCCTGCTCTTTGAGCCATTTGAAGACAAGCCCGCAGACGTAGATGCCGTAGGCGGGCGGCGTGTTCGACAGGCTGCCCGCGTCGGCCTGCGTCTTGTAGCGCATGATGGTGGGCGTGAAGGGCAAAACGTCCTCGCGGATAAGGTCGTCGCGCACGATGACGATGACCACGCCAGCGGGACCAACGTTTTTCTGCACGCCGCCGTAGATGAGGCCGTACTTGGAGACGTCGACGGGTTCGGAGAGGAACATCGAGGAGACGTCGGAGACGAGCGGGATATCGCCCGTCTCGGGAAGGTGGGTGTAGCGCGTGCCGTAGACCGTCTCGTTCTGGCAGATGTAGACGTAGTCGGCGTCGGGCGAGAAAGCGGCGCTGTCGAAATCGGGAACGCATGTGAAGTTTTCGTCCTCGGAGGATGCGACAAGGTTCGCGGTGCCGTAGAGCTTCGCCTCCTTGAAGGCCTTCTTCGACCAGTTGCCCGACACGATGTAGTCGGCAACCTTGTTGCGCATGAGGTTCATAGGAATTGCCGCGAACTGCTGGGTGGCGCCGCCCTGCAAAAAGAGGACGCGGTAGTTGTCGGGGATGGACATGAGATCGCGGATGTCCTGCTCAGCGGTCTCGATGATGCCCTTGAACGTCGCCGAGCGATGGGACATCTCCATGACCGACATCCCAGACCCGTTGTAATCGAGCATCTCCGCCGCCGCGGTCTTCAAGACCTCCTCGGGAAGCATTGCGGGACCTGCAGAAAAGTTGAACACCCTACCCATAAGCGCACTCCTTTACTCACGAGAGTCAGATATATGCTTTATTCTACTAAAGCGCTCAAGCGAAGGGCTCGAAAGGCCCGCTCATTCGGCCGCGCGGGCGCGCATCGTCGGCAGAAGGGTTTACGCGCCTGGATAGGACACCTTGGCCCGAAGATGCACGCTGCATCCCTTTTCAGGGCCGTGTGGCGCAAAAAATGAATGTGAATTCCTTGTATAATTTCACGTTAAGGAAACCCAGCACGCCACGCCTTAGACGCGCCGACATTCGGCGGGAAGGCGCCACGAAAGGGGGACGCATGGAAAACGCGATCACGAGAAGAGACGCACTCAAGCTCGGAGCCGCCGCAACGACGGTCATTGTGTCGGGGGGCGCACTGACCATGTTCGCAGGTTGCGAGGCGAATAGCACGGCGGACTCCCCCCGCCATGCCGCGCTCGCCCCAAGCGAAACGAGCTTTCACGTGGAAGACGGGAAGTGGTTTTCCGACTGGACGGAGAAAACCAAGCAGGGAATCGCGTTCACCGGCTCGAAGCTCGGCATCGTCCCGAGCGGCGACGGCGAAACGCTCGCCATCGCCTACTGCGACGCCGACGGTGTGAAGCAGGTCATGCAAATCGGACAAGCGAACGTGCCCGTGCGCGTACACGGCGACATCGAGATGCTCGCCGCAGACGACATCGCGTCCCGCTACGTGGTTTTAATCGATGAAGACGCCACGATCGATGCGCTATTCTTGGGCGGCATCGACCGCGCGGAAGTCTCGGGCAGCATCGCCTCGCTTATCGTCGTGGGAAAAGCCGATGCTGAGCTTCGCTCCGAATCATCGGTGCAATCGGTGATCATGGGCGACAGCCGCGCGGACGTGCACGTAGATGCAGGCGCACTCGTGAGCGAGGTATACGCGCCCTACGCAGAGCAAGTCGAATTCGAATCGGTCCCCTGCGCCGTTCGCACCGTCGACGCCGATTACGCATCGCAGGCGAACAAGGCCTTCGTGCAGGTGCTGACAGGACAGGGAACCGAAGACGAACGCGCCTTCGTTTTGGGCCTTTGCGCTGACCTTAAGCTTCCCCCCGTCGTTGCTGAGGCGGCGGGCAGTGCGAAGACGAGCACCGCCGCCTTCCCTGTTTCATTAGATCCCGAAAAGGCATATGCGGATGAAGCCGACGCAGCAAACGCGGATTCCGCCAAGGGCAACCAGGAGGACACCGCCACCGACAGCGATGCCGATATCACCTTCTCCGACAAGCCCGAGCTCACAAGCGACGACCCCGAATGGGGCCGCCTTGAGGACTTCCAACCCGACCCCGACACCCCCATCGACGAGAACTGCATCGAGCTTCCCACCGATGATGAGCTAGCGGCCGCGAACCAAGGCGCCGAAAACGACATCCCCTTCGTCCAGGGCGACATCGACACCATCTTGAAAGGCGTTGCCAACCTCACGCTCAACAAGACCGTCACCTACGCCACGAACACACTCCTATCTGCGATTTTCGGCTCGAACAACGGCGTCGAGCGCGCCCTTGGCGAGATCAGTTCGCGCCTCGACAACATCGAGAGGGAAATCCAAGCCGTGTACACGGCGATTCAGGAAGCTGAGCTCTGCTCGATAATCAACGAACTGATCAAAACGTATTTCCGCAACACGACCGATTTGGTGGATTTCATCGAGAAGTTCAACCGCGATTACATGAAGGATTTCCAGGAGGGAACCGACGACTACATCGCCGCGCGCAAACGGGTCGCCATGTACCTTGCGACGGCAAGCTCCGCCGATAACCCCAAGCTTACCGTCGACGGGAAGACCGTCGACGCCTACGCCATCGATTACTGCAGCGCGCTTTTGGCGGAGCAAGTCGGTGTCGCGCTGAACCCGCTCGAGGCATACTTCAAGTTATCCCTGCTCAAAAGCCCTTGGGAGCAAAATACCATTGCAGGTCGAGTGGGCTTTCAGGATGAGGTTGTCAACAAGTTCGGGCTTTTGTGCGGATACGCAGCCTTCGCGCTAAGGGGATATATGGACTATCTTGCCGATGATGTCACGCTATCCGACGAGCAGAGAAAAGTCGAGCTCAGTCAATGTATCGCAAGCTGGGAACAGCTCTTCGGAACCGACTCAGCGAACGAAATCGCCAACGATTACGAGGTGACAAACGAGTTCAGCCGCATTCGCGCAACAAGGGACAACGCAAGCAACAGCGAGGAAGGCTACGCCGCGCGCGCGTCCCGCCTGATCGAGAGTTACAAGGTGGTTCCGCATGCGGATAAGTGGCGTCACTTCATGGTGCCCGGCAAGGAAGTCACGCTCATGACGCAAGCGGCCGTCCTCAAGGTGAACAAGAGCACGGGCGCAAACCAGCCGCAGCTCACCGTGAGCAGCGATGCCCATCTTGTGGCGGATATCGACAGTTTCCGAAAGATCTACGACTACTACGGCGGGAAAAAGACACTGCACCAGATACTCTTCGCGCAGGACGAAGCCAGCATCGCGCTCCCCGACGCTGGTAAGAAGGAAGACTACAGCTTCTCAGTCTCCGGCGTCGAGCCTAAGGCCGACCGCTACATCAAGTCGAAGGGCGCCATCGAGCACAGTCAGTACTACACGCCCGTTGTCTCGGGAAAGATGAAGCTCAGCCAGAGGAACTACTACAACTACGACAACAACCGCGGCTCAAAGACCGAGAAGTATTTCGATATCACACTGCTCGGCGTCTACGAAAAACTATCCTTCGAGGATTAAAGCGCTTTTGCCCAAGCGCAAGCGGGGCCCGCAGTTCACACCGAGCGGGCCCCGCTTAATTCAATCAGCTTGCGCCGAACTACTGCTCGTCAGACTTGATCCAGGAGAACATGCCGCGGATCTTGGCGCCGGTGGTCTCGATGAGGTGGTTGTTGATCGCCTCGCGATGCTCGATAAGCCACTTATGGTCGTTGTTGCAATCGGCAACGAATTCCTTCGCGAACTCACCGTTCTGGATACGCTTCAGGATGAGCTTCATGGCCTCGCGAGATTCCTCGTTGATGACCTTCGGGCCCGCGTAGTACTCGCCGTACTCGGCGGTGTTGGAGATGGAGTAGTTCATGAAGTGGATGCCCGACTCGTACATCAGGTCGACGATCATCTTCATCTCGTGGTAGCACTCGAAGTAAGCGAGCTCGGGCGGATAGCCGGCGTCGACAAGCGTCTCGAAGCCAGCCTTGACGAGCTCGACGAGGCCGCCGCAAAGAACTGCCTGCTCACCGAAGAGGTCCTCTTCGGTTTCCTCGGCGAACGTAGCCTTGATGATGCCGGAGCGGGCACCGCCGACGCCCCAGCAGTAGGACATCGCGATATCCCATGCGTCGCCGGTCGCGTCCTGCGCCACGCACGCGAGGTCGGGCACACCCGAGCCCTCGGTGAACTGACGGCGGACGATGTGGCCCGGGCCCTTAGGAGCGCACATGATGACGTTCACGTCCTCAGGAGCCTTGATGTAGCCGTAGTGGATGTTGAAGCCGTGGGCGAACGCGAGGGTGTCGCCAGCCTTCAGGTGATCTTTGATGTGCTCCTCGTAAACCTTCGGCTGCGTCTCATCCGGGGTGAGGATCATGATGACGTCCGCTTCCTCGGCAGCGGTATCGATGTCGACGACCTTAAGGCCGGCCTCGCGAGCCCTCTCGGCGGACTTGGAACCCTCGCGAAGACCGACGCGCACGTCGCAGCCGGAGTCCATGAGGTTGAGCGCATGGGCATGGCCCTGCGAGCCGTAGCCGATGATGGCGATCTTCTTCCCCTGGATAATCTTCGGGTTGACGTCCTCTTCGTAATAGATTGTCACAGCCATGGTAGTTTGTCCTTTCTTTTTGGCTGGTTTTACCTTGCTCTATGGCAACCGCATTCGCGGAAATACCCATGATGTGCAGGTTCGCTCCCTATACTTCCTTGGAGTTGCGGCTCATGGCGATTTTACCCGTGCGCGTGATCTCCTTTATGCCGTAGGCGCGGAAGAGATCTTCCATGCCCTTGAGCTTGCTCTCGTCGCCCGTCGCCTCGATCGTGAGCGAGCTTTTGCCCACGTCGACGATCTTCGCACGGAACACGTTCGTGATCTCGATGATTTCGTTTCGCCGCTCGGGCGACGCGTTCACCTTGAAGAGCACGAGCTCACGCTCAATCGCGGACTCCTTTGTAAGGTCGCTAATCTTATAGACGCTGACCAGCTTGTGCAGCTGCTTGGTGATCTGCTCGTATGCCACGTCGTCAGCCTTCACGATGATGGTGATACGCGACATCGTGGGGTCCTCGGTCGGACCCACCGACAGCGAGTCGATATTGAACCCGCGCCGCGAAATGAGCCCAGTCACGCGGGAGAGCACGCCCGGCTTGTTCTCGACCAGAATAGACAGGATATGCTTCATCGAACATCCCCTTCCTCTTCAGCGGCGCCTTCCCCGTTCGAGCCCTCGCCCTGGTGCGGGCCCTTGTCCTCAGGGTCGGACTCCCAGCGGCCGCCGAACTGCGCGTCGATCTTCGCGCAGGGCGACTTCTCGCGCACCACCGGCGCCGGCTCACCCGGCACATCGGTGCGCACGGCGCCAACCGCCACGTCGATCGCGCCCATGACGTCACTCATCGCCTTGCCAGGCGCGACCATCGGAAACACGTTCTGCTGGTCAGAGATTGCAACATCCAAAAGGAACGGACCGTCGCAGGCGAGCATGCGATCATAGGCCTCGTCAAGCTTCGCGGGGTCGGTCACGCGCTCGGCCTGCCAGCTGTACGCGTCAGCGAGCTTCACGAAATCTGGGTTCGCGTCGAGCTCGGTGAACGAATAGCGCTCGCTATAGAAAAGCTTCTGCCACTGATGCACCATACCGAGCGCGCGGTTGTCCAAGATAACAACCTTCACCGGCACGTTGTGAATGGCGGCGGTAGCCATCTCCTGGCTGTTCATCTGGAACGACCCGTCACCTGCGATGCAGACTACCTGCGCGCCCGGGCGCCCGAACGCGGCGCCGATGGATGCGGGAAAGCCGAATCCCATCGTGCCCAGGCCGCCCGAGGAAATGAAGCTGCGCGGCTCCTCGCGATCGATAAACTGCGCGGCCCACATCTGGTGCTGGCCAACCTCGGTTACGACGACAGAATTGTGCGGGTCGAGCTTCGCGGAGAGCTTCTGCATGGCGATCTCGGGGACGATCTCGTCAGGGTTCTCGGTGATCTGCGCATCGTAGAACGGGTAGCGCTCGCGCCATTCCGCAATCTGCGCGTTCCACGCCTCGGTGCGCGGCGTGCAGGCTTCCTTCCCGATCGTGGCGACGATGCCCGCGACGACGCCCTTCAAATCGCCGACGATGGGCACCTGCGCCTCGCGGATCTTGCCGATCTCGGCCGGGTCGATGTCGATGTGGATGACCTTCGCATGGGGCGCGAACTCGGAGAGCTTGCCCGTCACGCGGTCGGAGAAACGCGCGCCCGCCGCGATGATCAGGTCGGACTCGGTCATAGCTAGGTTCGCGAACTTCGAGCCGTGCATGCCGACAGGACCCAAGTTCATCGGGTGCGACGCCGGGAAGGCGCCTTTGCCCATGAGCGTCGTCACCACGGGAATCTGCATCATGGTCGAAAGCTTCACGAGCTCTTCGGTGGCACCGGATGCGATCGTGCCGCCGCCGACGTAGAGAATCGGCTTGCTTGCGCGCTCGATCACGCCGACCGCCTGCTTGATCTGCTTGGCATTGCCCTTGTACGTAGGACGATACGACGGCAGGTTCACCTCGTCGGGGTAGTTGAAGACGATCTGCTCGCTTTGGATGTCGGAAGGCACGTCGATAAGCACGGGGCCGGGACGTCCCGTCGAGGCAATATGGAACGCCTCGCGGAAAGTCGTCGTGAGCTCGTCGGCAGACTGCAGAAGAAACGAGTGCTTGACGATCGGCATCGTGATGCCCACGATGTCGGATTCCTGGAACGAGTCGGTACCGATAACGCCGCGCGGCACCTGGCCGGTGATGACGACGAGGGGCACGGAGTCCATGTAGGCCGTCGCGATGCCCGTCACCGTATTCGTGGCTCCGGGGCCAGACGTGACGATGACAACGCCGGGGCGACCCGTCGCGCGCGCATAACCGTCCGCCTCATGCACCGCTCCCTGCTCGTGGCGAGCAAGGATATGCGTGATCTGCTTGCTGTCGTAGAGCGCGTCGTAGATCTTGATCGCCTGCCCGCCAGGATAGCCGAACACCAAATCGACGCCCTCGGCCTCGAGCGAGGCGATAATCGCCTCGGCGCCGTTCATGCGAAGGCCCTGCTTCTCGGTCTTGCTGCCCAGGCCCAAAGGCCCGCCAATCTGAGGTTTCTTGCTTTTCAAAGTGTTACTCACGAGACATACGCCCCCTTATCGGCCGATGAGACGAGCTTTGCGTACTTGGCGAGAACGCCATGGTTGTGTTTCGGTGCGGGTGCGACGAACGCATCGCGGCGGCGAGCAAGCTCCTCGTCGTCAACGTGGAGGTTGATCTCGCCCCCTTCGATGTCGACCGTGATCTCGTCGCCGTCCTCGATGAGAGCGATGGGACCGCCCGCCGCAGCTTCGGGGCTCACATGTCCCACGCAGGGGCCCTTCGAGGCGCCGGAGAAGCGCCCGTCGGTGATGAGCGCCACTGACTTGGAAAGGCCCATGCCCACGATAGCGGATGTCGGCGTGAGCATCTCGCGCATGCCGGGGCCGCCGGCAGGGCCCTCGTAGCGGATGACGACGACGTCGCCCGCCTTGATTTCCCCTGCGAAGATGGCCTTGCAGGCTTCCTCTTCGGAATTGAAGCAGCGGGCGGGGCCAGTGTGCGTGAGCATCGAGGGGTCGACAGCCGACTTCTTCACGATGCCGCCGTCGGGAGCGACGTTGCCGTGGAGCACGCGCAGCGCACCTACCTTCGAGAACGGGTTGTCGTGCGTGCGGCACACCTCGCCATCGGCGGGTTTCGTGCAGTTCTTTAAATACTCGGGAAGCGTACCCATGCAGGTAAGTGCGGACTCATCGAGAAGCCCCAGCTCGTTGAGCTCGTGCATGACGACCGGCACGCCGCCCACGGCGTAGAGGTCGATGAGCGGGCGCGGGCCGGAGGGCTGCAGCTTCACGAGATGGGGCGTGCGCGCACTCGCCGCGTCCCAGTCGTCCATCGTGATGGGGTGCCCCGCCGCCTGGGCGATGGCGGTCAGGTGGAGTACCGTGTTGGTGGAGCCGCCGAAGGCCATATCGCATTCCATGGCGTTGTGGATCGCCGCCTCGGAAACGAGGTCGCGGAAGTTGATGCCGCGCTCGAGCAGCTCCATGACCTTCATGCCCGCATGCTTGGCGAGGCGAAGGCGCTCGGAGTACACGGCGGGAATGGTGCCGTTGCCGGGGAGTGCGATGCCCAGCGCCTCGCACAGGCAGTTCATGGAGTTCGCGGTGAACATGCCCGAGCAGCTGCCGCAGGTCGGGCAGGCGGTGTCCTCGTAGTACTTCAGCTCATCCTCGCTCATCGTGCCGGCAGCAACCTTGCCCGCGCCGTCGAAGAGCGTGTTCAGATCGGTCGTAGGGCCGCCCGTGCAGCCAGGCTCGTGGCCGGGAAGCATCGGGCCGCCGGAGACGAACACAGTGGGGATGTTCACGCGAAGGGCGCCCAAAATCATGCCAGGGACGATCTTGTCACAGTTGGGAATGCACACGATGCCGTCGAACGCGTGGCCCTCGACCGCGCACTCCAGGCTGTCGGCGATGACCTCGCGCGACACGAGCGAGTAGTGCATGCCCGCATGGTTCATGGCGATGCCGTCGCACACGCCGATGGTGGACACCTCGAACGGGACGCCGCCCGCGAGGTAGATGCCAGCCTTCACGGCCTCGCAGATCTTGTCGAGGTTGTTGTGGCCGGGGATGATGTCGTTGCGAGAATTGACGACGGCGATAAGCGGGCGGCCCATCTCCTCGTCGGTGATTCCGTCAGCCTTGAGCAGGCTGCGATGCGGGGCGCGCGCGGCACCCACCTTGATGGCATCGCTGCGAAGCTGCATGTTCCGTGTCCTCCCTTCGGGCGTCACCGCCCATAAAAAAATCCTGGCTGCAAGCACCTGCACCAGGACCTCTTGGGAACAACGGAGTAAACCGCGGACCGATAACGGAGTCGCCGATTCAGGCTACTTGCCTCACGCGATTGCGAAGGTCATTCGCAAAGCACGCAAAACGTTCGCGCCGAACTGCTCGGAGGTGGCATTCGGGGCCGCCCACCACCGGCTCGCAGCATCCGCCGGCTCTCTGAGAGATGGGTTCGTCCTTACTTTCCTCGTCAACGCATTTCGTCGTATTTGGTTTTAAACTGGCGTCAGTATACCCCCGCCACATCGCAGCGCAAGGGGTAATTACCCTAAACGCCGCGATGTGGCGATAAATGCACATTGCCGACAAATTCCCAGATGGGAGGCCTTCGCGAAGACGTAGCTCTAGGCTTCCTTCGCCCCCTTGGGAAGCTCGCCTTCAAGCGGGAAGCGCATTTCGGGTTCGTCGGCGCGCTCGGGAGCGTCGCCGCCGAATGAATACTCGTCCTTGCCAGGAAGCACTGCGTTCAGCACGATACCCGCAAGCGAGCCTACGGCAAGGCCCGAAAGAGAGATAGTGATTCCGCCGACGGCGAACACGATGGCGCCCGCCGTGGAGTAAGCGATACCAATGGAGAGCACGAGGATGAGCGCCGCGACGAGCACGTTGCGGCTCTTCATGAAGTCAACCTTGTTCTCGACGAGGTTGCGAACACCGACAGCCGAGATCATGCCGTACAGGACAAGAGACACGCCGCCGATGACGCACGCGGGCATGGCCTCGATGACCGCTGCGAACTTCGGGCAGAACGAGAAGCAGATTGCGAACACCGCAGCAATGCGGATAACGCGAGGGTCGAACACCTTGGTGAGCGCGAGCACGCCCGTGTTCTCGCCGTACGTAGTGTTGGCGGGCGCCCCGAAAAGCGAGGCGAGAATCGTGGCCAGGCCGTCGCCTAAAAGCGTGCGGTGCAAGCCCGGCTCGGCGATAAAGTTGCGGTTGACCGTGGAACTGATGGCAGAGATGTCGCCGATATGCTCGATCATGGTTGCGAGCGCAAGCGGCATGATCGTGATGACGGCTGTGATGGCAAGCCCCGCATCGAAGTTGCTCGACAGCGCGAACACCGTGTTCTCGAAGGCGACAGGCAGGCCGATCCGAGGAGCGGCGGCGACGCCCGAGAAATCAACTTCGCCGAGCGCAACGGCAAGGGCGTAGGAAACGAGCACGCCGAGCAGGATCGGGATAATCTTCACCATGCCGCGACCCCAGATGTTCGCGACGATGATGACAGCAATCGCCACGACAGCGACAAGCCAGTTCGTCGAGGCGTTCGCGATAGCGGAGCTCGAGAGGATAAGGCCGATCGAGATGACGATCGGGCCTGTGACCACGGGCGGGAAGAACTTCATCACGCGAAGCGCGCCGAAGCCGCGGAAGAGCGCGGAGAGCACGAGGTACAGAAGACCCGCGCACGCCACGCCCAGGCAAGCATAGGGCAGAAGCTCGGCCTCGCCGTTCGGTGCGATAGCGGCATAGCCCGCAATGAAGGCGAACGACGAGCCAAGGAATGCCGGCACCTTCCCCTTCGAGAGGAAGTGGAACAAAAGCGTGCCCAAGCCCGCGAACAAAAGCGTGGCAGAAACGGAGAGGCCCGTGAGCACCGGAACTAAAATGGTTGCGCCGAACATGGCGAACATGTGCTGCAGGCCAAAGACGATCATCTTGGGCTTGCCGAGCGTGGTCGCATCATAAATGGCGTCGGGGCTGTCCTCGGCTCCCATGGTGGGTACGGGTTTGTCGATTTTCGCCACGAAACTCTCCTTTTCTGCAAGTTTTACTGGGTGGCATTGTACACGCGCGGGACGAAAGGTCAGGCGTGCAAAAGAGAAAAAGGCCGGAAGCTTGTGACTTCCGGCCTTACTAATTCATGGTGGTCGCTACAGGATTTGAACCTGTGACCCCCGCCGTGTGAAGGCGATGCTCTCCCGCTGAGCCAAGCGACCATGTAAGCCTGCATCAAAACTTGTTCCTGATGCGAGTGAATATAATAGCGCTCATCACGAGTGGACGCAAGGGGTAATTTCAACATTTTCAGCGCGTCTATACTGCTATACTTTCGGGGCATGCATTTCCGCACGTGACGTAATAAGGGAGAGAAAAACCCATGAGCAACGAAGACAGCTTCCTCGCATCGAAGAAGCGCAGTGACGAAATCCGAGCCGACCTGGCCGTGCATCCTGAAAAGTACACCATGCTCACCGGCGACCGACCCACCGGCCGCCTGCATCTGGGACACTACTTCGGAACGATCAGGGAGCGCGTGGCGCTGCAGAACCTCGGCGTTCCCACCCGCGTCGTCATCGCCGACTACCAGGTGATCACCGACCGCGATACGACCGCCAACATCGCCGACAACGTGCACAATATGGTGATCGATTACCTGGCCTGCGGAATCGACCCCGAGAAGACCATCATCTTCACTCATTCGCACATTCCCGCATTGAACCAGCTCATGCTCCCCTTCCTCTCGCTTTGCACCGAAGCCGAACTCGAGCGCAACCCTACGGTGAAGGCCGAGCAGGAGGCATCGGGGCACGCGCTCACGGGCCTGCTTTTGACCTATCCCGTGCACCAGGCCTGCGACATCTTGTTCTGCAAGGGCAACATCGTGCCCGTCGGTAAAGACCAGCTGCCCCATATCGAGCAGACGCGCCAGATTGCCCGCCGCTTCAACGAGCGCTATGCAAAGGTGTTCCCCGAGCCCGACGGCCTTCTGACCGACGCTGTTTTGATTCCTGGCCTCGACGGCCGCAAGATGTCGAAGAGCTACGGCAACGCCATCAGCCTCTCGGCGACGGCGGAAGAGACCGCAAAGCTCATCAAGAAGTCGCAGACCGACTCCGACCGCAACATCACCTTCGATCCCGATAATCGCCCCGGCGTGTCTGCCCTGCTCACCACCGCAGCTCTCTGCACCGGGCGCACGGAAGTCGAGATCGCGGAGGAAATCGGCGACGGTGGCTCGGGCACGCTCAAGAAGTACGTCACCGAAAGCGTGAACGACTACCTTGCGCCCATCCGCGCACGCCGCGAGGAGCTTATGCAGGATCCTGCGTATATCGCCGACATCCTGGCCGACGGCAACCGTCGCGCAAATGAGATCGCGAACGAGACACTTGGCGAGGTTCGCGAGGCTATGGGCATGATCTACACCGCCTAACCTGCAAGACGCCGAGCATGAAAAAACCGCCGTCGAGGTTTCTCGGCGGCGGTTTGCATTTTGTGGTGGGCCCACCCGGATTCGAACCGAGAACCAAAGGATTATGAGTCCCCTGCTCCACCGTTGAGCTACAGGCCCGTTTTGCACGTGGACTATTGTACCCGAAAGCTGAGCAGTCAAGGAAACTTCATATATCCGTATTGCAGATAGGCGCCACTCCGTCGCCTTCGCGACCGAGTCGACCAGCGCGGCGCGGGCCGACGCCGCCTTGAGGTCGCCGTTCTCCTTCTCGAGCGCGGCGATGCGCTCCTCGATGGTCGGGTCGGGCTTCACTTATACGAAAAAGCCACCCGTGCGGATGGCTTAGATCAACTATGGTCGGGGCGGCGGGATTCGAACCCGCACGGGCTTGCGCCCGCCAGCCTCTGAAGCTGGCGCGTCTGCCTGTTCCGCCACGCCCCGATGTAATAAACTGTTGTTACGGACGCGCACCCTGGTTAAGAGCCGAGGCCCGCGTCCGTTTTGTTTAGGGTTTTGATTATCCCGTCGCTATGTATGACGTGAAGGTTCTTGATTGTTCCGTCGCCCTCGAAGCTGGGGACCACCTTGCAGTCGCATCCGCGGTGGAAGTGCCTCCACTCGCCGGCCGTCTTGCGCGTGTGGTAGACCGCGCCGCGGCTCGCGAGCATCAGGCAGAACGTGCAGGTCTCGGTGCCCGTCGGCACGCGGGCGAACATCGCGCCCTCGTCCCTGTCGCGCTCCACGTTGGCGACGATCGTCTCGTTGAGGCTGCGGAAGGCGTCGTTCCTGGCGAACTCGCCGCACGCCCTCGCGAACGCCGCGTCGCCCTCCTTCGCGAGCTTCTTCGCCTGGTATCGCGCCACGTCGTCCACCGACCCCGGCTCGTAGACCGTCATGGCGCTGTCTTTGGAGCTCGTGTCGCTTCAGTACTCGGCAGTTCTCTCAAAAGTTATGCTGCCGAACACTATCGCGTCAGCCAAGATCGGAGACGGCGCGGCAAACTCACAGCAGGAGGAATCACGGGCCGCATTGCTCTCTACGACAGCTGCGGCATCATGGATATAAATTTAGCTCAGAATACAAAAAGAACTCATTTCGAGCACCTATGCCCTCCACGAGTTCGAACAATTAAAATGGCTCCCCGGGTAGGATTCGAACCTACAACCCTCCGGTTAACAGCCGGATGCTCTGCCGTTGAGCTACCGAGGAATCTGCCAATCAGTTGCGCTCTTTCCGAACGCGCAAGATAGTATTATACCCATCTCATCAGTCGGCGCAAGACCCAATTTTAACTTTTTTGACGAGCGCGGGCATTCGGAATCCCAAGCCCTCTCACCAGACGGCCCGCTCGCTCTTCAACCTCCTGTCAGGCGGCGCACTTGTTGCTGCGACGCGAGGATCAACCGCGCAACCGCTTCTTCTCGATAATCGGCCCCCTCATGGATAGATATCGGCGATATGTGAGTCCAAGAGCGCCGCCTCGATGCTCTGATCTGGCCACGAAGCAGGCCCCCTCGCCCCGCAAGGCGCCCGAGAAGCAACCCACTCGCCCCACAGGGCATTCCGGAAGTAGCACCTTCGCTTCGTAGGGGCCCTCCAGGCCGCTTGCCAAGAGGACGCCCGCGCAAAATATCCCTACTTCTTAATAGAGGAGTAGCTTTCCTTCAGCATGTCGATCGCATGACCCACCACTTCCTCCGCCGAGCCGGGCATGAAGTTCGTCTTAGAGGCCTGCTTGCCGCTCTGATCGAACCCTTCCTGATCGGGGAGATAGCCCTGCACAGAATCGCCGTCGAAGCTCACCCAGTTCTGCATGATGTTATGCGCGTACGGCGAATCGGCCCTGATGTCTTTCAGGGACTGGATATTCATCTCCGGCTTGACGCCTGTAATAGCGATATCGGGCATAAGCCATGCCGCCTCGTTGTCGAAGAAGCCCTTCTTGTATTCCAGGCCGCCCTTCGATCCCATCACACGAGGAACCTACCTTTATGGTGAGGAAGGAAAAGAGTGAGCGCATCGGCTGAAAAGATGAAACTCAAGGGTCCAAATAACACTCCCGTAAAACCAGCAAGTGGACCGCAGCGCAAAGCAGCTGAAATTCAGCGCAACCAGCCCTTCTTCCGTCATCCCCACCAGAGAGGCGCTCGCGCGGGCACCCTTGCTCTACAGCACCATTGAACCAGTTCACAACCTCATACCAATGGGCTGACCGCCTATTGGGGGTAATTCCAACCTACTGAAATCCATCTTCTCATCTTTTATCGGGGGTATGCCCTCATGCGCGCGGCGTAATTTCGCAGTCATCGGAATCGCGCCGATCGTGAACGCAATCAGACGAGTGCGTGCGACGAGCGACAGACCGCCGAGGAGAGCGGCAGCATAGAAAGACGAAACCGATCACGTATTCCGATTATGAAGGAGGAAACCCAATGGCAGACTCTACCGAGTCCACGGTGCAAGAGCACTGGGGGGAAACCAACGGAAAGAAGTATCGCCGAGGCTCACGTCTTCCCAAGAAGACCGACACCGTCCCGGCAGCGCCTGCGGCTGAGACGCCGAAGGTGCCCTGGAAGTGGGAAGAGGACGGCATGACCGTCATCCGCGGCACGGCACGTTCCGCACCGGGGTGTCACAACGTCTGCGGCATTCTGTCCTACGTGAAGGACGGCAAGCTCGTGAAGGTCGAAGGCGACCCCGAGGACCCCTACAACCAGGGCCGTCTTTGCAGTCGTTGCCTTTGCATCCCCGACTACGTCTACCACAAAGACCGCCTTTTGCACCCGATGAAGCGTGCGAAGGAAGACCGAGGCAAGGACAAGTTCGTCGAAATCTCCTGGGATGAGGCCTACGACATCATCGTCGAGGAGTTCAAGAAGGTCGCCGATACCTACGGCCCCGACAAGATTGCCATGTGCCAGGGCACGGGCCGCGATATTCACCAGGTCACGCGCCTGAACGCGTGCATGGGCTCCCCGAACGAGGGCGTCCCCTACTTCGCCGGCAACTCCTGCTACCTGCCCCGCATCGCGTCCATGGCGTGCATGCTCGGCGGCTCGTGCGTTATGGACTGCTCGCAGTTCTTGCCCAAGCGCTACGACGACCCCCGCTACACGGTGCCCGAGTACTGCATCGTGTGGGGCCATCAGCCCTTCTACTCCAACGCTGACGGCTTCTACGGCCATTGGATCTTGGACCTTATGAAGCGCGGTATGAAGGTTGCCGTCGTCGACCCGCAGCTCACCTGGCTTGCGGCTCGTGCGGGCAAAGACTGGCTGCGCGTCCGCCCCGGCGGAGACGGAGCGCTCGCTATGGCCATGCTCAAGGTCATCTGCGACGAGAAGCTCTATGACCAGGAATTCTGCGACAAGTGGGTCTACGGTCTCGAAGCCGTTTGCGAGCGTGTCGCCGACATGGATCTCGACGAGCTGTGCGAACGCGCATGGGTCGACAAGGAAGATGTCGTCCGCGTGGCCCGCACCTACGCAACGAGCCATCCCGCGGCCATCCAGTGGGGTGTTGCTCTCGACCAGCAGACCGGCGGCCAGCAGGCAGCCCACGCCATCACGGCGATGTGGTGCATCACCGGCAACCTCGACATCCCGGGCGGCAACGTCATGGCTGACGCTTGCTGGGGCATCGAGCAGCCGAACTGGGTCGGCACCTGGGGCTGGGACGAGCTTATGACCCCCGAGGAGCAGGCCAAGCGCATCGGCATCGAGCGCTACCCGATGTTCGCCGTGGGCTTTAAGAACCTCTCCTCCAACGCGACCATCGAAGCATGGCAGCGCGGCGAGATTCCCATCCATGCAGCCTATATCGTGACGAACAACTTCCTCGCGACCATGGGCGCACAGGCCGAGCAGCAGCTCGAATGGTACAAGCAGATCGACTTCATCGTGGTCGAGGACCTGTTCATGACGCCGACCATGATGGCACTCGCCGACGTGGTGCTGCCCGCGGCAACCTACGAGGAGCGCGACGGCTTCGGCGGACTGAACGCCTACCGCATCAGCTGCATCAACAAGGCAATCGAGCCGGTTGGCGACTCCAAGCCCGACAACACGATTTTCCTCGAGCTGGGCAAGCGCCTCACCCATGCGATCAAGCCGGAAAACGACGACATCGCATGGCCGTGGGACAACGTCCAGGAAATGTGGGACTACGCACTTGAAGACGGCGGGTTCACCTGGGAAGAGCTTCGCGACGCCACCTGGAAGTACCCCGAGTTCAAGTACCGCAAGTACGAGACGGGCGACCTTCGCCCCGACGGCCAGGTCGGCTTCCGTACGGAAACCGGTCGTGCGGAGATCTACTCCATGGTCTTCCACCACACCTCCTGGTCGGGCCTCGATCCACTGCCGAGCTACGTGGAGCCTGTTGAGAGCCCCTATTCGGCACCGGAAGATGTCGAGGAGTACCCCTACATCGTGACCTCCGGCATGCGCGTGCCCCACTTCTTCCACTCCGAGCAGCGTCAGATCGAGAAGCTGCGCGCCCTGCATCCCGATCCGCTTTGCCATATCCACCCGGAGACGGCAAAGAAGCACGGCATCGAAGAGGGCGACTGGATGTGGCTCGAGAACAAGCACGGCAAGTGCAAGTACAAGGCCACCTTCGACGACGGTTACGATCCGCGCGTCATGCAGTGCGAGCACGGCTGGTGGTTCCCTGAGCGCAAGGATGAGGCGGAAGAGAACACCGAGGATGAGAAGAAGGGCCTGTTCGGCGTATTCGAATCGCAGATCAACAACCTCGTTCCCTTCGACGCCGGCGTGTCGGGCTTCGGCTCGAACTACAAGGCCATGATGTGCAAGATCTACAAGGCCGAAGACTAACAGGCCGCGCGAGAGGAGTTTAACAATGGCAATTCAAGGAATCCTCGTCGACGTGGATTATTGCACCGGGTGCGAGGCATGCGTTCTCGCCTGCCAGCAGGAGCACGGCTACAGCGAGAAGGAATTCGGCATCAAGATCACCAAGCTTGGCCCGCTGCATATCGACGAAGCCAACAAGGTGTTCCAATACGACTTCATCCCCCAGTTCACGCAGTGGTGCGATCTGTGCGAAGAGCGCTGCGGCAAGGGCAAGAAGCCGACGTGCGTGCAGCACTGCCAGGCTCAATGCCTCGACTGGGGTCCGATTGAGGAGCTGGCCGCGAAGGTCAACTCACCCAAGCAGATGATCGTCGCCATCAACGAGGCGTAGATCATAAAAAGGCTTCGCCTGCGCGAAGAAGGCGGCATTCACGACTTTCGAAAGCTCGAGCAGGCGAAACACTACCGGGGGAAGGAGGAGGACATGACTCAGCAATTTGCCGATGATTTCGGGGGACAGTGCGCAACGCATGTCATGAACATCGACGTGCGCGCTCCGCGCGAGTTCTCTCACGAAGTCACCGAGTACCAGCGTGAGCAGGGCCGCATCGACTGGCGAGTCCGTTGCAGCGCCAACATGAAGAAGATGGCGAAGCACGAGATCAACCAGATCTATCAGTAAGCCCGATGCGAAATCTTGTCGGGGAAGCGAATACCACACCCGCTTCCCCGCCCCGCATCACCCTTTAGACGATCCGCCGCCCAGGTGGTTATCCCTACTTCCATCCCCAGGGCTTCCCTCGCCACCTGGGTGGATCTCCCCATACCTATCAATGGGCGCCGGCAAGGCAGATAAGGAGGGTTGAGCGTAGCTTGGCTCCCGTTCATACATTCAAACCTACTGACAACCGACAACAAAAAAGGAGAGAAAATGGCTGAAACTCGCGTTATCGACGATAACATGCACTTCCTGCCGACCAACCTGTTCACCAACGAAGAGGTGCTTCACGGCTTTCTGTACTCCGCGCCTGTCACCTTCGGCATGAAGGCTTATCTGGGCAAGACCCCGGACGGCACGAAGGACCAGGTCATCCTTGAGTACCCCGAAGGCAAGCAGATCCTGAACTACGTTGACGGCGACTATACGCTCGAGACCAAGATCAAGGCAATGGACGAGGCTGGCGTCGACATCGCGATGCTGCGCATGCCGGTGTGGCAGGAATGGCTGCCCCTCGACATGTGCAAGATCGTGAACGAGCAGGCCGCCGAGATGTGCAAGCGCTCCGAAGGCCGCCTCGTTGCCAACGCCGTTCTTCCGCCGTTCGGCCGCAAGGAAGACGTCGACGAGCTCAAGCATTGCATCGAGGACCTCGGCATGGTCGGCGTGCAGTTCGCCTGCTGCTATGGCGATCGCTTCCTCGACGACGAGCTGTTCAAGCCCTACATGAAGGTCCTGAACGACATGAAGGTTCCGGCTGTCGTGCACCACACCCCCGGCCAGAACGCCTTCCAGAACTTCGATGATTACACGATTCTGCGTCGTGAGCTCGGCCGCATCCATGCCCAGGCAGCAGCTGTCGGCCGCGAAATCTACTCTGGCATGTTCGACGAGTTCCCGAACCTCAAGTTCGTCCACACCATGTTCGGTGGCAATTGGTTCGGCCTGCAGGAGATTCTCGCACCGCACAAGTCGACCAAGAAGAAGGAGGCCATGAACCGTCTGGCCACCAACGTCGACCACGAAGCATACACCCGCTACCTTGAGAACAATATCTTCTTCGACATGACCCACCCGATGTCCTGGGGCAAAGACCAGCTCGAATGCGCGGTGAAGGTTTGCGGCGCAGACCACTTGCTCATGGGTTCTTCCTTCCCCGTCTTCTACGAGTGGATGGCTCGCTCGGTCGAGTCCATCGACGCGCTCGATGTCACCGATGAGGAGAAGGCGCTTATGAAGGGCGGCAACGCTGCTCGCATCTTCAACCTGTAAGCACTCAAGGCACTATTTTCATTGATTAGAGGGGATCGGGTCTCGATTCGGCGTGCCACCCTCCACTCGCCCGAGGCCCGACCGTTTGTTGCGCGACGAACGCCGCGCAACTGAAAGAGGGGAAAAATGAGCAATCCCAATGCCGCGGCAAGCGCACAAGAGAAAACCCCGAGCTACGCGTGGATCGCGCTCGTCGTCTCGTTGCTCGCCGCAATATCGATCGTTTACGCATGGATGTGGCTGCCCGCCATCACCTTCCCGGTGTTCAAGGGCTGGCTCGGAGCAAACTGCGCATCCGTGCAGGCCGACCCTTCGCAGTTCGGCCTCCTGTCCAACGTCATGGGCCTCGTGCCCATCGCAGCGCTCATCATGGCGTTCCCGGCATCATTTGTAGTCCGAAAGTTCGGTCCGAAGGTCGGCACCCTCGTCGGTCTCGGCCTTGCGATCATAGGCTCCGCAGTGTGCGCCCTCACGATCACCTCGAGCTTCATGGCGTTCCTCGTGGGCCGCTTCATCTTGGGTCTCGGCCTTGCACAGACGATTGTCGCAGGCCCCACATGCGTGTCCATCTGGTTCCCCAACACGACCCGCGGCCGCGCTATGGCCATCTGGTCAATCTGGGCACCAGTCGGCATCTTTACGGTGAACGTGTTCGGTGACGGCATCTATCACGCTGTCGGGCAGAACCTTGTTACCCTGTTGTGGGTGTGGACTATCGTCATCGTGGTCATCGGAATCCTGTTCGCCGTTGTGTTCCGCAAACCCCATGCCGATGAGGCCTCCGAGGTTTCCGCTGAGACGAAGTCGTTCCGCGAGGTGCTCCCGTTCTTCAAGAAGCGTCAGCTTTGGTGCCTCATCTTCATGTTCGCGATCTTCAACTACATGAACTATGCCTTCAGCCAGTACCTGAAGACCTGGCTGCAGCTCGATCCCACTGCCGGCGGTCTTGGCTGGGACCCCGCGATGGCAGGCCTTATCGGTGGCGCGCTGACCGCATGCGGCATCCTCGCGCCCATCGGCGGCTTCATTTTGGACAAACTGCCGCGCAACCTGAAGTACATCGCAGTCGTCTCCGGCATCACCGGCCTCACCGTGTGCTCCGCGCTTGCCTTCCAGAACAACATGGTCGTGTTCGTTTTCTACGCCATCTTCTTCTGCATCGGCAACATGTTCCTGAACGGCTGCTGCCGACCGATGATCCCGACCTACGTGTTCAAGGGGGGCGCAACTGCAGTTGCTCTGGGACTTTCGTTCCTCACGTTCGGCCAGTACCTCGGCCAGACGATCACCTCCTACGCGCTTGAGCCGTTCAACGCGTCCATGTCCGCAGGCGCTTGCGACCCGATGCTCGCCTTCTGGGCATTGGTGCCGATCGGCGTCGTGGGCATCATCGCCTCGCTGCTTATGAAGCCTTCCAAGCAAGACCTCGCAGGCGGCAAGCCGCAGGGGAAGCCGGCTGAAAACGCGCAAGCTAAGTAAGCGCACATCAGGCTCGGTTTCCGTACTATTCGGCACCCGTGTCGCCCAAACGGCGCGCGGGTGCCTTTCGTTATCCAGGGACACACCATGAAAAACGGCATCGTTACGCTTGCGTACGGCAAAATCGCCCACCTCGACGCCACAACCGGGCCGACGGATTGGGCGGGCCGCTCGATAGAGCTCGAAAGGAAGATGGGAATGGAAGGCAACGCCCCCGCACCGCCAAGCGAATCGAGACGCCCCGGACAGATTGAAGCGGGATACGAGATAGACGCGAAGACGGGCGCAACAGTGGACGCCACCACAGGCGCAACACCTGGCGTATCCGCCGCCTGCAAGGAGCTCGGGATGGCGAGCCTGTCCGATATGATCGCCGATATGGGAATCAAACCACCGGGCCAGGTTTAGGGCAACGCGTCCCGACCAACCATAATCGCGTTAGGCGCGAAGCTCATCTGAGCCGGTTTCAAAGGGATAAAACCGCATTTTGGAGGGGAAAGCTTTATACTGAACACTAGGGATTTTGGGGCGCACCGTGCGAAATACCGCTTTGCGTCGTGGTCAGTTTCTCTTGTGTATCGGTATCTTATTCAAGGGGGAAAGATGGCGAAAGAGAAGCAGCGCAGCGGCGCTGACGGTGCAATGGAGTTGTTAGGGGTTGGGGGCTTCGCCTTTTTTTTCGGGTGGATGCTCATCACCTTCTACTGGCTGTTCGCGATTTTCTTGCAGGGTCTTCCCACCGGCGAGCGCGACATGATCCAGCTGTTCATCTTCGTCGGCATCGCGCTCGGGGAGCTAATTTGCCACTTCCTCGGTAAACGAGCTTCCTACACGCCGTTTAAGACATCAGTCCTTGCAATCGAGGCGGTATTCGCCGCAATCGTGCCCCTTATCAGCTTCGGCCTGCTTGTGCACGCCCCGATACCCACCCCCCTGCTCTGCACCGCCAACCTTCTCGCCGGCATCGGCGGAGGCTTCCTCACCGTAAGCTGGCTCGACGTGTGCGGCAGGTCCAAATCGCGTGCCTATGCCCGATTCTGCTCTGAAGCGCTTTTGGGCGGAGGCGCCCTTTTCGCACTCGCAGCGCTTATGCCGACTGAGTTCCAGCCCGTCTTCTGTCTCGTTTATCTCGCATTGTCGGTGGGATTGCTGAAGTACACAAGCGAGAACTCAGACAATTCGCAGGCCGCGCCGGTCAGCGCCGTTGAACACAAACCGTGGAAATTCGCGCGCGAAGTCGAGCCGTCCTTTGTTGCCTTCGGTATCGTTTTCGGGATGACCTTCGTCTTTTTGTTCAACTACGGCTCTCATTATGTCTTCATCGGCCTTCTTGCAACGATTCCCGGCGCTCTTGTCTTAGTTGTACTCTCCCTGAAGAAAATCTTCCTGAACATCACTGTTCTGCAGCGAATCCTGCTGTTCATGACGGTGCTCGCTTGCATCTGCATCCCCTTCTCAACTGGGTACGTCCAGATTGTCTGCGCATTTCTCGTCATCGCATCGTGGGCGCTGTTCTTGCCAACGACCTATGCACATCTCGTGCGCAAGAGCGTCGAGCTCGGAGAAGCGGCGGTATTTCGTCAGGTTCCTCGTCGCCTTTTGGCAAGCGCGCTGGGATTTCTCATCGGATGGGCCGTCGCAAGCGCGACGACCGTCGTCTTCGGCGCCCACTCCGACGCTTTCACGGTCATTCGCCTGTGCACCGCATGTCTCGTCGTCCTCGCCGTCACCGTGTTCTTCCCGCAATCGGAGCATCATGACGAGAATGCCGACCGTGCGCCTGCCCCAAGCGAAGCTGTTGCAACCCCCGCACAGCCAGCGCCTGCGGGCATGAGCGAGCACGAGGTGTTCGAAGCACGCTGCAACGCCGTTGCCGAGATGTACCAGCTCTCCCCTCGCGAGACCGACGTGTTGCGCTACCTCGCCAAGGGCCGCAACGCCGCCTATATCCAAAACAAGCTGACCATCTCTCCGCACACCGTTAAAAGCCATATCTACAGCATTTACCGCAAGACGGACATCCACTCCCAACAATCGCTCATGGACTTCGTTGAGGATTATCCTGTTTCCGTTCCGCAACAATCTCCAAAAAAGTAGTAGGCTTCCCTTTTGATTGCGTGACGAGGCTCTCCTATCTTGTCATTCAGCAAAGCCGCAGTTCGCCGCATCATACCACCATACTGATTTACGTTATTGCATACCTATCACACGATAGGGTCAGCATCGCTTCGTGGTTAGCTGTTCTCATTGGTTAAGGGAAATGCTGGTGCAGGGGAATTGAGCGCACTGGCATCAGACGGAGCGTGTGAGAGCGCTTCGAAAGGAGAGGCAACCATGACGGTACGTAGCGCAAAAGACGTGAAACTGGTGGTTAAGCCGGTGTTCTTCGCGATGGAGCACAAGTACTACTACGAGGGACCCTGCCGCATGTCATCGGGCGACGCGCTCGAGCCCGGCTTCGACGCGATCATCAACGGCAAGATCTATGAGGGGATGCAGAAGGCGCTTGATTTCAACCTGCGCAACGACGCGCGGTTCGAGGTTTTGGAGCCGGCCGTCATTCGAACCACCGACGACTGGGATATCAAGGAAGAATGGTTCGAATCGGCACTCGCAGACGACCATATCGTCGACTTCTATCTCGTCAACACCGCATTCGGCGCCAACACCGTCATCGAGGAGTTTGCGCTGCGAACCAAAAAGCCCATGGGGCCCAATCCTTTCAAGATGTACGGTCAGGTGGTTTTTGCGTCCAGCGTGCGACGCGGCGCCGACGTCATCTTCTCGCTGAGCTGGCCCGAGCTGAAAGATAAGCTGCTCTGCCTTCGCGCCGAGAAGGCGATGCGCACTGCAAACATTCTGCTCGCCCCGCGCTTCGGAGGCGACAAGGCAATGGCGGGCGGGACCGACACTTTCGACAGCCTCTGCCTCGCACGCGACACGTTCGGGACCAATTTCCGCTACGTGAACGTGCACGAGCTTATGGACTATCTCTCTCCTCTGCCCGAAGAGGGAAACCACACCACCCCTGGCCGCAAGACCATGAATATCACATCGGAGGAAATCGCCTGGTGCGAAGAGCTCGCCGACAGTCTTATGGCCGATGCATCCGAGTGCCAAATTGCGAAGAAGTTCCTTGTCAACAGCCTGAAAGCTTACAAGGTCGTCGATAAGATTATGGATTACTACGATTGCTCGGGATTCGCGGCGCCCTGTCCTGACGCCTGCTCGACGAGGCGACTCAATGAGGAACAGTTCACGTTCTGCCTCACCCACAGCCTCAATCTCGAGCGCGGCGTGGGCTCCGCGTGCGAATACGACGTCACCTCGGTTTTGTGCATGATCCTCGAAATGGCGCTCACGGGGAAGGCAGCCTATATGGGCAACACGCTCCCCGCGCCACTCGGCCCCGACGGCGAGGTCAACTTCTCCGATCCGAAATATTCGGCTCCTATCGAAGGCGACAAGGACAACCTGTACCTGGTCAGCCATTCGACGCCCTGCCGCTGCCTCCATGGCTTTGATACGCTCGATGACTTCGCGCTGCGCCACTTTGCTCTAGATGCAGGGTTCGGGGCAATTCAGCGCCACGATTTCGATGCCGACAAGGGCCAGGTCATCACAATGATTCGCATCTCTTCCGACTGCAAGGAGATGTTCATCGGCCGCGGAGAGATCGTCGCGGGGTTCGGATACGATTCCGACAACTGCAACGGTGGATTCGTCTTCCGCGTTGCCAACGAGCACGATTTCTTCGAAAAGCATGTCACTTTCGGCCTGCATCTTCCGCTTGTCTACGGCGATTACGTCGATCAGTTCGTGTTCATCGCGAAACGCCTCGGCCTCACTCCGGTTGTGGCCTAAGGAGAACGTGCGATGCCCGATAAGGCCGTCATGGAAAGGCTCCTCGCTGCAAAGCGGGGGGCCGCCCTTGTTTGCGAAGCGTTCGAAAGCGACCGGGCCCAAGGCGCACTTGACGAGGAGCGCGTTGAAGACCTGGTCAGGCGTTTTATCTTGGCGAAGTTCCGCTTAAGCGAGCAGGAAGCTGCGCCTGCGGGCACAAGCTTGGAAAAGCTCGCGCAGGCAAGTCTTGCGAAGATGCTGAGAATCGCGCCCGACCTCGTTAAAACCGAGGACAGGGCAGCCAACTGCGACGGTGCCGACAGCGCGACGGTCAAGCAGGCTCTTGTGATCATGGCGCTGCAAAAGGAGTTTAAGGTGCAGCTCGATTGTTTCGCAGCTGGGCTTTGCCAGAGTGTAGAAGAGCTCTCGGCACTCGTCTGGGCTGCCATTCGAAGCTCGAACTAGGATAGGAGCCTGTCTTTAGTGGCGGGCGAGATAGGAATGAACGGGGGGCGCCGATGAACGAACGACACGAGGGGGGCATGGGCGTCCCCTCGATTCAAGCGCGCGAAGACGAGTTCTTGCAAAACCTGGAGCTACTCGATGACGACCTGCTGCAATTCGAGTACATCCTCGGTTTCATCGACGATTTGAACGGCATTCCCGAAGGGCAGCGAACCGATGATTGCAAGGTGGAAGGCTGTGTGAGCAACGCCTGGCTGATCATCGAGGAGCGCGACGGGCTCTTAAGCCTTCGCCTCGACGCCGACTCGCTTCTCATCGAGGGCTTGCTGGGGGTCCTCACTTGGATGCTCGACCTGCAGCCTCTACCCGATGTTGCCGCTTGGCAGCCGCGTCTGCTCGAGCACCCTCGGATGAAACCGCTTCTCACGATCGATCGCCGTCAGGGCATCTCATCAGTCGTGAAAGCGATCCGGGCATTCTGCATGGCGAACACAGCGCAATAGGGATGTTTTCGGCACACCCCCTTAGGGCAGCTTGCATCGTCTGCCGCTCGAACCAAACTCAGTAGCGAGCAGGTGTCGCTGCTCGCCGAATCGGGGGAATCATGAAAGTTAAGCATCTCGGGTTCATGCAGCTCGCAATCGTCGTAGGATTCTGCCTGTACTACGGCTACTATCTGATTGCCTTTTTCGGAGCCTTCGCCGAGCTGCCGTCCAACCTGAATTTCACCGACGCCCACCTGGGGCAATTCGTTTTCTTCATCGGGAGCATCGTCGGCACGGAAGGCTTGCTTCTGCGGTTTCGACGCCGTGACAGCGTGGCGCTCGGCCATACCAGGTTCTTCTTCCTCGCAAGCCTCGTGCCTGGATCGCTCTCTCCCCTGCTCATGGTGCTCGATGGCTTGGGGGCGCCTGCGCCGCTCCCCCTTATGTATGCGGGCCTTTTGTTTGCAGGCGTATCTATCGCTATGGGATTCATGCTTTGGGACGACTTCATGGTTCACGGTGGGCTTTGCCACAACCAATTCGCTCACGCGGTGGTGTTCTGCATCGGCGGGCTGCTCTTTCTGCTATGCACCGCGCTGCTTCCCAAGCTTTCCCTCGGCGTCGTCTGCTGGCTTATGCTTCTTGCAAGCATGCTGCTCGTCATGTTCATCAACCCTCGCCGCCGCCCGGAGCCCAATCGTTCAGTGGAGCCGGTCACGGAGTTCTTCAAGGGGACCCATCACCTCGATATTGTGAGCGCTGTGCTCAACGTGGCGTTCGGCTACGGCTTTATCCTTCTGTTCCGCGCGGGGTCGACCTACGTGCTCATCGCCGGCGCGGCAGCGATTCTCGTTGATGCCGTCATCTCGTCGGCTATGGGAAACCGTCGCTCCATGCTCTACTCAGGTGCGCTTCGCCTCTTTTCGGCCATCGTCGCGTGCGCGCTGCTTCTCTCCCTCGCACCCGGAGACGCGGTGCCGCTTGTGGCATTAGGCGCAATGGTTGTGTGCTGGTTTGTCTTTCGTACTGTGCACTGCGGCTGTTTGGCGGTTTTGGCCGCGGCGAAGGAATTCTCCGTCCTCTATACCTCTACTCGAGGAAAACTTGCTGCGAACTGCGGGTTTGCTGCGGGCCTTCTGCTCGGGACGTTCGCTGTTGCCGCCGAAGCGCAAGAAAGCCAGCTCTATCTCACGCTCGGCATCGTCGCGGCCTTCATCTTGGCCTCTCTGTTCTTTTTGCCCTTCGACGAAGAGTCGGGCACCCCTGGCTATCGCACCGTCGTGTTTGTCGATATGCCGACAACGATCGCAAGGGACAACTCGCTTGAGCGGTGCTGCGAGCGCTTGGGCAAACGCTGCAAGCTTTCCCCGCGCGAATCGGAGGTTTTGGTTTGGGCCGCGCAAGGACGCAACGCCAAGGCCATTTCCGAGAAGCTCTTCATCTCGGAGAGCACCGCCAAAACCCACATGTCGAACATCTACCGAAAGGCGGGCGTTCACTCGCAGCAGGAACTCATGGCGCTTCTAGACCAGGAGCTCTAGCGCGGTCCACTTAGAGCAAGCCCCTGCCAGCGCTCATTCGCGTAAAAACTCGTTTTCCCACGTCAGTCCCTCGTACGCAGCGTACCGCCCCTCATTCGCCGCGTTCCATTCCCCTCTTTGGAACTCCTGTGGGCAAGCCATTCGCAAAGATGCGCCCTACCTTTAGCTCACCGACATCGGTAGAAGCGAAGGGCGTTAAGGAAGGAGGCCTTACCACTCTCGACTTCTACTTCGGCGAGTGGGTCAGAAAGCTTAATTCAGGAGAGGGAGAGTGACTCAAATGACAATGAGAATAGACATTCCCCACGACAGCGACGAGTCGAAAGGGATGCGCCCGACATTCTTCAACGAACCGCCGGTCATGTACACCGGTGGCGACCTGCCTTGGCAGTGGGAGGAAGATGGCATGGTCTGCACCAGATCGGCTGCTTGGTCTGCTCCGGGTTGCCACGACGGCTGCGGCGTCGTCGTCTACACGGATAAGGAGACCGGCAAGTTCATCAAGGTCGAAGGCGACGAGGAAAACCCCTACTATCAGGGACGACTCTGTATGCGCTGCCTCGACGTGGCCGAGGCCATCTATCACCCCGATCGTCTGCTCCACCCCATGAAGCGCGACCCGAAAGACCGCGGCAAGGCGGACAAGTGGGAGCGCATCACGTGGGAAGAAGCCTACGACATGATCGACGAGAAGTTCACCAAGATCCGCGATGAGTACGGCGGAAAGGCCATCATCTTCGCATCGGGAACCGGTCGCGTCACGCCGCCGATCAATGCGCGCTTGGGCTATGCCCTCGGTTCGATCCAGTATTCCTACTTCCATTCCGGCAACGCGTGCTACGTTCCCCGCGTTGCAGCCGCGAACACCATCCAGGGCTGCTACACCTGCCCCGACTTCTCGATGCAGTTCCCTGACCGCTACGACAATCCCGAATGGGTCGCCCCGAAGAACATCTTCGTTTGGGGCAACAACCCGCTTATCGCCAATGCTGACGGCAACCTCGGCCATTGGGTCGTCGACTGCATGAAGCGCGGCTCGAAGCTCATCGTCGTCGACCCGCGCCTGACCTGGCTCGCAGCGAAGGCCGACCTCTGGCTGCAGATTCGCCCCGGCACCGACTCCATGCTCGCACTGTCCATGGGCAAATACATCATGGAAAACGGCCTCTATGACCACGAGTTCGTCGAGAAATGGTGCTACGGCTTCGAGGAGTACGAGAAGGCTTGCGAGCCCTACAACCTTGACTGGGCCTCTGAGGTCACCTGGCTTGACAAGGAAGACATCATCGCCGCTGCGAAGTACATGTCCGAGAAGCCGACGGCCGTGCAGTGGGGCCTGGCCATCGACATGAACCTGCAGTGCGTCACCGCTTCCCAGGCATTGTGCAACCTGTGGTGCATCACCGGCCAGATCGACATCCCCGGCGGCATGATCACCGTGCACGACCCGTACAACACCGAGGTTTGGCTGCCGCCCGATCCCCGCGAGGTCTTCACCCCCGAGCAGGAGAAAGAGCGCATCGGCTCCAACTACGAGATGATCACCAACTCCGGCATGGTCCAGTGCCAGGCGGACTCCATGATCGACCAGCTGGTCACCGGCCGTCCGTTCAAGATCCGCGCAGCATGGATCCAGTCGACCAACCCGCTCGCCTGCTGTGCACAGGACCCCGAGCCCCGCGTCGAGAAGGGTCTTAGGAACTGCGAGTTCGTCGTCGGCGTCGACTGCTTCATGACGCCAACCCTCATGGCAAACTGCGACGTCGTGCTGCCGCTGTGCTTCTACCCTGAGCGTGAGGGCCTGCGCTCGGTGTGGTACTACATCCAAAACACCAACAAGGCTTGCGAGCCGATGGGCGAGTCGAAAGACGACTTCCAGATCAACTGGGAGCTCGGCCGCCGCTGGAACAAGGACCTCTGGCCAGGTGAAACGCTTGAGGAGTACTTCTCCTACCTCATCAAGGAGGCCGGCATCACCTACGACAAGTCCCGCAAGCTCAACTGGATCTACCCCGAGTTCCACTATCGCAAGTTCGAGAAGGGCGAGCAGCGCCCCGACGGCAAGGTGGGATTCAACACACCGACCGGCCGCATCGAGCTGTGGTCGACGCTGCTGGCATCCTGGGGGCAGAAGCCGCTGCCCTACTTCGAGGAGCCGCCGATGAGCCCCTACAGCCAGCCGGAACTCTACAAGGAGTACCCACTGGTCCTCACCACCGGCGCACGCCACTACGAGTCCTTCCACTCCGAGCACAGGCAAATGAGCCGCCTGCGCTCCAGACTTCCCCAGCCGCTGTTCGAAATCCATCCCGACAAAGCGGCAGAGCTCGGCATCGAAGACGGCGACTGGTGCTGGATCGAAAGCCCCATCGGCCGTTGCCGCGAGGTGGCGAAGGTGACCCCGATCGTCGACCCGCGCGTAGTGCAAGCCGACCACGGCTGGTGGTTCCCCGAAGCCGACCCGGAGGACCAGGGCGAAGGCTGCTTCGCAACCTATGCCCGCAACATCAACGTGTGCCTGCCGTCGGAATGTGGCGACACCGGGTTCGGCAACCAGAGCAAGTGCTACCTGTGCAAGGTCTACAAGTGCACGCCGGAAGAAATCCCCTTGCCTGAGCCGGCACAGCCCAAGGACCGCTTCGCCGAGGGCAGTTTCCGCAACTCCACCCTCGAAGCAGAAATGGAGGACTAGCCATGGCTGAGAAGGCATACGGACTGCTCATCAACTACGAGTTCTGCACCGGCTGCGGCACCTGCGAGATGGCCTGTTCCGTCGAGCACGACATCCCCATCGGGCGTTACGGCATCCAGATGGCCACTATCGGCCCCTGGCAGATCGACAAGAAGAACTGGCAGCTCGACACGGTGCCCATTCCCACCGACGAGTGCGACCTGTGCGCCAAGCGCGTTGAGAAGGGCAAGAAGCCAACGTGCGTGAAGCACTGCCAGTCGCTGTGCATGGAATACGGGCCCGTCGACGAGCTGGCGGCGAAGCTGGCTGGCGCCACGACAAAGCACGTGCTCTTCGTACCCAAGGCGGGCACGGCAGCAAAGCAGTGAGCGTTTAACCCCGGCGCTGAGCAGATTTCATTGAAATATTCCGCGAAATCAACTGCTCAGCGCTAGGTCAAAGTGCGAAGAGGAAAGGGGCGAGGGCCTGTGTGCGGTGGGTACACGCGCGTATGCGTACGTTGCGGCCTATGCGGCAAGGTCGACCCTCGCCCGCTCAACACTGCAGGCACCTGTCCGATGTGCGGGCAGGCCGCCGAGCCGGGAGCGCAGCATTGCAGCGTCTGCGGCGCCAGAATCCCCCGGGCGCCCGGCGAGGAGGCGCATCCGAGCAATGCTCATCCCGACATTACGGGAATCAACGGGAAACAGGCCGAAGAGGCCGGAAGGGAGAAACGATGATCGCGATGGAAGACGTCAAGCCGGTTGAAGTGGAAGCATCGATCCCAGCTGAGCAGGCGGCCGCCCCAAGCAACTCCCTCAAACGCAAGAGGCCGGAAGGCGAAGGCGCGGTCGAGATCTACTGCACCAAGTGCGGCGAGTCGGCGACCGACGGGCGCTTCAGCCCCTATGGCCCGAGCATGGAGTGGTGGTACACCATCACCGGAACCCTCGACGAGATCCAGTGGGTCTATCAAACGGACAAGAACTACTGGGCGAAGGTGGTTGAACCGACCGTTCGATGCGGATGCGGCAGCGGGCGCGAGTGCAACCCCATGCTGTGGTCCGTGCGGCAGATTCCCGCAAGCTAGGCGCAGGGCGCTCCTCTGCACGCTGTATCTGGATTCGAATCTAGAGAAGGTGAGAACAATGGAGAAAGACAGCGCTGCTCTCAAGCAGCCAAGACCGTACGCTGAATCGGATATCAACCGCTATGAGGAAAAGACCCCGCGCTATGCCTGGGTCATCTGGATCGTCACCTTCCTCGTGAGCTTCGCGGCCCCATTAGGCCAGTTCAAGCTGGTGAACATCCCCTTGTACTTCATCTATGTCCCCAACGTCAGCCCCGCTGGCGGCTTCATGCTCGACGGAGCGGGATTCGGCATGCTCATGACCTGCGTCTCGCTCATCGGCATCGTGCTCGCGTTCCCCGCCGCCTTCATCTGCCGCAAGCTCGGCCTAAGGTGGACCATCACCATCGCCACCCTTGGCGTTATCGTAGGCGGCCTCATTCCCGCCTTGGCGGGCACCAACATCACGGCCCTCTACATCGGGCGCTTCATCGAGGGTCTGGGAATCGGACTTGTGGGCGTGTCAGCACCGACGCTCATCACCTTGTGGTTCCCAGACAAGACCCGCGGCGTCATGCTCGGCCTGTGGTGCTGCTGGGTTCCCCTCTCCATCACGCTCGACGCGCTCGTCACGCCCAGCATCGCCGCAGCAAGCGGCTGGCAGGGCGTTTTCTGGTTCGTCATCATATTCGCCACCGTAGCGCTCATCCTGTTCAACATCTTCTACAAGGTGCCAGGAGGCGAAGGGGCAAGCTACAACGTCGAGAGCAACTTCAAAGAGTGCATCGTGCTCCTGAAGAACAAGGACATCTGGCTGCTCTTCATCGTCTTCACAGTGTTCATCGCGGGACAGACCGGCATCGTCAACACCTACCTGCCGACGTTTCTGCAAACGTCGGTCGAGACGGGCGGATGGGGCTTCACCGAGCAAGCTGCGGCGATGGGGCTTTCCGTCGTCACCACGATCGGTTTGGTCGCGAACCCCGCCGGCGGTGCCATCACCAACAGGCTGCCGTTAAAGCTCAAGAGGATCATGCCTGTGCTCGTTGCGGTGATCTACCTCTTCTGCTTCTACATGATGTTCCAGACCGAGAACATCACACTCGTGTGGGTCGGCATCGTGCTGATGGGCCTGTGCGCCGGCATCGGAGGAGGCGGCTTGCGCCCGCTCGCACCGACGATCATGAACAAGTCGGCCATGGCGGCGACGATGGGTATGGCCGTCCTGCAGTTCGCGCAGTGCATCGGCAACTGTTTCAGCCCCGTCTACGGCGGCACGATCGACGCAGGCTACACGTATTGGGACGCCTGCCTGTTCACCATCATCCCGCTTTCCGTCGTGATGCTCATCGCAGCAGTGTTCATCAACCCGAAGCCGAAGGGCAAGCCTTTAAGCGAGGAGCCCGAGAACCACAGGTAACTTAGGTCCTCTCATCGCCCAGATGATGACTAATTTGCGAAATTCCAGGTAAACGTCTCATACCAACGTACTGATTTCGCAATACTGCATACCTTTCACGCGATAGTGTCAGCATCGATTCATGGTCAACTCTCAATACCCGTTAGGGGGCGGGATTCTCGGGGCGGACACCCGTTTTCATGTCCCGCCGGGCTGACGCAGGGAAGACACCTGCACTCTTTTAGGCCCTACGAGAGGAGGATCGATGGCTGACACTATCGAGAAAGTCGAGACCAATATCGAGGGGCGCGACCGCGACGATATTGGCAACTCCAAAGAGGAGAATCAGTTCAACTTCGGTGCTGGCGTGCATCAGGAAGTTGACCCTCGCTGGAAGCATCCCGGCGAGTGGCAGTACGAGGAAGACGGCATGATCGTCACCCGTACGTCTGTCTGGTCGGCGCCTGGCTGCCACGAGGGCTGCGGCGTGCTCGTGTACTCCGACAAGGAGACCGGCCGCTTCATCAAGTGCGAAGGCGACCCGGACGATCCGTACAACCGCGGCGCCCTCTGCCCGCGCTGCCTCGCTTTCAAGCAGGTCGAGTTCCACCCCGACCGCATTCTCTACCCGATGAAGCGCGCTGGCGAGCGTGGCGAGAACAAGTGGGAGCGCATCTCGTGGGACGAGGCGCTTGAAACCTGCTACAAGGAATTCCGCCGCATCTCGATGACCTACGGCGGCGACTCCATCCACTGCCTGCGCGGCACCGCTCGCGACAACCAGTGGCAGGTCGGCCGTATGGCGAACACGTTCGGCAGCCCGAACGAGTACGGATTCCTCTCCGGCACCGCGTGCTATCTCCCCCGCCTGTCGCTCATGATCATGACCTACGGCGGCATGCTCATCGCCGACTTCTCGCAGTTCTCAGCGCTGCGCTACGATGATCCCGAGTGGACGTGCCCTGAGTGCACCATCGTCTGGGGCTGCAACCCCACCATCTCCAACCCTGACTTCTTCATGGGCCACTGGGTGACCGACGCCATGAAGCTCGGCTGCAAGCTCATCTCCGTCGAGCCGCGCGTCACCTGGCTTGCCGCGCACGCCGACATCCACCTGCAGCTGCGCCCCGGCACCGACACTGCTCTTGCCCTTGCGATGATCAAGGTCATCGTTGACGAGGACCTCTACGACCACGACTTCGTCGAGCGCTGGACCTACGGCTTCGACGAGCTGGCCGAGCGCGCCCGCGAGCTCTCCCTCGACGAGGTTGAGAAGATGACCTGGGTTCCCAAGGAGAAGATCATCGCTGCTGCTCGCATGTTCGCGAACGCTCATCCGGCAAACGTCGTCTGGGGCCTCGCCGTCGACATGCAGTCCCAGGGCACTCCGTGCGCTGCCGCCATCGCTGCGCTGTGGACGATCACCGGCAACCTCGATATCCCCGGCGGTATGTGCTACACCGCGTCCCCGATGGGTGTTGACCAGCCTTCCGCAGGCGCGTGGGGCATCTACGACCTCATCAACGAGGAGATGCAGAAGAAGCGCGTCGGCTGGAAAGAGTTCCCGATGTACCGCTACGGCCTTACCCAGGCAATGCCCGACATGTGCCTGGAGTACTGCGAGGCAGGCAAAGTGAAGGGCATCTGGATCCAGACGTCCAACGGCATCGCCTGCATGAGCTGCGAGACCGAGCGCTGGTACGAGGCCATGAAGAAGGTCAAGTTCGTCGCTGCATGCGACATTTTCATGACGCCGACGATTCAGGCGTACGCCGACATCGTCCTCCCTGTTCAGACGTGGGCTGAGAAGCACTCCGTGCGCGCCCACTACTACTTCCTCTCCGCCATCACGGGCGGCTGCGCCACCGAGGGTGAAGCGAAGTCCGACTGCGAGATCAACCGCGAGCTCGCCCAGTACTTCGACAACGATGACGAGTTCAACCGCGTGATCGAGCGCCCCGAGGGCAAGCAGAAGACGTGGCCGTGGAAGACCGAGGACGAGGTCTACGACGAGATTGTGAAGCCTTCCGGGTTTACCTTCCGCGAGCTCATGGAGCATGGCCCGGCTTACCAGAAGTACGTCTACAAGAAGTACGAGAAGGGCCTCATGCGTCCCGACGGCCAGCCCGGCTTCAACACGCCGACCGGCCGTATCGAGTTCTGGTCGACGCTGTTCCAGAAGTTCGGCTACGATCCGCTGCCCTACATCGAGGAACCGGGCATCGGTCCTGTGACCACGCCCGACCTCTACGAGGAGTACCCGATGATCATGATCACGGGCGCCCGCACCACCTCGTTCTTCCATTCCGAGCATCGCCAGATTCCTTATCTGCGCCAGCTCACGCCTGATCCGTGGGTCCAGATTCACCCGCGCGACGCTGAGCGCCTGCACATCTGCGAAGGCGACTGGGTGTGGCTTGAGAACCATCGCGGCCGCGCACGCCAGCGCGCTCGCGTCACCTACGAGGTGCACGAGGGCACCATCGCCGCACAGCACGGCTGGTGGTTCCCCGAGCAGGATGGCGCTGAGCCGAACCTGTACGGCTTCCGCCAGTCCAACATCAACCAGCTGCTTGCCAACAAACCTGGTACGACCGGCTTCGGCGCTGACCTCAAGTGCACGCTTGCCAAGGTGTATCGCTGCAAAGAGGAGGAACTGTAATGGCTAAGAACGGAATTCTTGTCGACTACCAGTACTGCACCGGCTGCTATTCTTGCGAAGTGGCATGCCAATCCGAGCTCGATTTGCCGCTTGGCCAGTGGGGCGTGAAGGTCATGCAGAACGGCCCGTGGCCCATCAAGGACAAAGAAGGCAACGAGACCGACCAGTACGTGTATGATTTCATTCCAGCGTTCACGAAGCTGTGCGATCTGTGCGCCGAGCGCCAGGAGAAGGGCAAGCTGCCTTCCTGCGTCTTCCACTGCCAGGCAAAATGCATGGAGTACGGCCCTGTCGACGAGCTTGTGAAGAAGCTCGACGAGAAGCCTCAGCAGTACCTCTGGGTGCCGCCTTGCGCATAGGGCGCTAACAAGCTGAAGCAGTGACAACAAGTGGGGCTGCCTGCGCTAACATTGCTGCGGGTAGCCCCTTACAGCATCGAAACGCGTTTCAAGGGGAACGTGCCAGTAAGGAGAAGGATCACCGTGGATGCAACTGAATTGCTCAAGCAAATCAAGAAAGCACCGCTGACATCGGCACTTGAACTCGACCGGCTGCGCCTGGCGACGACGATCGGCGATGCCGTATTGCCCGAGTTCGAACAATACCTCGACGGAGCCGAAAGCTATCGTGAGTTCTTCGACGCCATTTACGCAGATGACAACAAGAAGAACACGAGCGTTTGGGCCGCCTGGGCCAAGCAGTCGAGAAAGCCCTGGATTGAGCGTTTTGACGCAAAGCTCGCGCTCACCGGCCTTCGCATCAAGAGCGACGGACTGCCCCTGGAGTTCGGTACGGGCATCGTGCTCGCGCCGACGGGAAGCCGCGACCGCATCTGCAACCTGTACGTGTTCCCGTCGAACGGGTTCAACACCGAGGCGGCCGACTTTTCGACTTCTGTGGGCGGATCGTTCACGGTAGCGGGATACGACTTCAAGGGCGTCTACGGCGTCTACCGCTACCACGGCAGCGTCATCTTCGAGGAGTGGGAAATCGAGGGCGACCCCGTTCCCCATAAAGATTAGCCTCCTCCGCTTCCTTCAATTTACAACTTACCATTTTCAGGCAATTCTCCCCGTTTCATACGCGTGACAACCTGTATCCGCATGCACTTCGCATAAGAGAAAGGTACGACGATGGATGAGAAAGATAGGTCCGTCGAGAGCAACCGAGGGCCACGACCCCTCGCCGAATCGGAAATCACGATCAAGGAAGAGAAGACGCCCCGCTACGCGTGGGTGATCTGGATCATCACGTTTCTGATAAGCTTTGCCGCGCCCATGGCGCAATTCAAGATCGTCTCGATTCCGCTTTATTTCATCTACGTGCCGGGGGTCAGTCCCGACGGCTGCTTCGGCCTCGATGCAAGCGGCTTCGGCATGCTGATGACGATGGTGTCGCTTATCGGCATCGTGCTCGCCTTCCCCGCCGCCTTCATCTGCCGCAAGCTGGGGTTGAAGCAAACGATCGCGCTTTCGGCCATCGGCGTGATTATCGGAGGGCTCGTCGAGATCATCGGCGGCGACAATATCGCGACCATGATGGTCGGGCGTTTCCTCGAGGGCACCGGCATCGGCCTTGCGGGAGTGTCGGCCCCGACGCTGATCACGCTGTGGTTCCCCGACAAGACGCGCGGGCTTGCATTGGGCCTGTGGTGCTGCTGGGTTCCCCTGTCGATTACGCTCGATTCGATCATCTGTCCGATGATTGCAAGCTCGATGGGTTGGCAAGGCGTCTTCGGCGTCGTCGTCGCTTTTGCGGTCGTCGCGCTCGTTCTGTTCTTGGTGTTCTACCGCGTTCCCGAGGGCAGCGTGGCCGGGTACAGCGCCGAAGGCAGCTTCATCGAGTGCGTAAAGCTGCTGAACAACCCTCAGATTTGGCTTCTCGGACTCGTGTTCTTCATCTTCATCATCGGGCAGACCGGCATTGTGAACACGTATCTGTCCACGTTCCTCCAAAGCGCTCCCCCGGTCGGCTGGGGCTGGAGCGAGGCGGCGGCGGGCATGGGCCTTGCCGTCGTCACAGGCATCAGCATTATCGCCAACCCGCTCGGTGGTTCGGTAACCGCGAAACTGCCCCATCGCCTGAAGCGCATCGTGCCTGTCGGCGTGGCCGTTTCCTACCTCATTTGCTTCTACCTGCTGTTCCAGAACTCAAATGAGTCGCTTATCTGGATCGGCATCGTTTTGATGGGCATCTGCGGCGGATTCGGCGGAGGCGGCCTTCGCCCGTTCGCCCCGACGATCATGAACCAGTCCGCCATGGCGGCGACGATGGGCATGGCCGTCATGCAGTTCGCGCAGTGCCTCGGCAACTGCTTCAGCCCGGTGTACGGGGCGATTATCGATGGCGGTGCCACGTATTGGGAGGCATGCATGACCACGATCATCCCGCTCAGCGTGGTGATGCTCATCGCGGCCTTCTTCATTCGCCCTGGAAAGGATTCACCCGTCCGCCGCAAGTAGCGAGGACGAGCCTCCCACCACCGAGCACCGTACAACTCTCCCAACTGACCACGAAGTAAGGCTTCGCTCCACAGCAACCCCAAACCTCCTGCTCAGAATGAACTCGTCGTGGACAAGTTGAGACGATTCCCCAGCGCCGAGCCAGCTACTTCCTGCGGACGATGAAGCACTTGTGAATGCGCGGGTTGCGCTCGAAATCGTGCGGGATGGTTTGCGTCGTGATGTCCTCGATTTCCACGCCGTATTTCTCAAGCGATTCGAAGTCGGGCTTGAAGGTGCGCAAATTGCACGAGAAGACGGCCCGCCCGCCCTCGCGGAGAAGGCGGCTCACGCCGATGAGAAGCTCCACATGATCGCGCTGCACATCCCACGTGCGCCGTCCCATCGACTTAGAGTTCGAGAACGTCGGCGGGTCGACGAACACCAGGTCGAACAGGCGACGATCGCGCCGCGCCTCGGTGATCCACTGCATCACATCGGCGCGCTCGAAGCGGTGGGCCCGCCCCGAGAAACCGTTGTTCGCCATGTTGCGGCGCGCCCAATCAAGATACGTCGCCGACATGTCCACCGTGCACGTAGTGCGCGCACCGCACGCAGCGGCATGCACCGTCGCCGTGCCCGTATACGCGAACAGGTTCAGGAAATCCCCGCCAGCCGCCATCTCGCCGACCATGTGGCGCGTGTCGCGATGGTCGAGGAAGATGCCGGTATCGACGTACCCGGCAAGGTCGACCTCGAACAGCGAGCCGTCCTCCTCGACGGTCGCTACGAACGAGCGTTCACCGGCATCGCGGTACTGGCTTCCCCCGCGGTCACGACGGCGCGTCTTGGAAAACACGCGCTCGGGAGGCACGCCGAGCACAACAGGGGTAATCGCCAGGATATCGCTCATGCGATGGCGGGCCTTCAGCTCGTCGATCGACGAGGGGGCTGCGTATTCGGCAACATGAACGAAGGTTTTTCCCTCGTCCTCGCCCGCGCCTGCGTACAGATCGATCGCAGCCGCGTAGCCGGGCAAGTCAGCATCGTAGACGCGGTAGCAGCTAACCCCTTCGCGACGCGCCCACTTGCGACGTTCCTTATACACCTTGCGCAAACGGGAAGCGAACTGGAAGGACGTCTCGTCGTGCACGTCAACGACGTGCTCGGACCCTCCGAACATGTCGGGAACGACGATCGTCACAGGCGCAGCCGGAGGCGTATCGAAGAGGCGGACCTTAATGCTCACACGCCCCCGCCCAAGCTCCTCGCAAAGCGAAGGTTCGGCGCCGAAGCGCTCTGCCGCGCCCTCGCCGCCGATGCAGGCGAAAACGGAGCGCGCGGGGGCGTCGGCAGCTGCGCGCACAAAGGCTGCGTCCCCCGCCGCGGAGACCGCGTTGTCGTTCGCCGGGTCGATCAGCACCGCGGCAACGAGCTGCGGCGCGGAAGCGTCGAGGGGGCGCAGCGACTCCTGGGCGCGCTCGGCACGCTCGTCGGCTTCATCGAGAAGCGCGTTCCACGTCTCCTCGTCAAAGCGTCCCCACGAGGAGAAACCCCATCGGGAACGCGCCGCGCCGGGCGCCTCATCGAGAACGATCGCCCTCGCCTCGCGCTCGAGAACGCTCAAGCCCCGCGACTTCTCGTCTTCGCCGCGAGACTCCGCGAGCGCGTCGACGAAACGGTAGCCCTCCCCCGCTCGCTCGCCCCATTTCGCATATGCGAGAAGCGCCGCCGCATACGAGCACAGAAGCGGCATCGTGTCCGGCGCGTTGCGACCGAAGTAGGCGCGGTCGTTCAAGGGCGTGCCGGAAAGATCGACCGACACCGTCGCCTTCCCCTCGTGGATACGCACGTCGATGGCGATATCGGGGTGCACGACGTTCACGTCGGGTCGCTCGCCGCGAACCTCGCGCAAACGATCGCAGATCGCATCCTTCACGCGCATGCCCGTGAACTTCGTGTTGCGAAGCCCCTCGTTCGTCCCGCGGGCGCGCACGGCGATGCTCTTGCCGGGAAGCAGGATATCCTCCCAAGGCAGCGCATAAACCCCCTGGTAGAGCGCATCCGAGTCCGCTGCACCAACGCGCCCCTCAACGCAGAGCACGCGCGACGCCAGCCGCGACCAAAGACATGCACGCAAGGCGGCCTTCGGAGCGCCGAAAAACGCCACGCCGCCGCCAAGAGGGCGCGTGCGGCGGACTCCGAGCGCATGCAGCTCATCGGCGAGCAAGCCTTCCAACCCGGGAAGGCAGCTTGCGAAGAACTCGAGTTCTTCGGAGGTATGGTCGGGCATATGGATTCCTTTCCCGTGGGCTGGGTAAGTGATTCGACAAGAAAGCCCCTCGTCGCGCCGGCGTCGCACAAGGCACCCGAAGCGCTCAGTGCGCAAGGGACAGCCTCAAAGCGACCGGGTCGGTGACGAGGGGCTCTCGCAACATCGCATCAATCGACGTTTGCCTAAGCGGCAAGGATTAATCTTCCAAGTAATCCTTCAACTTGCTCGAGCGGCTCGGGTGGCGCAGCTTCGCGAGCGTCTTGCTCTCGATCTGGCGGATGCGCTCGCGCGTGACGCCGAACTCGCGTCCGACCTCCTCAAGCGTGCGCGGATGGCCATCTTCCAAACCGAAGCGCAGGCTGATGACCTTGCGCTCGCGCTCCGCGAGGCCATCGAGCACCTTGCCGAGCTGCTCTTGGAGCATGCTGAAGCTCGCGGCGTCGGGAGGCACCACGGCGGCGTCGTCCTCGATGAAATCGCCGAGCTGGGAATCCTCTTCCTCGCCGATCGGCGTCTCAAGGCTCACCGGCTCCTGCGAGATCTTCTGGATCTCGCGGACGCGCTCCTCAGGCAATCCCATCACATCGCCGATTTCCTTCGGGGTAGGTTCGCGACCGAGCTCCTGGAGAAGCTGACGCTGGATGCGCACAAGCTTGTTGATCGTCTCGACCATGTGAACGGGAATGCGGATGGTGCGCGCCTGGTCGGCGATGGCGCGCGTAATTGCCTGGCGAATCCACCAGGTGGCGTACGTGGAGAACTTGAATCCCTTGCGGTAGTCGAACTTCTCGACAGCGCGGATGAGGCCCAGGTTGCCCTCCTGGATAAGGTCGAGGAAGAGCATGCCGCGGCCCACGTAGCGTTTCGCGATGGACACGACGAGGCGCAGGTTTGCCTCAATGAGCTGCTGCTTCGCGTCGAAACCAACTTCCTCGATGCGAGTCAGGCGGCGAAGGTCGCGCCTCTCGAGCTCGATTTCGCCGGCGTCGGCCTTCTCGAGCTGCTCGCCCGCAGCGACGCCCGCCTCTATCTTCATGGCGAGGTCGATTTCCTCGGCAGCGGTGAGCAACGGCACCTTGCCGATTTCCTTCAGGTACATGCGAACTGGGTCGCCCGTGAGCATGGTCACGCCGCCGTCGTTTGCGCGCTTGCGGGTCGCACGGCGCTTGCTGCGGGCCGTCGTCACCTTCGGCAGCTGCACATCGGTGGTTGCTTTAAGTTCTTCTTCGGGAATGCCCTCGAGCAGGTCTTCTTCCTCGTCGATGCCAGCCTCGATCTTGTCCTCGTCGAGCGTGGTATCGGAGGCTTCGGAAACCTCGCTTACAGGAGGCTCTCCTTCTTCGGGATCCTCATCGAGCTCGTCCTCCTCGAGAATCTCATCGGGATTGGAAAGGTCTTTCGGTTCTTCGGCAGTCTTCTTCGATAATTTCTGGGAATCCTTTGCCACGTGATAGTCCTTTCTGGATAAGAACGCCCGGGGCTAAACCGCAACCGGGCGCAAATACACAGCGATAAAATATACCATAAATCGAGCCGAATGTGTCCGAATGTCACAATAAATCGTTCGGGTCGATGTCAACGGCAACGTTCACGTCCGCCTCAGGCGCACGAGCGCGGAACAGCGGGGCTATCACGCGAGAAAGATCATCCTCGGGCGGGCACTTCACCACGACATGCCAGCGGTACACGCCGCGCAGCTTCGCGAGAACGCACGGGCTCGCGGGAAGGACGGACCACCCGTCACCGCCGAAGTCGCGGATATGCGCCTCAAGCTCGGTGAACAGCCTTTCGGCGGTCGTGCGCACAGAGGGCTCGTCCCTTCCCCAGACAAGAACGTTGGCCATTCGGACGAACGGCGGGTAGAGAAGGATGCGCCGCTTCGGAAGCTCCGCGCGAAGAAACCGCTCGCGGTCGTAGGTGGCGGCGGCGCGGATGGCGACGTTGTCGGCCTCGTAGGTCTGAACGAGCACGCGCCCCGGCAAGTCGGCACGCCCGGCGCGACCTGCCACCTGCTCGATCAGGGAAAACGTGCGCTCAGCAGCTCGATAATCGGGAAGGTGGAGCTGGGTGTCGGCGTTGATCACGCCCACAAGCGTCACGTCCTCGAAGTCGAGCCCTTTCGCGATCATCTGCGTTCCCAAAAGCACGGCAGCGTCCGATCCGGCAAACTGCTCGAGGAGGCGTTCGTGGGCCCCTTTGCCACTCGTGGTGTCGGCGTCCATGCGGATGATGGGCACATCAGGGCCGACGCCCGGCATCCCGTCGAGCAGTGCGCGCAGCTCGGCCTCGACGCGCTGGGTTCCCGCGCCGAACTTCTTCAGGTACGGGCTTCCACACTCGGGGCAGACGGCAGGCGCAATCTCGGTGTGCCCGCAATGGTGGCACACGAGCATGCGGCCGCGCTCGTGATAGGTCAGCGAGGTGTCGCACGAGGGGCAGGTGGGCACGAACCCGCAGTCACGGCACAGAAGGAACTTCGCGAAGCCGCGTTGATTCAAGAGCAGCACCGCCTTGCGCCCGAGGGAAAGCTCGCTGCGAAGCCCCTCGACAAGCTTGCGCGAGAACATCGCCCGCGATCCGCCGCGAAATTCCGCCGCCATGTCCACGACCTCGACCGCCGGCAGGGGCTTGCCGTTCGCGCGATCGGGCAGATCGACCTTCGTCCAGCTCCCGCCCAGCTCACAGGCATAGAGCGCCTCAATGGAAGGCGTGGCCGAGCCCATAACGAGCACGCCGCCCGAACGCCCCACCATCCAGCGCGCCACCTCGCGCGCATCGTAGCGCGGGGCAGAATCCTGCTTGTAGGAGCCTTCGTGCTCCTCGTCGATCACGATGAGCCCGATGTTCGAAAGCGGCGTGAACAGGGCGCTTCTTGCCCCTACCACGACGCGCGCCGCGCCGCTTTTGATGAAGTCCCACTGGTCGTAGCGCTCCCCCTGGCTCATGCGCGAGTGCATGACCGCGACCAGATCGCCGAAGCGACCGCGGAAGCGGCCCACCGTCTGCGGCGTGAGCGAAATCTCGGGCACGAGCACGCAGGCCGTGCGCCCCTCGGCAAGCGTCTTCTCGATGGCGCGCAGGTAGAGCTCCGTCTTGCCTGATCCAGTGACGCCGTCGACGACGACCACCTCGCCGCAAGCATGCTCGCGCGCGCGGTCGATGGCCGCAAGGGCACTTTCCTGCCCCGGCGTGAGCACAGGCTTCGGCGAGGGGATGAAGCCATCTGACGCGATGGTGGATGCGATAGAGGCTGAAGCAAAAGGCGCGCCGTCGGAGGTTTCAGCGAGCGTGCCGCTCACCGCAGCACTCGCCAACCCGCTGCGCGCACCGTCAGCCCCCCGCATGCGGCGGCGGCGAACGATGCGCACGACGCCTTTCGACTCGAGGGCGCGCAGGGTGGACGAGATTGCCCCCATCTGGGCCGATAGCTCGGACACGCGCAGCTCGCCCGTCCGCACGGCCGCCACGATCGCTTCCTGGCGAACGGCGTTCTTGCGCGGCTCGAACGCGGAAAGCTCAGGACCGGCGACAACCCATCGGTCGTCTACTTCCCCAACCTTTTGTTCCTCCAAGCGCCATCGGCCATCGCGACCATGCACCATCCGCGGGATGCCCCCCGGAGGCGTGAACAGGCGAACGCAAGAGGAAAGCGGCGCGATGTAGCGGTTCGAGAGCCATTGGGCGCACGCCGCTCCCTCCTCGTCGAAGTAAGGCTTCGATAGGCCTCGAACGATTGATTTCAGCTTGCGCGCATCGAGGCTGGAAGGCCACGTTTCATCTCCTGGGAGCCCCGCCTCGAAGACATCGATGACGAACCCCACCGCCTGGCGCCTGCCGAAGGGCACGAGCACCGCACACCCCACTTCGACGGGGTAGTCGCGAGAGCGGGGAGAAGCATCGTCGACGCCTGCTCCCAACCCACAGGTGCCCTCCGCCCCGCCACTCGCTAAACCGGAGCGCTCGGCCGCACGGAAATCGACCTCAGAGGCGGCATCAACCGCGCCCGCGTCCACAACGCCGCCCGCGAGGGCATCATCCTCAAACAAGCTCTCCATCTGGGCAGATGCAGAAGAATAAGCGCATACCGAATCCTCCCCGTCCGTGGCGGGCAGAGCATAGGTATAAGGCGCGTCAAGCGCTTGCGTTGGGATATCGAGAATAACGGAGGCAAGTTTCATGCCGTCAAGTATAGCGAAAGCACCGCAGGCGCACGACTCGAATCGCCGCCTTCAGCAAAACGCCGCCTTCCCGATCCTGCGAAGGCGGGAAGGCGGCGCGAGGATTTGAAAGGCTGTCGCGGAAAAGCGCAGCTAGGCGAGGCCGCACGCGGCGCGAAGCGCATCCGCGCGATCGGTTTTCTCCCAGGTGAACTCGGGAAGCTCGCGGCCGAAGTGACCATAGGCGGCTGTCTTGCGGTAGATGGGGCGACGCAGGTCGAGGTCGTCGATGATGGCGCCCGGACGCAGGTCGAAGACCTCGTTCACCGCACGCTCGATATCGGCCTCGGGAACGTGCGCCGTGCCGAACGTCTCGACCATGATAGAGACCGGCTTCGCGACGCCGATAGCGTAAGCAACCTGGATCTCACAGCGATCGGCCAGGTCAGCAGCCACCACGTTCTTCGCAACCCAACGAGCGGCGTAAGCAGCGGAACGGTCAACCTTCGTGCAGTCCTTGCCGGAGAACGCGCCGCCGCCGTGACGGCCCATGCCGCCGTAGGTGTCGACGATAATCTTGCGGCCGGTAAGACCGCAGTCGCCCATAGGTCCGCCGATGACGAAGCGACCGGTCGGGTTGATGTGGATCTCGGCACCCTCGGCAAGCTCGACCCCCTCGTCAGCGAGCACGGGCTTGATGACTTGCTCGGTCACGTCGCGGCGCAACGTGGCGTTGTCGATGTCCTCGGCATGCTGTGTGGACACGACGACCTTCTCCACATTCACGGGGGCACCGTCGACGTAGCGCACCGAAACCTGCGTCTTGCCATCGGGACGCAAGTAGGGCAGCGTGCCGTCCTTGCGCACCTTCGCCAAACGCTCGCTCATGCGCTGCGCCAGGTAAATCGGCATCGGCATGAGGGTCTTCGTCTCCTTACAAGCATAGCCGAACATCATGCCCTGGTCACCTGCGCCTACCGTCTCGTAGACGTCTTCCGCCTCGCCGTGCTGCGCCTCGAACGACTCGTCGACGCCCTGCGCGATGTCGGGCGACTGCTCGTGGATGGCGTTCAGAACGCCGCAGGTCGTGCCATCGAAGCCGTACTTCGCGCGATCGTAGCCGATCTCGCAGATGACGTTGCGCACGATGGTCGGCACGTCGACGTAGGCCTGCGTGCGGATCTCGCCCGCGACGACGACCATGCCCGTCGTGGTCATGGTCTCGCAGGCGCAGCGCACCTTCGACACATCGGCGGGCTGGCCCGACGGCGAGATGTAGCCTTGCTTTTGAAGCTCGGTTTCCTTCTCGAGAATCGCGTCGAGAATCGCGTCGGAAATCTGATCGCAGATCTTGTCCGGGTGACCCTCAGTCACCGATTCGGACGTGAATAGATACGTAGAATGCTGTTCTTCGGCCATGAAGCTCCTCCTTCATCGTTGTCGGCCGGACCACCTTGGCGCAATGCCAGGTTGGTGTCGGGATCGCAGAGCCAACTCTCTCCCCCGACTCTTGATAAACGGATGTTCGCGGACGCAATTCGTGCGCCCTCGTTTATGCACGCGGTACTTTACCACATCGTTGTCTATTCTAATTGAGAACAAAAAAGAAACAATTCCCAACCGCAGCCGTTTCGCGGAGTTTCTCCCCGCCACCCTTCCCAATGCGTCGGGCTCATGACGCCCGCAGCCCCATCAGCATTCCATCGGCATCCCGCCGCCTCAGCGGGGCCTTGCAATGCTACACTCATCACGACAGACCGACACCCCCTCGGAAGGAGCGGGCATGCTGAGCAACAACGCCTATACGCAAGAGTATTTCGACATCATGGAGAGCTTGGGTGGCGACATCGAAAGCCGCCGCGTCGCCTACGATTACATGAAGAATTCCACCGCTATCGTCCACCATCAGGTGATTTCCACCTCCTTCGTGCCGCGCCTCTACGATCGCCGCACGCGCGAGATCATGCGCACCACGGTCGAGACGACGCACCGCATTCTTTGCAAGGTGATCGAGCACTACCTCGAAGACCCCGACTACCGCACCATCTTCGACTACGACCCGCGCCTAGCCGAGCTCATCTTGGTGCCGCGCGGCTACGACGCCGTGCTCCCCTTCGCGCGCTTCGACATCTTCCTCGACGAAGAGACTGGGGAAGTCGCCTTCTGCGAGTTCAACGGCGACGGCTCCTCGGGCATGAACGAGAACCGCGAGATCACCAACTCGCTCGAGAACGCGAAGACCTTCCAGGAGTTCGCTCGGCGCCACAAAGTCGAACCCTGCGAGCTCTTCGACGCCTGGGTGGAGGACTTCATCGGCATCTACAACACCTACAAGGGACGCGTCGAGCATCCCCGCTTCGCCATCTGCGACTACCTGCAAAACGGAGTCGTGGACGAGTTCCACCTGTTCGCAAAGAAGTTCGAGGAACACGGCTACCCGTGCTGCGTATGCGACGTGCGCGACCTCACCTTCGACGGCGAGGTGCTCCACGACGCGCAGGGCCAACCCGTGCATGCCATCTGGCGCCGCTGCGTCACCAACGACGTGCTCGAGTTCTGGGACGACTCGCAGGCGCTCATCAAGGCCGTGCGCGCGCAGAAGGTGGCGCTCATCGGCAGCTTCGCCGGGCACATCGTGCACGACAAGCAGATTTGCGAGGCACTTTTCCATCCGAAGACGCAGGCATTCCTCACCGACGAGGAAAACGCGTTCGTCGCGCGCACCGTCCCCAAGACGCGCTACCTCGACTCGAGCGAGATCGACCTTGACGAAGTGCGCGCGAACAAGGATGCCTGGATCGTGAAGCCGACCGACGCCTACGGGGCAGCCGACGTGTACGCCGGGTGCTTCCAAACGCAGGAGAAGTGGGACGAGATCATCGACCGCTTCGCTAACGGGGCAGCAGGCGCGCCATTCCTGGTGCAACGCTACATCACTCCGTACAAGACGCGCATCCTAGAGCCCGACCACGACATCGAGAACCTCTCCGACGAGGAAGTCGACCGCACGGGCGCCATGTATAACAATCTGGAGGGGCTCTACTGCTACAACGGGCGCTTCCAGGGCGTGTTCAGCCGCCTGGGGCCCCTGCCCACCATCTCGAAGCCCATGCGCGGCATCACCGCGGCAACCATCTGGGTCGACGAATAGGAAGGCGCTCGCATGGGCTTGGGAAACCGCATCGTGTCGGTGGTGTGCGCGATCTGCCTTGCGGTGAGCTTCATCGCCGCCGGCTTCGTCGCTGTCGCCGTGCCCGACAACGCGACGACTTCGCTTGCCGACGCCTACGCCGGGACCACCAACCCGACGACGCCGTTTTCCCACGAGGAGCTTTGCGACATGGCGCTCGCGGGAAAACGCTACACCTTCGATACGAACGACAGGTTCGCCCTCAACCAGGCTATATACGACATCAACGCTCAAGCGGAAGCCGACGGGCGCGCTCATCGGGGCTCGCTTGACATCGCCTTATGGGACGAGCTGGCCGCACGGGATAAGGTAAGCGGAGCCGATGCCTCGAGCGCAGCTGCGACCTCGCTGTTCTTCGGCCTTGCGAACTCGCTCGGGGGCTCCTACGACGAGGCCGACGACCTGGCGCGCATGCGCACGCTGCAGCCGAGCAGCGAGAACGTGGACATGCTGCTCGCGCAGGCGTCCGACACCTACTTGCTCGACCCCGAGGCGATCGAACACCTTGACGACGTATTCGGCGTTCTTGCGACAGCCGAACCCGTCGTGCTGGGCGTGTTCATCGCGGCCGCGCTCACCGCCGTGGGCGTCGGGTGCGCGAGCGGAAGAAGAACGTTCGGGACGGTTTTGCTCTGCGCGGGTTTGGGAACGATTGCGGCGTTCGCCATCTTGGGAATATGGGCCGCCATCGACTTCGAAGGGCTGTTCGCCGTGTTCCACAGCTTGTTCTTTGCGCAGGGCAGCTGGGTGTTCAGCGTCGACTCGCTGCTCATCACCATGTACCCCGAGCCCTTCTGGGTCGGCATGGGCGCCATCTGGCTTGCCACAACGATCGCCGTAAGCGCCATCTCGGCGATCGCGGGCCTCGCGCTGCGCCGCGCCTAGCTTCTCGCCACCTTCGCCGCCCTCCCGACGTAGATTGTCGCAATACGGTGCAATCCCTGCCATCAGGCGCGAAAGCGAGTATCATATGTAGGTTGAAACGACTTCCAAAAGACGAAAGAGGAATCCGTGACTGACAAACCCGTACGCGTACGCTTCGCACCCTCGCCCACCGGGCGTCTGCACGTCGGCGGCGCGCGCACCGCAATCTATAACTGGGCATTCGCCCGCGCGATGGGCGGCACCTTCATCCTGCGCATCGAGGACACCGACCCCGAACGCTCGACCGAAGAGAACGTCCAGGTCATCCTGAACGCCATGAAGTGGCTCAACCTCGACTGGGACGAAGGTCCTGAAGTCGGCGGCGACGCGGGCCCTTACTTCCAGACCCAGCGCTTCGACACCTACAAGACCGCGCTCGAGCGTCTGAAGGACCGCGGGGCGGTCTACCCCTGCTTCTGCTCGAAGGAACTGCTTGACCAGAAGCGCGCGAAGGCGGAAGCGGAGGAAGGCGGCTACGCGGGATACGATCGCACGTGCCGCGACATCGACCCCGCCGAGGCGCAGCGCCGCATCGACGCAGGCGAACCGCATGTTTGGCGCCTGAAGGTGCCACTTGACCACGGCCCCATCGAGTTTGACGACGCCGTGTACGGACACGTCTCCTTCCCCGCCGACGTAATGGACGACATGATCGTCGTGCGCACCGACGGCACGCCCACCTACAACTTCGCGGTCGTATGCGATGACGCGAACATGGGAATCACGCACGTCATCCGCGGCGACGACCACCTCTCGAACACCCCGCGCCAGATCCTTATCTACGAGGCGCTCGGCTACGACGTGCCCACCTTCGCGCACCTGTCGATGATCTTAGGACCCGACGGGAAGAAGCTCTCCAAGCGCCACGGCGCAGCGAGCGTCGAGGAGTTCCGCGACCGCGGCTTCCTGCCCGACGCGATGGTGAACTTCCTGGCCCTTCTGGGTTGGTCCCTCGACGGCGAGACGACGCTCATCAGCCGCGACGTGCTGTGCAGCGAGTTCTCGCTCGACCGCATCACCAAGAAGGACGCCGTGTTCGACGAGACGAAGCTCGAGTGGATGAACGGCCAGTATATCAAGGGGATGAGCGCCGGGGACTGGATCGACGCGAGCGTTCCTTGGCTTGCGCGCGCCCGCGCGGGTGTTGCGGCCGATGCCGAGATCTCCGAGGAGGAAATCCGCGAGACCGCGGCGGACATCGCGAACCGCCCCGAGTTTTACGAGAAGCTCTACCCGCTCGTTGCCGAGCGCGAGACGCGCCTTGTCGACGCTGCCGACAAGCTGGCCTACATGTTCTGGGGGCCGCGCGTCGAGGTACTCGACGAGAAGAGCGTGAAGAAGGTGCTTCTGAAGGAAGGCGCGCGCGCCGACGAGGCGCTTGCAGCCTGTCGCGCCATCCTGGCCGACGAGAGCCGCGCATGGGAAGCGGGAACTCTCGAGGCCGCATGCCGCGAGCTCGGCGAGGAAGACGCGCTCAACATGAAGCTCAAGCTCGTACTGCAGCCGCTGCGCGTGGCCGTCTGCGGCAACATGGTCTCCCCGCCGCTGTTCGAGTCGATCGAGCTATTGCCTCGCGAGGACGTGATCGCGCGCATCGACCAGGTCACCGCCGAGGTTTTCGGTGGGAACGAATAGCGACATCGAACAGGGCGCTTGCGACGCACAATCCGCCGCAAGCGCCCCTTCCACCTTGCGCGTCGCCTTGGGCGCTCCGCGCAAGGTGCTCTTCCTGCGCGATTTTTGCACGCGCCCCCAGGGCTCCAGCTGCATGAAGTGCATCGAGGCATGCCCGAAAGGGGCCATCGCCATCGCGAACGCCTCCGCCGCCGTCGATTCGCACGCCTGCACCAAATGCGGGATATGCGTTGGCGTGTGCGACGGCTTCGCAATCCCCGGCGCCTCCGTCGAGGCCGTCTTTTCACAGATGCGCAAAATTGCGCTCGCGGGCGAGAAGGTCATCCTGACGTGCTCGTATCTGCTCCCTTCAGGCTTCACCCCAGCGGACAATGTGATCGTGCTGCCGTGCCTTGCGATGCTGCCGCCCGAGCTTTGGACCTGCGCGCTCGCGCTCGGCATCGACCTTGCCGTCGCCGTCATCTTCGAGGAATGCGAAGCATGCAAGCGCACTAAAGCTCAAGGACTTGAGCGTTTTTCCCGCGCAATCGAGCAGGCTGAAGATGTCACCGAGTACACCGTGGCGTTCACCGACGACGTTCCCGAAGCGCAGGCCGCCCCGACGCTCATGCAGACGCTCGGCGACGCATCGGGCAAGGACCGCCGCGAAGCGCTTCTCAACTTGAAAGACCAAGCGGAAGACATCGCCTCGGGCGCATACCGCATGAAGCGCAACGAATCGCTGCGCGCCTTCCACGAACAGCGCGACCACATGCTCGCCGATGAGCGCATCGGAGGCGCGGTCGGGACCCCCGAGCAAAACGCATACGCCGAGGGGGGCATGACGAGATGCTCGCTCTCTCCTCGCCAGCGGATGCTGCTCGAAGCGGCGGATGTCTCCGACGCCGTCGCCGTGCGCAAGCGCGTAATGCTATCGACCACCGACGCCTCGCGTTGCAACAACGACCTCGCCTGCGCGAAATCGTGCCCCACAGGCGCCCGCAGACCAAGCCCCAAGGATGGGCAACTCGTCTTCGAAGCGCGCCTGTGTATCGGCTGCGGGCTGTGCACAAACGCCTGCCCCCAAGGCGCCGCAAGCCTTCGTGAGGCATATGCCGGCGAGCTACTCCCCCAACCTGACGACGAATAACAAAGAGAAGAAGGTGAAAATGCTCTCGGTCAATCCCACACTCGAAGAAGTGGCGAGCTATTTCGCGAACGACCAATTCGCCACGCGCGCAGCGGGATGCACCGTCGTCGAAGCGAGTCGCGGACACGCGGTCTGCGAGATGAAGCTCACCGAAATCCACCGCAACGCAACGGGGAACGTGATGGGCGGCGCCATCTTCACGCTCGCCGACTTCGCGCTCGCCATCGCCTGCAACATCGGTGAGCCCCCGAGCGTATCAGTGAGCAACACCATCGAGTACTTCTCAGCAACAAAGGGCGAAAAGCTCATCGCTACCTGCGATGTCGATAAATCGGGCCGCCGTCTGGGGTTCTACACTGTAGAAATCACCGACGACACGGGGCGGCGTGTCGCGAAGATGTGCGCTACCTGCGCGCGGTAGACTTTTCCTTCCCGCCCGCTACGGAGACGAGCAGGATCATCGACACCATGAGCAAAAAGCCAGCCCAATCGTAGCCGGTGAACGAAGTCCCGAGCCACAGCGCGGCGAACACCGTCGCGCTCACCGGCTCCATGGCGCCGAGCAGGCTGCCCGTCACGGGACCCACGAGCGCGACGCCGTGCAGATACAGCGTGAAGGCCGCGAACGTTCCCAAAACGGCGATGGCGGCAAGGACGAACCATCCCGTCGCATCGAGAGCAGGCATGACGACGGCATCGCCCCACACGGCAGGTGCCGTCCACGCGATTCCCGCGGCAACGCCCCCAATTGCCATGCCAACGCCCGTCGTCAAGAGGGTTCCCCACACGAACATAAGGCGCTTGGGATACATGATGTAAATCGCAACGGTAAGGCTGTTGACAAGCCCCCATGCAAGCCCCGCAACAGGAAGCGCCAGGCTCGACGGGTCGCCTTGCGTTGCGATAAGGAAGGTTGCGGCCAGGGCAAGCACAAGCCCTAGCGCCTCTCCCACGCGTGGAGGCTTCCTCGCGATCACGCACGCGGCGAGCATGACCCACACCGTACCGAGCGATTGCAGCACTGTGGCTGTACCGGCATTGGTGCAGCCAATCGAGGCGATGTAGGAAAACTGGCAGGTGAAGAGCCCGAAGACGCCGAAGATGACGAGGCGCCGAAACGAGGCTCTATCGCGCAGCATCGCAACAAGGCGCTCGCGGCGCGTCGCAAGCAGCAACACCAAGAACAGCGCACCCGAGCCGAGCATGCGGGCCGCGGTGATGAAGGAGGCGTCGATGTCGTAGTGCGCGAACAGGTACTGCGAGCACGCACCCGAGAAGCCCCAGAGCGCACCGCCCGCGAGCGCGCACACCACGCCAAAGAGAAAGCGCTCTCTACTCCCCTTCCCCACTGCTGAGCTCCTTTAAGAAATCGAGGACCGCACCGAAGAGCGCATCGCCTTCTTCAACTTTGAAATACCTGGTGGGAAGCGTGAGCTTGCGTTTTTCGGCAAGATAGCGGCCACCCGCTCGGCGAATCGGCACCATCTTGTCTCGCGGCACGGCGACCGGCTCGACGATGAGCTTTCCGCCCGCGACCGTCACCGTGCTCATATGATGCTCGTTCGCAAACGCCTTCACGCGCGCTTTCGCGAACAAGTTCCTTGCCGCGGCGGGCATCTCCGGCCGCTTGGCGAGCATGTCCTGCTCGATGGCCTCGACGTCCTCCATCGTCGCCGCTGACGCGATCTTTCGGTACCACAGCACGCGCTCATCGGTGTCGGGAACGTACTCTTCCGGCAAGTAGGTATGACCCGGCAGGTTTACCGTGATGTCGGAAAGCGCTGGCGGCAGCCCGTCGGCAGCGCCCGCGTCACCCTCGCGCGTGGCGGCAACCGCTTGCTCGAGCATTTGCGCGAACAGATCGAAGCCGACCGCGCTCATGTTGCCCGACTGCTCGGCGCCAAGCAGGCTTCCCGCGCCGCGGATCTCCAGGTCGCGCATAGCGATGCGC
>ERZ1034876.86-NODE-86-length-60756-cov-7.679528_pt1 | contig 60756 bp, 45 predicted proteins | sample MGYA00520698_ERZ1034876 | MGnify/ENA primary metagenome ERZ1034876 (study PRJEB33766, sample SAMN09781723) | gut metagenome | biome: gut microbiome | host: Homo sapiens | place: Madagascar | study: EMG produced TPA metagenomics assembly of the PRJNA485056 data set...
AGCAGGGGACTCTTAATCCCAAGGTCCGGGGTTCGAGTCCCCGACGGTCCACCATCTCAAAATCAAGCCCCAGCAATGGGGCTTTTTCTTTGCCGTGATGTCGCGGCTCTCGAACAACTTATCGTCGATTTTGTACACGACCTTGCTCGGGGCCCTTTTGTGCGCCGCCGTGTATAAAGAATGGGACGAAATGGGGGACTGAGGGGCGGCACGAGAATGGACTGGGACTCGCCGGGCGGCAAAAAGGCGTGCGCCCGGGACTCGCCGAGCAATCTTGCCTTTGCTATATCGCTCATTCCTGCGAGCACAGAAACCAGGTACCATGAAATCCGTACGCGCACGCAAGAAGGAGGAGCCCATGGAAGCCGGCGAAAAGCGCTATCTCGAATTGCTTTCCCGATCGTTTCCCACCATTGCTGAGGCATCTGCCGAGGTCATCAACTTGTCGGCGATCTTGAATCTCCCTAAATCGACGGAATTCTTCGCCTCTGACATCCATGGCGAGTTCGAAGCCTTCTCGCATATCCTGCGCAACGGCTCAGGCTCGATTCGCCTGAAAGTCGACGACGTGTTCGGCGACACGCTCACCGACGCCGAGAAGCGCGCGCTCGCCACGCTCATCTACTACCCGCGCGAGAAGGCGAAGCTTGCGTTATCGCAGGTGGAAGACGAGTACGCATGGTACGCCGTCACGGTACCGCGCCTCGTCGCGGTCTGCAAGCGCGCCGCGCGCAAGTACACGCACTCCAAAATCCGCCGCGCCGTGCCAAGCGAGTTCGCCTACATCGTCGAAGAGCTTCTGACCGAAGATCGCCATGGCGTCGACAAGGAAGCCTACTATAGCGCCATCATCGATGCGGCGGTGCGCACGGGCCGTGGCATCGCGCTCATCGAAGCGCTCTCGACCATGATCCAGCGCCTTGCGGTCGATCGCCTGCACATCGTCGGTGACATCTACGATCGCGGCCCTGCGCCGCACACCATCATGGACACGCTCATGGCGTACCATTCCGTGGACATCCAATGGGGAAACCATGACATCGTGTGGATGGGCGCTTCGCTCGGGCAGCGTGGCTGCATCGCGCATGTGGTGCGCAACTGCGCCCGCTACGGCAACCTCTCCATCTTGGAAGACGCCTACGGCATCAACATCCTGCCGCTTGCGACGTTCGCGCTCGACGCCTACGCCGACGACCCGTGCGTCGGCTTTGCGCTCAAGGGCAATCCCAATCTTCCCCCCTCCGAGCTCGAGATGAACGTGAAGATTCAAAAGGCGATGGCAATCATCCAATTCAAGGTGGAAGGCCAGCTCATCGATGAGAACCCGGCTTTCGGCCTCGACGACCGCAAGCTTTTGGACAAGATCGACTACGCGCGTGGCACGGTGATGCTCGACGGCACCGAATACGAGCTCACCGACAAGGTGTTCCCGACCATCGACCCGAAGGACCCCTACGCCCTCACGCCCGCCGAGCAAGACGTGATGGAGCGCCTCGTCTCCGCCTTCACTGGATGCGAGAAGCTCCGCCGCCACATGCAGTTTTTCCTGGAAGCGGGAAGCCTCTACAAGGTGCACAACGGCAACCTGCTCTTCCACGCCTGCGTGCCGCTCAATGCCGACGGCTCTCTCAAAGAAGTCGACGTCTACGGCAAGACGTACAAGGGCCGTGCGCTCTACGACGTGATGGAGCGCCACGTGCGCGCTGCGTTCTTCAGCCGTGACGAGGAAGAGCGCCGCCGCGGGCGCGACATGCTGTGGTACTTGTGGCTCGGGCAGGGCAGCCCGTTGTTCGCAAAGAGCAAGATGGCCACCTTCGAGCTTTATCTCATCGCTGACAAGGCCGCTCGCAAGGAAGTGAAGAACCCCTTCTACACCTTGATCGACGACGAGGCCGTGGTCGCGAACATCTTCCGCGATTTCGGGCTTGACCCCGAAACCTCCCACATCATCTGCGGGCATGTGCCCGTGAAGGTGAAGGACGGCGAAGACCCTGTGAAATGCGGCGGCAAGGTCATCATGATCGACGGCGGGTTCTCGAAGGCCTACCAGCCGACCACGGGAATCGCCGGCTATACGCTCATCTCTAACTCCTACGGGTTCATCCTGGCGGCACATGAGCCTTTGGAATCGGCTCAGGCCGCGATAGAGAAGGAAATCGATATCCACTCGTCCCGACATATGGTGGAGCAGGTGAAGAAGCGCACGCTCATGGGGGACACCGACGAGGGACAGCAGATGAAACGCGAGATCGCAGATCTTGAGCGGCTGCTCAAGGCGTATCGCACGGGAGAGATACCAAGGCAAGAGCAAAAAGGTGAATGAAACCGCTATGAGCCATATAGCTGAAAGCTACCTCGATAACGCGGCGACCACGCCTACGCGTTCCGAGGTCATCGAGCGCATGAACGAGGTGATGCGCGACGCATGGGGAAACCCCTCGTCGGTTCATGCCGTGGGAATGCGCGCGAAGGAAGTCCTCGAAGAGAGTCGTGCTATCATCGCCGGCGCGCTCGGGGTCGAGCCTGGCGAGGTGTACTTTACTTCGGGGGCTACCGAATCGAACAACCTTGCCGTCCGCGGCGTGTGCTCGGCGCGACGCGACAACCCTGCCAAGATCATCACCTCGACGCTCGAGCATGCGTCGGTCACGCGAAGCGTGCGCGGTATGCGCCGTGAAAAGGACTGGCCAGTTACCTACATCGATGCTATCGATGGCAAGCTCGACCTGGGGCAACTGCGCGATGCACTCATGGAAGGCCCCACGGCGCTCATCACTATCATGAACGTGCAGAACGAAGTGGGCTATATCTTCCCCTCGGCAGAGATCGGCCGCATGCGCGACGAGCTCGCCCCCGACGCGCTCTACCACGTCGATGCCACTCAGGCGTTCGGCAAGCTCTCCCCGAAACCGCGCGAGTGGCACGCCGAGCTGGCGTCCGTCGCCTCGCACAAGATCGGCGGGCCGCGCGGTATCGGCGCGCTGTACGTGCGCGACGGTGTGAAGATGCACACAAACGCATTCGGCGGCGGGCAGGAGCGCGGGCTTCGCTCGGGCACAGAGCCGGTGTTCCTTGCTGCCGGTTTCGCGCGCGCCGTCGAGTTGGCGCAGGCCGAGCATGAGGAAACCCTCGCGCATGTGCGCGCACTGAGCGCGCAGATCCGCGCCGAGCTCGCGCGCCTTGTCCCCGATGCCATCGTGAACTCGCCCGAGGACGCGTCGCCCTTCATCGTGAGCGTGAGCGTGCCCGGGCTGCGCAACGCGAAGTCGGTCGCATACCTCAGCGATCGCGGCGTCTACGTGTCGCGCGCATCGGCGTGCGAGTCGAACCACGAGCATGTGGCGGCCGGTACCTGGCGCAAGAAGCATCCGCTATCGCTCCAAGCGGCGGGCATCCCGCTCTCGCAGGGCAACACGACGCTGCGCGTGAGCTTCTCAGGCGCGACGACGCCTGACGATGTCGCGCGCTTTGTGGCAATGCTCGCAGAATGCAATGCAGAGCTCGGGAGCCGTAAATAATAATTGATGGAGAAGCGCCTGGCGCAGGACTGCCTGCCGCACCCGGTGGAAGGGGCGCACCGATTATTGCTATAGTATCTCGCTGTAGTTTCGCACGATTGCATTTCAATTGATTGGGGAGGACATGAAGAAGTTCCTAGGGGAATTCAAAGACTTCATCAACCGCGGCAACGTGATGGATCTGGCCGTCGCCGTCATCATCGGCGGCGCGTTCACGGCCATCGTGACGGCGCTCACCACCAACATCATCAATCCGTTCATCTCATTTATCGCAGGCGGCACTCCGGGCGAGATCTCGGGGCTGGTGGTGCCAGGCACCGAGATCGACTTCGGCGCCTTCATCTCGGCGGTCATCAACTTCCTCATCGTGGCTCTCATCGTGTTTTTGTTGGTGAAGGCCGTCAACAAGGCGCAGGAAGCTGCCGATAAGCTCGCGGGTAAGGAAAAGGAAGAAGAGAAGAAGCCGCCCGTGTGCCCCTTCTGCTTAGAAGAGGTGAAGGAGGGCGCGACGCGCTGTCCGCATTGCACCGGCGCTTTCGACGAGCCCGCGAAAGGCAAATAGCCTGATAGCGCGCCCGTAATCGAGGCGACTGTCACCAAAAACGCGGCCGCATCTTCAAAAGAGAAGGTGCGGCCGCGTTCGTTTTGCAAGCGTGCTCAACTTGGCGCGTCCTGCGAGTGCCCCCTGTGCGCTCGCCGCGTTCGTTTTGCAATTCGCAGCTACTTGTTTGCAGCCGCAGGAAACCGCCTCTGTCCTTACAGGTCAAGCTGCTCGACGACGCTCTTGAGCACCTCGGCGGATGCGCGCAGGCGGGCCTGCTCGTCATCGGAGAAAGGCGCGGGAACCTTGTATTCGATACCTTCGGCTCCAACAACGGCGGGCATCGAAAGCGCGATGTTGGAAATGCCGTACTCGCCTTCCATCAGGTTCGATACGGGAAGAATAGGCTTCTCGTCGCGCACGATGGCCTCGCAGATGCGCTTCACGGACATGGCGATGCCGTAATAGGTGGCGTGCTTCTTCTCGATGATCTCGTACGCCGAGTTTTTCACGTCGTTCTCGATTTTTGACATGGTCTCGGCGCTGTGCTCGCGCCCGCGCAGGCGGCTGAAGACGTCAATCGGGATGCCCGAGACGTTCGCAAGGCTCCAGATGGCGATCTCGGAGTCGCCGTGTTCGCCGACGATGCGCGCGTGGACATTGCGCGGGTCGACTCCGAGATGCTCGCCGAGCACATACTTGAAGCGCGCGGTGTCGAGCACCGTTCCCGACCCGATGACACGGTTCGCCGGTAGCCCTGAGAGTTTGAGCGCTACGTAAGTGAGGATATCGACCGGGTTCGACACGACGACAAGGATGCCGTCGAACCCGCTATGCGTGATTTGCGGCACGATCGACTTGAAGATGCTCACGTTCTTGCTGACCAGGTCGAGACGCGTCTCGCCGGGCTTTTGGTTTGCGCCCGCTGTGATGATCACGATGCCGGCGTCGGCGATGTCGGCATAGTCGCCCGCGTAGATGTTCGCCGGCGATGCGAGCGGCATGCCGTGTGCGATATCGAGCGCCTCGCCCTCGGCGCGGTCGCGGTCGACATCGATTAGTACCATCTCAGAGAACAGCCCGCTTTGCATCAGCGCGAACGCGGATGCAGATCCTACGAACCCGCATCCCACGATGCCAACTTTACGGAAATTGACGGGGCGTGTACCCGTTTCGATGCCGTTTGCCATGAGCCGTTCTCCTTCGTTGATCGTCGTTTCGTTATTGTGCCACAAAACGACTGCCGGCCTAGGGTTGCTCGGCGCAAAAACCCATCTATAGTTCGACGGGAACCCATTCCTCATGGTTGCAAATCCAAGCCTGCGGTTCCTCCACGCTGAAGAACGTGAGCGTGGGGTCGTTTGGCCCGTCGTAGGTCTCGCCAAGCCCGCTCAAATGCGCGAAGCCGGCGTAGCGGATGTCGTCGTTGACCTTGTCGTCGAGTCCCGCGCGTCCGCGGAGGATAAGCCAACCGTGTCCCGGCCACCATGCCGTTGCCTCGAACTTCGGGTTCGCGACGAGTTCGTCCCACACGTCCTTGGTCGTCGCGGTGCAAAACCAGATCTTGCCGTCCTGCTCGGCGGCGAAACTGAAGGGGCGCACGTGCGGCTGATCGTTTACGCTCGTGGCGAGATACCACGCGGGCACGGCGCTTAAGTACTGCAGAATCTTCTCGTTTCCGGTCATGGGGGTTCCTTTCCAAAACGGTAGGGTACGAAATAATTTGCGGGGGGGGGATACGAATCCGCCCCGACAGCCTTACAGCAGGATGTTCACCGAAATCACGCAAGCCAGAAGGACGGCGACGAGCGCGCAGGCAACGCCGTCGCGAGGGGCGAAGCTGAGCGGATGGAGCCTCGTGCGCCCCTCCTTGCCGTGGTAGCAGCGCGCGTCCATTGCCGCTGAAAGCGTCTCGGCGTGGCGGAAAACGCTGGTGAACAAGGGGGTCATGAGCGACGAGAGCATCTGCACGCCACGTACGGGGCTGGTCTTGAGCCCCGCGCCGCGAGCAAGCTGTGCTTCGCGAATGCTCGAGAACTCGGTTGCGAACTGCGGCATGAAGCGCAGGGCGATGCCCATGATCATGCCAATCTCGTGTGCCGGCACGCCGAAGCGCGCGAAGGGGGAGAGCAGCCGCTCAAAGGCCTCCGTCAAGTCGAGCGTCATTGTGGTCAGCGTGACGAGGCTCATTCCCGCCATCATGAGCAGGAGCCGGCAGGCGATGAGCAAGCAGGTGAGCACGCCCTGTTCGCTTATGCGGATGAACGCCCATTCGAAATAGACAGGCCCTCCCTGCACGACGAACAGGTTCATGATCGACGCGATCACGACGATGAATAAGAGTGGGGCGAGCGAGCGCAAAGCCTTCCTTGCGGGAATGCGGGCGATGGCGTAGGCCCCCACCACGAACAGCGCCACGGGAATAAGCGCAAGAAAGGACCTCGCGTTCAGGGTGATCACGATGAACGCGCACCCGAGCAAAAGCTTCGCGCGCGCGTCGAGCTTGTGAACGGGGCTTGTGCCAGGTACATAGCTTCCGAAAGAGAATCCGCGCATCATAAGAGACCTCGCAGATAGGCGACGATGGAGTCTTCGGTGGCAAGCTCCTCGTGCGGTACGGCAAGCCCGCCTTCGCGCAGAAGGTTCGCGAAATGCTCGGGCGAGGTGGTCGCAAGCCCAACGGCAGTCAGCTCGTCGGCGCGAGAGAATACCTCGGCAGGCGTTCCCTCCATGAGGAGCTTTCCCTCGCTCATGACCGCAACGCGGTCGCAGAGATTCGCGAGGTCGTCCATATTGTGGGACACCATAACCACGGTGAGCCCCTCTTTGTGCAGGTGAGACACCATGTCGAGGAACGATTTTCGCGCTTTCGGGTCGAGCCCTGCGGCGGGCTCGTCGAGCACGAGCACCTCAGGCTCCATGGCGAGCACGCCCGCGAACGCCACGCGGCGCTGTTGGCCGCCCGAGAGCTCGAAGGGGCTGCGCGCGGCGATCTCCTCGGGATTAAGCCCTACGGTGCGCAGGGAGCGATCGACCCGCTTGGAGACCTCCTCTTCCGAAAGCCCCAGGTTGCGTGGCCCGAAGGCGACGTCTTCCGCCACGGTTGCCGCGAAAAGCTGGTTTTCTGGGTATTGAAACACCACGCCGACGCGCCCGCGTACGTCGTTGGCGGCGCCCTTTTCCGCAATGTCGCTCCCGAAGGCGACGACGCGGCCGCTTGTGGGGTGCAGAATGCCGTTCATGTGCTGGATGAGGGTGGACTTGCCCGATCCGGTGTGCCCTGCAATGCCTAAGAACTCGCCTTTGCGCACCTTGAGGGAAACGTTGTCGAGCGCCCAGAGCGCCTCGGGGGAGTTTCCCCATTTCGCCTGTTTAGGGGCAGGTTTTTTGCCTGCTTTGCGTTGTCGGCGCGCCTCGGCGGCGTCGTAGGTGAACGATACGCCCTCAAACTGGATAAGCGCATCGCCGCCCACGGGCGCGGTGGAAGGTGCGGGAGTTTTTGTGCAGCTGGTCGAATCCTCGCGCATGGCCGCCGCTTCCGCGGGCGAGCCCTGGGATGCCACCTCATCGTGCGCGCTTCGGCGCTCGGCGTCCTCGCCCTCGTCGCTACAAGCTTTCGCTACGTGTGACCCGAACAGGGAAAACACGCTTTTTGCAAGCTCCTCTTCGGTTACAGCGGCGGCCACGGGGACGCCAGCTCGACGCAGCGCCTGGGAAAGTTCGGCTGCGAATGGAACCTCCAGGTTGAGGGCGGAAAGTGCATCGACATCGACAAGCACTTCCTGCGGCGTGCCGACGCGCGCCACTTTCCCCTCATCGAGCACGATGACGCGGTCGGCGAGCGCGGTCTCCTCCATGAAGTGGGTGATCATGACGACGGTCATGCCTTGATCGTTAAGCGAGCGCACGACGCGCATGAGCCCCTTGCGGCCGCGGGGGTCGAGCATTGCGGACGCCTCATCCAAGATGAGGATCTCCGGGTTCATCGCAAGGGCACCCGCGATGGCGACGCGCTGCTTCTGCCCGCCGGAAAGCGCGTGCGTCTCGTGCTTCTCAAATCCTGAAAGACCGACGTCTTCGAGGCGCTGCGTTACGCGTTCGCGCAGCTCAGCGGTGGGAACGCCGAGGTTCTCGGGCCCGAAGGCCACGTCGTCTTCCACAAGGGAGGCGACCAGCTGGTCGTCCGGGTTCTGGAATACCATGCCGGCGCTCTGACGAATCGCGTAGGTGTGCTCGCGCTCGGAGGTGTCCATGCCGCAAACCTCCACCTGCCCCTTGTCGGGAACGAGCAGCGCGTTCAAATGCTTCGCGAGCGTCGACTTCCCCGATCCGTTGCCGCCGAGGATGCACACGAACTCGCCGCGCTCGATCTGCGCGCTTGCGCCTGAGAGCGCGAACGCCTCGCCGTCGTAGGTGAACGAGACGTCGCGCACGCAGATGATGGGCGCCTCGGCGTACGCGGGGGCGGAGTTTTCGGCGGGTTTTCCGGGCAGAGGCTTCCCAGTCATGGTTTAGCGGCCTTTCACCTGGTTTTTCTTCGGGGTGATGAGGTTCGAGATCGCCTTGTACACGATGAGCGTCAGAAGCGAGTTCAGCACGGTTTTGATCAGGTTGAAGGGCACGACGGCGGGAAGCAGAAGAGGCATGATGACGTCAGCACTGCCGTACCAGAACGCCACGCCGATCGTGAGGTTCGTGATGATGGCGCCGACAGTTGCGCATACAACGCCCACGATAAGGCCGAGAACGGCGCCTTTCAGGGTGTGCATCTTCTTGTAGATGAGCGCCGAGGGGACGACGAAGAACAGCGTCGCGCAGATGTTCATGAGCGAGCCGACCCATTCTCCCAGGATAAGGCCGTGAATCACCGCCGCGATCGCACCGACGACGAAACCTGCGCCCGGGCCGAAGGCGAAGCCGCAGACCATCGCGGGCATAAGCGAGGGGTCGTAGGTGAGGAAGGGCGCGGCCGGTAGAAGGGGGATCTGGATGAAGGAGAACAGCGCGGCGATGGCGCACATGAGCGCCATGGTGACGAGCTGTCGCGTGCTCCAGCGGTTCGTGTTCTCGAGTTCGACCTGCTTGGTTGCTTGTGTGGCTGACATGACAGCCTCCTTCTCGCAAGGTGGGTTTCTGCGGGTCCGCTTCTCACCCTGCACAAAAAAGCGGGCCCGTATGAATTCTTTTACATACGGGCCCGCGAATACGCATTGTCGACACGCCTCGGCAATGCCATGGCGTGCTGCGATTCTCTGCCTCTTCCATCCGGACTGTAACCGTTGGTCCCGGATTCTCACCGGATCAGCCAAGCAAACGAAGCGCTGGGGGCGCCTCATCTGCTCGGGTCGCGGACTTCCAGTGTGGCTTAGCTGCCTTCTGGTTACCGCCAGTGGGGAATCTCACCCCGCCCTGAAACAGAATTCATCTAGCACGCATTGTATGCGCGAAAGCTCCAAGCTTCAACCTTAATTTCGATAGTCTTCGAGAGGGGAGGGTGGGAGTGGTCTGGGGCCGGTGCTTCGTGCCGATGGGGAAGAGGGCGCGCCGCTTGCTGGCGCAGGGAAGTCGCGGGTGCGCTATGCGCAGCGAGATGGCCGCTTGCTCGAAGAAAGATTGCCCGTCATCGTACGCTTAACTTGGGCGAAACGCGCAGGAAACACGTATCGGGTATCTTTTGGGTGTCGAAACGCAGGCGCTATTGCAATAAACACCCTAAGGCGGCTCTGCGGCACGATGCCCCCAACCCACGTGTCGCACCAGCCGACTTCTTTCATGACGATGTGGTTTTCTCGAAGGATTACCCGCGGATCTCAGCTGCAAAGTCGCCATTCAGGCATCGGCTCCATATTCTCGAGCAAGTACGGGTACGCCCGCACGAACATGCCTGTGGCATTCGCTCGGGCGCACGACAGGCTCATGTGTTCAAATTATGCACGCGGACATGCGCGCAAATATGTATGGGCCCATGCGCTCGTTTCCTTTTATGTGCAGTTGCTGCACAGAAACGGGGCTTTTTCGTGCGATTTCCGACAGGTCTCGGGGCGCAGGCGTTGAAAGCCCGCTCGCTTACCTCCGCCGTCGGCGGGTTTTGTGCACATTGCCGATATTGCAACCTTGCGCTCTCCGGCATGCACTACATTGTTAAGGCTGTGTAAAGAGCGGTCTGCGTGAGGCGATATGCCTCGCGCTTGACACGCACGGGACCAAGATGAACTCCCGAAAGGGCGTTCGACAACATAGACGGGGTTGCACGTGGCGCTTACGTTCGTAGATTTCTTCACCCAAGCGATGGCTCAGCCCATCCTGTTCGTGATTTTGATCCTCGTCATCGGCGTGACCGCCGTTTCTGGCGCCACCGACGCGCCGAACGCCATCGCGACGGTAGTTTCCACGCGCTGTCTTACTCCGAATGCCGCGATCGCGCTCGCCGCAGTGTTCAACTTTGTAGGCTTGGTCGGCATGACGTTCATCTCCACCGCCGTCGCGAAGACGATGTTCGGGATGGTTGACTTTTCAGGAGACACGAATGCTGCGCTTTTAGCCCTGGTAGCAGCTATGATTGGCGCAATTGCATGGGGCATCGTCTGCTGGATTTTCGGTATCCCGTGCTCGAAATCCCACTCACTTATCGCAGGCATCACCGGCGGCGCCATCGCGCTCAACGGTTGGGCGGGAGTGGTTCCCGTCGAATGGGCGAAAGTCATCTACGGCATGGTGTTCTCCCTGGTTGCTGGCTTCATCTTGGGATGGGTGTTCACCAAGGCGATCGAGGCGCTCTTCCGCAGTGTGAACCGCATCTATGCGAACCGCTTGTTCATCATCATTCAGGATCTGTGCGCTATCGCGCTTTCGTTTCTCCACGGTGCGCAAGACGGCCAGAAGTTCATGTCCATCGCCATGCTCGGCGTTGCCCTGTCTTTTGGCAGCTCGACGCCCGATTCGAGCGGCTTTCCGATGTGGATCATGATCGTGTGCTCGGCCGCCATCTCGCTCGGCACCGTCGTCGGTGGCAAGCGCATCATCAAATCCGTCGGCATGGACATGGTGAAGCTCGAGAAATACCAGGGTGTCGCCGCGAATTTCTCGACCACGTTCACGCTCCTGTTCGCAAGCCTGACGGGCATGCCCGTCTCAACGAGCCACTGCAATACGTCCGCCATCATGGGCGTGGGCGCCTCGAAATCGATCAAGCGAGTGAACTGGAGCATCGCGAAGAGCATGCTGCTTGCCTGGGTCATCACGTTCCCCGCATGTGGCGTTATAGGCTTCGTGCTGGCAAAGCTGTTCATGCTGTTCGCGTAGGCGCATGCCCGTCTTGGGCTTGCCTGCACCCCGACATGTCCCGGTTTTGGGTCTGAGTGCGATCTCTTTGCATAGGTAAGGGATCCTGCGCCGCAACGAAGAGCGTGCTCGCGTGTACTGGCGCTAGGTTCGAGCGGTTGCGTCCCCCTTGGGTGTTACCGCTCTTTCATTATGTAGCTTATTCCTCTGTTACGCTGCGGCGTTGGAACGCGCTGCCTGCTTCTGCTTGCGTGCGGCGATCTTCGCGCGCTCCTTCGCGTAGGTGCGCTTCCTTGCGAAAAGGTAGAGCGCGATCATCGTGGTGCCGGTGACAATCCAGGTCACGGGATAGATGTTCAGCAACGCCTCGAAGCTGCCGAGCAGCGGGAACAGCGTGAACACGTAGATGACGCGCAGCACGCACGATCCGATGATGACGACGACTGTCGGGAGGATGGACCAGCCCATGCCGCGCAGTGCGCCTGCCGTTATCTCGTAAGTGCTGGGAAGGCATTCGAGCAGTTCGACGTGCCAGAGCCTCGTGGTCGCGAAAACGAGGGCGCCCGCCTCGGTGGTAAAGATGCTCAGGCCCGTGTTTCCCAGGCTGACGAGCACAACCGATACCGCGAAGGAAAGCCCAAGGGAGAGGCCCATCGACCAGGCGACGATCTTGTCGCAGCGTGAAAGGTTCCCTGCCGCGAAGTTCTGCCCGACAAAGGTGATGGCGGCCTGGGAAAACGCGTTGATGATGAAGTAGGTGTAGTACTCGAAGTTGAGCGCAGCGGTCGATCCCGCGATCGCATCGGTGCCGAAGCTGTTGATTGACGTCTGAATGATGATGTTCGATACCGCGAACACAACGCCCTGCAAACCCGAGGGCACGCCGATATAGAGAATCTGGTGTAGGGCCCGCTTGTCGACGCGAAGCTCCCGCACGTTCAGGCGGAAGTCTTCCTCTTCGTGCATGAGCATCACGATTACGATCGCCGCGGCGAGTGCGTAGGCGGCAACGGTAGCGGCGGCGATTCCCGCGGCGCCCAGGTGGAGGACTGACACGGCGAATATGTCGAGCACGGCGTTCACCACTGCGGAGATGGCGAGCGCATAGAGCGGACGCCGCGTGTCGCCCTTTGCACGCAGGATTGCCGAGCCGAAATTGAACACGAGGAAAAAGGCGACGCCGGCGAAATAGATTCGCAGGTAGCTAACCGATTCGGCGCGCGCTTCGTCGGGGATCCCCACGCTGTCGACGAGGAAGCCTGCGATGGCGATGCCGATTACGGTTACCAACATGGCGGAGACAATCGCGATCACCGCGGTGGTGTGCACGGCGGCGCGGATCTTCGAGCGGTCGCCTTGTCCGATGCGTATGGCGATCGTCGCGTTCGTGCCGATCGAGACTCCTACGAAAAAGCTGATGAACAGTGCAGTGAGCGGAGCGACGCCGCCGATTGCGGCGAGCTCGGTGGAGCCGAGGAGGCGTCCGGCGACGATGGCGTCGGTCGAGTTGAACAGCTGCTGAAAGATGCTTGAGAAGGCCAGCGGAATGGCGAAGAGGAAGAGCTTGCCCACAAGCGGCCCATGCAGCATATCGATGCTGTTGCGGTTCGCCTTCTTCTTCACAGTGTTTTGCGACGACATTCGAAATCCCCCAGATACTTCGATCGTTTGATTTTGGCGCGCCCGCATATTCGCATTATTTACGCAAATGCGCAGTCGCCGAATCTCCTTTCTACCGCGCTGAGGGAGGTTGTGCAAGGGAGAAGCGGCGTGAATTTAAGCGAGCGGTACCTTTATGCTTGCGGGGATGATGACGTCGTAGCGCACCGCCTTGCCGGCGAGCGAATGGCTCGGCTTCACGCCTGCGAGATGCGGGCCCTTCGCAGGGCGCTTGACGACTACTTTGCGCGGGCCGGCGGAGATGGCTGCGGCGAGGAGCGCCCCTTCGTTTTGGCAGGGCGCTTCGAGGTGGTGGATGAGCTGGAACTTCTTCTTCACGGCGGCGCTCTTGCGGCGCTCGGGGAACATGGGATCAAGATAGATTACGTCGGGCGTGTCCCCAAGGTGCGACATTGCCTCGATGCTGTCTTCCTCGAAAAGCTCCATACGGCAGGCGATGTCGGCGAGATCGGGGTTGGCTTGTGCGCGGTTGAGCGCGTCGCGCACAAGGGCTGCGACGGTGGGGTCTGATTCGTACATGCTTACGCGGAACCCGGCAGCTGCCAGGAGAAACGAGTCCTCGCCAAGGCCTGCCGTGGCGTCGATTGCCCATGGCTCGGCGCAGTCTCGGACCTTCGCCGCGCGAACGAGCAGCTCGCTTGAGAGGCGGCCTTTCCGGATGCGGGGGAGCAGCTGCGAGAAATCGCCGCGAAGTACCATCCCGTCGCCGACAAGGGCAAGTCCTTGCTCGTCGCGGCGAAGCGACGTGCCTCCAAGGGCGGCGGAAGCCTCGCGCTCGCCGTGCTGCGACGGCGCGATTGGCGAGGGGCCGTTTGCCCCTCGCTCGTCTGCGAGTGTGCTCTGTTGCTCGACTTTTCTCATGTAATAGTATTCTAGCGCGTTTCGCTTGATGTCGGCGCTATCCGCGGGCGATGTGGCGGGGGTACCACTTTTGGAACCACGCGGTGAAGACGCCCATGAGCGCGGGAAGGACCGAGTTAATCGCGCCGACAAAGCTGGCCGCGTCCGTCTGCATGATGAAGTACGTCCAGATGGGCGTGACCAGGTAGAGGATTCCCCACGCTGCAGTTAGGATGCGGTTCGTCCTCATGAAGATCGGGTTGCGCAGCGCCGCGTCGCCGTTGTAGCTGTTCTTGGAGTAATGCGCGGTCAGCGGTACCTTTGCGAAGCAGGAGAGCGTCCACATAAGCCCGAACAAAAGGTACGACGCCGGAATCACCAGGATGGGAGGGGCTCCTGCCAAAAGCGCGATGGAGCAGGCGCCGACCCCCAAGCCCGAGATCTGGTCGTAAAGGGTTGCCTTCGTTCGATGCATCAATACGGGTAGCAGCACGCATACCGCCACGCTGACCAGGCTGCCCCAGAACCCGTCGATAGAGGCTGCAATCCAGAAGACGATCCAGGGGGCGAGAAGCAGCATCATGTTGGTTTTCGGCTCGACCTCGTTCTTGCCGCGCGCCGCCGCGCCCGCGGCCGTGTTGCCTGCGTTGCCCGCCGTGCCTGCGTTCGCTGCCCCGAAGAACTCATCCCAGTGCATCATCAGGTCGAAGTCACCCTCGACAGAGTACATATGCCTCATGAGCGCCTCGTCGCCGGCAACCTCGCCGCTGGCAATCGAGCGCCAAACGCTTAGAGGCGTGTTGATCTTCGTGGTGAAATCTACGACAAAGCCTGCGGCGGGTTCCTCCTCCACGTGGCTTCCTCCCTCGCCGAGAACGATGCGGTAGGTCTTGCGGATGTCGGTGTAGTTCATGTCGAGCACGACGTCGCGCCCCGGCCACGCCTGCCTGCGATAGAGGGCAGCCATCTGACGTGTGAACACCAGGCTGGGATCTTCCTTCTCGCCGGACTTGCCGATTCCCCAGCTCGCGTCCGCCATCGCCTCGAAGACGTCGCGCGGGAACAGGTTCTGGTCAAGCTTGCCGCGGGTCTCCTCGCTGATGCCGCTGGATGCGAACTCCTTCCCGGCCTTTCTGACCCAGGAAAGGTACTCGTTGGTGCGCTCTGTCAGCTCGCCCACGCGGAAAAGCTCGCCCTGGCCGCAGAAGAGCGCGGTGTAGCCGTCCTTCCCGCAAAGCCGGTCGAACAGGTCGCTCACGCAGCTGTAGTTGCCCTTCGCGGTGTAGAAACCGCAGGTCGAAATCACCACCGTGCGCTTGCCGCTCATGTCGTAGCGCGATGGGTGCCCGCCGTTTTCCGCCTCCGCGCTCATGAAGGGGAGCGACATGGGAAGCTGCCGATCGATCAGGTTCTTCAGTGGGCCGGGCAGCCCGAAGTAGTACAGCGGGAAGCTCCAGATGACGACGTCGGCCCGCAGGATCTTCTCGATAATCTCCTGCATGTCATCGCGGATGCAGCATTTTCCTGGCGTCTTGCTCCAGCAGGAGAAGCATCCCCGGCAGGGCTTGATGTCGAGCGCGCCGACGCTCAAGGCATCGACTGTGGGCGCTTGCCCGTGGGCGTCTTCTTCTTGGGCGGTGATGCCTTCTATGAAATAGCTGGTCAGACGCCAGGTATTGCTTTTCTTGCCCTTGGGGCTGCCGTTGATTGCCAGAATTCTCATTTCGCGCTCCTCGGTTCGGTGGCCGCAGTGCTCGGCCCAGTCGATGTGCATTCGCAGGCTTCTTCTGCCGAAGTCGACGGCCATCTTCCAGTACGGGCTTTGGTCCTCAAGGCCGAGCTTGCCTTCGAATTAGTCGATGATATACCACAAATGGAATATTGGTGGCAGGTTGGGGGTGGCTTTTGTGACATGCCTCCTGCTTTTGGCGGCCTGAGCTCATTCCGTGGAAGACGGCGCAGCACATTAGCGCTAGAATTGGAGCAATTGACCCAAGGCCCAGGGCAAAGCTCCAAGCCCAAACCCCAAGCCCCAACCCGAGGCCTGTGGGAAAACGAAACCAGAGGAGAGACGCGTGGCGCAGGACTTCTTCGACCTGCTCTACAACGGCTATACCGGCGAGTACCAGCTTATGAGCTCGCTGTACCGCAACGGCCTCGATGCGTTGCGCCCGCCCGCCGACATGGGGATCGATGTGGTGTCGCTCAACCTCAAGTAGCAGCTCGAGCATCCCGGCACGGCTCCCGAGACCTTCTTTTTCCAGGTGAAAACGGCGGTGACGAACGTGAGCGAGGCTGCCGACCGCCCCGGCGCGATCGCGACGGTGGAGTTCAAGCTCAAGCAAAGCGAAGTGGACCTGCTCGCCTGCTCGCGCGACCGCGCGCTGTTCTGCTACGTCTACAACTACGAGGCCGATTCGCTCACGGACGCGTTCGAAGCGCCGTTCATCTGCTTCTGGCTCGACGGTACTCTCCTCGAGAAGGTTCGCAGCGGTGGCGCGTTCTTTCGCAAAGAGGGCGAGCCTAAGCTGACGCTTGCCTGCCAGCTGCGCAAACCGAAGCACGAATACGGCCACTGGCACGCCGTGGTGGTGGACGAGAAGGGGAGCAAGGTCGACGGTGGCTACCTCGGCGTTGTCGGCGGCTCGGGATACCCGGCAGACGACGAGGCGGACCACTATAGCGTGGTCGGCTATCTCAAGTACGCGCGCAGCTGCTCGGGTGTCGCCGAGAAGTCGGACTCTCCGACGCAATAGAAGGGGAAATTTGCCCAGTTCGTGGCTTCTTGGGCGAAAGGGATCCGCGTGCTGTGCAAGGTGATAGCATGGTGAGCAAGATATGATGACGAAGGCGCCCGCGCGGCGCCTTTTTCAGGAGAGGAGGCCGCAAGGATATGTCGACGGGTGCGATCAAGCGACACTACGAGAAGGTGATCGCGGCATGTTGCTTCCTTATCTTGTTCACCAACGTCGGCCTGCCCTCCACCTCGTTTTCCGTGTTCCAGCCCTACCTGGTCGATCTGCCTGGCGTTGGCAACACCGGCGGCTCGATCATCATCTCGGTGCGCACGTTCATGTCGCTGATCGGCATGCTCGTGGTCGGACGCTATTACGACCTGCTCAACTGCCGCGTCGGCGCGTTTCTCGCCTCGCTGTGCGTCTGCGTGGGCTTCTTTCTCTATTCGCAGAACACGGGAAGCTTCATCGGTTTGTGCGCAGGCTCGGTGTTCACGGGGCTTGGGTACGGCTTGGGCGGCATGATCGCTTCGACGATGCTGATCAACCGCTGGTTCCGCTCGAACGTCGCCACAGTGGCGGGCATCGCGGCGGTCGGGTCGGGGGTGGCTGCCGTCATCTTGCCGAACGTGACGGTTGCGCTCATCGGCACGTACTCGCTTTCCGCGGCATTCCTCTTCGAGTCGGCCCTCGCGCTTGTCCTCGGGGTGCTCGTCTTCCTGCTTCTGCGCAACTACCCGCGCGACCTGGGGCTTGAGCCTTACGAAGCACCCGAGGGGAAGAAGGCGGGCAAGCCCGGCCGCGCCCGCGCCGCTCGTCGCAACCGCAACGTTCCCGAAAAGCTTGCGCCGCTCGTGCTGGTCGCGATGACGTTCGTCGGCTGCATCTCCGTCGGCGGCACGAGCTATCTGGCCGTGCTGTTCACCTCGGAAGGCTTTTCCGCCGAGGGTGCGGCGGCACTCGTGGCGCTGTGCGGTGGCTGCCTTACGGTTGCCAAGCTCACAAGCGGGGTCGTGTTCGACCGCGTCGGAACGAAGCGCGGCTCGATGTTCTTTTTCGCCCTGTTCATCGGTGGCACGTTGCTGCTCTGCCTGTCGGATATGGGAAACGTGGGGCTTGCGGGCGTTGGCGTGTTCCTCTACGGTCTGGGGCTCTCGCTCGGTACCGTGGGCATATCTGTCTGGTCGATCGAGCTCGCGCCGAAGGGGCGCGAGGCCAAGACGATCAAGAACTTCCAGCTCTGTTATGCGCTCGGCGGGTTCATCTTCACGTTCCTCCCCGGCTTTTTGGCGGAAGCGTTCGGAACCTATCTTGTTACATACGTGATTTTGCTCGCGATGATCGCGTTCGCCGCCGTGGTCGTCGTGGGTGTGTACCTTTTGGGAGGCCGTCGGGTTTCTGATAGCATACGTTCGTAACACGCAACGATTCCACGACAAGGAGCGGCGATGACCGACGATCTGAACACCTCACCTGATGCGCAGCAGGCGCCGGCATCCTCTTCGGGCGCGCGGCCTGCACCCATCACCGACGAGCAGCTCCGCGAGATGATGCGCGATGAGGAGCCCTCGTTTATCGAGCGCAACTCGGGGCGCGTGGTGACGCTTGCGCTGATCGCGGTGAACGTGGTGTGCTTCGTGGCGGAGATGCTCATCTCGGGCACGGGCCAGGACATCTCGATTCTCACGTTGGTCCAGATGGGGGCCATGTACGCGCCGATGGTGCAAGGCCCTGCCGACCTGTACCGCTTCGTTGCGCCCATGTTTTTGCACATGGACCTCATGCACCTTCTGTTCAATATGGTCGCGCTCTACAGCGTGGGCGAGCTTTTGGAACGCGTGCTCGGGCGCGGGAACTTCCTTTTGCTCTATTTCGTCGCGGGCATCACGGGCAACGTCGTCTCCTACGCGGTCGACATGGCGCAAGGTGGCGGGCTGTCTGTCTCCGCCGGTGCCTCGACAAGCGTGTTCGGTCTGTTCGTAGCCGTGGCGCTTCTGTGCGTCCTCGTTCGCGGCAACCGTGCGGTCTTCCGCGACTTCTCGAAGAGCATGCTCTCGATCATCGCGGTGAACGTCATCTACACGCTGCTCGTGCCGAACATCTCTATCAGCGGCCATTTGGGTGGTGCCATCGGCGGCGCGATCGCGATGCTGCTGCTTCCTGCGGCGAGCCTTCGCACCCCGCGCCCGGTCCGCATCGTCGTGGCCGTGCTGTGGGTGGTGGCCGTCGCTGCCGTCCTCGTCTGGGGCGGCGTTTTCTAGAAAGCAGTCGATGGGAATACGGCGTGCCGTGTTGAATGAGCCGCTTTTGCCGGATGCGCTCCCGCTGCCGCTCGTGTCGCGCCCACGCTTGCCGAGCGCCTCTGCTGCGCGATCGCGCGTCGCGCGGGCACCTGCCCTGCCCGATGCGCTATTGCGGCGCGATCTTGAACGCGATCGAGTACTGGTTCACGAGCGGCGCCGAACGGTTGAAGAACACGCGCCCATCGATCGGCGAGATCAACGTGTCGCGCACGCTCCCGTCGAAGGTATCGTGCACCTCGGCGAGCGCTTGACCTCGTACGACGCAGTCTCCGGGCCCAACGAGCGGGACGAACAGTCCGCCCGCATGCTCGCTTCGCACGTTGGAAAGCGAGCTCTCCTCGATGCGCGCTGGCTCGATCGTGTCAGTTTCCGCGCAGGTAAAAGCTTACGAGCTGGATGCCGTAATCGTAGCTGGAAACCGCTTCGAAGATGTCCGCCGCGATAGAAGGTTACAAATTTGTTTCGGTGTGCGCGCCGATTGGATGGCTCGGGTGCGGGGCGCCTCGCTTGTCGGGGCGTGGGCTTGGAGGCTTGGCTTCGAGGTGTGCGCGCCGACTGGTGGGATAGTTTGGCGCCTACGAGCGAGAGGTTGTGTCGGGGCATGTGATGGATTGGCGCCTGCGGGTTGTTGCCTTGCTGCTATGCGCGAAGGGACTCGAACGCGCCTTCGATGAGGGCTTGGCCTGCAGAGCCCATCGCGCAGGCGAGGGCTGCGAGCTCGTTTAAGGTGAGCGTGCCAGGGTGGCGCTCCACTTGGGCGTATTCCGATATCGGCAAATCGATAGCGTCCGCACATTGCTGTGCCGTTAGCCCTGATATCTCGCGTGCGCGCGTGAGCCAGTTTTTCACGCTGCCTCCCTTCCCGTGGATTTGGCGCTATTAAGTTTAACGGGTAACAAGGCCTCGTCAATCGAGGGGATATGCAAGTTTGGTAGCATTGTTGCGGCAATGGGAGGTGCGCGTGGGCGATACGACGGACAATGCGATCGGCAACAACATCAGGGCGGTGCGCGTTGATGCGGGGTTGACCCAAACCGAGTTTGCGAAGCGCCTCCAAGTTTCTCAGACCACGGTTTCGTCGTGGGAGACGGGCAGTTCGCAACCTCGTCGCAGCAACCTCTTCATCCTGCTCAGCGAATTTCCCGGCCTCACCCTTGAGGATATCAACAGCGAGAAGAACGGTTTTGCTCGCCGGTCTCTTCGTCGCTCGAGCGATTCGCAACCTGAGCAAGCGCCATTGCTCGGGCGCGTGGCTGCGGGAGCTCCGCGCGACGCGTTCCCTATCGAGGAATACGTCGCTGTGCCGCATTCGCTGCACGAGCGTTACCCGAACGCGTTTTTCCTGCGCGTGTCTGGCGAATCGATGAACCGCGTGCTGCCGAATGGCTGCCTGGCGCTCGTTGTGCCCGAGTCCGAGGTGGTCAATGGGCACGTGTATGTGTTCGGGACGGAGAGCGGCGACTTCACGGTGAAGCGTGCAAGCGTCACCGAAGACTGCATAACGCTCATGCCCGATTCCTACCTTCCCGGATACGAGCCGATCGAGTTCACCCGAAGCGGAGAGCGCCCCCTCCCGCGCGTGATCGGGCGGGTGGTGTGGTTCACCATGCCGGAGAGATTCCGCATCTAACTTTCGCGGCCGCTGTGTCGGGGCTTGCGCGCCCTTTCCTGTAATCCCAGCTCAAAGGCACGCGAAAGCAGGCCGCCGAACCACGTGCGCCAATCTTCCTGTAAATGTGCGGCGGGCGCGTCTAGGCGGGGCGGGCGCGTCTTGGTGCGGCGGGTGCGCCTTCGCCGCCGCTACGAAAACGGCCGCATGGCATCGGTTGCCTGGAAATCGTTTCGTTCCTGTTCCGTTATTCTCTCGAAACAGGCTTTGTCGTGGACAAAACTTGGCGATATGTGAGGAGTTGCATTTGGAAAACTTTCTGTTGAAATATCTGAACTGGGAAAATGCGTGAGGCGAGTTCGCGTATCTCCTCCTTCGCCTTCGAAGGACTCACATATCGGCATTATTTGTCCACGACTTCACGAATTTGGGAAAGAAGCTCAGGGATGGGGAGTCAAGTTTGATGTGGGGGCGCGGTGGAAGTGGGCGCGCCGCGCGGCATCGCGCTTATACTTGAGGCATGGCTAACAACGATCAGGGATACGATCCGTTCGAGCCGGGCCATTCCACGCCCGAGTTCGAGCAGTTCGCACGCGAAAATCAAAAATATCGGAAGGCGAGTCACGCTCGCGGTGGCGTGGGTGGACAAAAGCGCATGCCATCGTCGGGTGCGCGCTCGCGCTCGGCTGCTGCGGGCGGTGCAGGGCCGCGGGCAGCGGGTTCTCGCAATGCGAACTCGCGCGCGGCCAGCTCCCGCAGCGGCTCGCCTCGCGCTGCGGCTTCCGCGGGTAGGGGAGGCTCGCCGTCCTCTGGTTCGGCGGGTAGGCACGCTTCGCGCGGCGCAGACAAGACGCTATCGCAGGCGCGCGCCGCCGCCGGCCGCAAAGCGGCGGGTCGAGCGGCTGCCCCCATGCAGAAGGGCGCGCCTTCGCGCTCGTCGCGGCCCGCGTCCCCGCAGCCGCCCCTGCAAACCCCCGAGCCCGAGCCCGTTCTCGCCCGTGCTCACAGCAAGGCGCACAACGTCGTGGGCATTCTCGTCTGCGTGCTGCTGGCGATCGCGCTCGAGGTGTTCGGCTACAACTTCCAGTTCTTCTACTCGATGACCTATCCCGATGCGGGAAGCTATCTCGTCAATGGCGCGCAGCCCTCGCAAGTGGGAACGATTACGCTCGATTCCTCGTCGAGCTCGTTTGAGATCACGGGGCTCAACTCCACCGTGCGCTCCATCCACTTCACGCCAGTGCTCTCCGATGCCGCAGGTGCCGCGAAGGCGACCGACAGCAAGATTCAGGTTGTCATCTCGCTCGCTGACGAGGGCAACGCGAACTACTACGCGAACCCTGCCGTATCGGTCGACCCCGCCGACCCCGCGACCACTTACATCTCGCTCGACCCCGCTGGCAAGTGCCATTCCATCAAGGTGAACATGACAAACCTCGCGGACATCGGCGCAGTTCAGGTTTCGGGTATATCGCTCAATCAGAAGGTTCCGTTCGATTTCGACCCCCTGCGCGCGGGCTCGGTGCTCGCCATTCTGCTCGTGCTCTTCGCGCTGCGCCCCGCGTCGGGCCTCTACAGCCGCGTTCGCGACTCGCGCCTGACGAGCCACCGTATCCTTATCGTCGCGCTCGTCGCCGTGCAGTGCGTGGTCGTGCTTGCGCTCGTTTTCTCCAACTCGCACTACGTGTCCTTGACGCAGACGCCGTCCTACGAGAACCAGTTCCAGTATCAAAAGCTCGCCGTTGCGCTCACTCAGGGGCATCTGTACTTGAATGACGTGCCCTCCGACGCGCTGCAGGCGATGGCGAACCCCTACGATACTCAGGCGCGTGCGGCGCAGGGCGTGCCCTATCTTTGGGACCATGCGTACTTCCACGGGAAGTATTACGTTTACTTCGGCATCCTGCCGTGCCTGGTGTTCTACGTGCCCTGGCTGCTCGTGACGCACACGGGCTTTCCGACGTGGCTCGGCATCGCCATCTGCGACTGCGTCTATGCGGCAGGACTTATGTACCTGCTCTCGGCGGTGTGCCGTCGCTGGTTCCCGCGCACGTCGATCGGGTGCTCGTGGTGCTCGATGTGATGCTGTTCGTCGCGGGTGGCGGCATCATCCTCGCGCGCACGCCGTCGATGTATTTCATGCCTGAAGCGATGTCGCTCGCGCTCGTCTCGTGGGGCCTGGGGCTGTGGGTCTCAGGTACCTCGCGCGGCTATATCGAGCGGGGGAAGATCGTGCTCGGTGCGCTGCTCATCGCGCTCACCATGGCGTCCCGTCCGCAGATGGTGCTCTCCGCGGTGCTCGGGCTCGTCCTTTTCTGGCCGTTCCTTCGCGACTCGAAGGGCGATCGAGGGGCTAGACGTGACGTTATGGGTGCCTTCAAGGTGGCGATGGTACCGTTTGTGCTGGTCGCTGTCGCGGTGCTTGCCTACAATGCCGCGAGATTCGGCTCACCGTTCGATTTCGGCGCGAACTACAACCTCACCACGAACGACATGACCCACCGAGGGTTCCACCTCGACCGCATTCCGTTCGGGCTCTATGCGTACCTCTTCCAGCCGCCCGTGTTCGGAAGCCAGTTCCCGTTCCTGCGGCAGGCCTACCTCGACCCTGCGTACCAGGGCATCACCATCTACGAGCCCATGTTCGGCGGCTACTTCTTCCTGTACCCGATGGCACTGGCTGTTTTGGGCATCGTCATTGGGCGTGTGCGCGCACAGCTTAAGGAGCAGCGACTTTTGCCGCTGTTCGTGGCGCTTGTGTGCGTGGCCTTCGCGCTGTGCATCTTCGATTTGCAGGGCGCGGGCATCCTCATGCGCTACGTGTGCGATTTCGGGTTGTTCTTCGCACTGGCGGGCGCGATTGTGCTCCTTGCGCTTCTGCAGGTCAAGAGCGAAAAGCGCCTCACGAAAGATTGGACGACGCAATTCTCTGCCGTGGGCTCGCGCGGGGCTGTTGCGGCGGCGGGCGAGGGCGCCGAAACCGTGTCGGTGTACCGTATCTCGCTGTACTTCATGTTCGCGACGCTTGTGCTCATGGTGATCATGAACGTGATGCTCTGGAATGCTTTCGGCATGTATTGATGTCGGTGCATCCCCGCTGTTCCTCGCTTGGTTTCGCCACTTTGCGTGTATTCCCTTGCATATACCCCTAGAGGGTATATAATGCCGACTGAAAGATACCTCCAGGGGGTATGTGAAAGAAAGGAAAGGTTGCGATGGCCAAGGCTAACGGCAAGCGTTCGGTAGAGGATGCGGACAAGGTTTCGCCTGATGGCGACCCCGCCTCCTGCGAAAGCAAGGGCCCGCGCGCGCAGAGCTGCTGCTGCCATCATAAGGCCACGCCGCGCTCGGAGGAGTTTCAGCGCGACCTGCAGAAGCGCCTCAACCGTGCAATCGGCCAGCTCAACGGCGTGAAGGCCATGATCGACGACAACCGCTACTGCGGGGACGTCTTAACTCAGCTCGCCGCCGCGGAGTCTGCCGTGCACTCCATTTCCGCCATCCTTTTGCAAAACCACCTGGAAACCTGCGTCGTCGAGCAAATCGAGGCGGGTAACACCGCCATCATCGACGAGGCGATGCAGCTTATCAAGAAGTTCGCGAGGTAGAAGATGACCCAAAAACAAACCTTCGACGTCTCGGGCATGACCTGTGCTGCCTGCTCCGCTCGCGTCGAGAAGACGACATCGGGCGTCGTCGGCGTCGAGCACGTTGTGGTGAACCTGCTGAAGAACTCGATGGAGGTGGAATACGACGGAAATCCCGCCACACTCGTCGCGATCAGCGCGGCAGTCGAAAAGGCGGGCTACGGCGCCGCGCCCCGAGTCGAGGCTACCGCAGCCGCGGGTGCTCCGAGCGGTCCTGCCACCGCGTCCGCCGCGAGGGAAAACGCCGCCGCGAAGGAGGCGGCGCACGTGCGTATGCGGCTCATCGTGTCGTTCGTGTTTACCATCCCTTTGTTCTACTTATCCATGGGGCACATGTTCGGGTGGACCATCCCCGGCATCTTCCTGGGTCATGAGAACATGCTCACGTTCGCATTTACCCAGTTCCTGCTCTTGTTACCCGTGGTTTTCGTGAACTTCAAGTTCTTCCGCGTGGGTTTCAAGACGCTCTTCCACGGCTCGCCGAACATGGACTCGCTCATCGCGCTGGGCTCGACTGCCTCGATGGTCTACGGCATCGTCGCGATCTACCGTATCGGCTGGGGAATGGGGCACGGCGACGTCGATTTCGCGCACATGGCGGCGATGGATTTGTACTTCGAGTCAGCGGCGATGATCCTCACGCTGATCACGCTGGGCAAGTACTTCGAGGCGCGCGCGAAGGGCAAGACCACCGACGCGATTGCGCAGCTCATGGACCTCTCTCCGAAAACGGCGATTCGCCGCAACGTCGACGGTGCCGAGGAAGAAGTCCCTGTCGAGCAGGTGCGATCGGGGGATATCCTCATCGTTCGCGCCGGTGCGGGCGTGCCTGTCGACGGAGTGGTGATCGAAGGCGCGGGCACGGTCGACGAGTCCGTCATCACGGGCGAAAGCGTACCGGTGGAAAAGGGCGTGGGGGCTGCGGTTACGGGTGCGACGGTGAACCGCACGGGATGGTTCGCCATGCGCGCCGAGCGCGTGGGCGCAGACACCGTGCTCGCGGGGATCGTGCGCATGGTCGACGAGGCGACAAGCTCTAAGGCGCCTATCGAAAAGCTCGCCGACAAGATTTCGGGCGTGTTCGTGCCCGTGGTCATCGCGATTGCGCTTATCACCTTCATCATCTGGATATTTGTCGGCGCAGGTGTGGCGACCGCTCTTTCCCACGCGATCAGCGTGCTCGTCATCTCGTGCCCTTGCGCTTTAGGACTCGCCACCCCGACCGCCATCATGGTGGGGACGGGACGCGGTGCTGCGAACGGCATCCTCGTGAAGTCGGCAGAGGCGCTGCAGACCGCACACGGCGTGAAGACGGTCGTGCTCGATAAGACGGGGACCATCACGAAGGGCGCGCCCGAGGTGTGCGAGGTGCTGGTGGTCGAGGGGCCCTCGGCGCTCGCTTCGGGTGCCGCGGGTCGCGTCGGTGGAGTCCCGAGCGCAGCAGATGGCTTCGGCGGCGCCCACAAAGCGAGTTCCGCACGAGCCGAACAGTCCAGTGGACTGTTCGTGCGAGTCAGGACTGCCGAGCGACTGGGTGCTGCCGAAGCCATTCAAGCCTCTCAGGTTGACGCTCAAGCAGCCGCATTCCTTTCCCTTGTATACTCCCTCGAGAAGCGTTCGGAGCACCCGCTCGCGCAGGCTATCGTGGCGTACGCCGAGGCGCGCCGCGCCGCAGCTCAGGAAGTCGAGGCCTTCGAGCAGATTCCCGGCGGCGGGCTTCGCGGTGTGGTTGCGGGGCGCACCTGCCTTGCCGGTAACGCGCGGCTCATGGAGGATGGCGGCGTCGACGTGGCTGCAGTGCGCGAGCAGGCGCAATGTCTTGCCGACGAGGGCAAGACGGTGCTCTACTTCTCGCTCGACGGTGCGCTCGCGGGCCTTATCGCGCTTGCCGACGAGCCCAAGCCCCGAAGCGCTGCGGCGCTCGCCGAGCTCTCGCGCATGGGCATCCGTACCGTCATGCTCACGGGCGACAACGAGCGCACGGCGCACGCCATCCAAAAACGCGTCGGCACCGACGATGTCATCGCGGGCGTGCTTCCACAAGGCAAGGAGGAAGTCATCCGCGACCTGCAGAAACAGGGAGCGGTCGCCATGGTGGGCGACGGCGTGAACGACGCTCCCGCCTTGGCGCGCGCCGATGTGGGCATCGCCATCGGTGCGGGCACCGACATCGCTATCGACAGCGCCGATATCGTGCTCATGAAAAGCGACCTGGCCGATGTGCCTGCGGCGATCTCGCTTTCGCGCGCGACCATGCGCAATATCAAGCAGAACTTGTTCTGGGCGCTCATTTACAATGTGATCTGCATCCCCGTGGCGGCCGGTGCGCTCTCGTTCGCGGGCGTGACCTTGAACCCCATGATTGCTGCGGCGGCGATGTCGTGTAGCTCGGTGTGCGTGGTTTCGAACGCGCTTCGCCTTCGCGGATGGAAGCCCGTGGTGCTCGGCGCGACGGCATCGGCGCTGGAACCCGAGGCTGCACCCGATATCGCATCTGGGGTTGCGCTCGCAAGCGAGGCGGGTGTGCCCACGATAGACGGGCCCTCTGCGGAAGACGGCGACGGGTCGCCTGTTTCCGCTGGTCATAGCGAAGAAGTGCAAACCGTGAAACCGAAGGAGATCATCATGGAGAAAAAGCTGTCCGTCGAAGGAATGATGTGCCAACATTGCGTTGCTCACGTGAAGAAGGCGCTCGAGGGTATCGAGGGCGTTGAGGAAGCCGCGGTCGACCTCGATTCCAACAGCGCGACGGCGAAGCTTTCCGCCGACGTGGCCGACCAGGTGCTCGTCGATGCCATCGTCGATGCGGGATACGAAGCGAAGGTAGTCGAGTAGCAAGCCACGCTCTCGCCTCCCTAATTCGCCAAAGCCCACCGGAAGGAACGAACTCATGGCTAAGACAGCCGAACCGAACACAACCCCCGCACCTGATGAGCGCCCGCTCGTTGCGCGAACGTCCCCTCTCGAGAATCGATGGGGGAGGCTCTCCATCGTGTTCGGCCAGGACGGCGTCGAGCTTCTTGCTGGCAAGAAAGTGCTCCTCTTCGGTTTGGGCGGTGTTGGCTCGAACTGCCTTGAGCCCCTCGCGCGCGGCGGTATCGGATCGTTTGTGCTGGTCGATTGCGACGTTGTGCAGCCTTCGAACGTGAACCGCCAGGCGGTTGCTTGGGAGAGCACCATCGGTCGACGCAAGACGGACGTCGCGCGCGAGATGGTGCGCGCGATCAACCCCGAGGCCCAGGTGGAAACGGTCGACGAGTTCGTCCTGACCGAAAACCTGCCTGCTTTCCTTGATGCGCACGGTGACGTCGACTTCGTGATCGACGCAATCGACACGGTCTCCGCGAAAATCGCGCTCGCGAAGCTGTGCGAGGATCGGGGCCTTCCGCTCGTGTGCTCGGCGGGTGCAGCGGACCGTTTCTTCCCCGAGCGCCTTTCGTTTGCGAACATCTACGACACGCACGATTGCGGGCTTTGCCGCATCTTGCGCAAAGAGGCGCGCAAGCTCGGCATCAAGCGCTGGACCATCCTGTATTCCGACGAGCCTTCTGCGCGCGAGCTTTTGGGCACCCCGCGCCTGCCTGAGCCCGAGCAAGTGCCCGGAGAGCGGCGCCAGAAGCTTCCGCTCGGCACCACCTCATGGATGCCGCCCATCATGGGGCAGATGATCGCAGGCTATGTGATCTGCTCGCTTATGGGTTTGGAAAATGGTGGGCGATCGTTGTGATGGAGGGAATCCCGCTCATCGACGCGCATTGCCACCTGGACTTTGCAGGCAATGCGGCGGAACTTGCCGCTGCGTACGCCGCATGTGGCGGTGCGCTTTCGGGAACCTGCGATCCGCGGGATTTCGATCGCGTGTGCGCGATACTCGCCCCCTACGCCCCGCGCGTGCGGGTTGGCTTGGGGCTTCACCCGTGGTGGGTCGCCGATGGCACCTGCGGGGAAGGGGAGGTTTCGCTGTTCGAGCGCCTGGCTCCCAGTGCGCCCTTGATCTCGGAAGTGGGGATCGATTTTCAGCCGCGTCGCGCCGACACGCGCGATGCGCAAATCGAGGCGTTCGAGCGCGTATGCCTTGCTGCCTCGCGCTCATCTGCGAAATTTCCTCGGCGCGTCATGTCCATCCACTCATCGGCGGCAGCGATGTGTACGCTCGATGTGCTCGATCGCACAGGGTGCCTCGACGTTTGCACCTGCATTTTCCACTGGTTCTCCGGGTCGCAAGAGGAGCTGACTCGCGCAATCGAGTCGGGATGTCTCTTCTCCGTGAACGAGCGCATGCTCAAAACGAAGCGCGGACGTGCCTATGCCCGCGCAATTCCTAAAGATCGCCTGCTCATTGAGACTGACTTCCCGAGCAGGCATACCCCTATGATGATTCCCCAAGACGTCGCCCCACGCCTCGAGCGCACGATGTCGTTACTTGCTGAAGCGCGCGGCGCCGACGAGCGCTCGTTGGCTGCAACCATCGCCGCCACAAGCGAGCGCATTCTCCTCCCATAAGGAAAAGAGAGGCTATCCCTCAAAGGGGACAGGCATAGCGACAAGCGCAAGAAGGTTATCATTTCGCCAAAATGCCGTCGACTTCAGTTGGAAGCCTTAGTAACATCCCAATTACAAGACCCCAAATCAAGACGCCATAACAGTATCCTACAGCTAACTTTATGAAGTTTCCATGAACTAACTTTAAAAAGAAGCAAATCGATTGGTTTGAAAGTTAGTTAAGGGCTACAGTGGCTCGGTGCACTTAGAGTTACCCATATGTAACTTGTGACCGAGTTCAGCCGATAGGCTGCCGACGGTTTGTCCAAAACAATAAGGAAGCTCACCGTCAGTCGAAAAGCCGTCCCAAGTTTCTCGAGAGGTAACAGCCCTAATGTGGAAATGACGAGGAAAGGAAGTGGGATGGAAAATAATTCGCAACCGAACGGCAAGGGAGCCGCGAGAGCGAGCCTTTCGCGCAAGGATCCCCTGGTGGCGGCCCTGCCGCGTCGTGCCACAAATGTAGTTTTGGCGGCAACGCTGGCTGCAAGCATGGTGCCTTCGGCGGCGTTTGCGTCGTTCATGGACGAAGTGAACCAAGCCACGACGCAGAACCAGGGCGAGGTTTCTCAGAACCAAGACGCCATTGACCAGACGGACGAACTGTATGCGCAATCCGTGGCGGAAGAGGGAACGAGCTCTGCGGTTCAGACCTTGGCTACAACCGCCGACGATACGGCAGCATCCCTTGACCATGCGAACCTGCCCGATGGTCAGTACAGCGTGAACATCAAGATGATGAACGCCAACAGAAAGCAGGTGTCCATGGCCAACGGCGCCGTGGGCAATGTGGTGGGCGATGACTATTGGCACCAGATGACGCTTGACGTGGTGAACGGCGAGTACTGGTTGACCATGCGTTGGGTGCCGCTTGACCGTATGCTCGGGAGCACGCACTTCGTCGGCTATCTGGCGAACCTGTCCTACTTTGAGGACTACACGACTACGCCGTACATCAAGGGCACGCAGGTCGACGCCAAGGTGCTCTCGCGCTATGTCAACGAAGACGGGACGCCTGTCTACGACAGCTACAACGACCCGTCGTCGTCTTCGTTTGTCGGAAATAACGTGTACCCGAAGGACGTGCAGATCAAGATCTCGGGCAGCGCTCTCGAGGACGGCTATCAGCCGGTGCATGTGTTCGTGCCGGTCATGGAGGCCATCATGACGGGTGCTGGCGACCAGAACTGCTATGTGCAGCTGGATTGGGACACTCTGTCGACGAACTACCTTTCCGCGGATAAAAGCGAGTTGAAGAAATCTCTCGATGTGGCCAATGCCACCGAGCAGGGGTCTAAAAGCGATGATGCGTGGAGTGCTCTTGAGGCGGCCATCGCAACTGCTCAAGGTGTCTACGACAACGCCTCCGCTACCCAAGATGACGTGAACAGAGCCACCACCGCGCTCGACGCTGCCGTGAAAACCTTCCAGGATTCGGCGGATGTTTCCTCGAATGATCCCTACGAGGGCAAGCTCGAGCAGGGCGTTCGCTACAAGACCGCCCAGCTGCTCTATAACGCCGATGGCAGCGATTTCAAGTCCTCCGATGGTGAGCCCAATGTGCTGAACGGTTTTTGGACCACGTTTGAGACTGTGGACAACGCTGATGGCAAATATGCTGTGACTATCGAAGATCCCTACAATACGGCGACTCCGGCAACCGATCCCGTTGCGGACTCCGTCGCATATGTCGCCTCTGACGGTTCGGCCAAGCAAGCGGTTAAGGTGTGCGATCGCCAAAAGGGGTCGGAGAACAGTCGTCAGGCGGAATGGGTGGTGTACACCGACAACCTGAACGAGAAGATCCAGCTGAATCTGTCCTACACGATTGATGGTCAGGCGAAAACCCAGACCGTGTATTTGCAGCCGGCAAAAGAAGGCGCGACGCTGGTCACAAGCTTGCTCAGCGCTCTTTCCGGAAGCGGCTATATGAAGTCGTCGGATACGGATTACTCGCCGTTGTATCTGGCGATTCAGGATGCGAAGGCCGTTGAGCAGGGCAAGAAGACTGCGGAATCATACGCCGCTTTGCAGCAGGCTATTACCGACGCGCAAACGGTACTGGACAGCAATAACAAAAAGCAGCCTTCGGTGAACACAGCCACGGAAACCTTGAAGACGGCGGTCGAAACCTTCAATGATTCTGCGGATTACGTTGACCCGTTTGAGGGCAAGATCGTCCAAGGCGAGATGTATCAGCGCGATGCCGAATTCGTCGACGCATCGGGCAACAAGCTGTCTTCGAACCCTCTGTCCGGTACCGATTGCTTGAGCACGTTCGGTCTGTCAACGGACGGAGATTCCAAGTACTACGTCACATTCAGGAACAACTACAACACCCAATCGAGCTTGCGCGACAAGTATCCCAAGGTCACTGCTATCGAGTATAAAGTCGGCAACGTTTCTCAGTCCGCCGTGCTGACCTGCGATCGTTCGGTTGGCAACAACATTCATTACGGCCTTTGGAAGCTCGGCCTTGACGATTTGACCCAGCAGGTTGAATTGACTGTCCACTACACCACGTCATCTGGCGAGCAGAAGTCCGACGTCATCTACTGTACGCCGCTTAAGGCGGACGCGAAGTTCGGAACGTACTTGGATGTGGTTTTGGACAAGGCGGTTTGGTGCGTTGCGGCAAAGGGCACGAAGGTGGACTATGCTCCGCTGTACGCTGAAATCCAATCTGCTAAGGCATTGCAACAAGGTGATCATTCCGATGAGAGATGGAATGCGCTGCAAGACGCCATAACTGCCGCTCAGATGGTTCTCGATACGGATACCACCGACGGGAACACGCAGGAAAAGCTTGATGCTGCCATAGCGGACCTGCGGGCTGCAGTCGATGGGTTCAATAAGAAGGAGATCGTCAATTCCTACGAGCTTGAAGTGGGTAAATGGTACGGCGTGTATGGTGGCTACACCGCGAAAAGCGACATGTCGTCTAAGGGTCTGTTCTCCATGTCCGACTACCGCTTCACCGAAGACGGCACCTACGACTTGAACGTCTGGTTCCTTGCCACGGAAAAGCCGACAATGGTGAAATACTCCACTGAAAATGATCTTTCTCAAGCCGAGACCGCATGGATGTCTAGCGCCATGACTGCTCGTTTGAACGTTTCGGAATTGAGCAAGCTGTTCATGTGGGTTACCTACACGGATTCAGAGGGTGCCCTTCATGAGAACGTTCCGTTCACGGTCGACTACAAGTACCTGAGCAAGGGCAATTTCAGCTTGCGCGATAACCAGCTTGATCAGGGCTATCTGTATGCGGCCTTGCAATCCGCTAAGGCAATCGAGTACGGCGAGAAGAGCGATGAGACTTGGGCTGCTTTGCAGGATGCCATCGCAGCTGCAACGAAGGTCCAGAAAACAAGCAGTTCCGAGAAGAGCCAAGCCGAGGTCGATAAGGCCACTACCGATTTGAACGCCGCTATGGAAACCTACAACGCCGCTCCCAATGCGACTTCCCGAACGTATGGCTTGGAAGTCGGGAAGCAGTACTCCAATCTGTATGAGGAGCTGGTCGATGCAAGCGGAGCTGCTGCCCCTATCGGCGCCGAAAGCCCATTCTATGTATATGGTCCGTTGTGCTCGCTGCAGCAAGACGGAACCTTCTCCATGGAGGTCGATACCCACGACAACGTTGGTTCCAACGCGAATGAAGAAGTGAAGTCGTGCCTGGTCAGTGCTATTAAATGGAATACCAGCGACGATGAGTCGACCGCGAAGGACGCAGTGAAAGTGGGCGGTTACGTAGGAAACTACACGCCCGGCACCGGAAAATGGATGCTTGAAGGCGTTAACGATCCGGCTCAGTTGTATTACTGGGTGACCTACACCGACGGTAATGGCGTAAAGCACGAGAACGAGAAGTACTCGGCGAAGCTGACGAAGCTCAACTCCTCGGATCACGGTTTCTTCGAGCAAAGCACGACCTACACAACCGACGATACGAAGCTCTATGCCGCGTTGAAGAAGGCAGAAGCCGTTCAAAAGGATGAGAACAAGACCGACTTGGCGTGGACCACGTTCGAGCTGATGCGCGAGACGAATTACATCTACTACGTCAACGAGGCCCTTGCGCGTCCGCAATCCGAGGTTGACGAGCATACCAAGACCGTTGAGGACGGAATCGCCCTGTACTTGAGCAGCCAAACCAACAAAGCCGATTTCAGTGCTTTGACTTCTTCTATCGCCGAGGCCAAGAAGGCTCTGGCTGATGCGAGCGCGATGCAGGACAAGGCCGCTGCCCTTCTTCAGGGGCAGATCGACGCTGCGCAAGAGATCGCTGATGACGGCAATTGCGCTCAAGAAGCCGTCGACAGTGCAAAGCAGGAGCTCGACGCGGTCCTGGATTCCTACAAGGCCTCCGCAACGAAGGCAAGTGTGAAGTCGCTCTCCGATGCGTTGGCCGAGGCCGGCAAGCTGAAGGATGCGGGCAAGGGCACGGCAGAATCCCTCGAAACCCTTGGGGCTGCCATTGCCACAGCTCAGGGAGTCTATGATAAGGCAACCGGGTTTGCTGGCAACCGCATCCTGGGCACCGATGCCGAGGTAGGTGAGGCGACCGTTGCCTTGAACGCCGCCATCGCCACGTTCAAGGAGGCGAACCCCGAGACTCCTCCTGCGGGCGACCTCGACTTCTCCAACCTGGCGGAGGGCACCTACACGGTGAACGTCGACATGTACAAGATGGACCGTGTGAGCAAGTCCATGTCCGACCAGGCCATCAACCACGAGGTCGAGCTGACCGTCAAGGGCGGCGAGTATTACTTGACCTTTGATTTCCAGGGGCTGAAGTACCTGGGGCAGTTCGGCTATCTGGGCTGGCTGAAGTACTACGACCAGGGCTACACCTACTCGTACGGATACCCCCAGGGCTCGACTTCCGATGCCACGGTGCTCACCACGCAGAAGAACGACGACGGCTCCGACGTGTACGACGCTTTCAACACCGACGGGTCAGCCGACAAGCTGTTCAGCGGGCTGTATCCGGACAAGGTGCGGGTCAAGTACGTGCAGACCGCGCGCGATGACGCCGACGGCTTCGTTCCACTGCGTGTGTTCGTGCCGGTGATGGAATCGATCAGCGCCGGCAGCGGCGAGCAGGACGTGCTGGCCAAGGTCGACAAGACGTCGCTTAAGAAGAAGGAAGACGCCGCCGTCGATGCGACCGAGCTGCAGGCCGCCATCGCTTCGGCCGAGAATGCGCTTGCCACCAGCAAGAAGGGCGATGCCGCGAACGAGAAGCTTCAGGCAGCCGTGGATGCTGCCCGCGCCGTTCTTTCCAAGGATGGCGTGACGCAGCCCGAGGTCGATGCTGCCTTGGCCGCGTTGCAAAAGGCTACCGACGAGTTCGACGCAGCCCCTGATGCGGTGGTCGTCGACAAGACGGGGCTCGCTTCCGCCATTTCCGAGGCCAAGGCTTTAGAGCAGGGCAAGAAGACCGATGACGCCTGGAACGCTTTACAAGCTGCCATCGCGAAGGCCGATAAGGTTAACAGCGACGCTGACGCCACGCAAGCCGATGTAACTTACGCACTGGAAGCGCTGACCAATGCTGTGAACACGTTCAAAGCCTCCGCCGATAAACCCGCGGAAAGCACGCTCGACTTCTCGAACCTGCCTGCCGGCACGTACAGCATCACCATCGACATGTACAAGATGAACCGCACCGACAAGTCGATGTCCGACGTGGCTATCAACCACAAGGCGAAGCTGACGGTCGACGAGAACGGCGAGTACTGGATTACCCTCGATTTCGGGAGCGTGAAGTCCGGCACCACCAACGGTTACCTGGGCAGCCTTTCCTACTACGACGACGGCTACACCTACAGCGGAGCCAAGGTCAACGGAACGCTGGTTGCCGGCACCGTCGTTGACTACCAGACTGGCGTGGACGGCAAGCAGTATCCTAACCACGTGACGGTGAAGTTCGTGAAGCAGGCGCGGGAGGACTCCGATCGCTTCATTCCGTTGCAGGTGTTTGTCCCGGTGATGGAAGAAATCGCGGCCGACTGCGGTACGCAGGACGTGCTCGCGAAGTACGACCCGTCTTCGATTCAGAAGCTTGACGGCGAGATTCCCGACCAGACCGAGCCGGGTGTGAACGGTACCGATACCCCCACTGCAACGACGCCGACTACCACGACTGGTCCTACCACTGCGACGAAGGCTGGCGTGACAACGGCTACCAAGGCGTCGTCTAGCTTGGGGAAGACTGGCGACGCGGCAGCTAACGGCCTGATGGCAAGCGCGGTTGCAGGTATCGCCGCCGCGGCGGTTGCTGCATGCGCCGCTGTGCGCCGCCGCTTCGGCAAGCAGGAAGGCGAGGAGTAATCGATCATGCACACCCGCAACTCCTCTTTGCGCGTAAGCGCGATGTTTCTGGCGGTGTGCGCGGCTTGTACGGTAGCACTGGCCCTTGCGGTCGGCGTCACCGCACTTCAGCCGGGTGCCGCCTATGCTTCCGACTACTATTCCGCCACGGCGACCCCGTGGTATCGCAACCCTGCAACGGGTATCATCGAAGACTCCGGCGGCGAGGACTCCGAGGTCTTGGGCCAGTCCATGACTGAGGGTTGCGTCTCGCCGAACGCGTTCCTCGAAATCGACGACGCGGGCAACCGCTATGTCACGTTGCGCCTGGGCCTTATGGACAACATCAACAACGTGAACATCCTGGCCGATGATGACTGGGTGAATGCGTATTACCAGTGCTCGCCCCAAACCATCGCCGTCGATGGCGCCACCACCGATTTCCGCTTCCTCGTGGGAAGCGAGGGCGCTATCTTCCGCATCAACATGTACGTTGTGCCCATGGGTCGCGAGGTTATCTTCTATGTGACGCTCTCGGGCTTTTCGGAAGGCGTGAACAACGGCGGGTTCTACGTGGAAGGCTCGAGCGGTTCTTCGACGACGGCGACGCCTTCTGCGGGCACCGTCGCGGGGGTGACGGCGTCCACGGGGTCGGCCGTCACCGCGTCAACTGCGCAGTCGGGGGTTTCGAGTGCATCGAGTGCGTCTCAGCAGCTGAAGGCCAAGATTGCCGAGGCCGAGCAGCTGCTGAAGAGCTCCACGAAATCCGATGAGCTGAACCAGGCACTGCAAACGGCCCTCGACGAGGCCAAGGCTGTGCAGGAGAAGACCGATCCCGCCGATGACGAGCTCAAGGCTGCTGCCGATAAGCTTGGCGATGCCCTGACCACGTTCAAGAACTCCGTTTCGGCCCAGTCCGTGGCGGGCTCCTCCGATGGCATCGAGGAATACGACGCCGGCGGCAACAAGGTGTCGCAAGACGACGGCGCATCGGCTGCTAGCGTGAACGTGCCCGTCTCGACCCTGGTTGTCGGCGGCGTGCTGCTGGTTGTGATTATCGCGGGCCTGGTGTGGTTCTTCGCGTATTATCGCCCGCGCCATGTGGGCGGTCCCTCGAGTGCCGCTGCCGCTGCGGCAGCGCCTGCGGGCGGGGCGTTTCGGCCCTATGAGGCCGGCCCTACCGTGTTGCCCGAGGAGGGCGCGTCCGCGAATGCATCCGCTTCATCTTCCGCATCTGAACAGGGGAGATAATTGTGACAAGCAGCTTCAACGCGTTTGCGCGGCGCGGCTGCACCCGACGCAGCGCCTTGACCCTCATGGGCCTTGGCGCTGCATCGCTGGCGCTTTCCGGCTGCGTGAACCAGCATCCCGATCGCGATTCGGGCGAGGACGGCCAGCTGCGACTCGTCGCCACATCGCCCGCTTCCGCCGACATCACCGATAAGCTCAACCTCGACTTGGTGGGCGTGTGCTCAAGCTCCATCAGTTCCATTCCCGATCGCTACGCCGACGCTACGCAGGTGGGCACGGCTATGTCGCCTGACCTGGAGGTTCTTAAGTCGCTCGACCCGAGCTACGTCATTTCGCCGAACTCGCTGCAAAGCGACCTGCAACCGAAGTACGCTGGCGCGGGGCTTGCCTGCATCTTTCTGAACCTACGCAGCGTGGACGGCATGTACAAGTCCATTGAGGGCCTGGGCGAGAAGTTCAACCGCGAATCGGAGGCGAATTCGCTGATCAGCGACTACAACGCTTTCATGACGGATTATCGCCAGAAGAACGCGGGGAAGGAAAGTCCGCGCTGCTTGGTGCTGATGGGCCTGCCCGGCAGCTACATCGTCGCAACCGACAACAGCTACGTGGGCAGCCTCATGGCGCTCGCCGGCGGAACGAACGTGTACCAAGATACGGACATGGAGTTCCTGAACGCCAACACCGAGGACATGAAGCGGAAGGAGCCCGACATCATCCTGCGTTGTGCGCACGCGCTACCCGACCAGGTTGTGGAGATGTTCAAGGAAGAATTTTCCACCAATGACATCTGGCGCCACTTCAAGGCCGTCGAGCAAGGGCGGGTCTACGATTTGCCCTACGATCAGTTCGGCATGAGCGCGAAGTTCAACTATCCTGATGCGCTGGATACGCTTCAGCCCATCCTGTATGGGGAAGGGTAGGCCGCCATGGTAAGTATGGGAAGGAAAGTCGCCGCCTTCTGCGTGGTTGTCCTGGGGCTGCTTTTGCTGTTCGTGTTCGCCGTGAACACCGGCAGCCTTCAGGTTTCGCCATTGCAGCTGTTCAATGGCTTGTTCGTGGCGTACGATCCCGATGTCGCGACCATCTATGACCTGCGTTTCCCGCGTATCTTCATCGCCATGGTGGGTGGTGCGGCAACGGCGACTTCGGGCGTGTTGCTGCAGGCGGTCATCCGAAACCCGCTTGCGGATCCGGGAATCATCGGCATCAACGCAGGCGCCTCCCTTGCCGCCATTTTGGTGACGGCGTTTGTGCCTGTACTGTTCTACTTCACGCCGCTGTTCGCCTTTGCGGGCGGATTGGTGGCGTTTGCCCTGGTCTACAGCTTGTCATGGAAGGGCGGGCTCTCGCCTTTGCGCATCATCCTGGTTGGTGTTGCGGTCAGTGCCATGTTCACAGGCATCGCGAGTGCGCTCGATAGCGGCACGGGTTCAAGCATGTCGAGCGTCACGAGCATCGTGGATGCTAACATCACGATGAAGACGTGGAGCGATTTTTGGACGCTTTTGGCGTACGCCGTGGTGGGCCTACTGCTCGCCGCGTGTGTGTGGAAGCGCTGCGATTTGCTGGCGCTCTCCGACAAGACGGCGCGCTCGATCGGCGTGAACGTGGACCGCACGCGCATCTTCGTGTCATGCATTGCCGTGCTTTTGGCCTCCATCTCAACGGCAATCATCGGCCCAATCAGCTTCTTGGGCCTGATCGTGCCGCATATCGCGCGCCTTCTGGTGGGGTCGGGGCACAAGACTCTCATCCCGTTCTCCATGCTGCTTGGCGCGCTTTGCCTGCTTTTGGCTGACACAGTCGGACGCACCATCGCTGCACCGTACGAGATTTCGGCGGCAATCATTATGAGTGTCGTGGGCGGCCCGGCCTTCATCCTGCTGCTGAGGAAAGCGAGGGCGAGCTATGGCGAATAGGGACGAGAACACGACGTACGCCCAGGTGGAAAGCGAGTTGCGGGGTGCAAGTGCTTTGCACGCTTCGGGCAGCTTGTTCACCATTCGGGGCCTAACGTTTGCCTACGGTGACCACGTGATCTTCGACGGCCTCGACTTGACGTTGCGCGAGGGGCTTGTGACCACGCTCATTGGTGCGAACGGCAGCGGTAAGACCACCCTGTTCAACCTGATGACCAAGCAGTTGCGCCCTCAGGCCGGGGATGTGTATCTTCGACGCGGCAACATCGCCTACATCGGATTGCGCGATTTCGCACGACTGGTTTCGATCGTGCATCAGAACAACACTGCGCCGGGTGATTTGTCCGTCGAGAAGCTCGTGCGCTACGGGCGCGAGCCTTATCACGGCATCGGTCAGGTTGCGAGCACTGAAGAGGATGACGCTATGGTACGGTGGGCTATCGATACGTGCGACCTGCGCGGATTCGCCGAGAAACCAGTGGCTTCGCTTTCGGGCGGCCAGCGTCAGCGCGCCTGGATCGCCATGGCGCTGGCTCAGGGCGCGCGCGTGCTTCTGCTCGACGAGCCCACAACGTATTTGGATGTCCGCTATCAGCTGGATATTCTGCGTTTGGTCCGCCGCCTGAACCGCGAGTTCGGCTTGACGGTGGTCATGGTGCTGCACGATATCAACCAGTCGCTCTATTACAGTGACGAGGTGGTGGCGCTTGCGGGTGGCCGTATTGTGGCGCAAGGCGCTCCCGAACAGTTGGTGACTCCGCAGCTGGTAAAGAAAGTGTACGGCGTTGACCTGGGGATAACCGAGATTAATGGTAAGCCTTTCGTGCTGGCGGTATAAGGCAGGTCTCCCCCTCGAGCGTGTTATCCTTGGTTGATTTCTTATCTAAGCCATGGTAAACTTTTTTCAAATTTGTGAGAGATGTCAAACAGTAAGTAGGTACGACACGTGAACGAACAAGCTACGCAAATCGATCAGGGCATTGCGGTTGAGCAGGCAAAACAAGTAGATTTTTGTCTGCGCTACAGCCTGTGGGCGGCAGGTGGCTTTCTCTTTTTCGCGCTGGGAATGGTGGGTGTGGTGCTGCCGATCCTGCCTACGACGCCGTTCATCCTGGTAGCTGCCTTCTGCTTTGCGCGCAGCTCCAATCGTCTGAACAGCTGGTTTAAGAGCACGAAAGTCTACAAGATGGTGTTCGAGGGCTATATGACCAAACGCTCAATGACGTTGCGGGCGAAGCTTACCATCCTTGTGCCAGTTACCGCGCTTCTGGCTGTGGGCTTTGCCATGATGGGCAACGTTCCCGTCGGCCGCGCGATTGTTGCCATCGTGTGGGTGGGCCATATCGTCTATTTCGGGTTCATCGTGAAAACCGAGCGATAACCAGAGCGTTTGCACCCGGCAATTGAGGGATTCGCGCTGCGTCGGCAGTTCTCGGGCGCCGCTTCCCGCTTCGCGTTCTCCGCGCTGTGGACGGCTTCGGCGTGGCCTGCGCTCGCCCCTTCTGGTTCGCCCCTTGCGGAGCCTCGGCGCCCCTTATAGCCTCTGTGCTCGGCTCATCACCCATCGCCTTTTTCCTCTTTTCGCGGGTGTCGCGCCTCATTGCGCCTGCGCTCTAGTACCATGAGAGACGGCTCGATGATTTGGCGGGGAAGGGAAGCTGCCGCGTGAGGCGAATGGGCAAAAGCGATCGTGCCACGATGGTGGGCTTTCTCGCGCTCGTGTTCTGGTGCATGATGTTCGGGTTTGTGCGCCTGACCTCGCAGGGTTTCGGCGTCTTGCTCGGTGGTGCACTCATCTACACGCTTGGCGCGATTTCGCTGTTCATCGTTTTGCACCCATTGCGGCCGAGCGCTTATTCCTTGAAGTACTTCCTGGTCAGCGGCGGGCTTTTCGTGTTCTACGAGGCCGCCATAAGCGCCTCGATCGGCCTTGCCGCCTCGTCCACGCAAACGGTCGAGCTCAGCATGGTGAACTACCTTTGGCCTTCGCTTACCGTCCTTTTGAACTCAACGGCGATGCGCGGCGCTCGCGGACTTGCCCGCGCTCTGCCGGGTGCCGTGGTTGCGACGGTGGGCGTGATGCTTGCGCTTGGGGGAGACGCCGGCCTTGACGCGGGCGTCGTCGCGGCGGATATCTCCTCGAATCCGCTTCCGTTCGCCCTGACGCTCGCGGCGGCGCTTGCCTGGGCGTCCTATTCCGTCGTCACGCCGCGCATCACGAACGGCAAGGATGCCACGCCCTATTTCATGATCGGCGTCGCGGCGGTGTTCTGGGTGATGTTCGCCACCTCGGGCGCGCCTGTTCCCCAAAGCATGCCGTCAACAGGGTCGATTCTGGCGCTTCTTGCCGCGATGGGCTCGATCGCCGCGGGATACGCGTGTTGGAACCACGGGCTGCTGTTCGGCAACGTGTCGCGCATGGCGCTTGCATCGTATGCTGCGCCCTTTCTCTCGGTGACGGCGAGCTCGATTATTTTAGGGCTCGCGCTGCCTGGGCTTTTCTGGGCAGGCGTTGCATTCGTCGTTGCAGGGTCGTTGCTGAACCTGCTCATGGGCAAACGCGCGGAGGGTCGCGGAGATAACTAAATCGGGAAGGGAAGGCTTGAGGAACTCACCCGATAGAAGGGCGTCTCTGGCTCTTCTGCGCCCTGACTGCTCGTTTTCTCACCGTTTGTCCGCTTTAATTCTGGTTTCGCGCGAATTTGCCGCTTTGCGCTGGTCTTTCGCTCGTTCTTCCAATACCATCAAGGTCGATTTGACCTTTTCTTTACGGAGGAACCCCCATGCATCCTTGCTCCGATGCCGAAGCGCTTGCTTTCGCCCAATCCGAACCTGCAGGAACCCGCACCGCCGCACTCGTTCGCGATGCCGCCGCGTCCGCTGAGGGCGCCATCATCGAGTGGCGCCGGCTGTTTCATCAGCATCCTGAGGTTTCGGGGCAGGAATCGCATACGCAGGAGATGCTCTGCGACGAGCTAGATCGCCTGGGGGTGGAATATCGACGCCTCGGCAACAACGGCATCATCGCGACGATTCGCGGGGAGGCCTCTGGGTCCTATGATGCAGCCGGTGTCCCTGCGCGTCGCGTGGCCCTTCGCGCCGACATCGATGCGCTTCCTGTGACCGAGGACACGGGCGTGCCGTTCGCCTCCGAGAACGAGGGCGTCATGCACGCGTGCGGCCACGATGCGCACATGGCCATGATGCTCGGTGCGATCCGCATTCTTCTCGAGGCGAAATCGCAGCTCAAGGGCGAGGTTCGCATCTTGTTCCAGCCTGCTGAGGAAATCTCGATCGGCGCGCTCTCCATGATCGACGCTGGCGCGCTCGACGGCGTCGACGCCATTTACGGCGCGCACATCTGGAGCGAGGTCGACGCGGGCACGGTGTCGTGCGCGCCGGGGCAGCGCATGGCCAACACCGACTGGTTTCACATCGACATCGAGGGCGTCTCCGCGCACGGTTCCATGCCGCACAAGGGTGTCGATGCCGTCGTCGTGGGGGCGGAGATGGTGAACGGGCTGCAGGTGCTCGTTAGCCGCGACGTGTCGCCGTTCGACCCGGTCGTGGTCACCGTGGGCGAGTTCCACGGTGGCGAGGCGCGCAACATCATGGCTGGTCACGCCTATCTTTCGGGAACGGTGCGCACCTGGACCGACAAGCTGCGCCGTGAAGTTCCCGATCGCCTCGAGCGCATCGTGAGCAAGATGGGGCACGCTTTCGGAGCCAAGGTGAAGTTCACGTTCGAGGAGGGCAACGCGGGCCTCGCAAACGACCCCGTGTGCGCGGAGGTTGCGCGGCGTGCGGTCGTGGACATGCTGGGGGAGTCCGCGGTGTCGGACTATCGCGGCACGCTCTCGGGCGAGGACTTCAGCGAGTACCTTAACATCGTGCCCGGCGTGTTCTGCTTCGTTGGAACGCGAAATCCCGAGGTGGGGGCTTCGCACCCGCAACACAGCTGCCATTTCACCATCGACGAGAGCGTGCTTGCGAAGGGCAGCATGGTTGCCGCCCAATGGGCCTGCCGCATGCTGGCGGCGGAATAGCGGACATCGTCGTGCGCACTTTGCGGGTTTCCTGAGGGCCCGCGGCTGCTTGCGGGCGCTCCGCCCCGATGCTGGCGGAGATTCCTCGCGGCGGTGCATGTCAGGCTCTCGTGCGCCTTCCCCGAAAAACCATCATTTGTTCGCTGTGTTAGCCATGCAAAACTTGCCACTTGCTGCTATGATTGAACGCGAGAAAACAGCTGCGCACCCACACTTGCAAACACACTCCGCGCGCATACCACGTAAGCGATTCGAGGCACATCCATGGCGTTCGTACATTTGCACAATCACACCGAATATTCCCTGCTCGACGGCTTGACTCACGTGAAGGACATGGTCCGTCGTGCCGCCGATCTCGACATGCCGGCGGTGGCCATCACCGACCACGGCGTCATGTCGGGCGTGCCGGAGCTGTGCGACGCGTGCACGGCGGTCGAGAAGGAAACGGGCAAGAAGGTCAAGCCCATCTACGGCTGCGAGGTCTACTTCACCACTGACGAGGAGCTGCGCAAGGACGTAAAGCCGAAGCTGTACCACCTGCTGCTCCTTGCGAAGACCAACGAGGGTTACCACAACCTGTTGCACCTGGTCAGCGAATCGCATGTCGACAACTTCTACTATAAGCCGCGTACGACGTTTTCCATGCTGCAAAAGTACGGCCATGGCATCATCGGCTCGTCCGCGTGCATCGCGGGCATCATCCCGAAGCTTCTGGACAACCGCCAGTTCGACGACGCGGTCGAGTGGGCGCGCCGTTTCGCGAGCTGCTTCGACGAGGGAGACTTCTACATCGAGCTGCAGAACCAAGGCCTGCGCACCGACGCCGGCATGACGCAGACCGAGCTCAACCGCCAGCTCACCAAGGTCGCCCAGCTTGCGGGCCTAAAGACCATCGCCACGAACGATTTCCACTACCTGAAGAAGGAAGACGCCAAGGCGCAGGACATCATGCTGTGCATCGGCACGGGTTCGGCGGTGAACGACGCGAACCGCATGCGCTTCGAGAACGACGAGTTCTACATGAAGACGGAAGAGGAGATGCGCGAGGCGCTCTCCGAGTTCCCCGAGGCGTGCGATAACACGGTCGAGGTGGCCGAAAAGGTCGATGTCGTGCTCGAGCGCGACTCCATTCTGCCGCGTTTCCCCTTGCCAGAGGGCGAAACCGAGGAAAGCTGGTTCCGCAAGCAGTGCGAGTGGGGCTTGAAGAAGCGCTATGGCGACCCGGTGCCCAAAGAGGCATGGGATCGCTATGAATACGAGGCTGGCATCATCTTGCAGCAAGGCTTCCCGGCGTACTTCCTCATCGTGCAGGAATACATCGCCTGGGCCCGCAGCCAGGGAATCGGCGTCGGCCCAGGCCGTGGCTCGGCTGCAGGCGCCATCTGCACTTACGCCATGGGTATTACCGACCTCGACCCGCTTCCCAACGGGCTTCTGTTCGAACGCTTCCTGTCGCCCGAACGCGTGGAGATGCCCGATATCGACGTTGACTTCGAGGATGAACGTCGCCAGGAAGTCATCGAGCACATTAAAGAAGTCTACGGCGAGGACCATGTGTCGGGCGTTATCACGTTCGGCAAGTTGCAGGCGAAAAATGCCGTGCGCGATGCTGCGCGCGTGCTCGACTACCCCTACAGCGTGGGCGACCGCATCTGCAAGATGATCGGCGACGAGCTCGGCATCACCATCGACAAGGCGCTCGAGACGAACCCCGACCTGAAAAAGGCCTACGACGGCGAAGAGGACGTGCACCAGGTCGTCGATGCTGCGAAGTCGATCGAAGGCCACGTGCGCGGCGAGGGCGTGCACGCCTGCGCGACCATCATCTGCCGCGACCCCATGGCCGACCACGTACCCATGAAGCGCGACACCAAAGGCGGCGGCATCATCACGCAATATGACGGCCACTACACGCCTGACCTGGGCTTGCTCAAGATGGACTTCCTTGGCTTGCGCACCTTGGGCGTGCTATCGCGCGCATGCCGCAACGTCGAGCAGACCACCGGCGTCAAGATGGTGCCCGAGGAGATTCCCACCGACGACGAGGGCGCATTCGCCCTTATGCGCTCGGGCAACATGGACGGCCTGTTCCAGGTAGAAGGCTCGCTGTACGTGAGCCTGTTCGCACGGCTCCCACCGCGCCGCTTCTCCGACATCGTCGCATCGATCGCCCTCAACCGTCCGGGCCCGCTCGAGTCCGGCATGGTCGACGACTACGTGAAGGTGGCGAGCGGCAAGACGCCCGTCCACTACTACGATGATCGCCTGCGCCCTGTGCTCGAGGAAACCTACGGCACCATGGTCTACCAGGAACAGATCATGCAGGTGTCCATGGTGATGAGCGGCTTTTCCGCCGGCAAGGCAGACAAGCTGCGCAAGGCAATGGGCAAGAAGAAAATCGACATCATGCGCCTGCTCCAGGAAGACTGGAACAACGGTGCCGTCGAGAACGGCTACTCACTCGACATCGCGAAGAAGATTTGGGATGACGCGGAGAAGTTCGCTAAGTACGCGTTCAACAAGTCGCACTCGGCTGCATACTCCATCCTTGTCATGCGCACGGCGTACCTGAAGGCGCATTACCCCAACGAGTACATGGCCGCAGTGCTGTCGAGCTACATGGGCAACACCGACCGCCTCATCCGCTACATCGCGAGCTGCAACCACAACGGCACGCCTGTGCTGCCGCCGGACATCAATTCGTCGAACGCCGAGTTCACCCCGGTTAAGGATGGCATCCGCTTCGGGCTCGTCGGCGTGCGCGGCGTCGGGCGCAACGTGGCCGATGCCATCATCGCCGAGCGCGAGGAGAACGGCCCGTTCACCAGCCTGCACGACTTCGTGAATCGCGTCGATGCGAAATGCTTCAACCGCAAGACGCTCGAAGCGCTCATCAAGGGCGGCGCCTTCGATTCGACGGGGTACACGCGCAAGCAGCTCATGTACTTCCTGGAGGAAACGCCGCTGCTCGAGAACGCCTCGAAGCGCCAGAAGGACCGCGACGCCGGCCAGGTGAGCATGTTCGACCTGTTCGCCGCCGATGAGGATTCCGGTTTTCAGGAAGACGTGCCTGCGCCCGATGGCATCGAGTGGGACAAGCGCACCAAGCTTGCCTACGAGAAGGAAATCATGAAGATCTACGTGTCTGAGCACCCGCTTGCACCGTACGAGAGCGCGATTTCCCGCATGACGAAGTTCCAGCTGGGTGATTTGGCCGAGCGCACGAAGGAAATCAAGTCAGCGACGTTCGTCGGCATGGTGTCCAATGTGGTGACCAAGCTCACCAAGCGCGGTACGAAGATGGCCACGTTCACGATCGAGGATACAACGGGTCACATGGAGTGCATCTGCTTCAAGTACGACGAGAACGCAGAGGCCATCCATGAGGATGCCATCGTGAAGATCAAGGGCAAGTTCGAGCACAGTGACCGCGGCAACCAGATCATGGCGTTCGAGATTGAGGAAATCGAGCTGAACGAAGAGGACGCTCGCCCTTCGCATCTGCAGCTCAACGTGCCGTCGTACGAGTTCGACCAGCAAAAACTGTTGCGCTTGAACCGTATCTTGCAGTCGTATCCGGGCCGCGATGGGGTTGTGCTCCTCGTCACGCAGTCCGACGGCCGCCGCTTCCGCGCGGAGCTGCCGGTCACAGTCGACTCGGGCTCGCCGGTTATGCGAAGCGAGCTGCAGGATTTGTTCGGACGTGGCGCGCTGATCGCATAGAGAGTTTGCTATCGCTGGCCCGGGGATTAACCTCGGGCCAGCGTTTTCTTCTGCCTGATAGCTCATTGCGGGCCGCTGAGCTGCAGGTCGCTCGTGACTTGCCTCAGGTAGCCTCCCTTGGCTCTTCGCAGGTCGGTGCTTCGCGTCTCCCCTGGCTCGCCGCAGGTCACCGAATCTCGCCCCTGGCTCGTTGCAGTTCGCCGTAGCTCGATATGAGGTTCGCCGCCTTATTGCTTGTCGTGTTCGCGCACAAATGAGGTATCATGCTCGATATGGATAATGTCAAAAACAATATGACGCTTTCGCTTGCCGTCGCCTACAATGGCAAGCCTTTCAGCGGCTTTGCGCGCCAGCCCGGCCAACTTACGGTGCAGGGCGAGCTGGAACATGCGCTTGAGCTGCTGTTCCGCCGCGAGGTTGAAACCACGTGTGCTGGCCGCACCGACGCGGGCGTCCATGCGCGCGCTCAAGTCGTGAGCTTTGATATCTCGCCTGATGAATTGCATGATCGTACGCTTGAAAGTCTCGCCCGGTCGATGAATGCGCTCACGCATGAGGCCATCGTCGTGCGCTCGGTTGACGAGCGCGAACTCGGCTTCTCTGCCCGCTTCGACGCGACGGAGCGCGAGTACCGCTACTTCATCTGCACCGAGCCCGCGCCGCCCATTTTCCTGCGCGATTTCTCGTGGCATATCCCAAAGCCGCTCGATGTCGAGGCGATGCGCGAGGCGTCCCGCGCGCTCATCGGCGAGCACGATTTCAAGAGTTTCTGCATGGCGGCAAGCGCGGTGGGGAAGCCGACGTGTCGCAATGTGCATGAAATCTCGTTCGCTCAAGAAGAAGTAATGGGGGAGCGGGCCGTCGTCATCACGGTGAAGGGCAACGCGTTTCTCCACTCCATGGTGCGCACCATCGTGGGCACGCTTGTCATGGTCGGCCGCGGCCAGCGGAAGCCCGAATGGGTCGCCGACGTGCTCCAGGCGTGCGACCGATGCGCTGCTGGGGAGAACGCACCTGCAGCCGGCCTCGTTTTCTGGAACGTGAGCTACGACGGCGTAAGGGACCACGTCTGATCATGGTGGAGCGAAAGACACCTTTTCGTGGTAAGCGCGAGTACGTCACGTTCGGCGATGGTTTTCCCGGCTTTGGGGAAACCGACGAGCTCAAGGCTTCGCGCTGGAATGCGGACCTCTTCGAGGAAGCGCCAGTTTCGGAACCTGAGAATGCGCCTGTTGCCTATACGGGTGATGAAGATTTCCCGACGCGCGGTCGCTACAGTGGAGTCGGTGTCATCGTCGACGAAGGCGCCGACTTCGATCCCGAGCCGGCCTTGTGCGACGGCGCCAAAGCTGCTGCGGTTTGCGAGAGCCCCGCGCAGGTCGCGCCCGCAAAAGGCGCCGGACCCGCTGCTTGCGCAAGCAACCTCGAAACCGCTGTTCCCGCAAGCAATCCTGGGCGCGCCGCTTCCGCAAACAAGCCCAAACCAGCCGCATCTGTCGAGGCTAAGCTCAACCTTTCGCTGTTCCGCGAGCTCTATCGAAGCCGTGATGGGCGGCTCGTGTTCTTCGAGCATTGTGCGACCGGCCATCTTGCCGCCGTCGATGCATCGAAACTCGTGTAAGCTGAACATCCTCCGCTTCGGGTGCCGTCGACGCATTCCGTCGCCCTACGTTTAATCGGACGAACTTAAGCGTGGAATAATAAGCTTGCTAACGAATAGTGCCCCTTGCATCAATCTATCGAGCAAGGGGCACTGCTAATCTCGCCGTAGGGACGAATTTGTTAGCGTGCTTCGGGCTTTTTCGGCACGGTGCGATCAACGAAGTAGATCTTGTACCACATGAGGAACATGTACACGATCCAGATCTTTCGCGAGCGATCGGCTCCCGCCTTGTGCTCGTCGAGCAGGCGAACCAGCTCATCGGTGTTGAAGAACTCGCGCGCGATGTCGCCTGTGAACCATTCCTTCACCATGGTGTAGTAGCGCTCCTCGCGCAGCCAATTCACGACCGGCACGGGGAAGCCGAGCTTCTCCTTCTGCGCCCAGTCCTTTGGGATGGCGAATTCTGCGGCGTCGCGCAGCGTGAGTTTCGTCTGCTGCTCGTTTGCCTTGAGCGACGTGGGGATGGTGGCCGACAGATCGAACACGCGGCGGTCGAGGAAGGGCACGCGCGATTCGAGCGAGTGCGCCATCGACATTTTGTCGGTCTTGAGCAGGATGTCGCCCACCAGCCAGAAGTACAAATCGATGTACTGCATGCGCGTCGTCTCGTCGAGATCGGCAACCTCGGCATACACGGGCGCCGTGAGCGATTGCGGGGTGGGGGCATTGCAGCCGCCCTTGAGCAGGTTTGCACGCTCCTCGGGTGTGAAGGCGACGCCGTTCGCGTTGGTGTAGTACCAGTCCTCAGGCGTCTCGCTTGCGCGCTCAAGATAGTTCGCGCCGCGCAGATGAAGCGCGCGCATCGCATGGGATGCGCCCCTGAGCAGGCCCTTCGGCGCCCAGCTTACCTTCGCGTTGGAGAACGGCGTCTGGTAGATTCGATAGCCTCCGAAGAACTCGTCGGCACCTTCACCGGAAAGCACGGCCTTCACCTGGGTGGCGGCAATCTGGTCGACGAAGTACAGCGCCACTGCGGAAGGGTCGGCGGAGGGCTCGTCCATGTGCCACTGTACGCGCGGAAGGCTCGCCCAGTATTCCTCCTCGCCGATGTATTTGTCGGTGTTGGCGATATGCAGGTCGTCTGCCAGCTCGCGCGCCCAGGAGATCTCGTCGCGCATGGTTTTGCCGCCGGCGCCTTCGGCATTGTTCGCCGCTGCCTGCTTGTAGCACTCGAAGCCCACGGTGAACGTCTTGATGTCGGGGTTCTCCTTGGCCAGGCACGCCGCCATGTAGCTCGAGTCGATGCCCGACGACAGGAAGCTTCCGACCTCGACGTCGGCCACGTTGTGGTAGCGCACGCTGTCGCGCATGGCCTCGTCGATGGCGCGCGCGGTGTCCTCGCGGTTGCGGCTCTCGTCGAAGTGGTACTCGGGGCGCCAGTAGCGGCGCTCGGCGATGGAACCGTCGGCGTGCACGGTCATGCAGTGCGCGGGCGCAAGCTTGAAAATGCCCTTGAAGAAGGTCTCCGGCAGCGCGCTGAACTGGAAGCACAGGTACTGCTCGAGTGCCTCGCGATTGAGCTCGCGGGTGTAGGCGGGGTGTTCCAGAATGCATTTGATCTCGGACGCGAAGATGAACTGGCCGTTTTGCTGCGTGTAGTAAAACGGTTTAATGCCGAAGAAATCGCGCGCGCAGAAAAGCTCGCGTGTCGCGCGGTTCCAAATGGCGAACGCGAACATGCCGCGCAGTCGGTCGAGCACGCCTTCGCCCCATGCGAGATAGCCCGTGAGCAGCACTTCCGTGTCCGATTTCGTCTTGAATTGCCAGCCCTGCGTCTCGAGTTCGGCGCGAAGGTCCTGGTAGTTGTAGATTTCCCCGTTGAACACGATGGCGAAATCGCCCTTCGCGAGCATGGACTCGGGCGTGCCACACGGCGTGCCGTCGGGCATGAGCGCGGGGGAGGTGATGGCCGAGTCGCGTTCGCCTGTCGCGCGAACCATGGGCTGGTTGCCGTTCGCCAGGTCGATGAGCGAGAGGCGGCGGTGCCCGAGCGCGATGCCGCTTTCCGCGTCGAGATACTGGCCCTCGCCGTCGGGCCCGCGATGCGCCATGATGTCGCACATGGCCTTGAGCGCGGGGGCGTCAGCGCTGGTCGCTTGGGTGAATCCGCAGATTCCGCACATGCAAAAGCTCCTTCGTATCGATGTCGTGCGCTCGCGCGCAGTGATTCTCGTGTGGGTAGGGTTCCATGATAGCGAAAGCGCATGACGTGCAGCCTTCTTCTGCGAAAACTGCGGAAACGCCGCGCAAATGGGCGCTAGCGGACGGGCGGCTTGGGCGCGGCCGGGGGAGTGGCTTGAGCGCGGGTGTCGGGCGTGGAGGCAATCGTCACGTCGGGGTTCTCGTACACCACACGGGCTTCGGTTTCCGCGCGGGCGAAGTCTTCGGCGGTGAGGGCCGAGCGGAAGACCACATCGACCGTGCAGCCGAGGTCCTCGGCGATGAAGCGGCGGAACTGCGCGGCGTCGGCGCGTGAGAACGTGCATCCGACGTCGAGCAGAAGGCAGGCGTCCCCGCCCGTGTGTGCCTGGTCGGAGGCGTAAAGCGAGAACACCGCGACCTTCGCGATGACATAGCGTGGCGCGACGCGGGAAACGGCGTCGCGGATGGATCCGAAATCGTTCATGAGATGGCTCCTTTGCAGCCTGGTGGGCTTGATGGTTGCGTAGGATTCCAGTATATCGCCAATCGCGAAGATGGGCGCGCCGGCGGGAGTCTTTTATAGGTCGAAAAGTGCTCGTTTGTTTGAGCCATTCTCTAACAACACTATTTCGTGATTAACGTGTTAATTCAAATTGTAATGACACTTTATTCTACAAAAAAGTTGTTAGATAATATACTTATTGGATAATCGCGCAAAAGTGTCATTAGGGGCAGTATGCGGTGGCAAGATAAAGGTCAAGGTTTTCTGAGGAAGAATCTTTCGGGCGAGTCGGAGTATAGTTCGTTTATTCCCTCCTCGCTTGATACCGTCGTTCCGGTGGAGCTAAGCGAGGAAACCGTCAGATTGCTCAGCGCTTGCTCCCGAAAACTCGGCGAGCTTGAAGGCATGCTGCGTTTTGCCCCCAATGCTTCCATGTATCTTGCGATGTACGTCCGCAAAGAGGCTTTACTTTCAGCCCAGATCGAGGGAACTCAGTGCACGTTCGACGACATTCTCGATCCTGAGAACGTCGAATTGGCTCAACGTGATGTCGCCGACGTAGTTAACTATATCAGGGCAACAGAATATGCTGTGCGGAGAATGAACGAACTACCTCTTTGCATGCGCTTGCTTAAAGAGGTTCATGCGGAATTGCTGTCGGGCACGCGCGGCTCTGAAAAGAATCCCGGAGAGGTTAGGTCGTCGCAGAATTGGATAGGGCCAGCTGGATGTGGCCTGAGAAACGCTGCATATATTCCTCCTAACGTCGATGATATGCATGATGCTTTGGGTGAGCTGGACAAATTCATCAATAGCGATATCGCAATCGATTCAATTGTGAAGGCCTCCCTTGTCCATTATCAATTCGAGACGGTGCACCCTTTTCTTGATGGAAACGGCCGTCTGGGGCGCCTGCTCATCACTCTTTCCCTGATGAATGACGGGGCGCTCAGCGCTGCGATATTCTATCCTTCTTATCAGCTCAAGCTTCGTAGAAGGGAATATTATGAACGCCTGATGGCGGTTAGGGAGAATGGCGAGTATGCGCAGTGGGTCGGCTTCTTCTGCGATTGCCTTCTGGCCAGTGCGGTGGATGCCATAGGCTCGCTCGAAAGACTCGTCGATTTGCGAACCAAGAACACGAATCTGATTAATGGAGGATTAGGGCGCTCGGCATCAAATGGCCAGCGTTTTTTGGAGCTTCTTGAGGGCAATCCCATCGTTGATGTGTCTTTTGTCGCAGAAAAGCTTGATATTGCTAGAACCACCGCCAGCAATCTTGTTAAGGATTTCGTTGGACTGGGGATTCTTGTGCAGCGAGAAAAGGGGAAGCAGCGTTATAGGACGTTTCTCTATGAGGATTACTTGAGCATCTTGAGACAAGGTAGCGACCCCTTGTAGGAGGTTGGTAAGAAGGCGGAGCCGATTGGGCAGTGCAGCCTATCCCGCCTTCCCCGTGGGATACCTCGGTTTTCGTGCAACTTCTGAGCAGAAAGACAACGCCAAGTGCGCGAAGAAAGCGGTTTGGGACTATATCAATCGCCTCCGCATCGACGAAGGATACGAACGCAGGGAGCAACACGATGCATCCTTCCTTGCAACTGCCGAGAACGTGATTAACGCTTTTGCGGGATACGGGGATGACGATTCCTCGTTCGGGTTCGGCAATGCGCAAAAACTCATCAACATGACCGCGAAATACATTGCCTTGGGCATTTACATGGATGATTGCAGGGAGGACTTCCAATACTGTCATTGCCCTATGGATGGCATAATGGTGGATAAAGTTGCCAAGATCGCAGGAAGGTTGGTGGACGAGGGGGAAGAAGGACTCCGTGCTTCGCTGGAGAATTTCGCATACAAGCGCCCACGTGCCCACGACTGGGCGGCCAAGAACGAAGTCCGTTGGAGCAAGCTGACCCTCGAGAACCGAAAACCATATGGGGGTTTCCAAGAAGTTGTTCGGGCTCTAGCGGAAAGAGAGGGGTTATCTCCGCTTGAATTCGACTTCTGTGTTTGGGGAAGCGACGAAGATGAAGGATAGCGGCTCTGAGGTGATTCCATTGCCTGGCTCTTCATCTCTATAGAAATCCCAGCAATGTAGCATACTCGAAACTCAAATACCGAGCCCATTCGTTTTCATCCCCCCGGATCGAAGGAGGTCGGGTTTGCGCCCAAAAGCCTTGCCGCTCACGCCCGACGTGACGCAAAATCGCCCGATCCCTGTCTCACCCCGTCTTGCACTGGGCCTCCTCGCTGTTTCTTCCTGATGCAACCGACGAAAAACCGACGCAAAATCTTTCGTCGGTTTTTCGTCGGTTTTGCTCTATGATAAAAGGCAAAAGAACGTATGAGGGGAATGGACACTATGCGAGAGAGCAAGAACCTCGAATTCAAAGAAATGGTTTCTGGCACCTATCTTAAGACGGTGAGCGCCTTTGCCAACTATGGAGATGGCGAAATCTTGTTTGGAGTTTCCGATGACGGCAAAGCGGTCGGGCTTGAGGACCCAACGAGAGATTGCTTGAGGATCGAGAACGCAATCAATGACGGTATATCCCCCCGTCCCGATTTCGAAATTGAAGTCGACTCGCGTACTAGCGTGGTGACACTGCGCGTGTTCGAGGGGCCGGAAAAGCCCTATCTTTACCGCTCGAAAGCGTATCGCCGATCGGACACGTCGACGGTAGAGGTTGATTCGTTCGAGCTAAAACGCCTTGTGCTCGAAGGCTCCAATTTGACCTTCGATGAGGCGAAATCCCCTCATCAGACCTTTTCTTTTAGTTCGCTCGCAAACGCGCTGGAAGAAAAAGTGGGAATTGGTGTGTTCAATGAAGATACGCTAAAGACGCTTGGTCTTCTTTCCTCAAAGGGTGATTTTAATAACGCTGCAGCCCTGCTTGCGGATAAAAACGATTTTCCCGGCATCGATATGGCGCGCTTCGGCCAGGATGTCAACAATATCCTCGATCGAAGTACCTGCGCGGGCCTTTCTGTGCTGGTTCAACTTGCCAGCGCTCTTGAGATGTTCGACCGATATTACTCCTACGAGCGCATCGAAGGCTTCAAGCGCGAGAATCACGAGCGAATTCCCAGTGAGGCTTTCCGAGAGGCTGTTGCAAACGCGCTCGCGCACAGGATGTGGGATGTCTCTGCGCACATCCGCATTTCCATGTTCGATAATCGTGTGGAAATAGTCTCCCCAGGCGGGCTCCCTCGAGGGGTGACAACTGAGGACTACCTCTCGGGGAATCTATCCATCCTCCGCAATCCCGTTCTGGCCAGTGTTTTCTTTCGTCTTGGCATTATCGAGCAGTTCGGCACAGGAATTCGGCGCATCAAGGAAAGCTACGTTAGAACGGGGACAAGACCGAGGTTCGAGATTACGGGGGGCTCAATTACTGTGGTTCTTCCCGTCACGGATGCAGAGCCACTGCTTGATGCCGATGAAAAGGCGATTATGTTCCTGCTTTTGCCAGGTCGTCTTCTCTCGAGAAGCCAAATCACAGACGCGTGCGGTTTCGGAAGGGACAAGACTTTAAGAGTGCTCAAGCAGCTTGAAAAGAAGAACCTCGTCGTGGTTCAGGGCGCTGGTCGTGGGACTCGCTACGCCAGAGCGTAGATGCTTTCGTGGCACTCCTCATTCGCGGTTTTCTATGGGGAACTTTGGGGTCTAATGAATTTCAGCTGAGTCAAAGCAGCCTATAGGAACCGGTGGTGGTTCCCTCGGTCGACATGGAAGATGCAAAACCGACGCACAATTTTTCGTCGGTTTTGCATCGGTTGCATCAGGCAGAAAGCAGCCCCCGTCGCCTTCCCTTACGAAGCTTTGAAGTTGTAAATTGGCCTCATGACATCGATGATGTCCACCGACTCGGCGATGGGGCCGATGATGTCCTCGATGGGCTTGTAGGCGTCCGGCGCTTCGTCGATGGTGCGCTCGTTTACCGAGGTCGAATAGATGCCCTCCATGGCGGTTCGGTACTCGCGCAGGTTGAGCGTTTCCCTCGCCTCGCGGCGCGACATGACGCGGCCCGCGCCGTGGGGCGCCGAGTTGTTCCACGCCTCGTTGCCGCGCCCTTTCGCGATGATGGAGCCGTCGCGCATGTTAAGCGGAATGAGCACGGTCTCTCCCGCGTGCGCGGCGATGGCGCCCTTGCGAAGAACCATCTCATCCACGTCGATGTAGTTGTGGACGGTATGGAACTCCGACGAGGCGTCAAGCCCCGTTCTCGGCAGAGTCTCCACCGGCATGTGCACGCGGTTGCGGGCGGCGAAGCGCTGGCAGACGTCAACATCGTGCAGGTAGTCGTCCATGTAGTTGCCGTAGAGCCAGCACAGGTCGGCGGGCGCGTCGGATCCGGCATCCTTGTATTGCGCTGCGAGCTCCTTGAGCGCCGCCTGGATCTCGTCGCGGCGCGACTCTCTGATAGGCGGCAGCGGGAGAAGGAGAATCGGAGACGTCTTCCGAAAGCAATTAGTACAGCGATTCTTTTCGCGGGCAGGCGCGATAGGCAATTAAACGATTCTCGATGCTCTAACGATAAAAGCGATAATGACGATAATCGCGAAAGGCCAGGTAGGATTGTGGAGGGAAAGAGCAAGTCCAAAACTAACCCGTTCTAGCCAACGGCAAACGCTGATCCACCTGCGCTTGCTGGGCCCAATCAAAGATTGGGCAGAAGATAATCCCTAGTATTTCTGGGCTTCCTTGAGCGCTTTGAGGTAGGTGGCGTAGTGCTCTACCCGGTGGGCATCGCTTGCGAGGTAGTCGACCAGCCCGTTCTTGAGCAGCGCCGTGGCGGTGCGCCGGCGCGGGTTGAAGATGCCTCCCTCCACGAAGTTCGCGGAAAGCTGAAGCCGGCAGCCCATTTCCCTCATCTCACGCGCGACGTCGATATCCTCCTGCACGGGCTTGTAGCGCTCGGGGTGGGCGATCACGATGTCGACGCCCTTGCCCTGGATGGCGTAAATTGCGCGCTGCCAGTTCGCGGGCAGATGGCTGCTTGAGAACTCGAGCAAAAGCAAGTTGGTGTCCTCGATGCAAAGGCTCGGCGCCGCATCGAGCCCCATGTCGGCGAGCTTCTTCCAGTGAACCTCATATCCCAAGCTCAGGCGCACACCGTTCTTCTCCGCATGCGCCTTGAGGGCCCGATAGCGCCTCTCGATGAGCTCCGCATCGAAGTCGGAGTGCTTGCAATGGGGGGTGCACACGATGTGGTCGATGCCGGCGTCCCGCGCGGCAAGCAGCATCTGGTGGGACTCCGCCGGCGTGCGCGAGCCGTCATCGACTCCGTTTAAGATATGGCAATGGATGTCGAACACGCCCTCTCCTTTCCCACGCTGCCTCGCTGCCCGCTCGCTTACTGCACGCTCGCTTCGCCGCACGTGCCCGTGCCCGCTCTCTTGTCGAGCACGGCGGCCCTATTCCTCGCTTCCCACCTCGTGATAGTACACGTTGAGAACTGTCTCGTACACGTTCGTCTTGTCCAGGTAGAACTCAGCGAACTTGTCCCCCTGCTGCATGGTGCCCTGAAGGGCGGTCATGTCGACCGACGTGATTCCTGTCGCCAGGACGGAGCTTGCCAGGTAGCTGAACTCGTTGAGTCCCAAGTTCGTCACGGCATAGTTCGAAGCCGTCGTGTACAGGTTGACAAGCGTCCCGACATTGCCCTGGGCACTCGAGAGCGCCTGCTTGCAGAAGGCTTCGACGAACTGCGACTGGCGCGTCTGGCGGTCGAGCGACGACGTCAGCACCGACGTGTCGCGCCATTGCACGTACTTGAGCGCGTTGCTCCCGAACAAAACGGTTGGCTCGCCCTCGACGATGTTGGTGTTGGGAATCGACTGTGTCGGGGTCAGCGACACGCCACCGATGGCATCCGCGAGCGCGCCGACGCCATCCATGTCGAGCGAGAAGTAATAGCTCACGGGCATGTTGTACAGCACGCGAGAAACTGCGGAGGCAGTGTATTGGCTGCTCAGCTCACCGCCGTCACCGTACGCGTAGGCCAGGCACAGCTGCATGGTCGACATGCCGGTGAAGGTGTCTCCCATGAACTCGCCTACCTCGACCATCGAGTCGCGCGGGATGCCGATCCCCGTCGTCTCGCCGGTGTCGAGGTTCACGGCGAGCACCATGACGGCGTCCGCTTGCCCGACACTTCTGCCCGGTACGACTTCCTCGGTCTGGCGGTCGTAGCCTATGACGGCGACGGAAACCATGTTCTCGTTCAGCGCGTACGTCTTCCCGTTGTACTCGACGGTGCGGCCCTCGTCGTAGGTTACGGCGCTATCATCCGCCTGAATGTCGTCGGCGGTATTGGCCTGCTTCACAGCGCTCTCTCCCGACTTCATGAAGGCGAAGGCGGCGATGGCGATGACGACCGCTATCGCCACGAGAATCCCCACGACGATAGCGACGCGCTTCAAGATTTTCTTGCGACGCGAATGATGGCGCTTCTTCTTCCTGATGAGGACTTCTTCCTCCATCGTCTGGGGCGCCTCGGGGGTTGCGGGCGCCGCGGGCGTCGGGGTGGTGCCGCTGCCCGTCTCTTCCAGGGCGTTGTCTTTCGTTTCGCTTTCTTCCAAAGTGCTTCGTCTTTCGCGCTAGTAGGTCGGTTGGTCGCTGACGAGAACTCCCGTCACGAGGTATCTTCTCACGATATGGTTGGAATCGCCGGTGCAGGTGCTCAGCTGCACGATTTTATCGCTCGAAGTGAGCGTTGTTCCCTCGCGCACGTTCTCGACGAGCGAGTCGGGGCTGAGTACCGAGTCGAAGTACTGCTGGACGATGGTCGGGTCGGAGAAGTTGAACGAGTTCAGGATGTGGCGGTTGTCGTACTGGTAGGCGGCAATCACGCGGTAGGTGAGGATGTGTCCGTCGGTGTAGAGGTACATGTCCTCGTGGGAGTCGAAGAAGTCTTTGTTTTCGAAGCGGTGCAACGTGGTGAACATGGTTCCCTGCACCAGGTTGTGCCCGTAGATCACCGTGACGGGGTCGGAGAAGTCAGTCTTGTTTGCCAGCTGCGTGTAGATGGCGCCCTCCTCGGACCATTCGCCGTCCTTGTTGTGTTTCAGGTAGAACGTGTCATCGGTCGGGTGCTGCACCACCGGGTAGTTCACATCGGTGCCGGGGATGTAGATCCAGGCGTAGATGTCGGGGTTCTCCAGGCGAAGCGATGCGAAGTCGATGGGGTTTTCCACCCGCGGGTCCGCGGCATCTTGCGAGGTGGTGGGAGCTCCTGGCTCGGGGGTAACGGCTGCCTCCTCGGCCGATTTCGCAATCTGGGCGTTCTGCCACACGAGGTACGCCCCGCCGGCGATTGCCGCGCACACTAACACGACGAGCAGCACGACGAGCGCTGCGATCTGCGGGCGTTTCTTGTGAGAGCCGTCGCCCGTGCCTGATACGTTGGCGCTCGGTGCCTTCGCGTGCTTGGGGGCTGTGTCCTCTTCGGTCGGTTTCGTCTTGTCGTTTGCCATGTGTTCCTTACAATGATGCTGGTCAGCGAGCTGTTGGCGGCCCTGCTCGTGTGGATTGTTGGCAGCGCTGCCCGTGTGGGTTGCACGCATCACCGCCTGCGCAAACCGCCCGTGCGATTCGCCCTTTCCGCTGGCCGAGTGCCTCTTTCTCGCAGGGCGTTTGAAAGCATGACGGGAAGCCGAAGCGGGCTTCCCGTCATGGGCGCTGCGTTAGATCCTCGTGTTCTTGTGGCGTGGCGCGCGACCGTCGGCACGGCGTGGCACTGCCGGCTTGAAGGCGCCGCGCGGGAACTGCTCGTCGGCGCTCGCTCGAGTGGCCCTCTGTGGGCTTGCAGCTGGGGGCATGCCAGCGCCCGCATTCGCGTTCGGGCTCACACCCGCGCCCGAACCTTGGCGCCGTGGCCGTTCGCCGCTTTCTCTGCGCTCCGCCTGCTTTGGATCGATGCCCGCCTTGCGCGCCCATTGACCGATGTCGTCTGCGGCAAGATCGCGCGCGTTGGGGTTCTCCATCAGCTGCTTTTCGCGGTCCTTGTGGGAGACGCGCTTCCCCTCGGAGTTGTAGTAGGCGTAGTAGTAATCGTTGTTCGCCTCTTCGCGCGAGAACGTGATGACCGATCCCAAGATGCGTGCATTTGCGGCCTTGAGCTGCTGCACGCCGGCGACGACATCGTCGCGCTTCGCCGCGCGCTCGCGGATGACGTACAGCGTGCCGTCGACCAGGTTCGATATGATGGCAGCGTCAACGAAAAGCCCGATGGGGGGCGAGTCGAATATCACGTAGTCGAACATCTCGCGCAGTGTGTCGACGAGAGCCGCGAAGCGCTTGGTCGAAAGGAGGTCAGGAGGGGAGGGGATGTTCGGCTCGGAGTCCATGAAGTACAGGTTGGGACGGTCGGTCGGGTAGATAGCGCTCTTGAGCGGCGCCTGTCCGACGAGCACGGAATACAAGCCGCACTCCGTGTGGATGCCCAGAAGTCCCGCGATGCAGCGGCGGCGCATGTCGGTGTCGACGATGAGCACCTTCTTGCCCGAGCCGGCGATGGCGCAGGCAAGGTTGGTGCTGACCTGGGTCTTGCCCTCGTCCATGCCCGTCGAGGTGACCACGATCGTCTTCACCTTCTCGTCGATAGAGACGAAGCGGATGTTGGCGAACAGCGTTTTCGAGGCGTTGCTCAGAAGCGGATTTTGGAACTGGCTGGGGCGCTTGCGGTTTTTCTTGGCCATGTTACCTCGCCTTCTTCGGCTTGGGCATGCGGCCGAGGACGGGAATCCCCAGCAGCTCTTCGGCGTCGTCGCCCGACTTCACGGTGGTGTCTAGCATGTCCTGCAAGACGATGATCGCGATGGCGACGAATAGACCTGCGAGCAGGGCAACCGCGGTGTACATGACGCGGTTGGGGCCGGAGGGCTTGTCTGGCACGCTCGCCCGGTCGATGATGTTCACGGCGTCGAGCTTCATCGCGTCGATGGCGGCCTTCGAGGTGCGGTCGGCGAGCTCGTTGGCCACGCTCGCGGCGCCTTCGGGGCTTTTGCCCGTGACGGTGAGCGTGATGACGCGGCTCGTGGTGTCGGAGGTTACCCCCACATCGAAGCCCTTGAGGTCGCTCATGCCGAGGGCGCTCGCGGTGGAGCTCATCACGGTCGACGTCTTCGCAATCTTCGCCAGGTCGTTCGCGAGCTGCTGGGAAGCCGAGGTGTCGGAGCTGGTCACGCGGCCGGTTCCGTCGGTCGTGCTCACCGTCTGCGTCAGCACGTAGAGCGACACGTTGGCGGTGTAGTTGTTTGTCATGAATCCCCAGCAGTACGCCGCGGTCGCGCCCGCGAACACCAGGGGGAACACGAGCACCAGGTACCATTTCTTTCGAAGGAGCTCGAGCAGCTCAAGCAGGGTCATTGAAGCGGTTCTCCTCTATTCTTCCTACAACAAAGAAGAGGGCAGCTGCGCCCTCTTCTTTGCAATGTCATGCGCGCAGTACGGTTTCCCAGGTTGGAACCGCGTGTGCTGTCAGTGCTATTCAGCGAGCTTCTTGCGAAGGACCACACCCACGCCAACGGCGGCGATGGCGCATGCGGCGGTGGCGACGGCGATGCCGGTCATGTCAACGCCGGTCTGCGGGGAGGTGGCGCTTGCGTCGGTGGTGGCGCCGGTGACGGTGGAGGAGTCGACCGCGATGGTCACGAGCGAGAGGCCATCGGTGGAGATGGTCACATTGCCGTTGGAGACGGTCGCCGTCTTCGTTTCGGTGCCGAGGTTCGCGTCGCGGCCCTGGTGCTCGATGAACACGGTGGCGGTGGCGCCGTTGTACTCAGTTCCCACGTTGAAGGTGAGGGTGTAGGGGCCGTAGGTGCTGCCCTCGGGCACGTCGTAAACCTTGAAGGTGCCTACGATCTTCTGGGTGGCGCTGAGCGACACGTTGGAAGCCTGGTCGGAGGTTGCCTCGACGACGAGCTTGCTCGTGGAGTCGTCGGTCTTGCCGCTGACCGTGAGGGTCGCGCCCTGGGATGCAGTGCAGGTGTTGGACGTTACCTTCTGCGGGCTGTTCGATGCCCATGCCAGAGTCGGCATCGCCATGGCGAGGACGAGCGCGCAAATCATGGCAGTAAGCTTCTTTTTCATCGTTTCCTCTTTCACTTGAGCGAATGCGTCAATGCTGATGATGTGTTGCATCATAGCACATGGGGACGGGGACGTGCGCCTCCGTCGGGCAAGCAGTGGGCGGGAGCCCCATTTTGCGGCGAACCAACGGCAACTTACCTTATCCTCATCACGATAATATCTTCCCTGTATAATGGCTTCAATGGAGATTGCCTATTCTTAACAAAATTTCGCAATGGGGTGTTTTGTTTGAGGACTTTCTGTTTATTTTCTTCCGAACCCCGACATTTATGCGAAATAGGTCCTTATTTAGGATACGGTAAGTACACTGTAATTAATTTAAGAGGTAGGTCGAAAGCGACCCGATTCAGGTCGAGGTTTTTGTGCGCGGACGAAACGGGAATATGACGAG